>VFQP010003479.1_pt1 | contig 15941 bp, 12 predicted proteins | sample 3512351 | NCBI WGS metagenome assembly VFQP01 (sample SAMN10412372, study PRJNA504923) | tailings metagenome | isolation source: Relicate 1 Philex TSF1 revegetated site | place: Philippines: Tuba, Benguet | collected 2017-08-29 | reverse complement strand
AAACTTCAATTATACATTCCCAGAGGTTTTGGTCATGGTTTTTCTGTAATTAGTGAAACAGCCGTTTTTGCCTATAAGTGTGATAATTTTTATAATAAAGATTCCGAAGGTAGTGTAAAATTCAATGATCCTGATTTAGATATAGACTGGAAATTAGATGAGAAAAACATGATTCTTTCAGAGAAAGATCAAAATGCACCATTGTTTTCCGAAAAAAATTATTAAAGTGTTTATAATAAATCTAAATACAGAATCGAATCTTTCGGTTCTTTTTTTATTCTTAAATTTGCAGCCACAAAAATTTACTTAAATACTTATTATTCAATATAAAATGCGCACAAAGTCTGTAGGAAAGAAGAAAATAAATATCGTCACATTAGGATGCTCCAAAAATGTTTACGATTCAGAAGTGCTGATGAGCCAGCTGAAAGCCAACGGAAAAGAAGTTGTGCACGAAGATAAAGGAGATATTGTGGTAATCAATACCTGTGGTTTTATAGACAATGCTAAAGAAGAATCTATCAACACGATACTTGATTTCGTTGAAGCCAAAAATCGTGGTGAGGTAGAAAAAGTTTTCGTTACAGGATGTCTTTCGGAGAGATACAAGCCGGATTTGGTAAAAGAGATTCCGGATGTAGACCAATATTTCGGGACGAGGGATCTTCCGATTTTGTTGAAACATTTAGGGGCAGATTATAAGCATGAACTGGTGGGCGAAAGACTAACAACTACACCGAAACATTATGCTTACCTAAAAATTTCTGAAGGTTGCGACAGACCCTGCTCATTCTGTGCCATCCCTTTGATGAGAGGCGGTCACGTGTCTACACCAATTGAAAAATTAGTGCAGGAAGCTCAGAAGCTCGCAAAAGTCGGAGTAAAAGAACTAATTCTTATTGCTCAGGATTTGACCTATTATGGTTTGGATATATATAAAAGAAGAGCTTTGGGCGACCTTTTAAAAGAGCTTGTAAAAGTTGAAGGAATCGAATGGATTCGCCTTCATTATGCCTTTCCTAGCGGTTTTCCTGAAGATGTACTGGATATTATCCGTGAAGAACCAAAAGTTTGCAATTATATAGATATTCCGCTTCAGCACATCAATTCAGATTTGCTTAAATCCATGAAAAGAGGAACGACTCATGAAAAAACGGATGCTCTTTTGACCAAGTTCAGAGAGAAAGTTCCGGACATGGCAATCAGAACGACTTTAATTGTAGGTTATCCGGGAGAAACTGAAGAAGTATTTCAGGAATTGAAAGAATGGGTAAAAATGCAGAAGTTTGACAGATTGGGGTGCTTTACGTATTCTCATGAAGAAAATACCACTGCTTATGTTTTAGAAGATGATATTCCTCAAGAAGTAAAAGAAGCAAGGGTAGAAGAAATCATGGAACTTCAGTCTCAGATTTCATGGGAAAAGAATCAGGCAAAAATAGGAGAGGTTTATAAGTGTATTTTTGACCGCAAGGAAGGAAATTATTTTGTAGGACGTACTGAATACGATTCTCCGGATGTGGATAATACCGTACTGGTTTCTGCCGAAAACACGTACATCTCAATTGGTGAATTTGCCCATGTCAAGATTACTTCAGCCGAAGAATTTGACCTGTATGGTGAGTTGATCTAGATATTATTTCATAGTAAAAATATAGAAAGCCAGAATTAGAATTGTTCTGGCTTTTTTATATATCAAAATAACTGTTTTGCAGAATAAATTTTTTGCTTAAGACAATGCTTTCAAATATGTTTTTATCGCTGGAATCCTGTTCCAGAAACCAATGCTTCAATCCCGCTTTTTCTTTATGCCTGAAAATAGTTTCAAAATCAATAGTTCCGTTTCCTACTTCAGTAAAGTCCTGATTTTCTGCTTTCATATCTTTCACGTGCCACAAAGGAAATCTTCCCGGATATTTTTCAAAATAATCTAAAGGGCTAAGCCCTGCTTTTGCCATCCAGTACAGATCAAGCTCCATTTTTACCAGATTTGATGAGGTATTTTTCAAAATAAAATCATAAACATTGGTTTTTTCGTCGAAAGCATCAAACTCAAAATCATGGTTATGATAAGCAAACTGAATGTTTGCTTTTTGGGTAGCCTCACCAGACTTTTCGAGCAGATCAGGAAGTTTTTTGTAATTTTCTATCGTTCGTTCTTCAGGAAAAAGATATGAACAAACCATATATTTTGTGCCCAAAGACTGCAAATCTTCTACAGTTTTTTCCCAATTGCTCATCAGGCTGCCTTTTCCCGGCTGTACGACTCCTGTTGTATGATGTGAGCTGATGACTTTTATACCTGTATTTTTCAGAATATGTTTAAATTCATTAAGTTTCTTCCCGAAAAATAAACCATCGTAACCATAAATTTCAATTTGATTGAATCCCAGTTGCGCCAGTTTTTCCAGTGCTTTTTCCGGATTTTTTGAAACAGCATCTCTAATGGTATAAAGCTGTATTGCTAACGGTTTTTTTGTTATCATACCAGAAACCCGGCAGGAATATAGACCAAGAATGCCCGAAGCTGAAATTTTTATAAAATCTTTTCTTTTCATTACAGAAACGGTTTCATTTCGTTCTCAATCTGAGTTCTGAGCTGCATCAGTCTTTTGGCGTATTCCTCCTGTTTTTTTTCTTCTTCGGTAACAGGAATCCATTTAGGAACCGGAAGTTTCTTGCCATTTTCATCTACTGCGACAAAAACGATGATGCAGTGGGTTTTTTTATCGAAATCCGGCTGCTTCAGGTTTCTCGAAAATACATTGATGGAAATATGCATGCTGGAAGAACCGGTGTAGATCACCTGCGCTTCAACCTTTACAATTTCTCCGATCTTTATGGGCTCATAAAAGCGTATTCCTCCTACATATACTGTTACAGAATAATTGACGCTCCATGTGGTTGCACAGGAATAACCAGCATGATCAATCCATTTCATTACGCTTCCACCGTGAACATTTCCGCCGTAGTTAACATCCGAAGGCTCTGAAATAAACTGAAAAGTAACCGGTTTGTTCTCCATTTTTTTTAATTTAAATAAAGATATTTATAATTTTTAAAATTTTATATTAAATCTTATTTTTGTCGCTCTGAATTTTATTAAAAATTTTGTTTTTTGGCCTAAATTATCAATCATGAAAAAAGTTTTTTATCTCAATACTTGTGACACGTGTAGAAAGATTTTAGCACAGTTTGATCTGTCAGACTGGGAATTGCGAGAGATCAGGAAAGAGCCGGTGACAAACGAAGAATTGGATAAAATGTATGATAAAAGCCAGTCTTACGAATCATTATTCAGCAAAAAATCCACACAGATAAAACTCAGAGGTCTTGATGTGAAAACTTTGCAGGAAAATGATTTTAAAGAACTGATTCTGGATCATTACACCTTTTTAAAACGTCCGGTTTTTCTTACGGATAAGCAAATTTTTATTGGAAATGATAAAAAGAATGTAGAGGCGCTGAAAGAATTTTTCGGAGATTAAAATAACCTGATTTTTTGATTCCATTCTTAACAGGTTTTAGCATAGGTCAAGGTTGCAAAAGCTATGGTTTTTTAATAGCCCGGATAGAAACGGCATCCTTTTTTGTTTTTTGGATGGAATATAAGCCGGTAAAACCAAAAAGATATAGTGTATAGCCGGAAATAGCTCCTGAAAAAGCTTAACATTAATCAGATCTGATTAATGTTTTACGATTTCTTTTACAATTCCTCCTTGCGGTTCACGTACCGTTTGGGTGAAAATAAAAGCTTTTGGATCTATAGATTTTACGATATTCTGAAGTTTTCTCACTTCAAGCCTGGTTACAATGGTAAAAATGATATCTACGTCTGCGCTCTGCTCAAAAGTTTCTTTCATAAAACCTCTTTCACCTTTATAAACAGTAATTCCGCGGTTTAAAGTAAGAACTAGAGCTTTTTTTATTTCTTCACTGTTCCCTGAAATAATGGTAACTCCCGTGTAGGCTTCAATTCCTTCGATCACATATTTGGTAATCTGACTGGCAATAACATAGGTAAGGATGGCATACAATGCAGTTTCAATCTTTAAAAATAATGCGGCAATCACGAAGATGATGATATTCATTCCCAAAATAATTTCGGTAATGCTGAAGCTGCTTTTTTTGAAAGTCATTAATGCCAAAACTTCCATGCCGTCAAAAGTTCCGCCACCTCTCATACATAAGCCAATACCGATTCCCAGAAAAACACCTCCGAAAATAGCAACCAGTAATTTGTCATGCGTAAGTTCCGGGAAGTGGACAAAATTAAGTATTAATGCAATCAGAGCAATCGCAACAGTACTGCGTATCGCAAAATGCCGGCTTACTTTGAAGTAAGCCAAAAGGACGAATGGAATGTTGAGCAAAATAAGTAAAATGCCGAGATTCCAATGTTTTACTTCGTGAAAAAGCAGCGAAATGCCGGTTACCCCGCCATCCAGAAAATGGTTGGGAACCAAGAAAACTTTGAGGGCAATGCTTGTTGAAATAACTCCTAAAAGCAGATAGATAATATCTGAAATGCTGAATAATGATCCGTGCGGTTTTTGAGAACTCATGGTTATGAATTTAATTTAGATTTAATAATGTCTAAATTTTCCTGTTTTTTCTGATTACGTGTTTTGATGGCTGTTTCGGTGAAAAAGTGGTGGCTTTCCAGAAATTTCTCCTGCAGAAGATTCCAGTCGCGTTCAGAATTTACAATTCCAAACATGGTAAGCTCTTCGAAAAGTTTGTCTCCAATGGTAAAAAAATCTTCTCTTCCCAAATAATCCAGATCTGCATCTGCCATGATCTGTTCCAGATGATTATTGGGTGACTGCGGAATTTTGGTTGCCATGATCATTCCGTTTATTTTTTGAATCTGAGAATCGCTGTATCCGTAATCTGGAAGATATTCCTGAGCTATTTCGCAAGACTTTTCCTCATGGTCTTTTGCGCCATATAAAAATCCGGTATCGTGGAATAGAGCCGCAGTTTTGAGAAGTACCATATCTTCTCCGGAAATTCCTTCTGAAACAGCTATTTTCTGAACTGCGTCAATAACGTCCTTTACATGAAGCACACTATGATAAGAAAGATGTTCGGGAAGATTTTCCTTTAGTTTCTGGAGTATAATTTTTTTTATTTTTTCGTATTCCATATTCAAAAAATAAAGATAAAAAATTTTTTAGTTGTTTTTTATTTGGAGAGCAAAATACATATCCATCGCGCCTTTTCCTTTGGTATCTATTTTTCCTCTGTATTCGCAGATGACCTTGTCTTTAATCAGCTGATAGGTAGAGTCAGAAATGTTGATTTTTCCTTTTTCACTGTTTTGTTCCATTCTGGCAGCAGTATTTACGGTGTCTCCCCAAATGTCGTAAGCAAATTTTTTGAGACCAACGATTCCTGCAACTAGAGATCCCGAGTTGATCCCGATTCTTATTTCAAGCGTTTCAGGATTTGTTTTCTTTCGGGTTTCAATAAATTGCAAAATGTCCAAAGCAGCCAAAACCGTTTGATATGCATGTTTTGGGTTCTGATTAGGAAGTCCGCAGACCGAAAGATATGCATCGCCAATGGTTTTTATTTTTTCCAGACCATGTTTTTCCATGATCAGATCAAATGCAGTAAAACAGTCGTTAAGCTCTGTAAGCATTTTTTCGGCTCCCATTTTTTCGGAATTCTGAGTAAAATTTACAAAGTCTGTAAATAAGACAGTCACCTCGTCGTAATATTTGGCTTCCGAGCTTCCGTTTTCCTTCAGTTCTTCGGCAACTTCCTGCGGAAGAATATTAAGAAGCAATGTTTCAGTTTTATGTTTCTCAACCTGTAGTTCTTTTGTTCTCTCATCCACCTGTTTTTCAAGAATGTCGTTCTGATTTTGCAGGATATGCTGTTTCTCCTGTTCCTGCAAGAGATTGATTTCGGACAACCTATTTACCTCATCTAGCTGTTTTTTCAAGCTCAAATTGGTTGCTGCAAACTGCCATGCAAGATATGCTGAAATAGAAACAGGAAAGCTTATGAAAACGAAGAGTGCGAAATATCCCATCCCGTCCGTATCCATAATATTGTCTGCATCCAGAATATTAAAAGAATCCAGCAGAAAAATGACTAAGGTGATTACAGTAAACAAAAAGAAAGTGAGAATTCCGCCTCCTACGATAAAAGCTGACTTTTCTCTTTTTATCATGGCTCTAATAATGAGATAAAAGGATTCCATGGCTGCAAAAAACAAATAAAGAAGACAGAAAATAAATGATATTTCTGGAGAGAAAAACTGAATGATAATCAATAAGACCGGAATTGCAAGCATAATTCTGAATCTCAATCTGCTTTTTCCGAATAATGTATTCACAAAACCTGTCAGCGAAGCACCGAATATAATAAGTGAATATAAAGCAATAATGAGGTACAGTCTGAATTTTGAAGGATCTTCAATCTCATAGATAAGAAGAACCATGTAACTCATCGTGCAAATAGAAAGGTTGTAAGTGGAAAAATAAAAGTTGTAAACCGCCTTTCTGTAAAAAATGAAAAGAAGCAGATGTATAAAACCTAAGGCGAGAAAAATGCCGCAGATCAACATTGTATAAAAGTTGACATTTCTGGAAACAAACATTTTGTCTTCCACGTAAGAATTTGCCGGAGAAATAACAATATTGATCGCTTTAGAACCAAAATTTACCGATGAAACTCCATCTTTTTCCAAGGTTGGTTTGAATCTAATTGCCAACACATTTTTTTCGGTACTGTCAAAGGAGATTATTAAAGGTTTACCGTCTTTAATTTTTGAGACCTGCTTTTCTCCTGCACCAATTTTACCAAGGGTTTTTATTTTTTTGCCATTGAGAAAAATTTCAGAAGCTCCGGATTGGTTAATCTCTAAAAAAAGTGGTTTTCCGATAAGACTACTGTCAATTTTAAAATGATAACGAAACCAATAAACCTGATTTTTCTTTAGCAGATCACGTGAAGTAAAATCAATGAGTTTCCATTGAGAATCATTAAAAAAAGTTTGGGCAAAAGCTGGATTGTCATCTGTAGAAAATTTACATTTTCCTTCAATAACAAAGCCTTCCTCTACTTCTTTTTCATTTAAAATCTGAAAGTTCTCAGCAGAGTTTTGTGCATAATAAAGATGCTGCAGTAATAATATTGCAATATAAAGCACCCGGAGAAGTAGACTTTTTTTCAAACCTTTATATTTAAAATCGGTGGATTTGCTCGTTATGCTGTAAAGATAATCAGAAAATATATTGGCTGGACTAATGAATTTTTATAATCACAATTATATCTTTTCTACAAAATACATATCCAGCTCACCTTTTCCTTTTACCTCTATTTTACCTCTGTATTCGCAAATGAATTTGTTTTTTATTAAATCATACGTAAAGCCGGAAATATTGAGTTTACCTTTCTGGCTGTTTTGTTCCATTCTTGCTGCTGTGTTTACGGTGTCTCCCCAAATATCGTATGCAAATTTTTTCACCCCGACAATCCCGGCAATGACAGGTCCGGAATGTATTCCAATTCTTATATCCAAAGCATTGGGATTATTTTCTTTTCTTTTTTGGATGTAATCTAAAATTTCCAATCCGGCATTAACTGCATTTTCTGCATGATGTTCGTTAGAAACCGGTAATCCGCTTACCGCAAGATAAGCATCTCCAATGGTTTTTATTTTTTCCAGATTATATTTGTCCATAATTTTGTCAAATTCTGTAAAGCAGATGTTGAGCTCATTAACAACTTCCTGTACGCCTATTCTTTCTGAATTTGCAGTGAAATTAACAAAATCGGTAAATAAAACAGAAACTTCATCAAAATGTTTTGCATTGGTTTTACCTTTTTCTTTCAGCTCTTCTGCAACTTCATGGGGAAGAATATTCAGCAGAAGATTTTCAGATTTTTGTTTTTCTTCGGCTATTTTCTTATTGTCTTTACGTTTCTGGTTGTAAGAGAAGCCCGCAAAACCCAACAGCAGCAAAGACAAACCCGCCCCAATTGCCCACATGTTTTTTTCGGATTTTGAGTTTTCCAGTTCTGCTTTGGCAATGGCATCTTTTTTTTCTTGATTTATTTTCGCTAATTTTTTTTCCTGAATATATTTTTGCTCTGCTTCTCTTTTTTGTTGAGCATAGGTAAGTTCTATTTCTCTGCGTTTCAGATCTTCTTCCAAAAGAAGTCTTTTTCTTTCGGCTTCGGTTTTGGTAGCAGCCTGTTTTTTTTCATACTCAAATTTCAGTGCTTTCAGCTCAAGCTCTTTTTGCAGCTGGATGCGCTTGGTAGCTTCTTGGAGTTCTATTTTTGCTTTTTGTTCGCGCAACTCATAATCTGATTGGGTATTTAAAAATTCTTTCATTTTATCCAAACCATATGCTTCATCTTTTTTCTGAACATATTTTTTCTGATAAAACAAAGACTGCTCATAATTCCCAAGCTCTTCGTAAACTTTAGACAGGTTATCAAAGTTGCTTATGATAAGCTCAGGGCTCAAAAATGTATCGGTAGATTCTATAAAGCTTAAATTTTCCTTTAAATCTTTCAGAAGCTGTTCCAGTTTTACTTTTTTTTCTTGATCATTTATTTTTGATCTGTCTTGAGTCAGCTTTTTTACTAAAATTTCATTTTGTTTAGACAGATATGAAAATCTGGTTGATGAAATGTCTTTTTCTGGTGAAATTGCAATTGCTTTTTTGATGTATTCTTCCGCTAAATCTAATTTGTTTTCCTGTAAAAAAATACTGGCATAACTGTAGTAAACACTTCCTAAAGCAATATTGTTATTACCTCCTTTAAAAAACGCATTGGCTTTATCTGTGTATTTTTTGGCTAAATCCAGCTCTTTCTTTTCCGCATAAAGAATTCCTAAGAATGCGTTACAAAGATTCACTAAATCCTGATTTTTAGACAAAGCAATTGTTTTTTGATACGCATTCAGCGATTTGTCATAATCTTTAGCATTCATGTAAAAACTTCCCAGCAAAAGATAGGCGATATCCAACTTCTCCGGTTCGTTTTTCTTTACATAATCAATATATTTATTAGATTCCAGATAACCATCTCTTAAATTATTCTGAATAATTAAATTGGCAAATAATCCCTGATAAGCTATGGTAACATACTTTTTGTCTATTTTTTTGCCTTCATCATACAGGCGGATATTTTTTTTATAATTTTCTGTGGCTTTAGCATATTGTTTTTTGAGAATGTACAGCCCGGCGGTAGCATAATTTAATAATCCCAAATGGTCATAATTTTTGGAATTGGCTAATAAAAGATGAGCTTCGTTAATGTATTTTTCAGAATTTTTCACATCTCCTTTCTGCAAAAAAAATTGTGAGATGAAAATGTTTATTCTTCCGGCCTCATCAGTATCATTCATTTTCTTTGCATTTTCTTCGCCTCTTGTTAAAAAAGCAAAAACACTATCTGTTTTTCCTTGCATTCCATAAGCATCGGCAAGCCGCAAATAATAAATGTGTTTATCTTTAGGGCTTTTTGCAGAAGTCAGTTTACTCTTCAGCTCCAGAATTTCTTTAGATTCCTGAGCTTCAACGTTGATCCACCCGGCAAAAATACCGGCAAAAACACTAGAGAAAATGATTAAATGATTCTTCAAGACCAAAGTATTTATATCTTCACAAAAATAGGAAAAGTTTAATCTTCTAAATAAAAAAGTCCTCTAATTTACAAAACAAGAGGACTTTTAGTTGAGTTTTATTTCAGATCAAATCGGTCGGCATTCATTACCTTAGTCCACGCTTTTACAAAATCTTTTACAAATTTTTCTTTATTATCGTCCTGTGCATACACTTCGGCATACGCTCTTAGGATAGAATTGGAACCAAAAACCAAATCTACTCTGGTTGCGGTATATTTTGTTTCGCCAGACTTTCTGTCTACAATATTATATAAATTTTCTCCTGCCGGTTGCCATTTGTAGTTCATATCTGTAAGATTAACAAAAAAATCATTACTTAAAACTCCAACATTTTCTGTGAAAACGCCATGTCGGGTTCCGCCGAAATTGGTTCCGAGAACCCTCATTCCGCCAATCAGGACAGTCATTTCCGGTGCAGTAAGTCCCATCAGCTGGGTTCTGTCGAGCATCATTTCTTCAGGAGCTACGACATAGTCTTTCTTCTGCCAGTTTCTGTAAGCATCATGTAAGGGTTCTAGTTCAGCGAAAGATTCAATATCGGTCTGCTCCTGTATAGCATCGCCTCTTCCTGAAGCAAAAGGAACTTTTATATCGTATCCCGCATCTTTTGCGGCCTGTTCTATAGCGGCACTTCCTCCTAAAACTATTAAATCCGCAATGCTTATTTTTTGGTCTAATCCAGATTGAATCATTTCGAGAACATTCAAAACTTTTTTGAGTCTTTCCGGTTCGTTTCCTTCCCAGTTTTTCATGGGTTCAAGACGAATTCTCGCACCGTTTGCCCCACCTCTGAAATCAGAACCCCGGAACGTTCTTGCGGAATCCCATGCTGTATTGATTAATTCGGTTTTAGATAAGCCTGAATTTAAAATTTTGGTTTTTAAATCTTCAATTTCAGTATCGGAAAAAGTGTAATCTACCTTAGGAATAGGATCTTGCCATATAAGATCTTCCGCAGGAACATCAGTTCCGAGATATCTTGATTTTGGGCCCAAATCTCTGTGCGTAAGTTTAAACCATGCTCTGGCAAAGACATCTCGGAAATACTCAGGATTCTCACGAAATTTTTCTGAAATTTTTCTGTATTCAGGATCTACTTTCAAGGCCATATCTGCATCGGTCATCATTGGATTTCTGCGTACATCGGGATTGTGGGCATCTACAGGTTTGTCTTCTTCTGCAATATTTACAGGCTCATACTGCCATGCTCCTGCCGGACTTTTTCTCAGTTCCCAGTCATATTTAAACAGCAAATCAAAATATTCATTATCAAATCTTGTCGGATGGGTGGTCCATGCTCCTTCAATTCCGGAAGTGACTGTATTTCCGCCGCCTCCTTTAGGATTTATCCATCCGAAACCTTGATTTTCGATACCGGCTTCTTCAGGATCGCTATCCAGAGTGGAAGCATCGCCGTTTCCGTGAGCTTTCCCTACGGTGTGTCCACCGGCTGTAAGGGCTACTGTTTCTTCATCATTCATCGCCATTCTTTTGAAAGTGGTTCTCATATCCTGAGCAGTTTTCAAAGGGTCAGGATTTCCGTCAACACCTTCAGGATTTACATATATCAATCCCATCATTACTGCAGCAAGAGGATTTTCCAAATCTCTTTCCCCGGAATATCGGCTTCCCTCACTTCCTGTTGGAGCAAGCCATTCTTTCTCACTTCCCCAGTAGATATCTTTTTCGGGATGCCATATATCTTCTCTTCCGCCTGCAAATCCAAAAGTTTTAAAGCCCATGGATTCGTAAGCCATATTTCCTGCAAGGATCATAAGATCAGCCCAGGATAATTTATTTCCATATTTTTTCTTAATAGGCCATAATAGTCTTCTAGCTTTATCCAGATTAGCATTATCTGGCCATGAATTTAACGGGGCAAATCTCTGGTTTCCGGTATTTGCACCACCTCTTCCATCCGCAACTCTGTATGTTCCTGCGGCATGCCACGCCATTCTGATCATCAATCCTCCATAATGTCCCCAATCTGCAGGCCACCATTCCTGACTTTCGGTCATCAGATTTTTCAGATCAGATTTTACTGATTCAAGATCCAGCTTTTTAAATTCTTCTGCATAATTGAAATCTTCTCCGAGAGGATTGGTCTTTTTATCATGTTGATGAAGTATGTCCAGATTTAAAGCTTTGGGCCACCAGCTCATTACTGATTGATCTGTTCCTGTATTTGCGCCGTGCATTACGGGACATTTTCCCGAACTGCTTTGGGAGGCATCCGGTGTAACAGGATTTTTTTCGTTTTGGCTGTGAATGGTTTCTCCCTGATTAGGATCATTTTTTTTTGAAAAATCGTCGTGAGGAAAAGGACATTTACCTGAGTCTTGGTTATTCATAATAATATATTTTTTCAATTAATATTTCAAAATTAAAATAAGAATAATTGCGAAAGGCAGTTTTTTAATTTTTAAAGACAATTTATTCAATAGACTAAATTAATCATATATCGCGTTGTGATTATTAAAATCTATAACAATGTCTTTTGCTATCTAAATTACAAATTTTAGTTTGAAATATTCGTTTAATTTTTGTATTTTTAAAATGAAAATAGCCTCATATCAACCATTACAAATAAGTTATTATGAATAATATTAAATTTGAAATATCTCCGTATCAAGATGAACTTCAACTTATTATTGATGATGAAAAAGTTGGGTATATGTCAATCTCTTTAGACGGGCGGCTTTTGAATGTCTACTATACAAAAATTGATGAAAAGCATGAAGGTCACGGCTTTGCAAAGTTGCTTTTAGACAAGCTGGTACATTATGCCGAAGAAAAAGATCTGATGATAGACCCAGAATGCGACTTTGTAAGACAGCAGCTCGAAAACCACCCGAAAAGATATAAAGGAATATGGCACGATTAAGCTATTTCCACCATGTTTCAAATGTTGTTTCATCATTGTGAAGTTCTAAAACTTCGCCAATTTTGGGTGTTAAAACTTTAATGTTGTGTTCTTTTGCTAATGAAGTTACTTTCTGAAGTGGTTCATTCCAGGGGTGAAGCGCAAGAGCAAATTTTCCGGAATGAACAGGGATGATGTTTTTTGCATTGATATCAAGACTTGCCTGTATTACATCTTCCGGTAGCGCGTGAATATATTTCCATGCTTCATTATATTGTCCGTTTTCCAGAATGGCAAGGTCAAAAGGTCCGAAATCTTTGCCTATATTTTTAAAATGAGTATCATAACCGCTGTCGCCGCCCAGAAATATCTTAACTGAAGGTGACTGAAGCACGTAAGAGGTCCATAAAGTATTGTTTCGGCTAAATTTTCTTCCGGAAAAGTGTCTTGCAGGTGTGAAAATAATCTTAAACTCTTTTTTAAGTTCAACAACAGTATCCCAGTCTTCTTCTATAAGCTGATCTTCAGCATATCCCCATCTTTCAAAATGGGCCCCGACTCCTAAAGGAAGAATTACTTTTTCAACCCTGTTGCGGATTGCTTTTACCGTAGGAAAATCAAGATGATCGTAATGATCGTGGGTAATGACAAGATAATCAATAGCAAGAATATCTTCAGGTTTAAAGATATCAGAACCTTTAAAAGCTTTGTTAAATATCGGAAAAGGTGAACCGTATTTACTTAAAACAGGATCTATCAAAAACGAAACACCATCAATTTTTAAAAAGTAAGAAGAATGTCCCAGCCAGACAAAAACATCCTTATCTTTAGGGAGATTTTTCAGATCCGAATGTATGGCGGGTATCGGTTGGGCTGGCTTCAGCAGAGGATCTTTTTTACCCAGGAAAAATTCTGACATTACTTTGGGCATAGAATAACCTTCTGCAAACTGAGGAGTAAAGCTCTGATTCTGAAACTGCTTGTTTCTGAAGTTTTTAGACTGTAAAATTCTTTCCCTGCGTTTTCCTTTCGGATTTGCTCCGAAAACTTCTGATGAAAGAATGAAATAAGCTGATATAAATAATACAGCAATGATGATTAAAAAATAGATCATTCGTTTTTTTTAAAATATAAAACAATAATGAGTGGTTGTTCGCAGTTAATTAACTTTTTTAAACAGACGGATGAGTTCCTGTTTTACTTTTAAATTTTTTGATAAAGTTTTAGTAATTTTAGTTTTTAAACCTTTTAACCTTGAGACATCTTTTTTTTATTGCTTTAGCAGTCGTTTTTTCTTCCTGTTCTTCTGTGAAAAATTATAACGAACAGAGACTGGAAATGATCTCTCCGGAAAATCTCAGAAAAGATGTGGATTTTGCGTATTCTAAACTTCAGCAGCTTCATCCAAAGTTATATTGGTATATTTCTAAAAAGGAACTTGATAATAAGTTTGACAGCATCAAAAATACGATAAATAAGCCACTGAACTCTGTGCAGTTTTATTTTAAATTGCAGCCTGTCATTGCTCAGATCAAAGAAGGTCATCTTTCTCTGAGAATGCCTGCAAAAAGATTTTCAAAAAAAGAAATTAAGGCACTTAAAAACAAAAAAGGACTTTTCGGAAGATTTGAATACCGTCTTGAGGGTGAGCATCTCTATTTTACAGAGAACAAAGATTCTATTGAGAATATTAAACCCGGAACAGAGCTCCTAAGTATTAATGATGAACCTGTTGCGAAATACATCAGAAAATACAATAAATTAATCAATAGTGATGGCAAAAATACGACGTTTCAGCCTTATTATCTGAACGATGTTTTCTTTAATTTTTTTGTTGCTGAAAAAGGAATTCTGGACAGCGCAAAAATTGAAACGCTGTATGAAAACAAAAGAAAGCAAATCATTTTGAAACGAGAGTCAAAGAACGATAAAGAACTCGAAAAAGAAAAAACAGACCGAAAAAGAACTCCTGACAAGAAGATTAACGATTATGTGGCATTCAGCAATTCTTATAACAGGAGTTTTAAGTTTCTGGATAAAGACAGTACGGTTGCATATGTGAAAATCAAGAGCTTTTCGGGGACTTTCTCTCAGAGATTTTATAAAGAAACATTTTCTAAAATTAAAAACGCCCAATCTTCCCACCTGATTATTGACATCAGGAATAATTACGGAGGCTCGCTTTCTGAGATCAATAATCTTTATTCTTATCTTGCGAAACAACCTTTTGTACTCATTAAGCCTTCAGAATTAACCTCCAGGATGAGTCCGTTCAGAACCAATTATTTCCGAAAAGCAAATCCGCTGCAGTATACTTTCAAAAGTCTGGCTTATCCCGGCTACTTTTTTTATCAGGCTTTTAATGTTTACAAAGGCAGAGACGGGATTGCGTATTACAGGATGAAAGAGAATAAATCTACAAAACCTAAAGAAGATGCTTTTTCAGGGAAAGTATATGTACTGATCAATGGAAGCAGCTTCTCTGCCTCATCGGTAATTTCTTCAAAATTGAAGTATGACAAACGAGCTGTTTTGGTAGGCGAGGAAACAGGAGGAGCCAATGACGGAACGGTAGCAGGATTTTATTCTTATCAAAAATTACCGCATTCTAAAATAGAATTTCCGATTGGCTTGCTTTTGGTGCAACCTAATGTTGAGTTTGAAGATAAACAGCGGGGTGTTGTTCCTGATGTTGAAGTCATAGAAAGCTTGCAGGATGTTATTGATAAAAAAGATGTACAGCTGGAATGGATTTTAAATGATATTGCTGCTCATAAATAATTTTCGAGCTTGTCAACTGAAGCAGAGAGGAATTTTAAAATCAGAAGTTTAATTCTAAAGCTTTTCTTTCGGCTGCTCTTTATTTTTTAACTACTATAAATCTGTCATTTCCGCTAAGATCTTTTATTAGTTTCGCTTCAGTGAAATCTTTTTCATACAATGCCAATGTTTCATTTCCTAATTTTTGATTAATTTCAAGAAATATAAATCCGTTTTTCTTTAAATAGTTCTTTGCGTCTTCTGCAATTTTTCTATAAAAGATCAGGGCATCTGAAGTAGGAGAGAATAAAGCCATTGCAGGTTCAAAGTCTTTGACAGAATCAGCAATTTCGGTTTTTTCATCCATTCCAATATAAGGTGGATTTGAGATAATGACATCGAAAGTCTGATTCAGATCATACTTAAGATAATCGGCATGAATGAAATGAATATCAGTCTGATGAAATTCTGCATTTTTTCTGGCAGTTTTTAAGGCTTTTTCAGAGAAGTCAACGGTGTAAACTACAGCTTCAGGAAAATGTTTTTTCAAAACTAAAGGAATGATTCCGCTTCCTGTTCCGATATCAAGAATTTTCATATCCTGAATTTTGAGCCCGGAACTTTGGATTTTTTGTAAGGCAATTTCCAGCAGCTCTTCCG
>VFQP010003478.1_pt1 | contig 15944 bp, 15 predicted proteins | sample 3512351 | NCBI WGS metagenome assembly VFQP01 (sample SAMN10412372, study PRJNA504923) | tailings metagenome | isolation source: Relicate 1 Philex TSF1 revegetated site | place: Philippines: Tuba, Benguet | collected 2017-08-29 | reverse complement strand
GTGGATTTTGATGTGCGCAGCACCGACGCGGCGCGTCTGGCCGCCACACGGCGTGCGCTGGTGCAGTTGGCGCATGGTGTGGCGCAGGAGGCGAGTGATACCGGCGTGCACAGCCCCACGGCGCGCGGACTCGATGTGCAGATCGTGGCACTGGGTGAACGCCCGGCCGGTGCGCTGGACGTGGCCCATCCGCTGGTGCAGCGCGCTGTTCAGATCACCGAGTCGCTGGGCCGGGCGCCGCGTTCGGGCATGGCGTCCACCGATGCCAACGTGCCGCTCGCGCGCGGCATTCCGGCCATCGCGCTGGGTGCAGGCGGGCGCGGAGGCGGCGCGCACACCCGCGAGGAGTGGTACGACGACCACGACGCGTCGGTGGGGTTGGAGCGGGTGCTGCGGGTGGTGTGGGACGCGGCGACCAACGCCGCCACACGTTGAGCAATATTCTGCGGCTCAGGTGTGACCGTCGCTACCGGTCACCTCGAACGCGGGCACACTCGCCGCCGTCACGAAGAACTGCGCGCGCCCGCCCGCCGTCGGATGCGCGCGCCGATACTTCTCACGCCAGCGCGACACAAAACGCGCGCACTCAGCCTCGGGAACGAGCGCCCAGACGCTGCCCCCGAAGCCGGCGCCAAACGCACTGGCCGCGTGCGCGCCCAGCTCACGCGCGTAGCGCTGCAGATGCACGGTCTCGGCCACCTGATTCTCCAGCGCGCGCTCGGCACCGGCCTGCGAGCGATCGACTAGGCGACCCAGCGTTTCGAGGTCCAGTGCATGCAGCGCATCGGCCGCGCCCGGCACAAAACGCCAAGTTTCGTCGAAAAACTGCTCGAGGCGCGAGACGAGATGCCGCTCGGGAAACTCGGTTGTGGCCGCGCGCCGTGCAGCGTCCACCAAGGTTGATGGCAATTCGGGCTGCAGCGTGGACGGGTCACGTGCTTCGGCACGCCAAGCTGCTTCGAAGGCCTGGCGCAGGACCTGTACTTCGCTGCTACCCACCGGACGCGCCGCGTTCCACGCGCGTACGAGATGCTGCGCGGTGCGTGCCGCGCGATTGTAGCGTTCCCGTGCGGCGCCTGTCTTGGCGGCCACCACGCCGCTCACGGCAATCACGAAACGCAGATCAGACGGCAGCGGCACTTCGCGCTCGTACTGCACGGGTGCCCAGGCAAACACCCGCAGCGCATCGGGCGCGCTGCAGAGAATGGCGGTTTGATCCTGTGCGCCGCCCATGGTGCCCACGCCGCGCTCGCCTGCCAGACCACCAAAGTCGTGGCCGTTCTCGATGGCCCCGATGTAGCCCGCCAGCGCCTCGCGCGTGGCCAACGCCGTGCGCCATGCGTCCGTGTCGGGCAACTCCGACAAGCCGGACAGGGCCAGCGTGAGGCCCACGGTGAGCGCACTCGAGCTGGACACGCCGGCCGCGGGCGGCAGGTTGCTGGCCAGGGCCACGTCGGCGCCACGCAGCTGCGGCCCGAAGTTGCGCAGCAGGCGCGTGGCCACCGTGCGCGGATAGATGGCCCAGGGCACGGAGCCGCGATTGCTTGCGTCCAACGCCAGCGCCACCGCTTCACCACGCCGAGCGTCTCGCAGCACGAGTTGTCGGTCATTGCGTGGCCGCGCCACCAGCACCAGGCCGCGTTCCACGGTGCAAAGCAGCGAGCGCCCGCCGGCATAGTCGACATGCTTGCCGAGCACCTCGATGCGTCCCGGCGCAAACCATTGCCTGCGCCCGTCCCGCGGCACGCCTGCGTCATCAAGCGCGGCATGGGCTTCGCTCAAGAGCGCCGCGCAGCCTTCGCGGGCCGCGGCACTCAGTCCCGCGCCATCAAGTGAGTGGCGGAGCAGCACGGGCGTGGTCACGTGAGCACAACCACGTCAGAGCCGCGGCGTGATGTCAGCCAGCGCCTGCTGCACGGCACTCACGTCACTGCGGTGCGAAAGATCGAGCACGCCGCCTTCGAAGGGCATGGCACGCACGGTCACGCCCTCACGGATGGCCAGCGCCACGGCTTCCGGCAGCTCGAACTCGCCGCGGGTGGAGCGCGGCACACGGCGGCAGGCATCGGCCAGTGCGGAGGTGATGCACCAGAGGTTCATGCCCACCCATCGAAAGCGCGGGTCATCGGCGGCCCATTCGCCACCGGGCTTCTCGACCACGCCGCGCAGGGTACCGTCTGCATCCACATCGAGCGCTGCAAACGCCCGCACACGCTCGGCGGGAATGTTGCCCCATCGCAGCAGGGCGGCGCGATCAAAGGCCACCGTGGCGGCGTCTCCGTACTCTGCCAGCAGACGGAAGGCCTCCACCGGGTAGTAGTTGTCGCTGTTGAGCACGAGAAACGGCTCGCTGCCCACGCTGTCGGCGGCGATGGCCACGGCATTGGCTGTGCCCAGTGGTTCGGGCTGCACCACAAAGTGCAGACGCACCCGCGAGGGCCTCACACCCGTGGTGAAGTGCGTGCGAATGAGATCATGCGACGGGCCGATGACCAGCACCACGTTGGTGATGCCGGCATCGGCCAGCGCGCTGATGACATACTCGAGGAAGGGGCGAAGCAAGGGTCCCCCAAACGGCATCATGCCCTTGATGCCCGAGGCCGCCACCGCGGCCTGCGACGCATCGAGCGCGGCGGATGGTTCGTCGCGGCGCATGCGACTGCCCTGCCCCGCCGCGAGGATGACCGCTGTTCGGACGACCGCCGTGCGGGTCGGCACGGCCACTACGGCGTGCCGGTGGCCGGCCCCTGCGGCGCCGTGGATGTGCGCCATGCGCCCCGCGTGAAGTCGGGGAACTTGATGGGGGCGCTGCCCTTGCGGATCGATTGTTCGCAGAGCGCGTAGGGCACGCTCCACGCGGCGGCATCGTACACATCGAAGTCGGGCGCCTGTCCTTCGCGCATGCACTGCACCAGGCGATAGGCCATGATGAAGTCCATGCCGCCGTGGCCGCCGTTCTTGCGGGCCAGTTCGCCAACCGCCGTCCACAGCGGATGTTCGTACTTGCTCTTGAATTCCGAGAGCGGCGTGAAGCGCTCACCACCCGGCGCGCCATCGATGTACAGGCGCGGCGGGTAGTCGTTGAAGACGGCCTTGGAACCCTGAAGATTGTTGAGCCGCGAGTAGGGGCGCGGATTGACCACGTCGTGCTGCAGCAGAATGGTGCGTCCCCTGGCGGTCTTGATGAGCGAGGTATTCATGTCGCCCGCCTTGTAGGTTTCGCGCCACTTGGGACTGTCCTTGGGCTCGTGCTGCTCCCGCCACTCGCTGAGTCCCGCCTCCGGCGAGGACATGCTCACGACATACTCGAACTTGTCGCCGCGGTGGATGCCGAGGTACTGCGCCACCGGCCCGAGGCCATGGGTGGGATAGAAGTTCGTGTCGCGCTCGGTGTGCGGGAAGCGGCGCCACAGGCCTTCGTCCTTGTTCTCGAAGAGCAGCTTGCGCAGGTCGTGCAGATAGGCGGCCTCGGCATGCAGCAGTGTGCCGAAGACACCCTCGCGCACCATGCGCAGGACCGTGAGCTCGCTGTTGCCGTAGCAGCAGTTCTCCATCATCAGGCAGTGGCGCTTGGTCTTCTCCGACGTTTCCACCAACTCCCAGGCCTCGTCGGCGGTGAGCGCAATGGGCACTTCACTGCCGCAGTGCTTGCCGGCCTTCATGGCGGCGAGCATGACCGGCGTGTGCCACTGCCACGGCGTGGCGGTGTACACGAAGTCGATGTCGTTCTGCTGCACGAGACGCAGAAAATCGCGCTCGCCGTTGGTGTACACCGGCGGCGCCTTGCGGCCGGCCTTCGTGATCATGTCCACGGCCAACTGCGCCTTTTCCGGCGCGATGTCGGCCAGGGCCGTGATTTCCACGCCTTCGATGGCCAGCAGTTCACGCAGCACCGAGCGGCCCCGCAGACCCGTGCCGACAATGGCCACGCGCACCACGGCGTGCTTTTCGAAGGGCACGCCCAGCATGCTGCCGTTGCCGGCGGGTGTGGGCGCGAAGAGATCCACGCGCCAGTCGGGCGTGCTGGCCAGCACCTGCACGGGTGACGCGGCCAGTGCGGCGGCCGCCGTGGCGGCGCCGGTCAACCACTCGCGGCGCGTGAGGCCGTCTTCGCGCGGGGCACTCATGCGTCGGCCCGGATTTCCGAATGATCACCGGCGGTGAGGCGCCCCTTGATGCCCTCCACCACGACCTGATCACCCAGGAAGGAGTCGTGCAGCGCCGCATGACTGATGTGCACCTTGTCACCGGCCACCGTGTCGCGCACGGTGGCGTGGCGCACCGTGCTGCCCGCGCCGAGTGAGACGTTGGGGCCCACCGTGGCGTGCTCGATGGTGCAGCCGTCCTCGATGTACACCGGCTCCACGATGTTCGCGCCTTCGCCGAGCGTGGCGGGGCGGCGCGCGCGTCCCTTCTCGAGCATCACGCGATTGGTGTCAAGCAGTGTCTCGAGCTGTCCCGCGTCGTACCAGCCTTCCACATCCACCACGCGGATCTTCGCGCCCTTGTCGATCATGTACTGGAAGGCGTCGGTGAGATACCACTCGCCCTTGTTGGGCGCCGACTTGAGCACATGGTCGATGCCTTCCATGAGCAGCTTCCAGTTGCGGATGTAGTAGAGCCCGATGTTGGCGCGCTTGGAGATGGGATCCTTGGGCTTCTCCACGATGCGCGTCATGTGCCCGTTCTCATCGGTGACCACCACGCCGAAGCGCTGGTAGTCCTCGACTTCCTTGGTCCAGATGATGCCGTCGTCGGTGGAGTCCCTGATGATGCCAAGGTCCGCGTCGAAGATGGTGTCGACGAAGATGATGAGCACCGGCGCATCGATGTAGTCGCGGGCCTTGGCGACGGCGCCGGCGGTGCCGTCCTGCACCTCCTGCTCGATGAAGACGCTCGGGATGTCGTAGGCCGCGCGCGCGTAGGCCTCGACCTTCTCCTTGAGGTGCCCGGTGATGTACACGACCTGCTCGACGTTGCCGAGCTTCTGCACATCGTCCATCACGTAGCTCATCACCGGCCGTCCGGCCACCTTGAGCATGGGCTTGGGGACCACATGGGTGTGCGGGCGCAGACGCGTGCCCTTGCCGGCGAGGGGGATGATGACCTTCATGAGAGTCGAGGGTTGTGAGTCATGGGTCGTGAGCTGCAAACGCTTCCATGGCAAAATGCAGAACGGCGACGCCCGCGGGGAGGGGCGTCGCCGTTTCGATAAGACTTCTGCTGAACTACACGCTCAGGGCGCGCTGGTGCCCTCTCGGCCGTAGCGGTCCTTGAGGCGCACCACGTCGTCCAACTCCGGGGTGCTGGCCTCGAGCACATCACAGTCGGTGACGGCTTCCATGTAGTGGATGGTGCCCGGCGTGATGCGGAAGGACTGCCCGGTGCTGAGCGCCTGATCGCGGAGCTCCGTGTCACCGGGCAGTTGCACCCAATACTTCATTTCGCCGCGCAGCAGGTAGACGGTTTCGTCCTTGCGCTCGTGGTACTGCACCGACAGGGCCTGACCGGCCTTGATGTGCAGGATCTTGCCGACATAGCGGTCGGTGTGGGCCCAGATGGTCTCGTGACCCCAGGGCTTGTCCACGTGCCGCACTTCCACCCGTCCACTCATGCACCACTCCGTCGTGGGGCGGACGTCCTGAAATTCAGGAACGTCCGGTTCAGGCGCGCACCGTGCCCATGCGACGGCGGAGCAGCGCCAGCTTGCGGCGTACCGAGCCGTCCATGACGGTGTCGCCGATGCGCACCACGACGCCGCCGATGATGGACGGATCAACCGCCACGTGGGGCACAACCTGCTTGCCCACCACGGACGAGAGGCGCTGGCCGATCATGGCCACCTCGGCCTCACCAGCCTCCCGGGCCACGGTCACGCGGGCGTGCACGATCCCCTCGGACGCATCGAGGAGGGTGTCGTACTCGTCGGCAATGACCGGGATGAGCATCTGGCGGCGATTGCGCACCAGCTGCTGCAGGAAGCGCAGGAAGAGGCGCGGCACGCGGTCGCCGAGCGCCTTGGTGAGCACGGCCGACTTGGCGTCGGCGGCGATGCGCGGCGACTCCAGGAAGCGCGCGAGCGTGAGATCCTGCTGCATGGCACTCGCCACCTGGCGGAGCATGCCGCCCCAGCCCTTCGCGTCCTCGGCCTTGCGGGCGAGGACCAGCAAGGCTTCGGCGTAGTTGCGCGCGACCGATTCGCCCTGGACGCCGGCCGGCATCAGCGCGCCGCCTTCTTGGCGTCGAGCGACGAGAGGAAGCTCTCGACGATCTTGCGGTTGTTGTCGGAATCGAGGTTCTGCTCGATGACGCGCGAGGCGCCCGCGATGGCGAGGTCGATGGCTTCGCGGCGCAGATCGGCGATGGCCGCGGCCTTCTCGCCGGAGATGGTGCGACGGGCCTGCTCGATCATCTCTTCCTGCTGCTGCTTGGTCTGCGCGAGCAGATCGCTGCGCATCTTCTCGGCCGTCTCGCGGCTGGCGGCGATGATGGCCTGGGCCTCGTTGCGGGCCGCCTCGAGCTGGGCGCGCTGCTGCGAGAGCAGGGCCTCGGTCTCGGCGCGATCACGCTTGGCACCTTCGATGGCGTCTTCGAGGGCCTTCTCGCGGGCTTCAACGGCCGCGAAGAGCGGCTTGAAGGCAAAGCGGGACAGCACGAAGAAGAGGAGCCCGAAGATGATGAGCGTCCAGAACATCAGCCCGACCTTGGGGTCGAGCAGATTCACGGGACCACCCGCTTCGGCGGCCAGGGCCGGCGAGGCGGAAAGCAGCAGAGCGGCGGCGAGGGCGCCAGCGCGCACGGAATGAGCGATCATGGATGCGTCCACGAAGAGTGAGAGTGCGGGCGGAGCGCCGCGGCGGGAAAGGCCGGGCGCTCCGCGCGCGATCAGATCAGAACGTGATCTTGTTCTGGATCTGGAAGCCGATCACGACGCCGAACAGCGCGGCACCTTCGATGAGGGCGGCCAGGATGAGCGCGGCCGTCTGGATGCGGCCGGCCGCTTCGGGCTGACGCGCCATGCCTTCCACAGCCGAGCCACCGATGCGGCCGATGCCCATGCCGGCACCGATCACGCCGCCGGCGGCGGCAATGCCAGCGCCGATCAGCGCGAGGCCCTTCGGATCCTGCACCACCGGAGCGGCGGCCTGGAGGAGACCCATGATTTCCATCTGAAAACTCCTGATACGTAGTCGTTGATGTGCTGCACTCCCGACGGACACTCTGGTCCGCATGACCCGCCAACGGGATTGACCCAGCGGGATTCACCGGTCGCTCGACCGGCTACGCAACGGCTGACGGGGGAGAACCGGCAGCTGTTGTGGTGACGTCCTTGTCCTGCAGTGTTCAACCGATCAGTCGTGGGTTTTGCGTTCAGGTTTCGTGTCTTGAGTACTCAGGACTCGGAACTTGAACCCACAACTCGAAACGGATCGGTTCTAGTGGTGCGCCTCGCGAATCTGCCCGATGAACACGCTGGCGAGCAGCGTGAAGATGAAGGCCTGCAGAAACGCGACGAACAGTTCGAGCATGCTGATGGCGGTCGCGATCAGCACCGGCAGCGGCGCGATCACGTAGCTCTTGAACGTGAAGATCAGGCCGATGAGCGCGAGCAGCACGATGTGCCCGGCGGTCATGTTGGCGAACAGACGCACGGCCAGCGCGAAGGGCTTGGACAGCTTGCCCACCATTTCCACCGGCGACATGACGAGGAACATGATCACGCGCATGGGCAGCGGCAGATCCTTGTTCCAGTAGAAGATGGTGCTGAGGTAGCCGATGCCGTTGGCGCGGATGCCGGCGATTTCCACCACGATGGCGGTGATGATGGCCAGCGTGGCCGTCACCGAGATGTTGCCGGTGGCGGTGGCACCCCAGGGCAGCATGCCCAGCAGGTTCATCACGAGGATGAAGAAGAACATCGTGAGCGCGAAGGGCACGAAGCCCTCGCCATGGTGGCCGACATTGGGCAGCACCACTTCGTTGCGCAGATAGAGCGCCATGGCTTCGATGGCCCCGGCAAAACCGCGCGAGCGTCCCTGCTGCTGATGCTGGCGGCGCGAGGCATTGGCCGAGCCGATGAGCACGATGGCCACGATGGTGGCCGCGAGCAGCATGAACACCACGTGCTTGGTGGGCGACATGTCCACCTGCATGCCACCGATGTTGATCGGCGCCCAGTGCGGCAGTTCGACTTCCTTGGCCAGATGCGAGTTGGGCCAGGGAATCTCGAGATGATTGCCGTCGGTGATGTGCGGCGTGATGATGTCGACCGGCCCTTCGGCGGTCTGGCCGTGTGAATCGGCCGGAGCAGCGTGCTCCTGGGCGGACAGCGTGAGCGGCGCCGTGACAGTCGTCACGGCCAACAGGGTCACGCAAGCCAACGTGGACAGCGAACGGATCATCGACCGCATCCGGAGTGTAGTCGTCAGTTCAGGAACAGCGGCTCGACGAGTGTCGAGACGAAGAAGAACACCACCAGCGAAAGCAGCGCGGGATTGCCGAGCAAGCCCAGCGCCTTGATGCCGAGAAACGCCCAGAAGGCCACGGCGGCGAACCGCAACAGCACTCCCAGTCCCCATGCGGCGATCACCTGCTGCCGCGCCACGAGGCGCGCGAAGGCAAAGGTGAACAGCTGCACCACCACGGCGAGCCAGGCACTGGCCTGCACCGCGCGCGCGGCCTCGTCCCCCGGCCACACAAAGCGCTGCATGACAAACGCCAGGCCAAGCACCAGCACCAGCTGTGTAACCATGAACGCGGCAATGGACCGCAGCATGCCGCTGCCAGCCGCTTCGGGTGTCGACGTGTTGCCGGCGTTCATGTCGACTCCGAGTCTGTGCTGTCCGTGTTTCGTGCCTTCGGCGCGATGACACGCCGATAGCCCGAGTAGAAGGTTCCACCACCACCAACCAGCACACCGCCAAGCAGAAACAGCGGCGCCGTGTCCAAGCGGCGATCCAACCAATTGCCGAGGTACACGAACATCACGATGGCGACACAGAACTGCAGGCCGAGCCCAGCCAGGGCCCATGGTGACACCTCACCATCGGCTCGCGAACCGGGGGGTCGTGATGCAGGCGTTTTCGCCATTCGGGGGCGGAAGCTAGGCGCTTGTGAAATTTTTCGCAAGCGAACTTTTTGACCGAAACCGAACAAAGACCGACAACGCGAACTGGACAGCAAACCTTCGGAACCACCGTCACTTAGCGCGTCGTTGTTCGCAAATTTTCATCTTGACAGCGGGACCACCCGTTGATAACGTGGCGCTGTAGCGAAATGTGACTCTGGATCGTCCAAACACATGACCGGCATGTGATTGGCTCCAAGGCCAGATCGCCCACCCCCCACTCCCATTTCCCTGATGCTTTCGCGCATCACCGTTCCGCTGCTGGCAGCCGCCGCCCTGGTTTTTGCCTGTGGGCCGCGCACCCCCAACCCGGTGGCCAGCGCACGTCCAAAGTCGGGAACGGAACGTGGAGTGGTGTCGCATGTCATGGTCGATACGGCCCGGGGCTCGGTGCGCTTCGCCATCGCCGTGACCAATGACTCGCCCAAGCGGGTCGAGCTGACCTTCCCCGACGGCCGCACACACGACTTTGCCGTCGAGGACAGCAGCGGCGCCGAGGTCTGGCGCTGGAGCAAGGGGCGGCTGTTCACGCAGACCATGCAGAACCGTCTGCTCGACGCGCACGACAGCACCGTCTACGACGAGCGCTGGACCCCGCCTTCACCGGGTCGCTACACGCTGGTCGCACAACTGCACAGCGAGAATCACCCGGTGCAGCAGCGCGTGGCCTTCACGCTGCGCTGACCCGGAGCGGCGCCGCGGCGCCGCAGCAGCTGTCGGCCGGTGCCACTTGTCCTGCAACGGACGCCCTTGGGCGTCCGTTAGTGTTTTCGAGCCGGTTTCCGGTGCATCTTGTCCGGGTCACCCGCGTGGCGCTGCGCGCGGCTCTCGCCTGTCCTCCCGCCCTCTACCCTGCCTCCGTGAGTCCATCTCCCGACGCCAACGATCTTGCCCTGCTCGAGCGCCTCGCCGGCGCCCGCTCGGCCCTGTCGAAACAGATTGCGCAGCGCATTGTCGGTCAGGCGCATGTGGTGGATGATCTGGTCACGGCCCTGCTGGCTGGTGGCCACGCCGTGCTGGTGGGTGTGCCGGGTCTGGCCAAGACGCTGCTCGTGCAGACCGTGGCCCAGGCGCTCGATCTCACCTTCTCGCGTGTGCAGTTCACGCCAGACCTCATGCCCAGCGACATCACGGGCACTGAGCTCATGGAAGAGGAGCCGGGCACGGGCAAGCGGGCGTTCCGCTTTGCGCCCGGTCCGGTGTTCGGCAACATGGTGCTGGCCGACGAAATCAATCGCGCTCCGCCAAAGACGCAGGCGGCGCTGCTGCAGGCCATGCAGGAGCGCACGGTCACGGTGGCAGGCCGCACCTACGACCTGCCGCGTCCCTTCTTCGTACTGGCCACGCAGAATCCGGTGGAGCAGGAAGGCACGTATCCGTTGCCCGAAGCGCAGCTCGACCGCTTCATGTTCGAGCTCAACATCGGCTATCCGACGCGGGAGGAGGAGGAGCAGATCGTGCTCTCCACCACCGGCGACAGTCAGGGGCAGGTGGTGCCGGTGCTGGGTGGCGAGGAGCTGCTGCAGCTGCAGCGTCTGGTGCGCCGGTTGCCGGCGCCGCCGAGTCTGGTGTCGTATGCGGTGAAGCTGGTGCGCAGCACGCGGCCCGATGATCCGGAGGCCACGGCCCGCGTGAAGCAGTACGTGAGCTGGGGCGCGGGTCCGCGCGCGTCGCAGTATCTGGTGCTGGGTGCCAAGGCGCGGGCGGCCATGGATGGCCGCGCCATGCCGGACATCGACGACGTGAAGAGTGTGGCGCAGGCGGTTTTGCGTCACCGTCTGGTGCTGAACTTCCAGGCCGAGGCGGACGGCGTGCCGGCCGAATCGCTGATCACGTTCCCAAGCAACTGACAAACAAAACTTGGTGGGACCAAAGTGATGACGGCGGAGTCCAGACGGGCTCCGCCGTTTTCCGTTTTTCCGACGGAGACTGTACGGCTGTGTGCAGCAGAGTACAATTGACGTGCTGATGACGCTCCAGTGACGAGCGGCGGAAGGATGGTACACGTTGCCGAAATTCCGCCACCATCTCGGGTCAATGGGCCCATCGGAGCGTGTCATGTCCCGCAACCGTCGTCGTTCGACCCGCCGCAGTGATCGTGCGCCGACTTCTCCGCCCATTTCCTCTGCCTTTCCGAGTGTGTTGCCGCTGAGCGAGCCCAATGCGTCAGAATCCGGGGCGGCACCGTCGTTGAGCGGACCACGGCTACGGGCACAGACCCTGGGCGCGGCGCGTGTGCTGTGGGGGCCGCAGCTGATCACACCGACCTTCGGCCAGCAATTCGCGTTGCTGGTGCGTCTCCTGCACACTCCGGGACATCGGGTGCCACGGGCGGAGCTGTTTCCTGAGCTCTGGCCAGGTCAGCCTGACGCTCGGCAGCGCGGCAATCTGCGGCAACTGCTGTACAAGCTGCGCACCATGGGCATGGCGGTGTCGCAGACGGACGACGACGTGATCCTCGATCGGGCGCAGGTCGAGCCCGTGTTCTGCGTGGAGCGCAGTATCGAGCACTTCGACCGTGACGTGACGCGGGGAGACGAGCCCTTTGGGCTGTGGCTGCCCGGTTACGGCGGGCCGAGCGCGGCATACGAGCAGTGGTTGTCGGTGACCCGTGATCTGGTGCACGCCGACGTGCGGCGTGTGCTGGTGACGCAGCTGCGCCGTCGGCGTGAGCGTGGCGACTGGACCGGTGCGGAACTGCTGTCGCGTTGGCTGTTGCAGTTCGATCCGCTGAACGAAGACGCGACGCTGACGATCGCCGAGTGTGTGATGATGACCGGCGCGAAGGCGGAAGCGGTGGCCATCCTGGACCGGTATCTGGAGGAACTGGGTCCGGATGCCGGTGACATCCGCTTGCCGGCGTCGCAGCTCAGGCGACGCTTCACCGAGCCGTCGGCACGCCGTCGTCCGTCGCTGGCCGCCACGGAGCGCCACTTCGTCGGCCGCGAGCAGGAGATGGCGGAGCTGACGATGCAATTGCGTCGCGCCCGCTGGCATGACGGCAGTGCGGTGCTCTTGCACGGGCCGGCGGGTATCGGCAAGACCCGCTTGTGCACCGAGTTGGGCAAGGTGGCGCAGATCGAGGGATACCGGGAGGTGACGATCGAGTGCCGGGAGAGCGATCAGCACCGCCCTCTGGGGGTGGTGATGGAGATCCTGCCGGAACTGATGTCATATCCGGGTGCACTGGGGTGCTCGCCTGAAAGCCTGACGCTGCTCCGGCGGTTGGTGGGTGGGGACGAGACTGAAGGATCAGTTGAGCGCGAGAGCAGTGAGTCCCCGTCCGTCCCATCTGAACGCGCTGCAGAGGACATTGATTCGGTCCTGCGATCCGTTAGGAGTCACACCATTCGAAATGCATTGGTGGACCTAGTTGGAGCGCTTTCCGATGACAGGCCGATCTACCTTCAGATCGAAGATCTTCAGTGGGTGGACGACACTACTTGGGATATCCTTACGGACCTGATCAAGCGCGTAGGTCAAACACGGCTTATGCTTGTTGCGACATCGCGTTACTCAACGATCAGAGAGGGAAACCCACGATCCGTTCCTACTCGTCTAATCGTTCGTAGGTTGGAGCCCCTTGCGATTGAAGCTTGCCAAAGACTTACGAGGGCAATCGGATCTGATCTTTCAGCGGAGTTAAACTCTGAGACCGAAGACTGGATCATTTCGAATAGTGGCGGAACACCGTTGCTGCTTAGGGCTCTGGTCGAGCATTGGGTTATCACAGGTGACGCTACGGGAGTCCCGCCGACACTCGCCAGCGTAATTGATCAGCGCCTAGACCGGCTCCCTCCCGTTGCCCTGCGTGCGCTACAGTTGATTGGGATTCTAGGCCGCAATGCTTCCATCGACAGGATCCGTGCGATCCTCGGTCTTCCTACACATGACGTACTTGAGGCTCTCGAACGACTCGAGGAGTCAGGCTGTCTCGCCAAAGGCGAAGCCTCACTGGTAGTCACCCATGACGTGGTAGCCCGAGCCGCATCGAGGCGGCTTTCACGTATCGGGGAGATCACACTACGCCTCGCTGCCGCAGACCGCTATGAACAGGAGTGCAGAGATCGCGATGAGAAGGCGCGGCTTCTTGACGCTCTCGAGAACCTCGCGATCGCTGGCTCCCAGAGTGACATTACTGGGTTTCTGGCTCGAAACGAGCGAGATCTGCTGGATCTTGGCGCCCCCATCGCGGTACTTGCTCCAATCAATCAGGTTTTTCGCGGTAGTTCAACTCAGCTTCCACAGGCCGTCTCTCGCCTCTGCAACAGACTTGAACTTGAAGCTGGGGAGTATCGTCGTGCACTCGGAGGTGCCGCAGGAACCATCGATGTCACGGACATGGGCGCGCGCGCGACTGATCTCAGAGTCGACGAGGTACTGACCTACGCAGATTCGGCCCATCGGGCCGATCCAATCGTAGACCGAGACTACCTCGCATCTTTGTGCGCGAGTATCGCAGAAAATGAAGAACTACCGCGTGAGACTAGGCTTCGGGCGTCGGCAATCGGCATAACCATCTGCGCAAACACATGTGATGCTATCACTGCTGCTCGTTGCTACTCACCCGTTGCAGCTTCAACATCAAGATCTTCGCTTGTAGACGCTGAGGTACGATCTTCCTTGCTCTACCACGCCATCTTTGGCGACCTTACTACAGCCAGCAAGCTAGCCAAATCGGTTCTGGAGTCGGCCGCCACTGCTAGACCAGCGACACAAGTCGCTATCGACTACGGCAGAGCCGCGTTCACGTTTCGGCTCTGCGGGGAGTACGATCTCGCGAAGGCTTCGTTCCTGAAGCAGTTCGAACTGGCAATCCAACTGCGTACGCCACGACTGGCGGAGTTTCCTGCTTGGCAACTCGCATTAATTGCGCTAGACACTGGTGATACAGAGGCGCTGACCTTCTGGAATCGGGAGATTGACCGGCTCATGACCGAGGACTTTGATCCAATAGCGGGGAGCTTCCTGGTCGCGCATAAGGCACGGTGCGAAATCGACCTAGGGAATCCAGAAGCAGCGAAGCGCTACTTGGACGCAGCGCGAAACGGACAGCCCCGCTTTCCAACAGCCAAGGCAACCGCGTACCTAGTGGCCCTCGAGATCGGCATTTCCCTCAAGGTTCACAGCGGGCCACCCAACCGTGCCTTGATTGAGTCAGCGATGGAGAAGCATCGACTTACCTCTTCATACGGCACATCAGACTACCTCACTAGTGTTCTCTGCACCGCACTCTGTCGTTCGGACGAAACCGCTCTTTCTGCGAGCTTCTTGCGGAGATACCTAAACGAACAGCGCAGAGAGAGAGGACCGCTACCTCTCTTTCTCCGCGCTGTCGGAGACGTCGTACTGTGAGCTCTACGCTACTGCCGGCGTCTTCACTCTCTTCTTGACGGCCTCAAGAATCTGGGTGAGAGAGTGGACCTTCCCAGAGTCACTGCTGTCAAAAAGGCGGCGGAAGTCGGGAGAGGAGAGGAGCCTCTCGCAAATCTCAGGATCAAACTGCTTCCCTTTCCACTTCAACAGCTCCGCGCGGACCTCCGCCTCGCCGAGGGCCTTCCTGTACGGACGGTCGGTCGTCATCGCATCAATCGTGTCCGCGAACATGATGATGCGCGACCCAAGAGGAATCTCCTTACCCTTTAGCTGATCAGGGTAGCCGGTTCCATCCCAGTTCTCGTGGTGATGTCTCACCGCGGGAACGATGTCCTGAAGTTCCGAAATCTTTGCAACGAGCTCAGCGCTCTTGATCGGATGAAGCTCCATGATTGCTCTCTCCTCGGGAGTGAGCCGACCAGGCTTCATCAGAATCGGCGCAAAGATCTCATGGATCTTCCCAACGTCGTGGAGAAGTGCGGCCGTGGAGATTCTATCGATCTCTTTCGGACTAAGGTCTATCAGCTGGGCTATAATCCTAGAGAATCGACTGACCCGCTGGGAGTGACCTGATGTGTAAGGATCGCGGAACTCTACTGTATGAACAAAGAGCTCGAGCAGTTCGCGGTTGGTTGTCTCCAGTTGGTGCTTCGACTGATAGGTGAATCGAAGGCCAACCACAAGGATACAAAGGGCGAAGATGCCCCATGCGCCCCAGTCTACGTACGCCCGAGCGAAGAAGTACACGGTGGGAATGGCCACCACGTCATAGACTAAGCCAGCCGCGTTACCATCAAGCCACGTACGAACGATGCTCTTGCCTTCAGCAATCCCGATGACCGCAGCAACAGCAAGAGTGTTCAGCAGAATGAAGGTGACTACCGCGCCAACATGCGGGATGGCCTGAAACGCAGACTTGAGCTTGAGAGATTCACCTCCAAGCCATACGTAGGCCGCACAAGCGACGCTGCCAGCGAGGACGATCTGCGCAACATTGAATGCACGCTTGATCGCCATCTTTGGCTTCATCATTTCGGCAAGGAGCGCTCCGGTACCTACGACTGCGACAGAGGCCCATGAAGGGTACAACACAAACGCCGTAATGAACGGGATGAACGATACGGCGCCAAACGTACTTCCCTGAACTCGGTAGCTCAGTACAGTGCCAAGAAAGGCAACAGACGTCAGCCATCCGGCTCCAGTTAGGAGCTGGAGGTCTACCGAAGGGTCATTGAAATAAAGCGCGACAAGCGAGGCAGCCGCAGCCGCCACGATCGCGTACACATAGGCGATCACGCTTGTCTTCATAGGTTTTGGTATAGGCGCCCCGCCTAACCGTCACCCTGGGTCAGCCCCAGAGCTTCAGATCAGCCAACACGAACGACGTCATCGCGTTCACGAGCTGGGCCATGAATTCCATCTTGCGTCACCTCCCATCGGG
>VFQP010003477.1_pt1 | contig 15946 bp, 9 predicted proteins | sample 3512351 | NCBI WGS metagenome assembly VFQP01 (sample SAMN10412372, study PRJNA504923) | tailings metagenome | isolation source: Relicate 1 Philex TSF1 revegetated site | place: Philippines: Tuba, Benguet | collected 2017-08-29 | reverse complement strand
TGGGGTAATGCCATCAATATGGGACCACTCATCAATACTGCAGGCGACGAGCAATCACCTTTTATTCATGCCGATAACCAAACCCTGTTCTTTTCATCGACCGGCTTACCTGGTTATGGCAACCAGGACTTATTTGTAGTTAGAAAAAATGAAAAAGGAGAATGGGGCACACCCGAAAACCTTGGCTACCCCATTAATACCATCGAGAATGAAGGCAGTTTGGCAGTTTCGGCAGATGGTCTCACTGCCTATTATGCCAGCGACAGAAGCGATAGTCGCGGTGGATTAGACCTGTACCGCTTTACCCTGCGCCCTGATATTCGTCCGAACAGAACTCTCTATGTAAAAGGCACTGTAACCGATGAAAAAACCGGCAAAGGACTGCCCTCTACGGTGGAGCTCACATCAAATATGAATAACCTTACTTTAATGCGGGTACAAACCGATGAGCTTGGCCATTACTTCATCACTTTGCCAACCGGCAACGACTATACATTCACCGTGAACCGTAAAGGATACCTGTTCTACAGTCAGGTATATGCACTAAAAGATAAAACACCCGACAGCACTTATCAAAAGGATATTGTATTGCAGCCTGTTCAACTCAATGCCAGCTTTGTTTTCAACAATGTTCTCTTTGCTACGAACAGCTTCCAGCTGCCTACAGCCGGCTTGGTAGAACTGGATAAGCTCGTAGAAGTGTTGCAGGAAAACCCTGCCCTTAAAGTGGAGATCAGCGGACACACAGACAATACTGGTAATGCACGTGATAACCTTACACTTTCTGCTAACCGGGCTAAGTCGATTGTAGAGTATCTGATTGGAAAAGGTATTGCTGGCAACCGCCTTACGTATAAAGGCTATGGCGATACACAGCCTATTGCTAGCAATGATACGGAAGCGGGCAGAGCTAAGAACCGCAGAACCAGTTTCACCATCACTGGCATGTAGCAAATACAGGTATAAATACCTAATTGTCTGTACAACAAATTATCAGACATTGTTGCCATGAAGGATGATGAATTACTGGATCTGATCACGCTATCCCTGATCCCCGATATTGGCAGTGTATTGATTCGAACCCTGTTGCAACATTTTGGTTCTGCCGGTCAGGTATTAATAGCCAGGCCATATGAGCTTGCCCGTATTGAAGGCATTGGGAAAGCACGGGCCCTGGCTATTGCCAAACAGGATGTAAGGAGTTTGGCAGAACAGGAATTAACTAAAATCAGGCAGCAGGGAATTCTTCCGATTTCTATCAACGATGCAGCTTTTCCGGAAAAATTACGCAACTGTTTTGATGCGCCCGTACTACTTTATACCAAAGGGAAATTACCCATTCATCACCATCGCGTTGTGAGTATTGTAGGGTCTCGTATGTTTACTGCTTATGGAAAACAAATTACTGAAACCATTGTAAAGGAATTAGCTGCCCATCAGGTGGTGATTGTAAGTGGAATGGCACATGGCATTGATGCCATTGCACATAGGGCTGCTTTGCAAAACCAGGTTCCTACCATGGGTGTGATGGCGCATGGTTTTGGTACCATCTACCCCCCACACCATGCTTCACTGGCCCATGATATGCTGCATTATGGTGTGCTCATTACTGAATTCTGCTTTCATGCCAAACCCGACAAACACCATTTCCCCAAACGCAACAGGATAGTGGCAGGAATTGCAGATGCTACCATTGTAATTGAAACAGCCGTAAAAGGAGGCAGTATGATCACTGCCGAACTGGCATTTGGCTATGACCGCGATGTATTTTCGGTACCAGGTAAACTAACCGATCCCCGGAGTCAGGGGTGTTTGCAATTAATTGCACAAAATAAATCTGCCCCATTTACCTCCACCGCCGCATTCATAGAAGCCATGGGCTGGAGCCAAGCCAGGGATATGGCCACGGCACATAAAAAAATCCCCTTGTTAGCGCCCGATGAGCAGGTATTGGTCAGCACCTTACTTAAAGCCGGCACGCTGCACATTGATGAGTGGCAAATAGCCGCCGGGCTGCCCCGCAACCTCTTTGCAGCAGCCTTGCTGGAATTGGAATTACAGGGTATAGTGAACAGTTTACCAGGCAAAAGATACCAATGCCAATGAGTTAACAATCATAATTTGGAAGCTATTTGGCTCTTGTACTATCTTTGCACATGGCAACAAGAAAATCTTCTCCCCACAATCCCGTACAATCTACCCGTTTATTTGGCGAAGGCCTCACATTCGACGATGTGTTATTAATGCCTGCCTACAGTGATATATTACCCAGAGAGGTAGATATACGTTCCCAGCTCACCAAGTCCATTACCCTCAACGTACCTATGCTATCCGCAGCAATGGATACTGTTACCGAAGCCAGTTTGGCCATTGCTCTGGCAAGGGAAGGCGGCCTGGGTATCCTGCACAAAAACATGAGCATTGAAAAGCAAGCCGAGCAGGTACGTAAAGTAAAAAGAAGTGAGAGTGGAATGATCATTGACCCGCTTACCCTACTGGTAGATGCCACCATTGGTGATGCCCTTCGGGTAATGAAAGAAAATAAGATCGGTGGTATTCCTATTGTTGATGCCGGACAAAAACTGGTTGGCATCCTCACCAATCGCGACCTTCGCTTTGAGACCGACAAAACAAGAAAAGTGAAAGAGGTGATGACGAAAGAAAACCTCATCACCGCACCGGAAGGTACTGACTTAAAAAAGGCTGAAAAGATACTACGCCAATACAAAATTGAAAAACTGCCAGTTATCAATAAACAAGGCAAGCTCATAGGGTTGATCACTTATCGCGATATACTGCAACTCCGTAACTTCCCCAATGCTGTGAAAGATGGTTTGGGTCGTTTATTAGCAGGTGCTGCATTGGGAATTACCCGCGATTTGTTAGACCGCGCATATGCTTTACAGCAGGTGGGTGTTGATATCGTTACACTGGATAGTGCTCATGGACATAGCAAAGGGGTAATCGAAGCCTTGAAAACCCTGAGAAAAAATTTCAAGAACCTGCAAATCATAGCAGGTAATATTGGTACTGCTGCTGGAGCCAAAGCTTTGGCCGATGCTGGTGCCAACTGTGTGAAAGTGGGTATTGGTCCGGGGTCTATTTGTACCACACGTATTGTTGCAGGTGCAGGTGTTCCGCAGCTCACTGCTATTATGGAAGCTAGTAATGCCCTGAAAGGTAGGGGCATACCGGTAATTGCCGATGGTGGCATACGCTATACCGGCGATATGGTGAAAGCCCTTGCCGCTGGTGCTAACCTCGTCATGATGGGCAGTGTATTTGCAGGGGTAGAAGAAAGTCCTGGCGATACTATTATTTACGAAGGCAGAAAATTCAAAGAGTATCGCGGCATGGGAAGCCTTGGTGCGATGAGCCAGGGTAGCGGCGACCGCTATTTCCAGGATGTGGAAGATGATATCAAGAAATTCGTTCCGGAAGGCATTGAAGGTCGTGTAGCCTATAAAGGTAATCTCAGCGAAATCGTATACCAATATGTAGGCGGTCTGCGTGCCGGCATGGGATACTGTGGCGCAAAAGATATCAAAACCCTGCAACAGGCCACTTTTGTGAAAATCACCAACGCCGGCATGAAAGAAAGCCATGCACACGATGTTGATATTACCAAAGAAGCCCCTAACTACAGCAGAAAATAAGCTTCACACCTAATTCAACAAGGGCATATTGAAGCATCGACCGAATATATTTTAGCCGACTACAGTAAGAGCGCAACAAATCCGTTGCGCTCTTCTTATTTTTATGACCAATTCAACGCCATGTCAATACTGAAAAGAACCCATCATCTGCCATGGAGTATCATAGGAGGTTTATTGCTGTATATAGCCTGGCCCACATCCTATGCTACTTTTGTGATTTTTTTCGCCTGGACACCTCTGCTGCTCTTAACCCATAAAGTGCAGAAAGCATCACAGTTCTTTGGATGGTGTTTTATCAACATGCTGATCTGGAATACCGGAACTACCTGGTGGATGTGGAACTCAACAGATGTTGGCACGATCGCTGCGATTATGTTCAATAGCATGCTCATGACATTACCCTGGTGGGCTTATTTCAAAATGAAACACTATAGTAAGCTCATCAACTACATCATTCTGATTAGTTGCTGGATGTGTTTTGAATATATACACCATAACTGGGAACTGTGCTGGCCCTGGCTAAGCTTGGGCAATGCCTTTGCACAACATCCCGATTGGATTCAATGGTATGAATACACAGGTGTACAAGGCGGAACCCTTTGGATTTTACTGGTGAATATATTGGTGTACGAGGCGTTTCAGGCAACTCCAAAACGCAAATTTAGCAGCCGTCCTGCATTGGCGGCGATTGTTATCATTGTATTACCACTGTTACTCTCTCGAATTATTCAACCAACAGTATCTACCAGCCATGGTAAAGATAATATGGTGATTGTTCAGCCTAATATTGATCCATATGGCAAATTCAATGCAGGCTCTGCAGCAACACAAATAGCGCTGCTGGTGAATATTAGCAAGCAACAGATCGACAGTAACACCAGGATCTTACTATGGCCTGAAACAGCCATGAGTTCGGTCGAATGGCAGGATGAGTTGGCATATAGCACGGCCTATCAACCCGTTTTTGCCTTACTGGAAGCCCATCCAAAACTTACGCTCGTATCTGGTATTGAGACCTATAAAAATTATGGCAGCAATAAGGCAACGGCAACCGCGAGAACAAATGGAAACGGAAATTATTACGACGCCTTCAATGCAGCTGTGAGCCTGCACCATGGAAGTCCATTTCAGTTCTATAACAAATCCAAATTAGTGCCTGGCGTAGAATCACTGCCCAGCTTTCTGAATTTCATGGCACCGGTTTTTGAACAATTTGGCGGTAGTTCCGGTGGTTATGGCAGATCTGATGAAGCTGCTGTATTCCCTATTACCGGAACAGATTATAAAGTTGCCCCGGTGATTTGTTATGAGAGTGTATTTGGTGAATATGTTGGCAGTTATGTGCGCAAAGGAGCGAATATACTCGCCATTATGACCAATGATGGCTGGTGGGGAAATACGCCGGGGCATCGTCAGCACCTGCAGTATGCCCGGCTGAGGGCCATTGAAACCCGCAAATGGATTGCCAGAAGTGCCAATACGGGCATATCGGCTGTTATTGATCCAAATGGCAATATCCAGGCAAGTGAACCCTGGAATAAAATGGCTGCGATAAAATATCCCATACATACTGCTAATGCAGAAACATGGTATGTTAGGTATGGTGACTACCTCTATCAACTGGCCTGCTTGTTAAGCATTACCACGATCCTGTTTCATGTTATTTTATTGATTAGAAAAAAGAAGGCGCATGCAACAAAAAATTGAGTGGGCACAAGGTACCATCGCCTATCAAAAATATGGTCATGGCACTCCGGTTTTACTCCTGCATGGTTTTGGAGAAGATAGTCATATCTGGCAACCACAGATCGAGGATTTAAAATCCTCCTGTCAACTGATTATTCCCGATCTGCCCGGCACCAATGACTCGATATGGCAATATCATGAACACAGCAGTATAGATGATATGGCAGAAGGCATTCATCAATTATTACAGGCTGAGGGAGTATCAAGTTGTTATATGCTGGGGCATAGTATGGGCGGCTACATTACACTGGCTTATGCAGAAAAATATCCGGAACAACTAAAAGGATTTGGCCTTATTCATTCCACCGCATTTGCTGATACGGAAGAAAAGAAAGAAAACCGGTTAAGAGGAATTGCACTCATGGAAACATATGGCGGCTGGAGTTTTTTGAAAACCACCATTCCCAATCTGTTTGGCGACAGTTTCAAACAGGCCCATCCTGAAACCATTGAATGGATGATTCGTGATGCGGCTAAGTACCCCACACCAGTTTTGCAGGCATACTACAGGGCAATGATGAACCGGCCAGATAGGAGAAATATACTAAAAGACAACCCTTTACCTGTTCTGTTCGTTATAGGTACTGCAGATGTAGCCGCCCCAATGCAAGATGTACTGCAACAAACCCATTTGCCTTTAAAATCGTATATTCATATACTGACTGGTATTGGACACATGGGACAATTGGAAGCAACTGCTGAATTGAACGGATACCTGCAGTCTTTTATCCACCAATAATTTAATGGGTCATGAAGAAGTTATTCTTCACCCTGATATCTTTTTTCTTCTTCCTTTCCTCACAGGCAAGACATGTGGCGGGGGGTGAACTATTTTATGAATACCTGGGAGATGGCACTACAGCAGGAACAAGCCTGTACCGTATTTCCTTGCGTTTATTCAGAGACTGTGCCTCGGGTGGCCCCTTATTAGAAAATGAGATAGTAAACGTTGGCATTTATAGCAGCAGTGGTGCCATTGTAAGTGAACTTTCGTTAACAAGACCCTTACCCGTTGAACGACTTCAATTGAGAACAGATTTATTGCCTTGTCTGGTAGGCAATCCATTTGTTTGTTATGAAGTTGCCGTGTTTACAGGTACCATTTCTCTTGCCAATAATAATGACGGCTATACCCTATCAAGGGTTGGATGTTGCAGGGTGAATAATATCTCCAATTTGGCTAATCCCCTCAATGTAGGCAGTAATTATGTTACCAAAATACCTGGCCTGGCATCACTTCCCAGTGGTCAATATAATAGTAGCCCTCAGTTTAGGGTAAAGGATACGGCATTGGTCTGTTCAGGAAAGCGATTCACACTTGACTTTGGTGCTATTGATGCAGATAATGATTCGCTCTCCTATTCTTTCTGCACTGGATATGATGCCCCACAGGGCAGCAATGGTAATGCGCCCCCGCGTAATTTAAACTTGATGCCCCTAGTGTATTCCGGACAGTTTAATGGCAGCCAGCCTCTGGGCTCTTTGGTGAATATCGACCCGAAATCTGGGATGATATCTGGCATTGCCCCCCCTATAGGGCAATATGTAGTAAGTGTATGTATTAATGAATGGCGTAATGGTCGGCTGATTTCTGAACATCGCAAGGATTTTATTATGCGGGTAGATGACTGCGACCTTATAGAAGCTGTACTGCCCGATCAGATCCTGAAATGTGATGATAATACCGTTACTTTTGAGAATAATTCCACTTCTTCATCCATCATTTCCTATCTCTGGACCTTTGGTGTACCTGGCTCTCCCAATAATTCATCTACTTTACCCAAACCTACTTTTACCTATGCTGATACAGGAAGGTATCGGGTAACACTGGAAGTGAGAGGTCCCGGACAGTGTGTAGGATATGATACCACAGAGGTATTGATTTATCCTGGCTTCAAAACCAATTTCAATGTAACAGGTTTATGCTTTCAGTTACCCTTCCAGTTTGCAGATGCAACTGTTTCTCCCAATGGAAGACTTACAGGGTATAAATGGGATTTTGGCGACCCCAATCAAACCAATGATACGTCCAACCTTGCTATAGCATCCTATAAATATGCAAACGGAGGATTTGATGCAGCCGTGAAACTGGTAAGCAGAAATGATAAGGGCTGTGTTGATAGTATTACCAAAAGTATTCCTATTCGTGATAAACCAATCATCCCATTACCATTCAGGGATACGGTGATTTGCAGTATTGATAGTTTACAGATACCGCTCAACTATTTTGGCAATGGAAGCATCACCTGGAGTCCGGCCACTAATATCATTGGTGCAAATACACGCAATCCAACTGTTTTCCCAAAAGATACTACGCGTTATATCGTTACCCTCAATGATGGCGGGTGTATGAATACAGATTCCGTAACGGTGAATGTGGTAGACTTTATCACGGTATCGCTGGGTAATGATACCACTATTTGCCTAACCGATCCAATTACGCTACGGCCACAAACCATTGCCAGTACTTTTGCCTGGACACCAGCTACCGGATTAAGCAATGCCAGTATTCGTAATCCCATAGCAAGGCCATTACAGGCAACGACCTATACCTTAACCGCCAACCTGGGCCGGTGTCAGGCTAGTGATGATATTACAGTAAATGTAGCCCCCTATCCCATTTCACAGATCACGGTACCGGATACCACGATTTGTTATGGTAACAGGGTAACGTTAAGAGGAAATATTGTTGGTAGTTCATACCAATGGGCTCCGGCCAATGCCTTAATCAATACCAATACATTAAACCCCATTGCAGGTCCATCACAAACCACCTGGTTTACACTAACAGTAACAGATCCTGCGGGCGGTTGTCCGAAACCGGTTACCGATTCTGTTTTGGTTACCGTTATTCCTATCATCACCGTACAAGCGGGCAGAGACACTTCCATTGTTGCTGATCAGCCGCTGCAGCTCAATGCAACAGCATCAACCGGAAATATCTATAACTGGAGTCCCTCATTGGGGGTGAGTAATACGCAAATCAGCAATCCGGTCATTACCTTGGGTACAGATGTAGATTCTGTTACCTACCGGTTAAGGGTAAGTGATGCCGGTGGCTGTTTTGGAGAAGATGATGTGGTGGTGCGGGTATTCAAGGGGCGTCCCGATATTTTGGTTCCGTCGGCCTTTACACCCAATGGGGATGGCCGTAACGATATATTACCTGCAACAGGAATTGGAATCACCCAATTACAATACTTCCGCATTTATAATCGCTGGGGACAACTGGTATTCCAGACCCAGGAACTGAATAAGGGCTGGAATGGTCTTTATCAGGGGGTTCAGCAGCCCTCTGGCACCTATGTATTCATGGCACAGGGAACAGATTATACAGGGAAAACGGTTTTCAAGAAAGGTACAGCTGTTTTGATCCGATGATGCCTGCTTTCTCAGCCGTCAGGCAACGAAATATGACTATCCGCAGTCATAAAAAGGGTATTTGTTAAACCATGCAGCAAAAAAGCGTCTAACCTTATCTTTGATAGGAAAAATTGCCCTTCCGTAACCATACACACCCCTAAACCGGAAAAGCAAGGATAGAAGATGTACTGATGAACATGAAAAGAATCATAACGCTCATACTGCTTATTTTTTCCTCAGGTGTTTCCTTGGCAGGACATATAGCCGGTGGTGAGGTGATTTATCGATACCTGCGGCCAGGCAGTGCAGCCAATACCTCACGATATAGCATTACACTAAGATTATTCAGAGAATGTAACCCCGTTCAGTCTGGGAATACCCAGGTTGCCAACTTGCCCGGATCTGTGCTGATGGTTATATATCCTAATACGGGAACGACAGCAGCTCCTTATAAAAGTGTGACGGCAGTTCGAACATCCGGTACAGATTCCGATCCAGCCTCCATATCATTACTAGGTAGTAATCCCTGTATTGTTAACAAGCCCGAAGTATGCTTTCAGATCGGGAACTACACATTCGAGGAAGATTTACCCAATACAGCCAATGGTTATGTAGTTATGTACCAGAGTTGCTGCAGAAGTAATAGTATAGTGAATGTGTCAAGGGTTGATCTGGGCAATGGTTCATCGGGAGAGGGCGCGAGTTACAGCTGCTTCATTCCAGGTACAACTGCATTACCAACAGGAACAAATTCAAGTCCCGTTTTTGCCTTAAAGGATACCACCCTTATTTGTCAAAATCTGCCCTTCAAACTCGAGTTCGGTGCTACTGATGCCGATGGAGACTCACTATCTTACAGTTTTTGTAATGCCTACAACCGCGGAGGAACCGTACACTCTGAAGACCCTAATTACGTATTTCCGCCCGGCAATGTAAATTACACAGCTGGTTTTACAGGAGCTAGTCCACTTGGCCCCGATGTATCCATAGATCCCAAAACAGGTACCATATCCGGCCGTGCTCCGGCGAGTGGCTATTATGTGGTTACCGTGTGTATCAATGAATGGCGGGATGGCAAGATTATTTCAAACCATCGTAAAGATTTTGCTTTGCGAGTATCCGATTGCTCACTCGTTGGTGCAATTCTGAAACCTACATATATTACCTGCGATGGTTTTACCATGAATTTTCAGAATGAATCGACCAGCTCAAATATTTCTGGATATTTATGGGATTTTGGCGAGAACAGTACAAGTACGTCTACAGCCCCTACACCCAGCCATACCTATGCCGATACCGGTACCTATACCTTGAAGCTAAGGGTAACAGCAGCAGGCGGATGTCAGGATTCAACCACCGCACAAGTGCGTGTATATCCAGGATTCAATACAGACTTCAATGTACAAGGCACTTGTTATATCAATAGTTATCAGTTCCTTGATGCCACTACCACAGCCTATGGCGTAGTAGATAGCTGGCGCTGGAGCTTTGGTGATCCTACTACACTGGCAGATACCTCTCGCAAAAAAGATACAACCTGGCGATATAGTACCCCGCAAGCCGTTCAGGTAAAGCTGGTTACCACCAACAGCAAAGGCTGTATTGACTCAACACAAAAAACCATATTGATCTCCGATAAACCCAAGATTGATCTGCCATTCAAAGACACTTTAATCTGCAGTATCGACACACTCGCCCTACGGGTTAATACCACTACCGGTATTGTTAGCTGGGCAGTAGAACTGCCATCCAGCCGATCAAGGATATTAAACCCATCATCGGCCAGTCCGCTTGTTTTCCCTGTCGATACCACCCGCTACTTTGTCACCGTGAACGATAATGGCTGTATCAATACCGATACGGTCACGGTGAACGTGCTTGATTTCATTGATGTGACACTCGGACCAGATACTTCCATTTGCCGCACCGACACAGTAACACTTTCGCCTGTAAGTGATGCTTTACGTTATCAATGGACCAGCTCAACCGGAGAAAGCTTTGATGCTTCGGCTAAGCATCCAAAAGTGCGTCCACTGGTGAATACACAATATTATGTAACAGCCAATCTGGGGTATTGTCAGGATAAGGATACCATACAAGTAAATGTTTCGCCCTATCCTGTTGCCACTGTAGGACCAGATGCAACCATTTGTTTTGGTGAGCGGGTGCAGATTTCAGGAACGATGACAGGTGCATCCTTCAGTTGGTCGCCGGCAAATGCACTGATCTATGGCAATACCCTCCAACCTATTGCCGGTCCGTCCAGAACTACTCAATTCATTCTAACAGTAAGAGATACCATTGGATGCGATAAACCCTTTCACGATACATTGACCGTAAGGGTGATACCACCTCTTGCTGCCTATGCAGGAAAAGACACTGCTATAGCAGCAGGATATCCGCTTCAACTCATGGCTTCTGGCGGACAACAATACGTATGGACACCCAACACCGGTTTGGATAATCCCAATATTCCCAATCCTATTGCCACACTACCTGCCTCCATTGACTCGATTCGTTATGTGGTGAGGGCAAGTGATGGTAATTGTTATGCAGAAGATGACATAGTGGTTCGTGTATTTAAAAATGGGCCGGATATTTATGTTCCCTCCGCCTTTACGCCAAATGGCGATGGTAAAAATGATGTAGTGATGCCTGTTGCAGTGAGTATTGCACAACTCCAATATTTCCGCATCTTTAACCGTTGGGGACAATTGGTATTCTCTACTTCACAAAATGGCAAGGGTTGGGATGGTATGTACAATGGCGTTCAGCAACCAGCCGGCACTTATGTGTATGAAACGGTAGGTTTGGACAGCAATGGGAATACCATCACCCGTAAAGGAACCATCGTATTGATCAGGTAAAGGGGAAAACAAGTAGTCCTATCAGCTTACAAGCTTTGTATCTTTACAACATGAAAAGGATCATCTTCATTACAGGTGCCACTTCTGGCTTTGGTAAAGCCATTGCACATAAGTTTGCTGCTGCTGGCTGGAATTGCATCATCACAGGCAGACGAGCAGAGAAACTGAATAAACTTGCCACTGAATTACAAGAAGCATACAGTGTAGAAATACTGCCACTTGCCTTTGATGTGCAGGACAGACAAGCTGTTACAGCAGCCATTGGTTCATTGACTGCACCCTGGCGTGAAATTGATATCCTGGTTAATAATGCTGGCCTTGCCCTGGGGCGCGATAGTTTTGACCAGGCCAATCTGGATGATTGGGAAACCATGATCGATACCAATCTGAAAGGTTTGCTCTATGTTAGCAAAGCCATACTACCTTACATGACCGAAAAGAAGAAAGGGCATATCATCAATATCGGTTCTACTGCGGGAAAAGAAGTGTATAAAGACGGCAACACTTATTGCGCTACCAAACATGCTGTAGACGCCATTTCAAAAGCTATGCGCATCGATTTATTACCCTACAGAATTAAGGTAACCGCGATCCATCCTGGCGCTGCAGAAACAGAATTCTCTGTTGTTCGTTTCAAGGGAGATAGCGATAAGGCTGCGGCGGTATACGATGGTTATCAGCCATTGGTGGCAGATGATATTGCAGACATTGCTTTTTATGTGAGCAACTTGCCTGAACATGTATGCATCAATGACCTGGTGGTTACCTGCACCGCACAGGCTAATTCCATGTATTTGCATAAGTAAAGCGCGGAAGAGCAGAGAGTACCCTATAAAGATACAACTTTTTTTACATATCCCTGAACAGGGCTTCTTTTGCTGCCAGACAGTCATGCCACAATTCTGCCACAATCTCTCCGGCAGGCTTAATGGAGTGGATCAGTGCGCTTACTTGTCCGATCTCCAGTTCTCCTTCTTCCATATCCCCTTCGAACATGCCTTTTTTGGCACGGGCACGTCCGAGCAGTGTTTTTAGCTCTTCTGCATCGGCACCGCGATGTTCTGCGGCTTGAATGGTTTGGAAGAAGGCATTCTTCAATAAACGAACAGGTACCAGTTTTTTCATGCTGAGTTGTGTATCGCCTTCCTGTGCCTGCAGGATGGCTTCCTTGAAAGAAGCATGCGATGAAGCTTCCGGTGTGCAAACAAAACGACTTCCAACCTGAACCCCATTTGCCCCCAATACCATGGCTGCCAGCATTTGTTTACCAGTAGCAATACCACCAGCAGCAATCACAGGAATATCCACAGCAGCCCTAACAGCAGGAATCAATACCATGGTTGTTGTTTCTTCCCGGCCATTATGTCCGCCTGCTTCAAACCCTTCAGCCACCACCGCATCACAACCCGCTTTGGCAGCCTTGCCGGCAAATTTGCTGCTGCTCACCACATGCACCACTTTAATTCCCTTATCCTTCAGGAATGGGGTCCATGTTGCAGGATTACCGGCACTGGTAAATACGATCGGTACTTTTTCTTCAACGATGATCGACATCAATACATCGATATCAGGATACAGGAGTGGAATATTTACACCAAAAGGACGATGGGTAGCTTGTTTGCATTGCTGTATATGTTCCCGCAATACGGGTGGATACATACTGCCTGCTCCTATCAAACCTAAGCCACCGGCCTCACTTACCGCACTGGCCAATCGCCAGCCACTGGCCCAAATCATACCACCTTGTATAATCGGATACTGAATACCTAATAAACTGGTAAGTGCATTGCTTTGTGACATCTTATGACATTTGTACTTGTAAGATACAACATGATATTTCGGTTACCAGAACAAAGAATTATTTTCTCTGGCATCCTCCTGCGGGTAATCACACCATCAATGGGTACACCCATTATGCAGTGATACATGCCTGAATTCGGCTAATAAAATAATGATTGTAAGAAATAAACAAGATCAACCAAAGTCGATCTCTGTATTGTCGCCGATATTCAAGCTTCTACTCAGTCCTTTTACTGCCGCATCACTGCCAATCAGCGAGTTATCCAATACTACTTCAAACAGATTGGTATAGGAACCAATGATGCTATCACGTACGATAGAATGTTTAATGGTGGTATTGGCGCCAATGGCCACATGCGGACCAATAATGGAATGGCTGATATCGCAGCCTGGTGCAATACTTACAGGAGGAATGATAATGGTGTCCTTGAAGGAGTGCTCTTCCTGAATATTACCGCCAAATTTCTTGAGCAGGGTGGCATTACTTTCCAGCAGGGTTTCCTTCTTACCACAGTCGAACCAGTTCTTCACCTTAAAGGCCTGGAATTTGGCTCCGCGTTTGATCATACAATCGAGTGCGTCGGTAAGATTGTATTCACCGTAGCTTTTAATATCCTGCATGAATAAATGATGCAGGCATTCAAACAGGAAATGGGTTTCTTTGATTTTATACAAACCTACCAGTGCCATATTACTCTTGGGAATAGCAGGTTTTTCAACCACCTGTTCAATGAAGCCATCTTCACCTACAGATGCCACACCAAACTTGGTAGGATCATCTACCTTTTTGATGCCAAGCATACTATAGGGACTGTTCACTACCTCCTTTACATCGTACTCACAGATAGTATCGCCTAATGCAACAAATACTTCATCATTGCCTACAATATTACGGGTGAGTTCTATGGCATGACCGGTGCCCTGGCGTTCATTCTGATAAACGAAATGGGTGGTTAACTCAGGATAGGTTTGTTTCACATAATCCTGAATCTTTTCACCCAGATAGCCAACGATGAAAATGAATTCATGGATCCCGGCCTCTTTTAGCTGATCAACGATATAGCTAAGAATAGTTTTACCGGCTATGGGAATCAAAGCCTTGGGTTGCGTATACGTGTGGGGCCTCAGTTTGGTACCTGCGCCCGCTACTGGTATGATTGCTTTCATGGGAGCTATTTTTTGATGAATGCACTGCTGCTATCGCTTCCAGGCCAAATTTGATATGACCTCCTATTCATCAAGAGGCCGAAAATAGGAAAATCTGGGGTTTGGGCAAGTTTTGTGGATATCTGCCCAAATATCCGGCCAATAAGGCCTGAAAGGAACTAATCAGTGTTAGTACGGTTCAACAGCTCTTGGCACATAAGCGCTTAGGCGTATCTTTGTTACAAATTATAAATTTCGCATTTATGCAAAGAGATACCCTCGTATTCGACCTCATTAAACAGGAACTTGAACGCCAGCGCCGTGGCATTGAACTTATTGCCTCCGAAAACTTTACCAGTTTACAGGTAATGCAGGCCATGGGCAATGTAATGACGAATAAATATGCAGAGGGTTATCCAGGTCGCAGGTATTATGGTGGTTGTGAAATTGTAGACCAAACAGAGCAACTCGCCATCGATCGCCTGAAGCAAATTTTTAATGTTGCGTATGCGAATGTGCAACCCCATAGTGGTGCACAGGCCAATGCTGCCGTAATGCTGGCCATTCTCCAACTAGGCGATGCTATTTTAGGTCTTGACCTGAGCATGGGCGGTCACCTAACACACGGTTCGGCCGTAAACTTCAGCGGAAAGCTGTATCAACCACATTTCTATGGGGTAAAGCAAGATACCGGATTGGTTGATTATGAAATGTTGGAACAAAAAGCCAGAGAAGTAAAACCCAAATTAATTATTTGTGGCGCCAGTGCCTATAGCCGCGATTGGGATTATGCAAGGATCAGAAAAGTAGCCGATGAAGTGGGTGCTTTTGTACTGGCAGATATTGCACACCCCGCTGGCCTGATTGCAAAGGGATTACTCTCCTCACCATTCGACCATTGTCATTTTGTAACTTCTACCACACATAAAACCCTGCGCGGACCACGTGGCGGTGTAATTATGATGAAGGAAGATAGAGAAAACCCATTTGGTTTGAAAGATGTGAAGGGTAACCTCCGCCTCATGAGCAACCTCATCGATATGGCCGTATTCCCGGGCACGCAAGGTGGTCCGCTGGAACATGTGATCGCCGCTAAGGCCATCGCATTTGGCGAAATTCTCACACCAGCATTTCTTACCTATCAGGAGCAGGTACAAAAAAATGCACAGGCTATGGCCAAAGCATTTACCGACCGCGGTTACCAAATCATCAGCGGTGGTACCGATAACCACCTCATGCTGATTGATCTTCGCAATAAAAACATCAGTGGTAAAAAAGCCGAACAAGTACTTGGTCATTCAGACATCACCGCGAATAAAAACATGGTGCCTTATGATGATAAGAGCGCCTTTGTTACTTCAGGTATTC
>VFQP010003476.1_pt1 | contig 15951 bp, 17 predicted proteins | sample 3512351 | NCBI WGS metagenome assembly VFQP01 (sample SAMN10412372, study PRJNA504923) | tailings metagenome | isolation source: Relicate 1 Philex TSF1 revegetated site | place: Philippines: Tuba, Benguet | collected 2017-08-29 | reverse complement strand
CCAGCTGCTCAGCAGTCGCCTGCCCCTTGGCGTAGGGGATGCGCGAGTGCAGCCACGCCATGATGGTGTGGAAGGCGTCCATGCGCTTGGGGAAGGCCTCCAGCGGGCGCAGCGGGTGGTCGGCCGGCGTGCGCGTGGCGTTGCGCTTGGCCGCCAGGCGCGCCACGTACTGCTGCACCCTGGGCCGGAGCCCCGGGCCGGCAACGTACATGAACCTGCGTGAGCCGCGCGCAGCGCAAGAGGGCGGCGTGGAACGAGGCTCTCGCACACCCGGCGTGCACGTGGGCAGACAAACGTGGTCTGCGCCTGATGCACGGCCTGCGCCTGATGCACGGCCTGCGCCTGATGCACGGCCTGCGCCTGATGCACGGCCTGCGCCTGATGCACGGCCTGCGCCTGATGCACGGCCTGCGCCTGATGCACGGCCTGCGCGTGGACGCGACGGGTCGCATGAGGCGGCGGGGCGGGCGCCCAGCGCCCCACGCCTGGGGCCGTGCGCAACATGGGTCTCAAGCCCCCGTGGCAGCTTGAGATGACGACAGGCAGACGCAACGCTTGGCAAGGGCGAGGCACGGAGGGAAAAGGACGGGAAGGCCTGGCGCATGTCCGGACGCCTCACCGCGTCCAGACCCTGGCGAGGGCCCGCTGCATGGTGCGGAGCTGCTTGTCCGAGATGGCCTTGAGGATCTGGGGCAGCTCCTGCGTGGGTTTGAGGACCAAAGACAGGGACACCACACACGCGATGCTGACTGCGACAGGGGACGCCGGGCAGGTGCTGCCCTTGGGGGGATTGCCAGCTCCAAGTGCTGCCGGGCTGGGTGCTGGGTGAAGGCGGCTCTGGCGACTCAGCGTCCGGCCACACGCACACCTGGAGGCGGGACTGCGGCGTCGGGCCGCCCCGTGCACCCTGATCGAGGGCTCAGGGCATGCAGCACCGCACCTGGAGGCGCGACTGCGGCACGCGCAAGCTGAACTTGCTCCAGTCCACCACGCCGTGCAGGACGGGCTCCACGTTGTCGTTGATGATAACGGGGATGCACCCTGAGGAGGAGGCACCGCGGCGGCACCTCATCCGGTCTGCCGCCCTGTGACACCTCTGAGCCACGGCCACCCTCTCTTGCTGCCGCCAAAGCCCTCACCATGCACCATGGCGCAGCTGGGCCACGGCCACCCTCTCCTGCTGCCGCCAAAGCCCTCACCATGCGCCATGGCGTCCTCGCTGCGCCCCGACCACCCGTCGCTACCCTCCCACTTCCCCACCCGAAGCCCTCACCATGCACCATGGCGTCCTCGCTGCGCCCCGACCACCCGTCCCCCATGGTGACCAGGCAGAACTTGGACCGCGCGAGGTACTGGGAGTAGTCGCCGCGGAACGTGTCGCGCATGCCAATCAGGATGCCGTGCTTCTCACGCCTGTTGAACAGAGGGCAAACGCCGGGTTTAACCATTGCTGTCGCACGCTACGGTGATCTCTCTGGTTTGCTGAGCGCGTCTGCGAGCGAGCGAGGGTTGAGGGGGGTGTGCCCTGCTCCGCAACCCTAGCACCAACCCTAGGTCCGCGCACGCACCACTTGTCCTCCACGGCCAGCCTGCGGCCACACGCGCGCGCCAGACGGCAATACGCGCTTCACGGTCAGCCCTTGCGAGGTGTTGACGCCTGGAGAACGAAGCCTCCCAAGCAGGCCTGGGCCCTCTCACCGGTAGAGCGACTGGCGGATGCCGCGCGAGTACCACCACTCCCGCCACAGCCCCACGTCCGCCCTGCGCGCACGCATCCAACAGCAGAGGGCGGCGGATGACATGGGCGGCTACCCGCCCCGACGATGCAAGACGCACACAGGCTGGGAAGAGCAGGAGCGCTTGCCAGCGATCGAATGCGTGCATGTGCACGGTCAGCGCGCCGGGAGAGGATGGGCGTGCTCCGGCAAAGCAAACCAAGCCCCGTGTGGACGGCCTGGCTCACCGGAAGAAGAGCAGGATGTCTCGCTTGTAGGGGGGCATGCCCAGCAGCGGCGAGTGGTGGTAGTCGGACGGATGCTTGAAGGCGGGCACCAGCAGGTCCTTGCCTTCGAATGCACAAGGAAGTTGGTGCGCATCAGTGACGGCAAGACAGAAAGAGAGAGAGAGCAGCGTGCGTGGAGAAACGCGGGCACCAGCCCGCGAACGTTCTCAACCCCACCCAAGAAGTGTTGCACGCTCACAGCGCACCCACCCGCGCCGCACTGCACACACCTGGCGTGTAGCACGGGTGGCCTCGGTACAGCTCCCTCCTGCACCCGCGCGCCACAGTGGCAATAAGCTTGCACACAGGCGCGCAAAGCACAAGTGCCCAGGCCTCGTCACACGTGGCTTGGCTCGCTTGCCTTTGCGCTGCGAGACATCTGAAACGCCCGGTAGTTGGGCTCCGGCCGCGCCGAGGCGTCCAAACAGATGCAAAATCCCCCACACGAGCAAAGCAAAGCACCGATGACTGGGCCTTCCCTGCGCACCAATCGTAGGGTTGGTGCTTGGGGAACTCGTCCACGGCCATGGTGTAGTTGTCCGCTGGCCAGGCCGTCCCTGCGGCCATAACCACACGCTTGAGACTCAGGCGCCCAGCGTCGCCACGTTCCCGCCGCAACCCAGAGGCTGGCGCAAGGCCCCACCCGCCGTGGCCCATCCCGCCGCGCCCACTTGGCCAGCGGCTGGCGGCTGCCGGTAGAGAGACAACAGATTGCGGAGGTCGCACCTGAGACGTGGTCCTTGTCGGTGCGGCCCCAGTGCGAGAGGAAGATCGAGGTGTTGTACACCTCTGACGGCGCGTAGCTGCGGAAAGGGAAGGGCAGCAACGCATGCAACTCCTCTGACGGCGAGCAGCTGCGGCTGTGGGCGCGAGCGCAGTGGGGCGGAGCACCCGGCTGTACGCTTCCCTGGCGCGGTCAGGACGGCTACGGCGCCCATCTTTCTGTCTGGTGACCGGCGGCTCACCAGGCCACCGCGTGAGCCAGAATGAAGAACGAGGGGTGGTGTTCCTGCCCTCCCGGCCCACACCATCGCCTCACCAGGGCGCCTCGTCGTGCGCCGTGAAGCAGGCGTGCCAACTCCTTTCCTTCCCCTCAAGACCCCAAGCACACACCACGGCACACCCTCACCAGGGCGCCTCGTCGTGCGCCGTGAAGAACACGTGGTCCCTGCCACCGGTGCGGTTCCAGTACGGGTAGTGCCGCTGCACCCACCGCTTGGCCTCCAGCATGATGTGCATCGTGTGCATCGGCCGGGGGTGCACCGTCGGCGCGTAGTACCTGCATGGGTAGGGACCGAGCTAGGGTTTGAGCTAGGGTTCAGGGGCCGCTCTCCCGCGCTCGACGGACGCAGCTTTCCTGCGACGTGGCCGCTTCGTGATCATGTGCGGTCTCAGGGCTGGCGCGGATGCGTGATCAGGTGAGGGCGCCTCACCAGGGCCCGTCAGCCCAGCCCAGCACGGGCGAGATGTAGCACGTGAGGTAGAGCGGCAGGAAGAAGAAGTCCGCCTCATCGGGGTTGAGCGTCCTGCACGCGGTCAAGGGGCCGGAGACAGTTTGGGGGCTTGAGGGTGGAGAGGACGACCAGTGGCGTGTACTTGCATCCCGTGGCATCCAGCGTGCGGCCATTCCATTGTGTTGCCCTTGGCTTCCTGACGGACGTGGGCTGTGGCCTGTTCCGTCAATGGCATGCAGGGTGAAGACAGCGCCACAGCGACGACCACGCACGCACCTGTATGCGCTGCCGAGGAGAGTGTCGTGGAAGTACGACTCCAGCGCGTACCCGCCTGCACACACGCACACGGCCCACAATTCCAGGGCGCCTCATCGGCTCTCCAATGACAGGCAGCACTCACAGCCGCCGCAGGGCTGTTTTGACGTGTTGCCGACGTCGCGCAAAACGTCCTGCGGCTGGCAACCCTAAGCCCCTGGGCCGACCCTGGGGCGCCCGCCTCTCCCGACGCACGGCTAGACTACTCGGCCTGCGCAGCTCCACTCCGTCTGCTTGGGCAGGCAACCCTAGGGCTGTACCTAGAGGGCCGCTCCCGGCGCACCGTCGACCCACTCGGTGTGGTTTTGTTCGGTGAACTTGCGCCACACGCAAGCCCCAGGGCTCAGCCGCATGCCCAGCAGCTTGACGTTGTAGTCGGTCGGCAGGTCGTAGCTGCGACAGGCACGCCACAGTTCAGTGGCCACGGGCTTGACGCTCAAGTCAGTGAGTGGGCAGGCCGCTGCAGGATGGAGGTCAGTCCGGGCTCGTGGTGCATGAGCGTGGCGGCTGCGCCTGAACCGATTCCCAGCTGCAGTAGCATGCGCGTGCAGCTCGCGGGTCTCTCTCTTGTTGAGCACTCTCTCCTTGATCTGGCCGGGCGCTGCCCTGCGAGACAGCTGCAATGAGTGCCGTGGCACCCCACAACCTCTTGCTGCGCGCTCACATGTAGATGAGGGGCCGCTTGCGCACGGCGCGCGACGCAATCTCCTTGCTCTGCACAGGCTCCCGCCACACCTGCGGCGGCGGCGGTGGCGGGGCCACCGCACACTGGTGGTGCCTAATCTTCTTCGCTGCTGCTCCTTGCTGCCTTGCCACGGCAGTGAACCGCCCCGTCATGCAAGTATCACGCACACACCGCGCACACACATCAGCGCCGCACGGCGCGCCTCCTTTCGGGCCCTCATGGAAAGGAAAGAGGCAAGTCGCTCGGATGACCTCTCGCTCACCTGCTGCATGGACTCCAGGGCGATGCGCGACGGCTTGACTGCGCTCGCAGATGACCATGCGCGAGGGGCAGCACACGTGCACGTGTCAGGGACGGGATCCGTCCCCCCTGCCCATGCGTCCCTGCAAACCCTAGGGCGCCCTCAACTGGGCTCGATGGGCTCGCCCGCCTTCTTGCGGTCGCATGACGTGCCATACCTGCGGGTGAGGGTTGAGGGGGCATGGGCTAGGGTTTGCGTTGGGAGCGGCGGGAGCGTGCGCCCCCCGCTCACGCACGCTGGCCCCACAGCCTTATTTTGCCTCTCACCACCCAGGGTCGCACTTGCAGAAGCCCAGCTGGCACACGCCGCGGGCGTTGCACTGCATGGCAGCGCAGCAGCCAGCACCGGCGCGGCGTGGCGGGCGCGAGGCGCTGGCGTTCCAACCCTTCCGGGCGGCCTGTCCAACCCGTCAGAACTCGGCCCAGCCAAGTTCGACAGGTGACGGCGTGAACTTGTGGTCGTCCAGGTAGGGGCGTGCTCGGGCTGGGCCCGCTCCCCTCACCTGGTTGGGGCAGAAGGCCATGCGCTTGCTGGTGCAGTCCCATCCCGCCATGTCCTCATTCGGGCACGCGCACCTGTGAGCGCGTGCACAGCACGGCACCACGATGGCCCTTTGGTGTGTGTGGCGGCGGCAACAACACAACGGAAGGGGCTGGGCATGGGTTCTGCGGACGCCTGGTGACGGCAAGGGCCACGTGAGCATGGGACTCACGTGAAGGCGGTCTGGCCGTGGTGGCCGTTGCACCAGCCCATGGGGCCGTACTGCGTGCATCGGGGAGGGGCACCACCAGGGCGCAGCACTGTTTCCTCGACTGGGCCCTGCTGAGCACTGCATGGCGGCCGGCCGGCCGCCTGCTCCAAGCGCATGCCCTAAGCTGCCGTCGCCCGAACGCACCAGCTTGTCCCAGGTGACAGAGTGCGCGCCCCACACGTTCTCCCTGCCGTTTTCATCCTGCAATCACCGGGAAGACACACCACAGCAACAGGAACCAGAATGATGCGGTTTTTACGAGCCCACCCGCACGAATGAAAACCATCCCGCCCCTGTTTCGACTGCGCAGCAGGCCTTGAACCCCGTGCACGGGCTGGCCCTCCCTCCATATTCCGCCACCCGCACCACACCTGCCAGCCCTCTCCCCAACGCCTTTCCCCTCCCTCACCGTGCGGGTCTTGCACCCATCGTGCAAGGGCCGGCCCTCCCGCAGCGGCGGCGTGTTGGGGGGGCTGCCGGGCGGCGCCGGCACACGGCCATACGTCGAGTTGTAGCCGCAGAAGCACCCGGCGTTGCTCGTGTCGCAGTAACCTGGGCGCAACGGCGGTGGAGAGCGGGAGGCCTGAAGGAGCACGTGCCGCACCACCCTGAGCGTGATGGGCAGAGCCAGGAGGAGCGGGCGCGATCAAGTTGCCCACGCGGTTCGCCCTGCGCTGCTCGCTTGACATGCCGCCGCCCCCTTGGCCGGCTGCTGTGCGGCCCTTTCTGCCGCCAAGCAGCGCGCCTTGCCTGAGCAGCGCGAGGCGGTCCACCCGGCGGCATTGAGGTCCCGGTCGTGGTTGGTCTCGTCCAGGTGGTGCTGCAGCCACCGTCATCGCGTGATGCCATCACGTGATCGGCAGGCAACATCATCCACACTGCATGCGCAAGGCGCCTGCTTTCACGCAGAGGTGGGGTGTGGCGCCGGGGAGCGCCGTGCGCCCAAGGCTGCGCAAGCGCATGGCCAGGGCCTAGGGTTTGCCTGCCCGAGGCAAGCCCGAGAGGAGGCACGCACCACCGGCACGCCGGGCGGATCGTCGCGGCTGGCGAAGCGGTGGGTGCACGGGCGGGTGGACCGCTTGCCGCAGTCGTCGCCGCCAAACCCTGGATCGGGGCGTGACGGGAGGCAGCAAGCACGGTGCACGTGCGGAGTGACCACGAACGCAGGCGGCCAGCTGCCTGCTCGTGTGTGCACAGCCTGGCGTCTCCTGAGGAGACAGCACGCTCAGGACCAGCGCCCCAGGCCCAGCCCGCCCCCCGACGCAAGTACCGTTGGGGCACTGGCACACGCCGATGTCGTAGTTGCACACGCCCACGCCGCTGCAGGCGTTGGCGCACTCTTTCTTGCCGCGCTTGGCCGGCGTGACGCGGACGGGGGCAGAGTGCCACCAGTTTGAGCACCAGGTGCCGAGAGTGCCGGCGCACCGCTGCGCCTGCGGCCCTGCCGCGCCTGCGTGATGCATTGGCGCCAGAGCATGAGGGTCGTGTGGTGCTGAGGTTGACGGCGCAGCGCTGCGCCTGCCACCCCGCCCCGCCTGCGCGGCGGCAACTGCGCGCAAGGGCACGGCGCAGCTGGGACCCGTCCGCCCCGGCTGCGCAGCAACTCAAGCCTGCATCCCCTGCTCCTCTTCCGCCATGCCAATCTGCTTTCGGCCCCACACCGCCACGCCTCCAGAGCCTCACGCCCACACGTTCACCGCCCTCGCGCTTCTTTCCCCTTCCTGCCTTGCCAACCCACGCCCGGCGGCTCCTCCCCGCCACTCCTCCTCCACGGCCCCGCACGCACGCGCTCACCGTCCTCACGATTCCCTCCCGGTCCTGAAGTCACGTCAAACTCCGCCGGCTCGGGCTGCCACTCCTCTGGCTTGAGCTCCTTGAGGTGAGCTAGGTAAGCGCGGGTGCCGTCCAGCGTCTGCCATATCTGCAGGCAGTGCGAGACCGCATCACGAGGCTCATCGCGGCGTCACATGGCCCCGCCGCAGCTGCACGGTGGGCCTTTGAGGGACACCCCACGCTGCTTTGACGCCGCTGCCGTCCTGTGCACGGCGCAGGGGCCCCCGGACCTGGCCCGCGCGGTGCTGCGTCGTTGCGGCAGCGCCCTTGTGGCACTGCATCCCATGCCCCCCTTGTTCTGTGCTGTTCGGGCTCCTGATGCATGCACGGCGTGGCGTGCTCGGGAGAACCGCTCACGTGCTGGTGCTGGAGCTTGGCGTGCTGGCGCAGGATGCGGTCCCTGTCCTTCCCGGCGGGGATGTCGAACTCGACCTTGCCGTTTGCGGGCAGGAAGCCGCGCACGGCGCCCAGCGCGGGCGGGACGGGCGCCAGGAGCACGCAGACGCACCACCCCAGCAGCAGCGCGCGTCCGCCATGCGTCGCGGTGCGACGCACGCCTGGTCCTGAGCGAGCTGCTGCTGCCGCTCCTAGCGCACGGGTTCGTCGGGGGGGCGCCACCTGTGCGTGGCTGTCGGCCGTGCCATCGCCGCCCAGGGTGCCTGCACAGAGCAGTTGAGCACCTGCGTGTTGCTGCTTGCTTGCCTGCTTGGTGTTCACTCTGCCTGCTCAAGCGTTGCAGAGTGCACGAGTCGGGTGCACACCTCGATGTGGCCCAGGCCCGCGGAGAAGGAACCTCACGACGACGAAGGCGCGACTGGCGCAGCGTCAATCTCAGTCGATGTCGCCCTGGTTCAGCTCTGCTGTCTGCCTGTCGCTCGTTCGGGCTGTGGTGGCTTTCTCTGCTCCGGTTCGCGCCTCGGCGGACCCACAGGGCGACGATGCAGCGAGAGAAAGCCAGACCCAGGTGTGTACCAGGGGTGAGAATCCTCACCATCACAGGTTTGAAGGCGTCAAACGCGACAGCTCCACGCTGTGCACGCTGCCGACGCTGCTGGCCACGTCCGGCATCCGGTGCCACGTCCACGATGCCACGAATTCGACATCCTGTGCAGGGAGCCTTTGCCGGTCAGTAGGCAGAACCTGGGGAACGATCGGTCCTGCAGCATCTCCCGCTTGCGCAGAGGGTGCACGGGTGCAGGGTGCAGCTGCACATCAGCGCATGTGATCCAGTGAGGAGAGCAGGCCTCTGCAGGCTACGATTGCTGGCAGGTCAATGCTGCCAGCTGGCGCCGCTGGCTGTAGGGCAGCGACAGGCAAGGTAGCCGGACACATAGCTGTCGGCTGGCCAGCTGCGCATCGGAACCGCGTCCCGAGTTCGTGAGCTGAGAACACCCCACAGCCCGGTGTTGACGTGCGCCCCGCGCATCCCGCAGCTGTTTGACGCCCCCCCCAGACCAGGGTGGGTGGTCAAGGACAAGCCCACGCTCCTGTACGACCCACCGCCGGCGCCGCTGTGGCCGCTCGTCTCGCTCCTGCGGCTCGACCGGCTGCGCCTCACGGACACAGACCTGGGCGCCATGCGCCTGCACCAGTGGCCGCAGCAGCAGGTCCTTGTGGCGCTTGGCTCAGCGGGAGGGTGGGCAGGTGGGCGTCTGAGCTGGCTAGGGCAGGTGGGTGCATGTGTTGCAAGCCTCGGGTGGGTGGGTGGGTGAGATGCCCCTCGCCCGCACACACTGCCGTCGCTGCCCAACTGCCCTCCCTCCCAGCACGCAGGTGCTGGAGCTGGTGCGCTGCCGCGTCACGCTCACGCGCCGCGCCGCCTCCCAGCTGGCGCTGGCGCCACCGCGCCTCCACACGCTGCGCATGCTGCAGTGCCAGTTCCCCCGGCCGCGCCGCCTCTGCCGCCGACCTGCTGCTGCCGCTGGCGCGCGCCGCCGCCGGCACGCTGCGCACGCTGGGCCTGCCCATGGACGACGACCTGCTGCTCGAGGCGCTGCCGCCGCACGTGCGCCACGTCGGCGTGCTGCGCGCGTCTCGGCAGCCCGACGCCGTCGAGGCGCTGGACCAACCCCTGGTGGGGCGGCGCGCCGACTGGAACGAGCCCGTGCACGTCACCACGCGCTTCGTGCCGGACCCGTGCCTGTAGAGAGAGGAGGATGCGGCCAAACCCCTGCTGTTAAAGTCGTTGAGTAGCGGTTGTGGTCCAATCTTGTGCGAGAGGGCAGCTCGCGCAGCATTCTTCCCAGCGCAGCACACAGCCACGCGATGACTCGCCGTGGCAAACGCGCCCCAGGCGCGAAGAAAAGCTCGCAGCACGGCGCCAGCAAGGCTCGGCAGGCCTCATCCGACCTGCCAGGAAGCAGCGGCCGGCAGCAGCATCAAGGCCGAGGCAGAGGGCCTGCAGTAGCGCGTTCGATCATGGGTGAGTCTGCCAGTGCCAACCTGAACGCCGATGCATGCATCGTGGGGCCAACGGGCTGCAGGACACGGGTGCGGGCACCTCCAGGCTGCCAGACACCTCTTGAGCGTGCTGGGGCGCATCGCGCACGCCCATGGCGCGCATTGAGGGCATCGCGGCGCATCGCTGGAGAGCTCTCTTCCTTCCTTGTCCCTGTGTCCATCAACGTCATGCGCACGCCCGCGCAGACGTGCTGCCCCCGGAGCTGCTCCGCCGCGTGGTGGAGGCCTGCCTGGCCCAGGACGCGGCCACCGCGCTGCCGCTGCTGCGCACCTCGCGCGCCATCGCGGACCTGGTCATGGCGTGCGCCCGCCGCCGCCTGCTCTACCGCAACGCGCCCACGTGGACGCAGCGCGACTGGCCCTCTGCCCAGGTGCGGCGAGCTGTCCCTCCCATTCCGAAAGCAATGCGCAAATTGCGCCCCACGCAGTGGAGTGTCCTTCACCGCGCGACGTACATTCCTCAAAAGCGCCCGCCTTGGGGGACCTCCCTGCCCTGCGCGGGCGTCCTACGCAACGCCACTTTGCGAGGACGCCTGCGCCGCGTCCAAAAAGCCCTGCCCTGCCGCGGCGCCCATCCCCCTCACGTTCCCTCCCTTCAGGTGAAGCTCATCCAGGCGATGGCGCCACCTGACCTGGAGCTGCACGTCAACCCGCCCGCCTGCTGGGCGTACCGGCACAAGCTCACGCCGCTGTACGACGCCCCGCCGGCGCCGCTGTGGCCGCTTGTCTCACGCCTGCGGCTGGACCGGCTGCACCTCAAAGACAAGGACCTGGGCGCCATGCGCCTGCACCAGTGGCCGCAGCTGCAGGTCCGTCGTGGCGCCTGGCTTGTCAGGGTGGGAGGACAGCGGGGGAGGACAGCGGGGGACAGAGTTGAAGCGCGCGCGCTTTTCGGGCCGAAGCGGTGCATCGCGTGGGGTGCCGCCGGGCGTGCCTTTCCAGCCTCTCGGCGAAGCACGGAGTGGGTTTGTGGTTGTGAGCGATGAAGGTGTCAGACAAGATGAGCTCGCCGCCCAGGCCAACGGTGATCGACGGGTCCCCACAACGAGGCCGCGTTTCCTGAGAACGGCGCCTGCCGTGCTCACGCGCACCGCACACAGGCGCGCGCGCCTCACCCTCTGCGGCCCCTTGCCTGCACGCCCTGCCTCTCTCCCCCCGCGCGCAGGTGCTGGAGCTGGTGCGCTGCCGCGTGACGCTCACGCGCCGCGCCGCCTCCCAGCTGGCCCTGCCACCGCCGCGCCTCCACACGCTGCGCGTGCTGCAGTGCGACTTCCGGGGCCGCGCCGCGCACGTCGGCGCCGGCGACCTGCTGCTGCCGCTGGCGCGCGCCGCCGCCGGCACGCTGCGCACGCTGGGCCTGCCCATGGACGACGACCTGCTGCTCGAGGCGCTGCGTGCCGCGCCGGGCGCCACGGCCGTGGAGCTGCATGACGCCGACACGGAGGACATTGAGGAGGTGGCGCAGTTCTCCCAGGTGAGATTCTCAGGAGGAAGAAGGAGCTTCTGGGGCTGCGGCATGCGGGTGAGGCGTCCCGCCGGCTTTGCCCGGTGACCCCCTCATGACTGTGCCAGGCGGTGGGGCGCGTTTGTGCAGGCGGTGGGGCGCAGTGGCGCAGGGGGGGACGGGGGGGGGAGGCCTTCCCGCAGGCGGGGCGTTCCCCCGCGCGCTCGTCCGCGCGCAGCCCGCGGCTGAGCGCTTTGGGCACCACCTGCGCTGCCCTTTCTTGCGCCGCGCAGCTGCGCCACCTGACGCTGCGCGACACCAACGGCTTGCGCGCGTACCCCCCAAACGAGCCGTGGCCCTTTGAGACGCTGCGCATCGAGGACTGCAGCCTGCCGGACCTGGCGCGCCTGCCTGTCGACCGCCTGGAGCGCGGCATCACGCTCTCGGGGTACTTGTGGGGCGTCGACGGGCCTGACAGCGCGCCCGGCGACAACGTGCCCTACCTGGACAGGTGGGTGGCGCGTGTGTGTGTGTTGAGCTTTACATCTGGTGGAGCCATCTCTGGCAAGCAGATGATCATATCACAAACCGCATTGGTGTGGTGGGTGAGCGGTGCACCACCTGATGCACGCACCACGCATCGGGGTCGCCAGTGGTGGCGGTGACGCCACTCCCACCGAGTGCGAGCGCGCGTCGCAAGGCTGGCGGTGGCGGCGGCGCGCTCTGCGCGACCCATTTGCGCACCGTCGAGGGAGCGTGAGGGGAGGGAGAGGCCCGGCGACAACGCCCCCCACTAGGACAGGTGGGCGCGTGGCGTGATGGGCAGGGGCCGCGCTTGCCGCGGCCCTCTCTCCTCTCTGGCCGGGTTGGGACGCGCGCGCGCAGAGGGCTTTGCGCAAAGAGAGCAGGAACGCAGCGTGCGTGGGGGAGGAAGGCACCGCGCACGTGTGCCCGACCCGCCGACAGGCCTCGCCGCTGCTCGCAGGCTGCTGCGGATGATGCTGGCGGGCAAGACGGTCGAGTTTGACGCCGAGAGTGTGGGCCAGGACCGCCACTCGCACTATTGGCGGCTGGCCGACGGCGAGCGCCTGCTGGAGCTGCAGTGCGTGGACGCGCCCATGGTGGCGTTCGTGCTGCTCTCCCGCAGCTCGCGCGCCAACGCGGTGAGCCTCAGCGAGCCGCTGGGCGGCGCCTGGGAGGACGTGCTGGGCGCGCTGGCGACGGCGCCGCGGCGCGATGTGCTGGCGGTGGCGGAGGCGGAGGCGGCGCTGGAGGGCGGGCTTCTGGCGGGAGGCGGCGGAGGCGGCGGAGGGGCGGGAGCTCGGGGAGGTGCGGCGGCACGTTCAAGCGGTGCCACTGGCGGCGGCGGCGGCGCGCCGCGTGTGCACACGGTGTGCCTTTGGCAGCCTCAGCTGGTCCCTGGGCTGTCCAAGTGGATCCCGCCGTGCATCCGCCACGTCAAGGTGCGGTGCGTCTGCTGCGTCCCTTGGACACTTCCTTCCTTGTGGCCGATCCCCACGCCACGCACGCCACTGGCCTTCCAGTTCGTGTCACATTCCAGCTCAGTTGCTCAGCCGCCGCGGTGCACGAGATGTGGGTTGCAGAGGCCAGCTCGCCCCACAACTCACACACGAGCCTGCTGGGTGCTGAGCCGCAATGCGTCTCTGCACCCGTGCGTGTGCCTTTGGCTTACTTGCCTTTGTGCTGCGAGACATCTGATACGCCCGGTAATTGGGCTCCGGCCCCGCCGAGGTGTCCCAACAGATGCAAAATCCCACACACACACGAGCGTGTGTGCAGGTGGCGTGCTACAAGGAGGGCCTGCAGCCGGATGTGCTTTGCCCGCTCATCGAGGGCCTGCCGGCGCACGTCGAGAGCCTCACGCTGCTGCACAAGGGAGAGGAGGGAGAGGAGGTCGCGCCGGGCGCCGCGGCGGCGACCCTGGCGTGGCTGGCGGAGGCTGGCGGGCGGCGCGGCCGGCGGTTGGCGGCGGGCACGCCGCCGCTGCGGCTGGCGGTGGTGGCGCATGCCAACGCGCTGTGGAGCAGCGAGTGAGGGAGCGGGAGGCGGCTGGGCAGGCACCCTTTTTCGTTTCGGGCAGGGTTGCTGCAGGCCATGCGAAGCGCTAAACGACTGGTGGTGGTGGTGGGGGGGGGCGGGGCGCGGCTGGGCCGCTTGCTGTTGCTGTTTTGGCTTTGGCGAGCGGCGTCAACGTTGCGGAACAGCTGCTTTTTCGTGCAGTCTGTGAACGGTGCACCCTCACGCCTGCAGAGGTCTGCTTGACCGCCTCGCGCGCTGACGAGACTACACTGTCTGGCACGTCCACTTTTTGCAACGCGGGAGAGGAGGAGCACGCCACCAGGCCCTGTCTTTCTTTCATCGCAACGAAATTCTCAACAACGCTGGCGTGATCAGCTAGCCACCGCCTGCCCCGTCGCCTAGACCTAAAGCTTAGCTACCGCAGCATGCTACCGGCTGCTCGCTGCCAGCTGCTCAGCAGTCGCCTGCCCCTTGGCGTAGGGGATGCGCGAGTGCAGCCAGGCCATGATGGTGTGGAAGGCGTCCATGCGCTTGGGGAACGCCTCCAGCGCGCGCAGCGGGTGGTCGGCCGGCGTGCGCGTGGCGTTGCGCTTGGCCGCCAGGTGTGACACGTACGCCTGCACTCGGGGCTGCAAGCCCGGGCCGGCGGCGTACATGAACCTGCGTGGGGCGTGCGGCATGAGGGGGCGGCACAGGAAAAGGGGGCTTTCGCACCGCTGGCGCGCACGTGAGCAGGCGGAAGACGCCTGTGTGTCTGAGAGGGCAGCTTGAGACGACGAAAGGCTGACGCTGCGGCTAGGCGAGGGAGAGACAAGAAAGGACGCGAAGGTCTGCGCGTCGGCGTGGGTGGGGTCGCGGCGTCCAGACTCACCGCGTCCAGACCCTGGCGAGGGCCCGCTGCATGGTGCGCAGCTTCTTGTCCGAGATGGCCTTGAGGATCTGGGGCAGCTCCTGCGCAAGGGTGGGGGAGGCGTGCAAGCGGGCCAGGGACCTCACGCATGCGCTGCTGACTGCAACGAGAGATGCCAGAGGTGCCCAAGGCCCTGGGGCGACTTCCAGCTCAAAAGTGCCGCTGGGCGGCGCTGGGTGATGGCGGCTCTGGCGGCCAGACGAGGCGTGCGCATCTCAGCGGCCGGCTGCACGAACCTGGAGGCGGGCCTGGGGCACGCGCACGCTGAACTTGCTCCAGTCCACTACGCCGTGCAGGACGGGCTCCACATTGTCGTTGATGATGACGGGGATGCACCCTGGGGGGTTGCAGGCAGAGAAACAGATTGGCGCGGCAACCCAGGACGTGAGGTGCCGCCACGCCGTGATCGAGCACGACGGGGATGCAGCCTGGTTTGCACGCAGGCAGGGAGGCAGGGCACGCGCAGGCGGCATGCGGCGGCACCTCATCCGTGTGCCGCCCTGTGACACCCCTGGGCCATGGCCACCCTCTCCTGCCGCCCCCAAAGCCCTCACCATGCACCACGGCGTCCTCGCTGCGCCCCAACCACCCGTCGCTGCCCATCACAGCCCTCCCGAACCCTCCCACTTTCCCCCCCAAAGCCCTCACCATGCACCACGGCGTCCTCGCTGCGCCCCGACCACCCGTCCCCCATGGTGACCAGGCAGAACTTGGACCGCGCGAGGTACTGGGAGTAGTCGCCGCGGAACGTGTCGCGCATGCCAATCAGGATGCCGTGCTTCTCACGCCTGTTGAACAGAGGGCAAACGCCGGGTTTAACCATTGCTGTCGCACGCTACGGTGATCTCTCTGGTTTGCTGAGCGCGTCTGCGAGCGAGCGAGGGTTGAGGGGGGTGTGCCCTGCTCCGCAACCCTAGCACCAACCCTAGGTCCGCGCACGCACCACTTGTCCTCCACGGCCAGCCTGCGGCCACACGCGCGCGCCAGACGGCAATACGCGCTTCACGGTCAGCCCTTGCGAGGTGTTGACGCCTGGAGAACGAAGCCTCCCAAGCAGGCCTGGGCCCTCTCACCGGTAGAGCGACTGGCGGATGCCGCGCGAGTACCACCACTCGCGCCACAGCCCAACGTCCGCCCTGCGCGCACGCATCCAACAGCAGAGCGCGGCGGATGACGTGGGCGGGTGCCTAATCTTCCTCCCTGCTGATCCTTCCTGCATGACGCGGGCGCGGTGGCCCGTTCCGTTGATGCAAGACGCACACACACACACACACACGCCCCAACGATGCCAGACGCACACAGGCTGGGGAAGAGCAGGGACGCCTCCCGGCCACCAATGCATGCACGGATCGGTGAGGAAAGTGGGTCAGGGCGCCGGGACGTGCTTGGCGTGCTCCGGAAAAGCAAGCCAAGCCCGTGTGGACGGCCTGGCTCACCGGAAGAAGAGCAGGATGTCGCGCTTGTAGGGGGGCATGCCCAGCAGCGGCGAGTGGTGGTAGTTGTGCGGCTGCTTGAAGGCGGGCACCAGCAGGTCCTTGCCTTCACGGCGGGGCGAGGGAGTTGTGCGCGCATGCGAGAACGAGAGGGTATGAGAACAGCGCGTGTGGCGGTGCGGAGTGGTGCGTGAAGGCGGGCACCAGCAGGTCCTTGCCTTTGAAAGCACAAGAGAGTTGGCGCGCATCATTGACGGCAAGACAGAAAGAGAGAGAGAGCGGCGTGCGTGGAGAAACGCGGGCACCAGCCCGCGAACGTTCTC
>VFQP010003475.1_pt1 | contig 15951 bp, 14 predicted proteins | sample 3512351 | NCBI WGS metagenome assembly VFQP01 (sample SAMN10412372, study PRJNA504923) | tailings metagenome | isolation source: Relicate 1 Philex TSF1 revegetated site | place: Philippines: Tuba, Benguet | collected 2017-08-29 | reverse complement strand
AGCATGCGATTGAAAATCGCAGTGTCGCTGGTTCGATTCCGGCCCCGGGCACCATTCATCCGCTAAGGGCCTGACCCGGCGGAAAATCTCAGATCATAGAGGCTTTGGAACTTCCCGTTGGTACAAGGGGGAGGTCCATTGGTCTTACATATGTCGCGTCCACAGAGGCACCCGAAAACGGGCGTCTTCTACTATCGCAGAGCCATTCCCGGCGATCTGCGCAAGTTCTATTCCCCACGCCCCAACGGTAAGGGGCCGTGGGAGGAGAAGCGTTCTTTGGGCACAAAGGACGCAGGCGAGGCGCGTGTGCGCCATGCCCAGGTCGCGGCGGAGATTGAGGCCAAGTGGGCTGGCTTCCGTGCGGGGCGCGTCGTTCTCACCCAAAAGCAAATCACGGCTTTGGCGGGCGAAGCTTATCGCGAGCTTGTGCAACGATTCCGCGATGAACCGAACGAGGCTTCGTTTTGGGAAACGTTGCTGAAGGTTAAGGCGGGCGTGCGCTCCGAAAAGCGATTGGAGCAGTGGGTTGGCGTCGTCGTGGATGAATTGTTGGAATCTAAGGGGCTGCTGATCGATGCAGAGTCCCGCGCGCGCCTTTTGGTCGCTTATCACGGTGCCCTAATGCAAGCGATGGCGCGCTTGAAGCGTCACGCAGAGGGCGACTACACCCCCGATCCGCTTGCCAGTCGTTTCCCGGAGTTTGAGGCGGTGCGGCGAGAGGTGCCACAGACGGCGACCGATGGGGTCTCTCTACGTGGCTTGCTGGAGGGGTGGTGGGCGGAGGCACGCCAAGCTCATATTAAGCCCAGCACTTATGCGGGCTATAGAACCTCGGTCGAGAAGTTGATTCGCTTTGTCGGGCACGACGACGCCTCGCGTATCACGTCGGAGGACGTGGTGGCATTCAAGGATGCGCGCCTGAAGGAAATCAATTCTCGAAACGGGAAGCCAATCTCCGCCAAGACAGTCAAAGACTGTGATCTTGCCGGTCTTCGTAGCGTGCTGAAATGGGGTGTTACGAACAAGCGCCTTTCTATTAATGCGGCGCAGGGAATTACGATCAAGCTGGGTAAGCCGCCCAAGCTGCGCAACAAAGGCTTCACCGATGAGGAGGCTATCGCCTTGTTAACGGCGGCTCATTACTACGCGCCCGGGCGAGAGCATCCGAAGTTGGCGAGCGCAAAGCGCTGGGTGTTCTGGGTCTGCGCATACACCGGAGCCCGCTTGGGGGAGATTGTGCAGCTTCGTCGTGAAGACGTGCGCAAGGAGGGAAATCTGTGGGTCATTCAGATCACACCCTCAGCGGGAACGGTCAAAACGAACGAGGCGCGCGACGTTCCCTTGCATCCGCATCTTGTCGAGTTGGGATTTCCGGCATTCGTCAAGGCGAGTGACCGGGGGCATCTGTTCATTACGCCACATGCTACGAATGGCTTTGTTGGGCCTTGGCGGACGGCTAAGAATCGCCTCATTGAAATGGCGCGAAAAATAGTCACTGATCCCAATGTTCCCCCAACGCATGGCTGGCGTCACCGCTGGAAGACATTGGCGCGCGCGGCGCGGATCGATAAAGAAATGCGCGACTACATCCAGGGACACGCTGCGGGTGATGTGGCTGCGGGTTACGGCGGGCATTGGCTAACTGTCCTCGCAGAGGAAATCGCAAAAATCCCCGCCGTCGTTATCCCTCCGAAGCCGATACATGAAGCCGCGCCAAAAGCCCAACGACGGCGGGCCGTTTGAACTCACAATATGGCCACACCTCGGGACACGGTGTGCGCCCTATACCCGCATCAAGCGCCGCATTGAAAGCCAGCCAGTCCACGATGCGGCTCGCCCTAGGGTTCCTCGGGAACCACACCATAGTTCGACCGAAATGTCGCCTTTGGTGCGCTTTGGGGTTCTCGTTTGCGTCGTTGTCGTCGTCATGGGCGTTTGCGTGTTTGTGTCGGCGGTGGTGGTGGTCGTGCGAGGCCAAGCCTCCAAGTCATCGAAGCGCCTGTTTGCATCGCTAGGCGGTGTGTCTATCGTTTTGTTGTCCGAGGGCATCTAACTCTGGAATAGGCCGTCGTGCTTCTGCGTTCGCAGAGGAGGGGGAGGCGGCATGGCTGTTCGGTTGCTCTATGGCGACGACGCGCAAGGTCGCCTTGTGCATGTCTCACAGGCTGCACGCGGGCGGGCCTGCGGGCTGTTCTGCCCTGCCTGCCGCACGCCCCTCGTTGCTAAGAAGGGTGAGGTTCGGGTTGCTCACTTGGCGCATGGGGCGGCTGACGTGGCGTGCGTTGGGGCCGTCGAGACGGTTCTTCATCGGTTGGCAAAGGAAGTGCTGAGCGAAAGGCGCGCACTGACTCTGCCGGGCTTTTCGATAGAGATGCGCTATCGCGGGACGGAGCATTTTGAAACGCAAAAGGCGTTCCCCGCCAAGCTGGTCGAATTTTCAAGCGTCAGTATCGAAGTGCCATTCCCCGGTGTCCGTCTTGATGCACTTGCTGGGTGGGCGCGTGGTCGTGTCGCGGTGGAATTTCGAGTGTCCCACGCAACAACGGGCGACAAGCTCGCTAGGCTGCGGGCCTTGGGCTTGGCGGCCATCGAGATAGACTTGCAGCACCTTGCGCGGTGGGACACGACTAAGGATCAGATAGACGGGGCGGTCACGTCGCAAGCGCCGCGTGAGTGGCTAACGATGCCGTCGCTCTTTGCAGTTGAGATAGCAGAGGCATGGGAACGCTGGTTCAAACGCAGAGACGAAGCGTGGCGTGTCTCTCTGTTGCCGCCTTTTGATCTACTCCCAGAGGAACGAGAGTCATCTTGGGAGGAGAAGGTGAGGCAGTTTGAAGCCCTCGCAGTACGTTTGGGCTTTAGGTCTTATGATGGGAAATCGGAGAAATAGCCGGGAACCGATACGACTAATTGATGGGCGGCCAGATAGCTATAGCGAGTTGGCACCCTGCTGAGATGAATACGCAGGGCAATCCAAGCCAAACCATTAGCCGACGTTTAATTTTGTACCGGCGTTCGCGCTCGGTTTCGCCACTATAGGATTGCATACGCCACGGCACTCCAAGGCTGCCGACATAGAGAAGAACGGCAGCAATCGCCCCCGTGATGATTCCAATTATTTGAAGAATCAAACCGATGTTGGGCGACATACGCCGAGTTGTTCCTAGGCTAAGGGCTGGTACTGAGAGTAAGGCAGGGTGCGGCGCTCTTGTCGGGCTGCTCGCCGGTAGGGGTCTGCCGGATGCATGGGAGCATCGGGTGATCCTACGCAACACGCAACCAGCGTCCTCGCGTCGCACTTTCAGACCTACCAACCGGGGTTGCGACCCCAAGCTCGCTACGGGGGTGGTGTGGTTGTCCACACGTCCTTAGGCGAACTTTCGCTATTTCGGCCGGCGACGACCCCAAACCGATCGTCGGCTTTCACTTAGTCCTATGCCAAAAATGCCCCACTAGGACACTACGCAACGCGGTTTGGACGCCACGCCGCAAGAGAAGGGACTAAAGAAACGCTTCAAGTGAAGCCTCCTAGCACCCCCTTCAATGGGAGCCTGGGCGAAGTAGGAATGTACTTCTTTGATTTCAAGGGGTGCGCCCTATGGTGGTCTCCGAGTAGGACTAGATGTGCCACTTTTTGCGATGTGCGCGGGCGGCTCAAAGGTGGAGACGGTCGATATCCAGGCCGGACGGATAACCCGCACCCCCTATAGAGAAAGAAATCCCTAGTAGGGGGTGCCGATTATCTTAGACGGCTGGAGGCAGTCGGATCAGGCTGCGTCCTTGGACCTCCCAAGGTGCGTTTTCGGCTGCCTTATCGCGCGCCCTGGTAAGGGTGTCGGATTTGACGTGCTCCAACCCCAAAGCCTTCTTGATGGTCTTGGTCGACACCTCATTGACCGAGGGTGGAAGACTACCGAGATAGACGACGAGCTTGTCCGCGATGGCCTGGACCTTCGGGGGCTTGATCGTCTTCAGGTGCCGTGTCTCCCACCGTTGCACCTGTAGGCCCGGCATGACCGAGCACAACAGGCCAAGTACCTTGTCGTCGTGGTGGGCAAGGTAGATCGCCGCCGGTCGTGCCAAACCGTTCTCGACCACCCGGCACGCTGAACGTGAGATAGCCTGATAGAGACTGTGCGCGACTTCCGACCGCTTCACGTCCTCAATGTCGTCACCGGTTACAGGCGAGAGTAGGTCGTCCCTCTGTCCGACGATGGCTCCGGCGATATCTGCGTCAGCCCGCTGCAACACCCCGGCGAACACCACGGTGGAGCAATAGGAGAAGCACGAAAGGCTCGTCTCGTTCCCCCAGGTAAGGATCACGATCCGAGGCTTGGGCTCACCGTCAACCAGTACGGTCGAATTTAGGTCCACCCCGGCGGCCACAAGGTCACGTCGCAAGGTTCCCTCGATATCCACCGTGTGTCGTCCGGCTTGCCGGGTTCTGAACGTGAAGACGATAGCGGCTTGGTCGTGGGGTAGTGCTTTCAACACCTCTGCGACTTCCCGGCAGTAGGCGCGATCCTCGGCGGTTCCTTTCGACATGCTCTTGGTCAAAGACTGCCGACCAGCGCCGACCTTCGCAAAGTGAAGGACTACGTTGTCATAGCTTTTCACGCGACCTCGGAATCCGGGCTTGCTCTGGATGCTGGTGTCGAATTGTTCGAGCAACCGTATCGGCCACGACGCATCGAGCACCACCACTCGCCGAAGGTCTTGGGGAACGGCAACGGTATAGGTGATGTGTGCGCCGCCGCCGTCAACACGATCGATTACCCGGATCGGAAACCCGACCAACTCGAACATGTCCCAAAGTGCGTCAATGTTTGCTGCCGCGCCCTTGATTCCGATAAGCGCTGTGCGGTGGGCGTCCAACACTTCAGGCTCAATTGCAGGCAAGCAGACGGAAGTGGGGGATTCGCAGTGGCCGCCGCGCTGCCGCCGAAGTTCGGAGCTTAGGATGATCTCGCAGTCTCGCACGTAGCGGAGCGCTGCGAGACGCCGCACCTTGTCCGCGTTGCTCTCTGCCAGCGCGTCAATCTGCGGAGCAATCCATCCGATAGCCGATAGAACATCGGCATGGCGAATTGAACGATGGTCAGAGACTAGCAATGTCTCATCCCAGATTACCAAGGACCGATCCTCGCCCAGATAGGAAAGTCGCGGCGCAACTTGGGCACCACCACGAATGCGGCTGTGCGTCACCAGTAGGAACTGTGCCTTATCGTGATCGGTCGTTGCCGGTAGAGACGCGAAGCCCGGTGCGCGGCCGTGCTGTGCATCTTCGATTTTTGTTAGATCGAAGCCGTAGGAATGCCACAGGCCAATCTTCTCGTCTGGCACCCCTTGCTGAATCAAGGCGCGCTTCAGGTCACACAAGGCTTCTACCTTGGACGCACAGACGGCGACCGAGTAGGGCAAGCCTTGCGCATGAACCTCGGCAACCCACGCGATGACAGACTGAGTTTTACCCATGCCGGTATCGAGGTCGAATGCGTAGCGTCCAGTGTTGCGGCCCGAGGCGAGGAGAGAGTAGGCCCCAATGATATTCATCAGGGCTTCCTTGTGGTCTTCGCTGAGTACGTTCCCGTAGCTCTCCAAGTTGGCGGCAAGTCGTGTGAAGGCGGCTAGCGATAGGCGCGCTTCAGGCACCTTTGCGAGTGCCGAGGGAGCATTGAGAACAGCAGCTTCAAGCCGCCGCTCTTTGACAGTCAGCGGTTCGGCCGACATATCGCGAAACGGCCGCCCATTGTGTTTGGTATCCATAAAGCTTCTCCAATGCGGCGCCCCAGGTTCCCCTAAGGACGCCGCTGTAAGTCTCTATTTGATGAGTCTAGGTGCTAGGTCCGGCCGTCAGCCGATTTCCGCTAGCGAGGCGAGGTATTGCCCATTTAGTCGCGCCGTACGCTCCCAGTCGCTTAGGACTGCTTTAGAGATGCACATGGCTGCGCCTCCAATCGCCTCAATCACAAGCCGCGCTAGGTACAAAGATGCGTGACGCGGGTACTTCCTATAGACACCGCGCATCTTGCCCGTATTCCGGTCGTAATACGAGCCTACAGATGTAGTCCCAAGGCGGCGCAGCGACCGTGCCAGTTGGACGGAGAACGCCGCATCGCTAACGAAGCGGCGAGGCTCATAGGCTTGGAGGGCCAGGAGGGCGGCGACCGTCTCAAATACCTCCTCGAATGTGGCCTCCCGAGCCAGCGCGCAAAGTGATTCGCACGCCTTCCTGACGGCGTGGTTGACGTGGCCTTTCCCGTCGCCGTGGACGGCGTAGTTGCCGCAGCGCTTAAGCAACTCGATCCACCGTTCTTCGGCGATCTTGATGCCGTCCTTGTGGCGGTTCCGGTCGATGATCGGGCGCACGGAGTCCAGCCAGGGGTAAAGCTCCTTGCGGTTTACGGGGGCTTGCTGGGGATGGCCGTGGGTTCTTTGGCGGACGATGTGCATGGGGCACAAACGGCCGTAGCGTCCGGCTTCACGAGTGCAGCCAGGGGCTTTGCAGTGCATGTGGGTTCAATTCCGATTGAGTCTAGTTCGCAGGGGGTAACGAGCGTGAGCGCGCGGCTCCGCCTAAGGGCACGCAAAAGACTTCACGAGATCGCAAGTCTTGCGCGCGCTCCTCCAGCGGCCTTCGCAGCTCGATTGTGAGCGTTCGCGTCACAGCCTATTGCGAGGTGGCGGGCACGACCTCACGCGCTCCAGTGGCCTCCGCAGCGGCTTTGGGCGCCGGTTTCGGTTGCGCCTTCAGGTCCGCCACTTGTTGTCTTAGAGCGAGGTTGGCCTGTCGCTGGGCGGCTACCTCAGCGATCAGGCGTGTGGCCTCTTGGCGAATATGCCTCTTGAGCCAGACGGGCGGCCTCTCGTTCTCCTTCAGTTGGTCGAGGAGGCCATTTAGCTTCTCGCCGGATTGGCGGGCGGTTTGCTTGAGCAATAGCGAGACGCCTTTGTCATCGCCGTAAAAGCGTAGGGTTTTGTCGGGATCGACGAACCGAAAAGGCTCTGCCTCGCGGGCTGCGCACGCCGCTTTGAACGCCTCGATTTCCTTTGCGTCCATCGCGTAGTCCCGGTTCCACTCGTCCACCGAGATAACTCTAGTGACGTAGATCGTCTTGCCGGTCCAATGATCGATCTCCATGTCGGTCCAAACGATGCCCTCGGGATGGTCCCCTGGATTCACAGGCCCGTCGCTAGGGAGTGGGGGCAAAGAGAGGGGAGAATTCGTCATGTGCTTCTCCTCGCTCAGTGCGTGATCGATCGCCAGGGTAGCAAGCGGCCGGACTTGTCGGTGGCGGGCACCGTCTTGGCCCGCTCACAGCGGGCATAGGCGGGCAGGCGCTTAAGGTAGGTCTGCGCTGCATCGAGGTTATCGTTCTCGATGAGCCACGAAAGCCGCTCTGCGACCAGAGCCAGTGCAAAGCGGATGACTGTGGAGCGAGAGACGTGGCGCCCGGTGGCGATGGTTGCGATGGTGGTCGTCCAGTCGAGTTGGCTGATGGCGCGAGGATCAAGCGAGAAGGCTTGGGATTTGGCGATGGTGACGTGAGGCATGGTGCTTCCTTGTGAAGTAGCGTTGGTGGGGTAGTTGAAAAAGAGAAGCCCCCGCACTCGGCACACCAGCCGCCCCTAAAGAAAACGATGGGGCAACCGAGTTGGAGCGCGGGGGCTTACGAGGCAGCGATTCCGACGACACAACGAACTAACGCCTGCCGTCTAATGGTAGGGACAGAGTTCGGTTTCCTACCCTTCGGTGGCTTTAATTGAGGTCCACAAGATGTTGTGTCTAGCCGCTGAACTTCGCGACGGTGCTTACAGACAGGCGGGTGGCCTTTGCCACCTCGCGGACCGACTTCCCGGCCTTCCGCTTAGCGACAACCTTGGCGGCCACCTTGGGGTCAGCCGTGGGCCGCCCAATGGGGCGCCCGCTCTTGGTTCGCGCTCCTCCTATGCAGCGAATTTGATTCGCTGGATCGTTGCCACACCAAGGCCGAATTTCTTAGCAACGGTGCGTACACTCTCTGAGCGCAGCGCCTTCCTTACGGCATCGGCGGTCTTGTCGTCGGTACCCGGCCTACCGAGTTTGACGCCACGCGCCTTGGCACGCTCCAGCCCGGCCTTTACGCGCTCTTGAATAATCGCGCGCTCAAACTCGGCGAAGACCCCAAGCATCTGAAACATAGCCTTGCCAGCCGGTGTGCCTGTGTCTAGGCCTTGCTGATGGAGTACAAGGCGCGTTTTCTTACTGTGCAGTTCCATAAGCACGCCAAGAAGGTCGGTGAGCGAACGTCCAATACGATCGACCGACCACACCAACACCGCATCGAACTCGCGCCGCCCTACAGCCTTGAGCAATTCGTCTAGCCCCTTGCGGTCTTGGCGCCCTTTCGCCCCGCTCATTGTGTCTTCAAACACTTTGCTAACGGTCCACCCTTCGCGCTTCGCCAGGGCATGAAGCTCGCGAGTCTGGTTCTCTGTCGTCTGCCGGTCTGTGCTCACTCGGGCGTAGATGGCTGCGCGCATGTTCCTCTCCATTGACGATTGGCGAGAAGATTCTGCATCAACAGCCGTTCCGTTGTCAGTTGAATTCGGAACAGTTTTTTCGCGCACTCTTAGGCGATTGATTTGACTCACTTTCGTTGCGTCCTTTCTTGCAGGGTTTTCGGAACGGGTGCCGCGCAACCTGAAAGCTATTGCTCCGGTTGACTCGGGACCGCTAGCGTTTCGATGCCTGCCCTCTTGCTGGTTACCGCCCCGAGAGGTGCAAAATGAAGATCGACGTATCAGAGATATCGGCCGACCTGATCGTGTCGCTTGATGACGCGACCAAGGTGTTTGTGGCGCACGCCACCGACTGCGTTGAAGTGGATGGCTTGGAGCATGGGCAATCCCGCACGCTGTGGGATTGCTCGGTGTTGGTGCGCCACGGGGATCGCATTGTGTGGCTCCAGGGGCTACCCGTGGCGGCGCGTGCTGGCACAGAAGTGACGGCCGCCTAACGCTCGCCGCGTCCGCTCGTTAGGCTTGCCAAAAATGAGCGCTGCGTGCAGCGCAAGGGCACATGAGCTCAGCCCCATCCTTGTTCGCACCGAGGGTGGCCGCATACCGGGTGGACGCAGGGCTGCAACGCGCGACGTAACGTACGAGGAACACTATGGGGCCCGGTGGGAGGCGTTTGCTGTTTACCTAGGTGGGGCCGCAGGGGGTACCGGGGGGAAAGTTGAAGCGTTGGCCCATGCGTTAGGCGCTTCGCGTATGCGCACTAACCTTTCGAAACTGGATTGTAGGTCGATATTGTAGGGCTTTCGAAGATAAATTTTAGTTTCATGGTCAATTTGCAAAATAGCATCTATTATTAGTTAACAAAGAGAGGGAAGTTTTATCAATGATAGAAACCATCCCAGATTATCCAGCACTTCAGGCAATCCAGCGTGCTCTTTGGCATTTAGGGGATGTGCGTGGCGCCGCAGTGATGGTTGGATCAGGATTCAGCATGAATGCTGAACTAGCGTCGCCAACAAGCAAAGCACCGCCTCTGTGGTCGCATATGGCCGCAGAAATGAACCGTCATCTTGGCAATAAAGCTACGGGTATCCAGAATCCCTTGCGATTAGCTGAAGAATTCCGGGCGTTGTTGGGTCAAGCTGCCCTTGATGGTTTGATTCGTGATCTTATCGCTGATGCTGAGTGGCTACCAGGCAATGCGCACCGCCGATTGCTTATGCTCCCTTGGTCAGATGTGCTTTCGACCAACTGGGACACACTGCTCGAGCGTACGAGAGCTGATCTAACAGATCGATCCTATGATTTGGTTCTAACACCAAAGGATATTTCTCGGACGCGATCACCGCGTATCATTAAGCTCCACGGAAGTTTGCCCTCACATACTCCTCTAATTTTTGCTGAAGAGGATTATCGAACGTATCCGACAAAATTCGCGCCATTTGTAAATCTTGCGCAGCATATTCTGCTAGAGAATGAATTGCTGCTATTGGGATTCTCCGGCGACGATCCGAACTTTTTGGCATGGGCAGGTTGGGTGCGTGACCAACTTGGAACATCAGCGCGACGGATACGATTAGCTGGCATCCTCAACCTCACAACTTCACAACGCAGGTATCTTGAAAATCTAAACGTTACACCGATTGATCTCAGTCCGCTGACGAGTTCCATTGTAGATCCAAAGCAACAGCACGCGCGTGCGACAGAACTACTTCTAGATAGCCTACATATGGCGAAACCTAGACCAGTTCACGTTTGGACTCGTAGTGGGACGACTATCGACTCAAAATGGAAAGAGCTGCCCGCCGAGACTTTGGCGAACGTTGTTCTTGATGCTTGGGCAAAAGATCGTGAGGCGGCACCTGCGTGGCTGGTCGCGCCACATATCGAGCGAGATCGTCTGCGAATGGAGACGAACGAGGCCGCCATCAAGGTAGCGGGTGATGTTGATAAACTTAACCCACAGCTACAGGGGCGCTACGCAGGGGAACTCGCATGGCGACTTGAGGTCGGTCATTTTAGCGTTCCAGAATGGGCGAAAAGGCCTCTTGAATTAGCTATAGATAACGAGAAATCGGCGCTTTCAATTGAAGAGCGCAGGCGAATCCTTATCCTGTTGAGTTATCACGCAATAGAAGTTCGAGATGTTTCACTTTTTGAACGTCATGTTGAGGCGCTAGAGGCTTCTCGTCAGCTAGATACCGATGCTGGACCATGGGCAGCTTACCTAAGAGGATTGCGCGCGCGTGACTGCCTGAATTTGTCTGGGATCGCCGCAGTATTGCCGAATATTGTCGGAGATGATCCCGTTTGGATGCTCCGACGTGCGTTATTGCATTGTGCAATCTGCGAAAGCGTCAAGGCAGCAAAGCTGGTTCGAAAAGCGGTAATTGAAATTCGCCGTCGTCGTGCTCTTGATCGTAGATCGCTTTGGCTGCTATCGCGAGAGTCTTGGATCAACTTCCTTTGGAACGCCTTGTCGTTTGAACTTAGGCAGGAAGACGCTCAAGGAGAAGCTATCAATATCGAGAATGATTGGCCTGCTATTTATGGCGCCAATCACATTGATCCTTGGGATGAGTTGAATTCTTTGGATCGCGTCCTTAGAGAAAATCAAGAGCAGAAACACGAAGATTCTGGTGGCGAGAAGGTCCATTTCGATGCGGGATCATGGACGCCACGAGATAACAAGCCGACGCGATATGTAGCTTCGTGGGTCATAGAAGGCGAATGGCAGATAAGACGATTGGCAGATTTCGTTGGGCTGCCAGCCTATTCATCATTTCACGACATCATCGGGGGGCGCTTGAGGCGAGCGGCCATAATTTCTGGCGCTAGTACAGATGCAAGCGCAGTGTGGCGCGTTGCTAGCTATCTCCGATCAGAGGACGATAACTTAATCAATGGATGGTTCGGTCGTATTGAGGTTGCCGCCTTGCCATTGGAACTGGTCCGAGAGTTGGTTGCAGCGCTGCGTGGTGCTATTGGTTATCTTGCCTCAATTGAGGGTGATCATGACCGAGATTACACCTTTCGTGTTCAGCGCCGCAGGGTCTTCACCGAGCTTTTGTCCCGACTGGCGGTGCGCAGCGATGTGGCCACAGCAGAGCAACTGGTCGAACTAGGGACTTCAGTTTTTGAGCGCAATCACTCGGTCCACTGGTGGCTCTACAAGCCAACAGCCAAATTAATAGAAAGATCGCTGTCGGCGATTCCAGTTTCAGAAAAATCAAAGTATGTTTGGCGGGCAATAAATTTCCCACTTCCGGCGGAGATGCGAGATGGGCTCCCAGATCATGATTGGCCGGAGCTCTCCGATATATTCCGCTTTAAGGGCCTGCAAATTAACCGGCCAAAAGATGAATGGGATTTTCGAATCTCTGAATTAATTGGGTGGGTTGAAAAAGCCGAAGACGAAAGTCGACACCGCTCAATCCTTCGTTTGTCGTTGTTGTATCAGAAGGACGCTTTAACGAAGTTGGAGATTCAGCGGTTTGCCGCCGCACTATGGTCGAAACGGAAATCACCCCTGGGGCTTCCTGCCGATAAGTGGTTTTTCCCTGGTTTCTTCGTTAACTTACCAGAACCAGAGATAGGCATCGCTGCTTCTGGGTTTGATCATGATGTGATCCAGCCGTTGCTTAGCGGCAAGTTCGATAAGGCTAAGTTAGGGAGCTTAACCTACATTGGCTCTGAGGCAGATGAGGGCCGTGGAAAGCGACCATTTACGGCGACAATAGCGCTCGAACTTGTTCGAGCAATTCTTAAATGCCAGGAAAAAGAATTGGAGAAGTCGGCCGCATTGGCAATTTCTATAGGCCTACTTCCCACTGTTCCGCTCGATCAAGACACATTTGATGACCTGTGGAAGCGAGCAGTCGCTAGCGATGCAGTGTTCGCTGTTTCTTTTCTGCCTTACCTAGTTAAAAGCCAACCCGGTAAACTTAAAGAAGCAATCGGTTGTATCCGGCGTGTAATGAATGCTCGGAAGTTTGAGGTTGTGGAGGCGGCCCTCAATGCGATTAAGCAATGGACGAAAATTGTTGATGCTGAATATTTTCCAGACCAATTAGCGTCTGCGGTGGCGTCGATTGTGGCCATTCGGCGTGATCCGGGATTATTTTATGCGCTCGATATTTGTGTTGGCCTTGTCTCACGAAAAATGTTTACGGAAGAGGATATTCAGCGGGTTCTCGATGGGCTTTCAGCATTACTTGAAGAAACAAAATATGGAGAGTGGCGGCAAGAAGACTTTCGGACAGCAACACTCACTTTTGTCCGTGCAAATGCGTATCGTTTAGCGCTTGCTCTTCGTCATGGAGGTTACTCAGATTTAGTTATTGATAGCTGGATAGTCGCTGGATCATCCGATCCAGTGCCAGAGGTGCGGTATGTTGTGGACTATGACGGATAGCCGCATCTTAGATGTTTGCCAGTTAGATGCGCGTCAGTTCTGCGGTGTGCCTTATCCGATCTTTGTGGCGCTTTTATTAGGCGGATGGTTGCAAACTCAGGAGGCCATCGAATTGGATTGTAGGGTTTCGGTGGTGTTGAGCCCGGTATTTCACGGGTACTAAAATGTGGTACAAATGAGTTGCGGAAGTACACAAGGCTCCATTGATAAAGCTGAGAATTTTCGGGTTTGGATAAAGTCCGGCCCCGGGCACCACTGATTTCCCACGACAATCCGGAAAAACGCAGCAGGGTCATTGACCTTGTTTTCCAGGCTTGTCGCTTGCGATTCACCAAAATCCGTTCTTTTGGCGTTTCAGCGCGCGTCGCCAAATTTCGGCGCCTGGGCAAGGTGCGTATCGGTTGTGGGCCGCCGTGCGTCACGTATCGGATCGTTCAGCAGTCTCAGGCCATTGAGAACGACCAGGACAGTGCCGCCCTCATGCCCCAGCACGGCGAGCGGCAGCGGCAGTTCGAAAAACGCCGCTCCCGTGACCAGCACGAGCATGGCGCCGATGGCGAATACGAGGTTCTGGCGGATAACGGAAGCGGCGCGTTGCGACAAGCGACGGGCGGCCGCGAGCCGGTTCATATCTTCCGAAAGCAACGCCACATCGGCCGCCTGAAGCGCGACGTCCGACCCAGCGGCACCCATCGCAATGCCCACATCGGCGCGGGCGAGTGCCGCCGCATCGTTGACGCCGTCGCCGACGAACGCGATTTTTCCTTTGACGGCGATCTCGCCGACAAGGCGGACCTTGTCCTGTGGCAGCAACTCCGCATGTATCTCGTGCGGCCGTAGGCCGAGAACGCCGCCGATGCGAAGCGCAACGGCGCGGCGGTCGCCCGTCATCATGGCGATGAATTTGACGCCGCTCTTCCGCAGCGCGACGAGTGCGCCTGCCGACGTGTCGCGTGGTTTGTCGGCGACGCTGACCGCGCCGAGGATATGCTCTCCACGGCCCAGATAAACGACCGTTTCCGCGCCTTGCTGAAGCGCGCGCAGGCCTTCCTTGTCCGGCGAAGCGCCCATCATCTCCAACATCCGGGCGTTGCCCGCCCAGATGGGGCCATCCGAATCTTGGCCCGTGATGCCGGCACTCGGTATCGCCGTCACGTCGTCAACCTGACGGAGCACGAGGCCCCTGCGCGCCGCCTCGCGGCGCAGGGCCTCGGCGATATGGTGTTCGGAATGGGCTTCCACGCTCGCGAGGGTCGTCAGGAACGACGTCTCATCCCCGCTCAGCGCGACAATACCGGTCACTTCGGCGCGGCCTGTCGTCAATGTCCCGGTTTTATCGAAGGCGAATATATCGACGGCCGCCAACGTCTCTAACGCCGCGCCGCCCTTGAACAGCACGCCGCCGCGGGCGGCGGCGGCGAGTGCCGACAGAATGGCCGCGGGCACCGAGATAACAATCGCGCAGGGGCTCGCGGCGACCAGAAGTGTCGCGGCGCGATAGAGGGCGCTCTCCCAGCTATGCCCCATCGCGTAGAACACGCCCAAAGCGACGACGGCCCCGAAGAATACGCCGATTGTGTAACGTTGGCCGAACCAGTCGCTGAACCGTTCGGAGGGGGCCTTCGCGGCCTGGGCTTCCGTCACCAGGGCGATCATCCGCGCGACCGTGCTGTGCTCAAGGGATTTTGTGATTTCAATCTCAAGCACGCCGTTGAGATTGACGGTCGCCTCGAAGACCTTGCCGCCCGGCTCTTTGCTGACGGGCATGGATTCGCCGGTGATCGTTGACTCGTCCAATGCGCCCGTGCCGGCAATGATGACGCCGTCCGCCGGAATGCGCCCACCGGGGCGCATCATCACGATATTGCCCACCCGCAGTGCCGTGGCTGGCACCTCTTCCGTCGTCCCATCTTCGGCTCTTCGGAAGGCCGTCTCCGGGCGCAGGGCCATCAAGGCTTCAATCGCCCGCCTTGTTCGCCCCATTGCCCGTTCTTCGAGCGTGGTGAACAGACTGTACAAGGTGAGCAGAACAGCGCCCTCAACGACCGCGCCCACGGCTGCGGCGGCACTCGCGGCAACGACCATCAAAAGATCGATGTCGAGGACGCGTCGGATCAAAAGGGTTTTCAACGATCGCCACCCAGCCGGAACGCCGCCGGCCAGGTAGGTGAGCACGGCGCCGAAAGCGACCACGCGCTTACCGGCGTCCTCTTCCATTAGCCATGTACCGGCCAAGGAGAGCGCAAGTCCCAGTACGACCACCGCGGTAAGCGCCACGGACAGATTGAAAGTCGCTCGCCGCACGCGGATCGCACCTCGCAAAAATTGAAACCACTTGATCGCGTTTTTGAATCAAGCCGAGCGAAAGAATACTGAATCGCGAAGACTTCTTCGAGTGGCCGTATCCCGCCGAACGGCGATGGCGCCGTCCGCCACGGCTCTTTTGTCGCCGATTCACGGCGAGTGCGAAACGCTTGCACTGGCCACCGAACGACAGGGGAATCCATATCCGCTGCAACGCATATATTCGTCGGCGAAGGCCTCGATCGCGCGCGCACGCTATTGTATGACGGACCGAACGCGGCCGAGTATGTTGTCGCCACCCAAATACGCGCAAAAGCCGCAGATACAGTCGCTAAAGACCTTCGGCCGCTCGGCAATCAATCGGATGCGGGCGTGGCGCGCACGGCGGCGAAGGCTTCACTCAAGATACATATGTGTAAACTGATCGACATATTGCAGTGACACGTTGCCACATCGCTCGCCGAACATTAGCTTTTTGCCGGAAGGGATGATGGCGCTGGATCGCTGTCGTCGCCGTCGGAAACGAATAATTCAATGCAATGCGACGCCGAATGGCGCCGCGTATCGGGAGGATCGAATGCAACGTCGAAATCTGTTGACCGCGATGGCGACCGGGCTATCGCTGATGTGCGGGATTTCGATGGGTGCTCTTGCGCAATCCGAAGCCCCCGCCGAGTTGATCGCCGCCGCGAAGAAGGAAGGGACCGTCGTCTGGTACTCGACCCTCGGCC
>VFQP010003474.1_pt1 | contig 15952 bp, 13 predicted proteins | sample 3512351 | NCBI WGS metagenome assembly VFQP01 (sample SAMN10412372, study PRJNA504923) | tailings metagenome | isolation source: Relicate 1 Philex TSF1 revegetated site | place: Philippines: Tuba, Benguet | collected 2017-08-29 | reverse complement strand
GATGCAGCCCCCGCCGCCGCCGCCGCGGTCCACGCGCCAGGTGCCAGGTGCGCGCCCAACCGCCGCTTCCAACCGCCACCGCGCGCTCGTCCCGCAGGTGCAGTACTCTCTGCTGGACCGGCGGCCCGACAACGGCATGATTGAGTTCTCGGCGGCCAACGGCATGCAGCTGCTGCCGTACGGCGTACTGGCGGGAGGGCTCATCAGTGACCGGTACCTGGGCAAGCCGGCCAGCAGGTGTGTGCGGGTGTGTGGGGCGTGGGCGTAAGTTTCGCATCCTATTGGACACCACGGCGGCGCAGAAGCCCAGCTGCCATGCACGCCAGACGTGCCAGACGTGCGCGTGACGGGCAGGGCAGTGGTGGCACGCCCAGCGCTGTGGCGGTGGAACGCGCGGCCGCGGTTGGCGACGATTGCGTGCTCTGCATGCTGCATGCGGCGGCTCCCCGGAGAGCGACGTCCCTTGCGCTTGCTCTGCGCACGCGCCTCGTGGTGCCCGCGGTCGCGCGCAGCGTGCAGTTCGACACCTTTTCCAAGCGCAAGTACGCGCGGGTGCTCCAGGAGGCCGGCGGCTGGGCCTGGTTCCAGGAGCTGCTCCGCGAGCTGCGCGCCGTGGCCGACAAGCACGACTCGACCATCAGCAACGTGGCCACCCGGTGAGCTGTAGAGCGGCTCTGGCGGTCGTGGCCCTCCCACCCGCCAGGGTCGGCGCTGTGCCCACGGCGCGGCGGCCGCGCCGCGAGCAGAGCGGCCTGGGGGAAGGAGGAGGGAGCATGGCGGGGCACGGCGTCTGGAGTGGCGAGGGGCGGCCGCCGCGCGCCGAGCAAAGCGGTTGGTTGCGGTTGAGGGGCGACTCGTGGCTCTCGTGTCCTGCCTGACCCGCCGCACGCAAGTGGGTGCTTCTGCCGAGCGCCACTGAGAGGAGAATGGCCTGGCGACGTGTGGCCGCCCTGCCCAGGCTTGCCTCACCCCGGCCCGCGCAGCGGGGCGATGTCGAAGAAGGCGACACAGCAACTGTGTGGCCGCTCTGCCCTGCCCTGCGCGCAGGTGGGTGCTGTCGCGCCCGCAGGTGGCGGCCGTCACCATCGGCGCGCGCAACGCGCTGCACCTGGGCGACCACGTGGCGCTGCAGTCGGTGCGCCTGGACGAGGACGACCTCGCCCGCATCCAGGACGTGCTCAAGCGCGGGCACCAGAACCGCGGCGACTGCTACGAGGTGCGGGGCAAGCGGAGGGCGTCGTCTGCGCTCGCGGGGTGTGTTTGCGTCTCGCACAAACGTACCGGATCTGCGGCGACTGCTACGTGGTGCGGGGAAAGCGGAGGACGTCGCTCGCCGGCGAAACGGCGGCAGAGCGTGCGCATGCGGCGGCGCTGGTCGCTCTGCTGACGGGAGGGTCCTAGTGGCGTTGACGGTGCGCGCTGGCCTCTGCTTGTGCTGTGCGCGCGGTGGATGTGCTGTGCGCAGTGGGAGCGCGGGACTGGCGAGTTCTGAGGCCCGCCACGGTGTTTTCACCCTCCATGCGGTCCACGGTCGGCACGGGCAGCGGCCCTCAAGCTGCTCCCCTGCCTTTTGCCCTTGCTCTCGACTTGCGCCATTGGGCGCGGCCGGCGGGCTTCAGCCTTGCAGCTTGTCCTTGGCCACGCTCGTGACCGTGGAGCCACCGGTGCCCATTTTGACGACACGCCAGAAGGAAGTCCGTCTCTCGACCATGGCCACGCCAGTGGCGGGACTGTGCACGACACCGCGCGCAGCCGCCTCCGCCCTCCTGCCTACCGTCCGTCACGCCTCACACGCCCACACCTCGCGCTATCCCCGCACGCGCCTCAAGGAGCAAAACTTGGTGGCACAGCAGCAGAGCAGGAAAAGCAGCAGCGCACGGAAAAGGGGCGCCGCTGCGCTGCTCCCGGCTTGCCACACGGTGCAAAAAATGGCATCGTTCCCCAGCCGCCGCGCCCGCCTCAACCAGGCGAGTCGCACAGACCACGCAACCTCACGCAAAGCAGTCCGGCCCACACTTCATGCGAGGGGGGAGAGAGATGTCGCCGCCAACACTGCAGCGTGAGAGCCACCCTGGTCCGTTTGTGTGTTAGTTGGTGTGCGGGGCAGCGTCAACCGTGCACCACGAGCCTGCACGCGAGGATGCTACGCGTGCCGTGCAGTTCGTCGTCACCTCCCTGTCTTCCTCAGTCAGGCATCGCAGCATGCGGCCCCGCAATAAGCAGCCTCACTGGCACCGCGGTGAAATCGTCATGTCAAGCGGCCCAGCGCCCGGCTTGTGCAGAGGGCGCTGGCGCTGGCCGTGCTGAACAAGCAAGTACCCGCCGCGCAGCTAGCTGCCCCTCCGCCGCCGAATCCTGACCACTCGAGTGCACAATCTGCCCACGGCCTTCGAAATCCTCCTGCTCCTGCCCACGCCTGCGAATTGCCCTAGCAAATCCAGCGCCCGACCTCAACAACGCCAGTCCGCGACGCCGCCTGCCACGTGGCTATCTGACGGACGGTGCACGGCACCGCGCTGCCAGCGTGCCCGTCTGCCCGCGCATCCCTCCACAGCAAAGTCAACCTTCCGCCGCGCTCCGGTCGGGTCCACAGACCCTAGTGCCCCAGCACGCCATCAGCAGGGCCCAACCTCGCAGCAGTCCCACGGCCCATCACCAAAAGGGCCCCAGCCCGCGCTCGTACGCGTACACGCTGCCCGCCGCCCGCACGCTCTGCTCCAGCACCTGCACGCACGCACACGCACGTGCGCGTTGTGACGCCACGCCCTGACTGCCGTGCAACGACAACGACGAGGACATCACGCTGCTGCCCGCCGCTGGCATCCATGGCAAAACAGGGCAGCACGGTACCAGCGGCACCGATCATGGTGAGTCAGGGCTTGAGAGAAGGGCGTACCTCGTTCATGAGGATGCGGTCCTCCATGTCGGGTCGGAAGGCAAAGGGCTGGCCCAGCACGCCGGGCGCCGGGTTGCGCGCCGGGCGCACGGCCGCCGCCACGCCGGGTTGGTCCAGCACCCACCTACGCGACACAAAGGAACCACGCACGTCACGCCTGGTTTAGCGCCCCGCTCCCCGGACGCCGCTGCTGGGCAGGGCCCTTGCCGAGCAGGGGTCTGAGCTCTGGTGGGCCGGCTGCGGACCGTCCACTCGCCTGGTGTGTCAGCGCACAGGCACTGCGCCCGGTGCAGTCCGGTGGCCGACCTCACCTGGTTGCTGCAGCCAAGGCCCTCACCTGGTGGCGACGGCCAAGGTCCTCACCTGGTGGCGACGGCCGATGCAGGCACGCCGTGCTTGGAGCCGATGGTGGCGAGCGCGGCCAGCAGCTCCTGGAACCACTGCCACTCGCCGGCGCTGATGACGAGGCGCCCGTACTTGCCCCGCAGCGAGTCAAAGCCGTTGGGCGCGCTGCATCAAGGTGGGGCAAGCAGTGGCATCCACGCGAACGACGGCGGCGTGAGGGCCAGAGAGGTCTGGGCAGGGAAGCCGTTGGGCGCGTTGCGCGAGGCGGGGCAAGTGGGGGAAGCACGTCTTGTCAGGGGCCAGCCAAGGCAAGAGGCCAGAGAGTGCATGACAAGCAGGAAGGAAGACCGCTTGGGCGCGCCGCGAACAGGGCACGGGGCAGGGGGGCAAGTGGTGCGAGGCGCCAGCCGAAGGCACAGCCACAGAGCTCCACAGGAGAAGCAAGCTCCGCAGGAGAAGCAAGCTCCGCAGGAGAAGCAAGCTCCGCAGGAGAAAGCAAGGCAAGCCGTGCAGCTCAAGGCGGGGCAGGCGGCGGCATCCAGGGGCATGTTGAGTGCGTGCCAACGAGGCATGAGAGCCACAGAGGGAGCGACAAGCCCCACTGCGCGATGGCTCCCGCATCCAGATGTCAGCGCACGGAAGCCGGCGGCAGCGAGCCACGCGAGAGGCAGAGAGATCAGGGGTGGGGGTGGACACCGGCCACTCACTCTTGCGCCTTGACGCCCAGGTAGCCGCCGCTGATGAGCCCGCCGGCCAGCGGTAGCGCGGCCAGCACGGGCACGCCCTTCTCGCGCGCAAAGGGCAGCAGCGCGCCCTCCGGCCGCCGGTCCACCAGGCTGTACGGCACCTGCATGGCCACCACGCCAGGACAGGGTATGGACTAGGGTCAGCACCCCAGACGCCAGCTCGTGCTGCCTGCTGCGCCACACATCTCCAAAGTGACCAGAAAACGGGCTTCCTGGGGCCCCGCTGAGGCGCCCATACAGATGCAAAGCCCGACGCACCTGCACCGCCCCACACCCACAGTCCTGCCTGCCCCAGGTGGCTGCACCCGCGAACTGGATCACCTCAGCTGCACACGCACCTGCACCGCCGCCACCTTGATGCCCCTGTCCAGCACCGCCGCCACGTGCTCGGCGTCAAAGTTGACGAGCCCCAGGTGCTTGAAGCGCCCCGCCGCCTGCTCGTCCGCCAGCCACTGCACCGTGTCGAGCCACCGCGGCTGCTTCCACGTGCCCCAGTGCAGCTGCGCGGGCAGGGGGGCGGACGGGCGGCGCAGACACGTCGCGCGCTTGCTCGGGCTCGTCCGGCATGCCACGTCCCGCTCTGCTTTGGACCCTCGCGCAAGTAGCGTGCGGCTTCCAAACACCCGTGCTGAGACATCAAGACCAGGATTGGGTCCCTAAAGGAGACAGGGAAGGGAAGGGAAAGGGAAGGGAAGGGAAGGGCTCACCTGCACCATGTCCGGCGGGCTGCCCAGGTCACGGACCTTGAACGACAGCTCCTGCACCACGCCACACCAACGCCGCGGCACGTCGTCTCATCCATCCCCCACACAACCGCCCAAGCACATGTCCTCACGCGCCCAGCAGTGACGCAGCAGGCTGCGTTGCGCCGCGCGACGGAGGCTGCACGAAGCGCAGGGCAGCAAGCAGAGCGCCGCCGGCGAGCAGCCCCCACCTGGGCGATGACGCCGCGGTCCACCGTGGCCATGTCAAATATGTCGTTGAAGCTCAGCCGGGTGAGCACCTGCCCCGCACGGCAAAAACACACCCGCAGCGAGCGAGTGAGCACGCCAATAGCACACGTGCCGCACGCAACACACGGGCGTGGCGACGCAGGCGACCACCGCCCCGCCGCCAGCCGACGCTCGCATGCGGACGCCCGCCTGCTTCCGCTCCCTCCTGGCCTCGTGCGCCAGTTGCCTCCTGCGCCCTCACAATGTGTTCCCCAGCCTGAGCGTCCACCTAAGCGTCCGTGCGCACTGACCTGAACCTTGGCCCGGTCCGCGTCCGGGCGGCTGGACAGCCACCGCCCCATGGCCAGCTCCGCGCGCCCGTCGTCCACGTCCCCCGTGTCAAACGTCGTGACGCCTGCGCGACGCCAGGCACCCACGCCACAGGCCCACGATTCGCGCACGGCTGCGTCAAGACGCCCTCCCTTCCTCCCTCCTGCCCTGCCGAGCGTCACACGGCGGAGGGAGATGCCGCGTGGTGACTGGCGGCGACGGCAACGACAACCCCTGCTGCACCCGTTGCGGTCGCAGCGTCACCCCGGTGCAGCGCAGACTGACGCTGGCGGGCAGTGCTCCGGGACGCAGTCGGGACGACCCGTGGCAGGCCAGCAACGCACGCGCCGCCTGCACGCACCCGCTGCCATGGTGCCGTCGATGTCCACCGCAGGGAGCGCGGTGCCGCTGACGGCGGGCCAGCAGCCCTTGATGACCTGCCCGATGCAGCGCGGCACAGCACAGCACCAGCTGAGGGGCTCCCTCTGCCGTGACGCGCTGTGGCCAATGGACCCTCCCTGCCTGCCCTGCCCTGCCCTGTGCGCTCCCTGATGTGCACAGCCGCACCCGCTGCCCCACGCCGAGCCGAGGCCCCCCCCAGCGTGTTCGGACGAGCGTTGCGTGATGTGCACAACCAAGGCAGCACTTCGCGGGCTACTAGCTGGCTGCGCAGCTGCTTCCCCCGCCCGTTTGCGATGAGAGAGAGCGCTTGCTGCTCACCCTGGAGACACGGAGGTCGGGTCCAAGCGCCTTGGTGGGCACCGGCAGCTTCACCTTGGGCTGCGCTGGGATGAGGCACACCTTGTTAGATTTGCCTGCTGCCGCCGCGGCCGCTGCGTCTGCGTGCGGCGGCTGCAGCGCTAGTGCCAGCGACGCCCCCGCGCTGTACAGCAGCGCGCGGCGGGGCAGGCCGCTTGATGCGTGGCCGTTGGCGATGGCGGCCGGCTGTCGGTGCTGCAGGAGGGGTGCGTCTGCGGCGGTGCACGCGGCCGGGGGCTGAGGGGGCTGGGCGGGAGCGGATGGGGCTGGGTGATGCTCGGGCGGGCGTGGGTGAGTCTGCGCCTGCCGGCTGCTGGGAGGAGATGCGGCGTGGCTGTGCGCCAGGGATGGGCTCAAGGAGCACTGCAGCGTGCGCAAGCAGCACCGTCTCCTGCTCTGGCGCTGGGATGAGCTCCAGAGCCGTGGCTTGTGGCCAGGGAACGAGGACATCGCGCGAGGACGGCGATGGAGCGATGCGCAGCGCGCGTGACGATGCCGTGCGCTCGGGCACGCTTCCAGTAGCGTCGATACTCGCTTGTGCGACGCATCGCGAATTCGCCCCGAACGAGAGTGCTCTCCATGCTGGATGTGGGGCTCGCGGCCCGGCCCAGCAGCCGTAAGCGCCGTGTGGAGATGCCGAGCAAGCGCAGCCGGAGTAGATCGAGGAGCAGGTGCGAGCGGCAAGGCCAGTGGGCTCGGTCCAGCGCGGCCTGCGCGGCGTGCCCCTGGCTGCACGCAGGCATGCAGACAGGCCACAGTGCCTCAGTGCCACATGCTGTCGCAACGCGTGAGGCCCAGAGGCAAGCGGCACCTCCTCAGCCTGAATCAGCCTGCGGGATCGCCCGCAGCACCTGCCGGACTGCCCTCGCTCCCTTGCGCAGTCGTCCGGCCTTGACCGGTGACTCTGCGAGCCGCCGCATGAGCGTGCAGGGCGCGTCCAGTTGCTTTGGCCGCCAGACACGTCGTGCCCCGTTCTTGCGCAGACCGGCGTGGCGCCCCCGCCCAAGCACGCTTCTTCCGCTGAAGTGCTCGCGCAACACCCAACGCCTGGTGCAGAGACCCACACCCACGCCACTGACGCCGCTCTTTTGTTGCCCCTGCCCGCCCGCCACGCATGTCCGCCTCGTCCACCGGCGCCCTCTCTGGCCGCCCCACAGGCAACGCGACAACGACCGAAGCGCTCGGGACAGGGACGTGTACAGGGACAGGGATAGAGACAGAGACAGAGGCGGCAAGAGCGACCGCAGGGAGCGCGTGCCGCGGCGCGACGACAGCCGGGAACGGCGCGCCGATGACCGCGACCGCGACGCGCAGCGCAGCAGCAAGCGCGCCCACCACGACAGCCGCAGCCGCAGCCGTAGCCGCTCCCGCTCCCGCTCCCGATCGCGGGACGCGCGGCACCGGGACCGCGACGTACGCTCCCACCGGCGGCACGGCGACGGCCGGGAAGAGCGGGAGCGGGATCGCCGCGCGCGAGAGCGGGAGCGGGAGGAGCGGCGCGGCAGGCGGCACGGTGGTCGCAGCGGCAGCCGCTCCCCCGAGGGGGAGCGGGACGGCGGGCGGCGGGGCCGGCGGCGGCGCGGCGAGGGGACGGGCGAGGAGGAGGGGGGCGAGGAGGTGATGGAGCGGTGGCGCGGGCGCAGCCGCAGCCGCAGCCGCAGCCGCAGCCGCAGCCGCAGCCGCAGCCGCAGCCGCACGCGGGAGCGGGAGGCGGCGCCTCGGAGGTCGCCGACGCCCCGCTCGCGTTCACGCTCGCGTGGAGGCCGGCGGCGGTCCCGTTCCCGCTCCGCGCCAGGGCGGGACGGGGGAGCCGGAGGGCGGCGGCGGGAGCGGAGCCGGAGCGACAGCCGCAGCCGCAGCCGGAGCCGGAGCAGGGGCGGTGGTGGGCGTGGCTCGGAGCAGCGGGGCCGTGGAGAGGAGCGGCGGCGGGAGGACGGCGGCGAAGGGGACAGCGAGGGGCGGGCGAGGGCGGCGAGCCCTCGCCGCGCGAAGCAGCGGGCGCAGCCAGAGGAGGAGGAGGAGGAGCAGGAGGAGCCGCCCTTCACCGAGGAGGAGCTTGAAAAGTGAGCCTAGGGAACTGCCCGGGCTTCCTGTGTGTGTGAGGATTGTCGCGGTCCTGGCTGGGGTGTCAGGCGCCGTCGGCGAGGTGGGCACAGCAGCAGTGCCGGCTACCTCCAAAGGGGCTGGAACGGACGCCTACATGTATATATGTATATGTATGTCTAAGTGCCGTGCTGTGTGCCGTGTTTGTGCTGCGCAGGCTCAAGGAGGAGCTGGCGGAGAAGCTGGTGCAGGAGGAGGTGGCCAAGCGCATCGACGCGCTGGTGCGTGGTTGTTTGGGGTGGTTGGGCGCATGGGGCGAGTGGGGGTGAGGGGTTGCCTCGGTGTCTTGGCGCGGCGCGTGCTGCGGCGTGGCGTGCTCAATTCGTGTGGCAAGGTGGGCCAAGGAGGAGGCGGGGCGTGTGTGGCACGGGGTTGCAGCCCGCTGCGTCCGGGCGCGTCGCAGGCAAAGGAGCGCGCGGCCCTGGCGCCCATGTGACGTGGTGATGCGCGCCAGCGCAGGTGGAGGAGCGCGTGGCGGCGGCGCTGGCGAGCGAGGTGGTCCAGCGTGAGCTGGCGGGACGCCTGGAGCGGGAGCGGCAGCAGCTCGAGCAGCAGGTGGGTGCGTGCGCCCCTGGCCTGTTGCCTTAGTCCCCATTTCGGCTTGCCGGAGGTGGATGTCTCATATGGGAAGCTCGCCCCACGCGCGCGCTTCCCCTTGCCCCCCGGGCTGGCCGTCGCTGCTGCTGCCGGCGCTGCGTTGCTGGCCAGGGCGAGGCAGCGGCCGTGGGGAGCGTGTCGGGCGCAGCGGGGCGGTGGGCGGCGTGTCCCGGCAGGCGTTGGGCGCGGCTGGCGGAGCTTTGTGCAGGTTGGCGCGCCGCGCCACCTCACGCGCAGGTTGAGGCGGTGCTTGCGCCAGAGCGTGCCTTTCACCCGTGCCAGCTAGGGTTCCGGCTGCACCTGGCGCTGCCTCGTTGCTTGCGCACGTGGAGGCGCAGCTGGCCCGCACACAGCGCGCGCGGCACTGCTCATTTGTCTCCTCACGAGCCTCACGCTGGCCGCTCCTGGCGCTGCGTGCGAGCACAGGTGGAGGCGGAGCTGGCGGCCGAGCGCGCCGCCGCCGCCAAGGAGGCCGAGGCGGCGCGCGCGGCCATCGCCGCCAAGGAGGTGGAGCTGGCGCAGCTGGAGGAGGCGCGCAAGGCAGCGGTGAGTTTGGAGGGGGTCTTGCTGGCGTGGGGGCAAGGGGGTGGAGCAGGCGCAGCTGGAGGAGGCGCGCAAGGCAGCGGTGCGTCTGCAGGCCTGCTCTGCACTCCTCTGCACAGGCTGGCCGCCTTGTCTGCGAGCAGAGGTGCTGTGCCACTGACAGGAACTACCGCGCGGCTGCATCTCCGTTTGGTTGAGTCGGGTGGAGCGGCAGTGGGCGGGACCCTGTCAATGCTGCGAGTGAGGAGCTCTTCCCTGCCCCTGTGGGGTGGCGCATCGGTCGCCGCAGGAGGACGAGGCGGAGCGGCAGCGGCAAGAGGCCGAGGCGCGCGCGCTGGAGCAGAGGCTCAGGGAGCTGCAGGCGCGCCAGGAGGAGGCGCGCAAGGCGCAGGAAAAGTGAGTTCCGCACACCGCCGCCGCCGCCGCGACCGGCTGCACGTGTGCCTCTGGGCGTCGCTGCTCTCTTGCTTTGTGCGGGTCGTCGCTCGGGCCTAGCAGATGGCCACGGGATGAGTTGGCCGGGAGCAAGCAAACGAGGCGCGTGGTTGCGGGTGCTGCTGTGCGCCGCAGGGCCAAGAAGGAGGAGGAGGAGCGGCGCAAGGAGCAGCAACGTATCCTGGGCAAGGGCCGCACCAAGCTGAGCCTCAGCTTCAACAAGTGACAGGCCCTCCGCCTGCTGTTTGCGTTTGCGCCTCGTCTGCTCCTCCACTGCAAGCTGCGACCTGCCTTCAAGCTGCACTTGCACATTGCTTCACAAAGAGGAGGGCGAAAGAAGGGATTTGCGTGCGACGGCCCGACCTCGCAGCAGAAAAAAATCTGACCAACAGTGCGTCCACAAAGGCACAAAGGCGGCCGCCAGGGCCCACACATTGGAGCTTCATCCTGCGACGGCCAACCTGCCAGCTGCTGCGCCAATGAGCAGCGGCAGCGACGCGGGGAACAGGGCGCGCCCGCGCAAAGCTCAAGGCTACAGAAGGGTGCACACCTGCCTGCAGGAGCCATTCCTAAGCACGACAGCAAGAGAGGAGAGGAGAGGGAGAGGAGCGCTGGAGCATTGGGGCGGCGTGAGGTTGGAGAGGGGGAAAGCTGCTCGCGAGCGTGTTGCGCGCGCATGCGCTCGTCGGGACACGCGCCAGGGGGAATCAACAGGCGCTTCAAGCACGGAAAAGGATCACAATGGCGTCGAAGGAGCACTCCGGTCGTCTGTCCACCACGTGTGACTGCGGGGTCTGGCCAACGCCACCTCACCACCCCACCACCATCAACCCCGCCGCGAATAAGTGAGCGGCGGCCACCACAACCACGTGCGCTCCGTTCCGACAGCGATCATCCGAGCCAATGACCAAGCCCATCGTCCCATTTGGGCGCGCAGTGACAGCGACAGCAGGCAACAGCAAAGCAACAGCCATGCGTCCCCACGACACCGTGCGCTGAAACGAGGGGCGTGTGCATCGCCAGTGTGTGCGCGCGTGTGCGGCATGCACGCCGGCCCCCCTCCCTTCACCTCACCCACGCGGGTGGCACCCAGATTCATGCCCTCGCAGACCACTGCGACACCCCAGGACCGCTGCGCGTGCAACTGCCCCCGTTGTGTCCAAGGAAGGTCTCCCCTGGCCCCAGACTGATGATAGGCGCAACCCCCTGCCACCTCCACCAACAGGTTCTCCCTTTCTCCACGAGGGCTGATGAGGCGCGAGGCGTCTGGCTGGGCCTGTGACGCAATGAGAGGGCAGAGGCGTACGGGAGGCGCGCTTCTAGAAGCTGATGACGTCGCCCATCAGAAGCTGATCAGGTCACCCACCACCTGCTGCTGCTGCTGTTGGTGAGGCGGCGCAGGCGCATAGGCGACCTGGCGCGGCGGCGGCGGCGGCGGCGCCGCCACGCCCCACGGCTGCTGCTGCTGCTGCGCAGCCGGCGCCGCCGCGCCCCACGGCAGCGGCTGCGACTGCGGCGGCGGCGGCACGGCGGCGGGCGAGGGCGCGCCGCCCACGGCGCCCACAGAGTCCCACCGGCGGAAGCTGGCGAACGGGTTGCTGGACGGCGCCTCAAGGAACGGGTTGGAGCTCACCACTGGCGCCGGCGCCGCCTCCGGCGCGGCGCCGCCGCCGAGGAGGACCGGCGGCGGCGGGGCCGCCGCGGCTGCCGCCGGCGCCGCCGGCACGTCGATGAGCAGGTCCAGGAGGTCGGCGGGCGGCGCCGACGCGGCGTGCGGCATGGGCGCCTGCCCCGGCGCCGGCGCCGCCGCCGCCGGCCGGCTGCTCCCGCCCTCCTTGACGAGGTCCGCCACCGCCACCTCGCTGATGGAGCGGAGCGGCTGGCCGATGCCCGGCCGGCCCGCTTCGGCGCCGGCGGCAGCGGCAGCCGAAGCGTCCAGCTCGGAGGACAGCGCGCCGGCGGCAAAGGCCGAGGCGGACGCCGCGCGCGGCGCCGGCGCCAGCGCCAGCGCCGCGTCGCACAGCACGTCGCCGTGCTCGCGGAGCGCGCGCTCGAAGGCGCGGAACTGCTCCTGCGCCTTGGACTGGCCCAGCAGGCGCGCCACGCGGCCCTGGCGCGCCTCGCGGGCAAGCGCCGACTGCACCTCGAGGTAGCGCTGGCCGAGCGCCGCGACGTGCGCGCTGAGCTCGGGGATGGGCAGCGGGCAGCGGGGCTCGGGGCGCCTGCGGGTGCGGGGCGGCGGCGGCGGCGCAGCGGTGCGTTCAGTCGCCGGCCTGCCAGTCTGACCCGCGGCCCTGCTCTTGCCTTTTGCCAACGTGGGAGCACCGCGTGCGGCGCGCAGCGTGTGCAGCGCAGGCGCGCCCTGAAGCCTGAGAAAGGACCCGTTCAACCCAGGCCAGCCCGCTCACACTCACTTGAAGTCGTCGAGGAGCGTGTGCAGCAGCCGCGCCTGGCGCTGCACGTGGCGCGCCACCAGCTGCGTGAGCGTGGTGCGGTCGGCCGCCTGCATCAGCTCGGGGTCCCGCACCACGTGCTCGGCCAGCTGCTGCGACGCCTGGAGCAGCTGCACCAGCTGCACCTGCGTCGCCGCCGGCCGCTGCGCGCACGCACACACACACACATGTGCATGTGCTTTGGCTCGCTTGCCCTTGTGCTGCGAGACATCGGACACGCGCGGTAGTTAGGTTGGGCTGCGGCCCCGCCGAGGTGCCCAAACAGATGCAACACACGCGTCAACGGCGATGCACGCAGCCCGCCGCTGGCTCCGCGGCACATCCGCAACCGCAGCCGTGCCAGAGCACGTGCGGCTGGCAGCGGCGGGCGCTTGCGCGCCGGGCGCAAACGCCTCCACACGCTGCAGCAGCCAGCGCGCTTGCGCCCGCTTGCAGAGCGCAACGAGAGGGGTCACCCGGCGTCGAGTGACGCACCTGTGCGTGCATGGCCAGCGTGGTCCTGAGCGCGGAGATGGCCTCCACCTCGGAGCCGGGCCCCAGGTGCGGCAGCAGCGTGGCCTTGAGGTCGCGCTTCCCGTCCTGAACGCCCGCCGCGCCGGCCGTAGCGGCGGCGGCGGCGGCGAGCGCAGCAGCGGCGGCGGCCGCGGGAGGCGCGGCGGGGGGCGCGCCGGCGATGGAGTTGGCCCTGGGCAGCGGCGCGGCGAGGTCGGGGGCCGTTGCGCTGGGCGGCTCTGGCGCTGCTGTGGGGGCCTCGGCTGCTGCGGGGCTGGCGGCGGGTGTGGGCGCTGGCTGCCCGGCGGCAGGGGCGTCTGTCACTGCGGCGGGTTGCTGTTGCTGCTGCTGCTGCTGCTGCGTCGCCGGCGCTGCCTTGGGGGGCGACGGGAGCGGGGCGTCTTTGGCGGAGGGGGCGGCCATGGTGGCCGAGCGGCGCAGCATGGCAAATGGGTTGCTTCGCGTGGGCGTGGCGGTACTCTGCTGGCGCTGCAGCGAGTGCAGCTGCGCGACGGTGCCAGCCGCGCCTGGCGGCGAGTCCGCGGCACCTGCGCGATTGAGCAGGTGAGCGGCACGTGCCACGTGACGCCTCCCCCCCGCAGGCTAGCCTCCTCAATGCCTCGCCACCAGCGCGCACTGCGCTGATCGCCGTGCTAGACCCGCGAACGCATTCCTCCCATTCCCTCCGCTCCTCTTGCTTCCGTGCCTCGGTGGGCGCCGGACTCGAATTGTCGATCGGCACGCACCGGTGCTGGGCGAGGCGGAGAGCGCCTCCGGCGCGTAGAGCACGCTCGAGGGGCTGTCCGCGGGCGCAGTGGAGGCCTCTGATCGCGCGTGGAAGCTCGTGAAGCGCCGGCTGCTCGCGAACGAGGTGGAGCTCTCGGCGAACACCGCTGCGCGGAGGAGCGCGGCGCAGGGCCACGGCCAAGGGACTCCATCGGCACCGATCCGCACGCGGCTATGCGTGCAGAGGAGCGCTGTAGCGGGCGCTGTTGCGGGCCACCTGCTACTCGCGTCTGACCCCTGAGCGCGGAGCTCCCGAGGCACGCACAAGCACGCACACTCACCCGCGGGCTCCTTCTTCCTGAACGAAGACAACACCATCATTTCTCCTTGCTCTGCTGCGCGTTTAGGGGACTGTGGGTTGCTCGGGAAGTCGTGCAAGCCAACTGCTCGCGCCAGGAAGCGGTTGAGGAGTGAGGAGGCCCAAACACCATCATGGGATGTGGGAGGCAAAGCGAAGGGGAGGGGGCTCATGATGCAAGGCCCCTACCTCAGGCCGATCGCGTGCATGGCCGCTTCTGAGGCGGTGGCGGCGCCGGCGCCTGCACCGCTTGCGCCCCTTCCTGCGCCTGCTGGACGCGTCGACCTGTGGTGGTGGACGCAGCTGGCCTCGCGCAGCAGGCTGCACACAGCACGGACATGCATGGGGCGTGTTCAGGTCCAGGCACGCCATCGCACCTCCGAGTCCAGCTGCGGCCCACCCGTCCCCTGGCCACGCACCCCCGCTGGGCACTTGCACCTCAGACGCAGGGGCCCTTGCTGTCACACGGTGTGGCGGGTTCTGGGGCTGGCAGTTCCTTGGACCGGCGTCCAAGGATGCTGTCCAGCGGGCCTGCTGCACAGCGGCCGTAACGACGATGTGGCGAGCCGGGAGGAGAAAAGCCCCGCAGAACACAGCTACAGCACACACAGCTGCAGCAGAGACACACTCACGAGCCTCGGTTTCGCACGGCATCGACCGCACCACCAAGATGTTCCACGACTCGCCCGTGGCCACAAGCGCAGCAGGGTCCTCCACGCCTCGGCGCAGCGCCGCGATGGCGCTGCTGCTGCTCTTGCCCACCCTGGCGCACGGTGAGTGAGACTCCTCGTCGCTCTGCTCGCAGACGTTGGCTGGCACTCTGCGCCCGTTGCGTGCGCACCTCCCGACGCACATTGTTCGCTCACCGCTCGCACGCACGCGCAGGCCAAGCGTGCACCGACGCCGCGACCTCCCTGCAGCGCCAAAACGCCCTGCGTGCGCGCCACGGCGCGCCGCCCCTCACGTGGGACGACGGGCTGCAGGCGACGGCGGCGCGGTGGGCGGCCAACCTGGCCGCCCAGGGCTGCGGCCAGTTCTACTCCTTCACGCCTGGCGCCGGCGAGAGCCTGGCCCACCGCGCCAGTACCCTCAGCCTGCTGCCCACGTGCGCGTGGGCCGTGGACGACTGGTACAGCCAGGCGGGGCGCTACTTGTTCGACACGCCGCGGCCGTACGCCGACAACGCCAGGCGCAACGTCTTTGCATTCGCCCAGCTGGTCTGGGTCAGCACGTCCCGCGTGGGCTGCGGCGCCGCGACGGGCACCGACTCGACCGGCTTCAAGTGCAGCGTGGTCGTTTGCCACTACAGCGCGTCCGGCAACGGCATGACGGACGCCGTGTACGCCGCCAACGTGCTGCCGGCTGGCACGGGCGGGGCGGGCGACGCCCCCACCGGTGGCGCTGGTGGCGGCGCTTCGGACGGCCAGGAGCAGCGGCCGTGCGAGGACTCGACGTACATGAACTCTGCCTTCTACTGCCCCGCCTGGGCGCAAGCCGGGCTCTGCGCCGTGGAGCGCGACGAGAAGCGGGACTCGCCCAAAGGGCCGCTCTCGCTGCGCACGGACCTCTGCCCCAAGTCCTGCGGTGTGTGCGCCACCGCGCCCGTCACGTCGCCGCCTCAGCAGCAGCAGCAGCAGCCACTGGCGCCGGCGCAGCAGCCACCGGCGCCGGCGCAGCAGCCACCGGAGCAGCAGCAACCACCGGAGCAGCAACAGCAGCCTCCCGAGCACCAGGCACCGGAGCAGCAGCCACCACAAGAGGAGCAGGAGCCCGAGGAGCAGCCACCGCAAGAGCAGCAGCCGGAGCACGAGCCAGGAGAGGAGGACGCTCAAGTCCAGCAGGACGCTCAGGAGGCCACTTCCGCGCGCAGGCGCCTTCAGGAAGCGCAGCAGGGCAACGGACTGTTGACCGTTGGGGTTGCTGGTGTGGGTGGCAGTGCACACGCTGAACGGCTCACGTCTGCCATGGCTGTGGGCGGTGCTGGCGGCTTGACTCGCGGACGCCGCCTGCTGCGCGCCTGAGAGCTGTTCTGGGCTGCTCTGACTGGATGCTGCATTGCAACGCGATGCCAAACGCTTGTGGTCCTTGAGCAAGGGCCGAGGTGAGGGTGTGGGTCTTGTAGCCCGCTGTAGACAGCAATGGCCAGCCTGGCCATGGCCTGCACAGCAAAACGGAAGGAAGACACGCACAAGCACGCACACTCACCCGCGGGCTCCTTCTTCCTGAACGAAGACAAC
>VFQP010003473.1_pt1 | contig 15953 bp, 12 predicted proteins | sample 3512351 | NCBI WGS metagenome assembly VFQP01 (sample SAMN10412372, study PRJNA504923) | tailings metagenome | isolation source: Relicate 1 Philex TSF1 revegetated site | place: Philippines: Tuba, Benguet | collected 2017-08-29 | reverse complement strand
GCGCTCGAATCCCTGCCCTGCCCTGGTCGAATCCCGCGCCTCTCCCGCTCCTCCCCGTCCTCCTGAGATGCTCCTCCTGCTGCTGTTCCTCATCCTCCTCCTGACCTGAGCGTAGATGGGTGCACACAGGCCAGCCCAGGCCTGCCCCACAGCTGGGCTCACCTGGGTGTAGATGCAGACGTCGAGGCCGACGGTGCCAAAGGCGCCGGCGATCCAAGGCAGCTGAGCCGTGAAGGACTGCACGCTCTGCGGCACAGCACGGGCACAGCACGGGCGCAGCACGGGCGCAGCACAGCGTGGTCGGCGCAACCCGCGCTGGCTTCGCCGCGGACCTTGCGGAGAAAAGCCCGGCGGCCCGGCGGCGCGGGTGCGGGGGCGCAGACGCCGCGGGATCGCGCGACCGGAAGCTGCCCGGAAGCTGAGCACCTTAAGCCTCAGCAGGATGCTCATGCCCGTGCACACGTTGGCGCCGATGGTGAAGATGAACATCATGACGGAGAGGCCCTCTGCCGACCTGCGCATCCCCAACACAGCGGCAGGGAGCAGCAGCACGGCCGTCACGGGAGCGCAGTTTGCGCGCGCAGCACGCGCCTGGCGGCCGCCGTCGGTCCGGCACGCCGTGTGCAACGAGGGCGGTGGCTGCACGGCAGGGCGGGCAGGAGCCCCAGCAAAACGCCGCGCGCAGGACACGGCCCCTTGCCGGCGCTCCCGCAAGCGGCTGCCCGCTTCCACCGAGGGCGGTGGCTGGGCAGGGCGAGCAGGAGGCCCAAGAGCGGCGCAGCGCACTCACTTCCTGCTCCAGTTCTTGTAGATCTGGGACACGCGTGAGGAGAGGTAGAGCGCGGTGGAGCAGTAGCCGCACACGGCGCCCAGCACCTGCGGTCGGCGCCACGCCACGCGCCACGCCACGCCACGCCGCGCAGAGGTCATCACCCAAGTGGGACGGCGCGCCGCACCGTGCAGCGCATGAAAGCGCGACGAGCGCGCGACGCGCCACCCACGCGGCCGCACACAGGCGCTCCCAGCCAGGTGAGACACGGCGCGCGGCGCCTTCACACACATGAACAGGCAAAGCCCTCGCGCAAGCCCTCCTCCTCACCTTGACCAAACGGTCCGTGTCGTCCCACCAGTGCCCGCCGCCGCCGCCGCCGCCCTCGCCGCTCCCGTAATCCTCGTCCCCGCCACTCCCGTAGTCGTCCCCGGAGTCCGACCCAGCCCGACCCACCCCCACCCGCTGGCCCAAAACCGCCGCCGCCCCCTCCGGCCCCCGCTGCCCCTGCTGCCCGTGCCCAGCTCTCCCGGGCCACTCCGCCGCCCGCCCCTGCTGCCACGCGGCCCCACCCGCCTCCACCGCCGCAGGGTCCGCGCCTGCCCACCGCTGCCGCTGCCCCGCGCCGCCCACCCTCTGCGCCGCGTGCTGCTGCTGCTGCTGCTGGTGCCGCAGCGCCGCCGCCGCCCCGCCCGCGTCGTGCCGGTGCTGCTGCCACGCGTGCCCCTGCCGCTCGTACGCCCCGCCAAACCCTAACAAACCGCCGCCGCCGCCGCCGCCGTGCCCCGCCAGCAGCAGCAGCGACAGCAGCGTCCCGGCGCCCACCACCGCCGCCACGGCCGTCGTCGCAGTCGGCCCCAACCCCGTGCCGCCGCCACCACCACCGCCGCCGGCCCCTCTACTCCCCCTCTGCTGCTGCGGCTGCTGCTGCCACCCGTTGCCGGGCCCCCCCTGTGCCGACCCGCCAAGCTCCGCTGCCCCGCCGGCGCCGCCGTGCCCCATCGCGACGGCCACAGCCGCCGGCGGAGCGGAGAAGGACGGCTCCGCGCCCGCCTCCCCCACCAAGAGTCCCTGCTGGGGGCCGTAGCCGCCGCCGCCGCCGCCATTAGCGCCGCCGCGGGCGCTGCTCCCCTGCGAGCGGTGCCGGTGGTGGTGGTTGCCGCTGCGCTTGCCGCCGCCGCTGTGCGCCCTCCCCATGCCCTGCGCGCCGCCGCCGCCCGGCGCCGCCGCCGGCCCGCCCAGCAGCCCTCCCTCCGCATCCGCCGCCAGCCTCGCCTGCTGCTGCTGCTGCTGCGCGTGGTGGTGGTGCGGGTGGTGCTTGCGGGGGTGCGAGTGCGACTTTCTTCCGGCGGCGGCGGCGGCCAGGACCGCGGCGGCGCGGCGCGCCTCCTCCATCTGGCGGCGCCGCTGCAGCGCGCCGTAGTAGACGAACTGGGTGAGCATGATGACGTCGGACAGGACGAAGTACATGGCGAGGGCCGTGGTGGTGGCCAGCTGCTCGCCGCTCATGAGGCAGCCGAGCAGGTTCAGTGTGTCGCCGAGGAACCACTGGGCCAGGAACCACACGGAGAGCGCCTCGGCGCTCTGGTTCTTGATGTTGTCGATGAACTGCACGCACGGGTGTGGTTTTGGAAAGGTGGCGGGTTCGAAAGCTGGGAGGGAGGGCGCCCGCGCGCGCGTCGCGTCGCGACGGGGAGGCCAGATCGGGAGGGATCGGCAGGGCGGTGGGTGCGAGCAGGTCTGGGAGGGGAAGAGGACGAGGAGGAGGAGCGGGCAGTGCTGGCGGCAGGGCGCGGCGTGGTGCGCCGGGTGCACGACGCAGCGTCGCGCCCGCCGCGCGCCAGGTCAGCCGCACGGAGGAAGCAAGCACGCGGGAGGCTGCAGGCTCGGAGGCCACTTCTCACCTGCGGCAGCTGCGCCGTGATCCAGAGGAAGATGGAGGCGAGGCCCAGCACGAAGCCCGTGCCGTCCTTGAGCCCGTAGACGCAGTCGTGGAAGAGCTGCTCGATGAAGCGCACCGCCCCCTCCTCGCAGCCCGCAAAGCCCATCATCTGCAGCTGCTGCTAGCGCTGCCCGCACGGGGCGACAGGGCGGCACCAGCGCAGGGGCCTCTGTGCCAACGCAAGCGTGCCCCGAGCGGCATTGCGGAGTGCGCAAGCGTGCTGTCGCTGCTGCTGCCGCGCTCCTCCTTGAGGCGTGGCAGCGGCGCTAGCGACACTGGCCGCTCCAGCACATGCGCTGCCGCTGCGCGCCCGCTCGCCTCCCCCACCGCGCCATCGGCAGCACGCGAGAGCGTGCACGAAGAACCCCGGCTCCTCTGCGCAGCCCCCTGGCGCAGGGCGATGGGAGGGTCAGAGACCTGTGGTGCTGCTGGTCGTGTGCGAGCGCGTCACTTGCGGGCTGCTCGAGCTCGCTGCTTCGCCTCCCCCCCACCCGACGCTGTGGCGAGGTCTTTCAGAGCTGCTGGTGCACGGAGCACCGATGTGTCAATCTCACGACGGCGGTGCTCACGGGCACGCTGATGGCGCTGTTGCCGCGCATCGGGCTTTCTCTGGCCCTCAGGGTTGGCTGCGCCAAAGCCAGCAGCAGCTGCAGCAGCAGCCTTAAGTTAAGGCAGCAGCGCTTCCAGGATGTCGGTTGCGTCGGTCTACCACTGGCCGTCCAACGACAAGGGCGTGGCGCTGTTTGCGCTGCGGCGGCCGGACTGGCAGCTGCCGGACCTCGACCAGGTCCATCAGGGGCTGCGCCTGACTGGCGTGGGGGAGCACACGCACGAGATCATGGGCCGGCGGGTCCCCTGCCCCAAGTGGTGAGGGCCGCTGCTGCTGGCGGCCGCCGCCCGCGGGAGCCTGCAGGCGCGCATCTGCTGACTCTCCCGCCTGCCTGCCAGCGCGCCCGCAGCGGCAAGACACGGGCGGTCTTCTGCTACGACTGCCGGGAGCGCCTGGAGAGCTGCATCCCCACCGTGCGGCTGCCCTTCACCTTCAACATCGTGACGCACTACGCCGAGCCGGTGAGGCTGCAGTCCCTCTGCAGCAGCACTCTGCACCTGTGCGGCGACTTGGCGTGGCGACCTCTCACGTGCTCTGGCGTCGGTGCGCGTCTTGGGTGCGGCAGGCGGCCAAGAACACGGGCGTGCACGCCGCCATCCTGGCCGAGCCCGGCCAAGTGGAGCTGCACGAGTGAGTGGGGACGTGACAAGCCATGCGCCATGCCCTGGGGCGCAGCGCTACCGCCCTGCATCCAGGGCGGCCGCCGGCTCTCCTCTCCTCGTCGGCCCACCTCTGGCAGGGGCGCCGGCTCGCAGTGAGCCTCCTGGCCGGACCTGCAGTCAGAGGGCGGGCGTGCTGTGCTGCGTGCACGCTGTGTCGCAGCGTGGAGCACTGCCCCGAGTTTGACAAGGAGACGGCGGTCGTGCTGTACCCGTGCGACGAGGCGGTGACGGTGGAGCAGTTGGAGCCGGGCAGCGTGCGGCGCGCCTTCGTCATCGACTCGCGCTGGTGCGTGTGTGTGGGTGGGGCAGCAGGCACCGGGACCTGCAGCCTGCACGCTAGCTTTTGTGAAGAGCGGGACAGGAGGGAAGGATCGACCTGCGCTGGTGCGTGGGCGGGCGGGTGGGTGGAGCCAAGGAAACAGCGGCTGCGGCCTGCGCTGTGGGACTGAGAGGGAGCGGGGCGGCGGGACAGAGAGGATCGGCTCGCGCTGGTGAGTGGGCGAGGCAAAGGCAACAGTGGCTGCGGCCTGGTGGCGCTGGAACGGAGAGGGAGAGGGAGAGGGAGAGAGCGAGAGGGGTGCGAGCGGACTGCTACTTGTGGTGGCGACGGGCCCGGGCGCTCTGCGCTGCCAAGGCGTGCGGAATGCAGCGAGGGGTTGCTCTGTGTGGCTGCTCACGCGGTGCGGTCGGCATGTGTGCGCGCGCGCGGGCCCCCCGCAGGCAAAAGGCGCAGGAGCTGCTGCGGCGGCCGGCGCTGACGGGCGTGCGGCGCGTCAAGCTGACGCACACGCGCTCGGCCTTTTGGCGGCACCACACGCGCTCGGTGCGTGCGAGCGCCTCTCTCCTGGCATGCAAGACGCACGCTGCGCGCCCGGTTAGCCGCGCACACACCGGCCAGCCGCCTGCAGCGCGCAAGCCGGAACGGCCCAGCAACATAGCTCAAGCAGGCGACGCGCAACAGCAGCAGCAAGGCCTCTGCACCAGCACTGCAGCGCCACCAGCCCTGCGCGCGCCCTGCCCAGGCCCGCTGCCCGCCGCCGCGCGCGCTGACCGGCACCACCAAGTCCAGCGCCTTCCTGCCTTGGCGCGGAGCGTGCGTTCCGCGGTGCCTGCAAGCCATGGGAGCCATCAGGACTGTAGACCCGCTACTCGGCGTGCACCGCTGCTGCCCTGCAGGTGTCGGAGGAGGGCGTCTGCACGGTCGAGTGCATGCTGCACTTCATCCGCGCCATGCTCCTGCACGTGAGTGATGCCGTGGCTCTTCTCCCTGCGGCCCGTTGGCAGCCGCAACGCCCCCCAGGCAGGCACCGCCTCACGCCCCACTGCCTCACCGCTGCCCCCCTCTCGAGCCCTCGGCAGCGGCCACACACCGGCGCGCATGCAGGGCCCGTGTTGAGGGCCACGTGTTGCGCCCGCCCTCACCGTCGCAGGGCAAGCTGGCGCCGGACCAGCTTCCACCGAGCGCCCTCGCGCCCGCACCAGCCCCGCCCCTGGCCGCACCGCCACCGACCACGGAGCAGCAGCAGCAGCAGCAGCGGCAGCCTGAGCCCCGGCAGCCTGAGCCCGCCACCTCTCGGCGAGGCGCCGGCGCCGACACAGGCGGTGCTCAACAGGGCGGCGCAGAGGAGCAGGCGCCAGAAGGGAATGGCGGCGGCGCGGCCCCCGTCGCGGACGCCGGGGGTGCACCACAGGAACGGGACGAGGAGGGCGGCGGCGGGGACGGCGGGGACGCCGCGGACGGCCCTGGGTCGGTGTCGTGCACGGCCGAGCACTGCACGCACGCGCCGGGCTGGCACGCCTGGGACGACCTGCTGTGGATCTTCACGCTGCAGCACCGCCACATCCAGGACATTGCGCAGCGGCGGCTGCAGCAGCGGATCGAGCGCAAGGCGGCGAGGGAGCAGGAGGGCGAGGGCGGCGGCGGCGGCGGCGGCGGCGGGGGGGCGGGCAAGCGGAAGCGGCCCAAGGGCAGGAGCGCGACGGCAGCGGGGGCCGTGGGGGCCGGCGGGGCGGAGTCGTCGGAGGGAGGCACCGGCGCTGGGGAGCGCGAGGCGCCTGCGGAGGAGGAGGACGGGGCAAGCTGACGGGGTGGAGCTGCTGCTTTGCTTTTCGCCGCTCTGTCCTGGCTCTTGTCGTGATGGACGTGGGACTTGGCAACGCCTTGGTTGCTGTTCCTCCTCCAACCGCGCACTGCGATGCTGAAGAGCTCTGGCGGCTTGACCAGCGTTGCACAGGGTGGTCAAGGCCACCACAAGGCATGCTCCTGCCATGTGAGCTGTTGTGGCAAGGCCTGGGGAACGCGACTGAAGAGCACGCAGAGCACGCAGGCAACCTCTAAGCAGACACAACAGGAAACAGCGCACGCGCGCGCAACCACTGGAGGGCCGAAACAGGGACGTCAAGCCCAAACACAGCCAGTCGGCCATGAATGACGACAACAGCGGGCGCGCCCCGCCCCATACCGGAGGCGGGGGCGGTGCGTCTGACCACCAACACCCCCTCCCCTCCCCCACCGTGGGCCAGTGCGCCATGAATGCGCAGCGCCTGAACGAACGCAGTGCCTGAACCAAACATCAAGTCAAGATCCATCAAACGCCCAGAGAGAGAGGCTCCACGCCCCTTGTTGAGTGGGCCCCCGGCAGCAACAAGAGCAACCCGCGGCGTGCGCGCGCCTGAGTGACTGACCGCACGCGCAAGCGCAAACAGGCCCCCGGCCCGCAAGTGTAAAGCACGGTCCACATCGCTGCAGTCAGGTGGGGTCAGGGCCCCTTCAAGGAGCACACCTCTGCTGCCGCGTCCCACGCCAAAACCTCGCCGTCGTCCCCGCGGCAAGTGCCCCCGTCAAGGTTCCTTGCGCCCACCAGACGCGCACACCCCATGTGCCGCCGGTGAAGAGCTTGTTCGCCCAGGGAACCTCAACCAACCCCACACGCCTCAACGAGCACGCTGGATCCCCAAATCCCCTGGCCGCAGTGCCCGCTCGCGTGCCACGCCCGTGACAGGGTCTGAAGCGCGCGTGCGGAAGAGGGAACCAACCGCACGCACGAGATCTCACAGCGCATGCGACACAAAGACCAGGGCTCGCCGCGCGTCTCCTACAGATCACGCCTGGCCACCCCACCTACTGGGTGCTGCATGTACACCATGCCACCCACAGCGCCGACGGAGGGCGCCGCAAGGGTCGCACGCGCTACGCGCGCCCTCCCGCCCGCTGCCTCGCGGCGCTCGCATCGCGCCCTCACGCCCCGCCGGCGCGCACGACGACGACTTGGCGCGGCAGGTCGCTGGGCAGCACCGCGTGCACGTTTGCCTCGGCCCGTTCGTAGTAGCTCGCGCGCTCCTGCTGGTCATCCCGGTTCGCCAACGTCGACACGTCCTTCCGTTCGCGCTCCGACACGTGCTGCTGGCGCGCCTGCGCGAAGCGGAAGTAGCGCGTTTGCGAGGCTTCATCGTCGGGCGGAGAGGAAGCGTGCGAGCAGGCAGACCTCACGGGCGAGACAAGAAGGCTCCCGCCGCAGCGCACTCCCGGGCGCCACGCACCACTTCGGCCAGGTCGTCGCAGTCGACGCCCAGCAGCTGCTCAACCGCCGCCACCGTGAGCGCGTTGGCCCAGCCAAACTCGAGCCGCGTCAGCATCTCGGGGTCGTCCACGTCCACGCTCTCGTGCGAGAGCCCGTTGTTGGAGGCCATGATGAGCAGGTCCTTGAGTAGGCCCGCCTGCTCGCGCGCGTCCGTGCTGGTGAGCGCCTGAACCGCCGTCGCGAGCGGCCAGATGTAGTGGAAGGGCGTGTGCGGCGACCCGAGCCCCTTCAGCTTCTTGCCCTGGTAGAAGTACTTGTTGGCGGGGCTAAGGATGCGGCGGCGCGTGACCTGGTACACCTGCAATTGGAGGAGGACGAGGAGGAGGAGGAGGAGGAGGAGGCGCGGATGGCAAATGAAGAGGGAGCATGCTTGACTGGGGACGGTGACAGTCGTCCTCGCGTGGCGCGCGCAACAACGGGTACATGTGCGGGGCGCACTGTCAAGCGGAACGCACGCTGTGCCGCAGCCCACCGGGCCCTCACGTATCTGGTGCCACCGCGCCGGCCCTCCCCCCAACCCCCCGACGCGCGCACACCTCTGGGTCGTAGTGCTGGTACCCCAGCAGCGGGATGGCCAGCAGCGAGGGCACGTTGGGGTCGTCAAAGTCCGTCAGCTGCTGCCCCAGCCCGTCCACCTCGTAGGCGTACGCGCGCTTGGTCACGTTGGCGCCGCCGGGCCCGTCGGGCATCAGCACCTGCCAGGACGCACGCACGCACGCACGCACGCACAGACGCGCAACTCGCTTGCGTGACACTCGCACGCGAGCTGCGCAGGAAGCACGCCCCGGCGGGCGGACGGCGACGAGACGTGTGTGCAAAGCGCCAATCGCGCAGCCTGTTTGAGCGCGTGTGCCGCCCGCGCCCGCCTCCCCGCCCACCTCACCTCGTAGGTGCCGAACTTGTTGACCCCGGCCACGATGTCGCGCGCCAGCTCACCGGCCAGCTGCTCCACCTCGGGGTCGGCCCACACGCGCCGGTTGAGCTCCAGCAGCCGCTCCAGCGCGCCCGCCACGTACCTGCCGCACCCGCACCCACACGCACCCACGCGCACACGTCGCAGCGCGGCGTGATCGGTCCCTCGCGCACACCAGGGCGTGGGCGCCGCCGAGCAAGCGCCGCCGCCCGCCGGCATCGATGGGTGTGCCGAGAAGCCAGCAGGCGAGAGCGACCCTGCCCTGGCCCCTTTGCCGCGCTCACATGTTGTCGGGGATGGAGTAGCTGTACTTGTGCATGTCGTCGCTGGGGCGGAACGCGCTCCACACCATGCCTGTGCGCGCACGTTGACGCAGGCCGCTGGAGGGTATTGAGCTCGGAGCCCGCCGCGCATGCCCGCGAGGCTGACGGCAGCGGCGCTGTCGCGTCAGCACAGCAGCCCCGCCTGCCCCGCACGACCTGGCCAGCTCGCTTGCGCCCCCCCGCCTCCACCCAGCCCCTCTCTGGACACACAGTCCCCCTCCCCCTCCGCCCACCTGTGAAGTTGGCGGCGGGCGGCCCCCGCCCCTCCCTGGCCAGCTCGCTGTAGCGGTACGGCGACAGCTGCTCGTGCCGCTGCTCCACCTTTAGCGTGCGCAGCAGCGTGACGGCGGCGTCGTGCACCAGCGCCTCGCCCAGCAGCTGCTCGGGCGCCCACACGCCTGGCGACTTGAACCTGCGGCAAATTGGTGTGTCGCACGCGCACAGCAGGGGCAGGGCGGGTGTGAGAGGGTGCTCACAGGGTGGGGGAGCGCCCCACGCGCCCTGCGGACGTGCGCTTTCGGGGGTGGACGGTAGGCGAGGTGAGGGCGAGGCGAGGTAGGGGCGTTTGGGGAGGGTCGGTGCAGAGGGGAGGGCGGTGTGGGAGGGACGCGAGCGGCAAGCAAGCCGAAACGCACGCCAGCCAGCCAGGGCGTCAGGCGCTGTGTGCGGCCCACCAGTGCCACAGCAGCCCACTCACCAGTTCCACAGCAGGTTGAAAAAGTACCCCACCGAGTCCAGCTCAAAGTTGCGCGTCCAGACCCAGCCACCCCGCCCTGCGCGCGACCGACCGCGAACGCACGCCACGCCCCGTGAGCGCGCAGTGCGTGGACGCCAGGGCCCAGGTGGCACAGCACGGGGCGCATGCGCCGCCCTGACCACTGCATGTGCGTGCCGCCGCTGGCAGCCAGGCTCTGCTGCCGCGCTCCTCTGTTCCGCGAGCCTGGCCCAAACACCTCGGGACCGTCGCAGCGGACGCGCTGCTGACGTGACTTCGCCTCAGAGGGCGGGGCGTCCACACGCTCACCCAGGGACCTGTCCACCTTTGCGAGGAGCGAGGGCCGCGTCCACGAGAGGTTGAAGGCGTTGGCGTACTCGTCCTGCAGGATGAAGTAGGCCTGGGCCCGGATGGCGCCCTCCACCACCCGCCTGCGCGCGCCCATGATCAGGCACGCACAACGCCACACGCACGCCGTGTTGGAGCACTCGCCCCCGCCTCACCACCCTGAGCTGGCCGCAGTGTCCTGTCGCCGGACGCGTGCAGTCAATCGCGCCGGTGCCAATCTGAAGCGCGGTGCAGCCCATCAGGCACGATCCTCCCCCTTCCGTTGCGGTGCTGGTGCTGTGGCCCAGGCTCGCCATGCCCACAGGTGCGCCGCCGCCGCACCTGAGCGCGGGCCGCCGGCGCACGCGCGGGAGGTACGAGGCAATCTGCACCGCCGAGTCCCGGATCCACATGGCGGGGATGTCGCCAGTCGCCACCTGCGCGCACAGTGGCCAGAGGGCGAGCGGCGTTGCGCACTGCGGTGCTGCGCACCCGGCGCTTCGTGCCCCTGGCCAGCGAGGCGCCAGGGCGGCCGACCCTGCGTGGCCCTGCGCTTTGAACGCTGCCGCGCCTCCTCCAGGAGATCTTGTCCAGCAGAAGCAACGCTAGCTGTCGACGGAAACCCCCGACTCACCAGCGTGAAGGCTCCAAAGTCGTACGTCTTGGTGTACGCGTTGAGCGTCCGGTAGAGGCAGCGCCCGCAGAGGTCGCCCAGGCCCTTGAGCACGGCCGGGCCAGCCATGTCGCGCAGCTGCGTGACGCTCGCGGAGCCGGGGTCCGCGTGCGGGCGCGCCCACACCTCTGGCGCTGCCGCCACGGCGTCTGGCGAGGCCATGGTACTGCTGACGGTGCCGCCGTGGCCACGCAGCTGGCCGGCTGCCGCGCTGCGTAGCCGTGCCGGCAGGAGCTTCCTGTCCCTCTTGAGCCGTGGGATGGCCAGGGCGGCTGCTGCCCCCCCCGCCTCGCTAGTTGCCGGGTCGGTGGCGGGGTGCTGCGCGCGGGCCAGGGCGGCGCCGTGCGGCCAAAAGGTCGAGTGCAGCGTGAAGGCGCCCGCGCAGCAGAACAGCAGGAGGAAGAGGCCGTGCCGCTGCCAGGCCTTGAACCTCACGGGCCCCGCTGGCGCAGCTGTTGCTGCTCCCCCAGAGCTGCCCGAGACCGGGGGCGCGCTGGCGTGAGCGCGCAGGTGCCCCGAGGCGCCGAGCGCCGCCAGCGAGCGCGACGTCAGGCTTTGGTGCAACCGGTCTCCCTGCCTGACGAGCATCCTGTGGCGCGCGGTCCTGCGCTCGAGCACGTACGAAACTCCGCACACGCCCCTTCCTCACGCTGCCATTGCGCGCGGTGAGCGGTGGGAGCGCAGGTGTGCGTGTGCGTGTTCTGCGCTCCTCTTCCTCTGCAAGCGATCGATCGCCCACTCTTTTGCGGGTCTCCGGCCGTTGGACATGCATGCTCGCCCCAGGTGAACGCCACGAGTAGAGCGCATAGACGCTGATAGAGAACGCTCCGACGCTTGCACCAGCACCAACACATTCACCACGCGGCCGCTCCCTCATCACGCGATGCACTCGTCACGATCAAGAAAAGCTCACGCTCCCTCACCCCGCCGCCGGCCCCCGGTGCCATTCCCGCCGCCGCCGTCCGGCACTGGGCCTGGGGCCCCCGCCGCCGGCTTGCGCCCGCCGTCCCACGGCTGCAGCACAACGTCCTTCGCCGTCCGCCCGCCCGCGCCCGCCGCCGGCAGCTCGATGCGGCTGGGCAGCGCCCGCGCCGACACCTGCACGCTCTGCTGCTGCTGCTGCTGCTGACTACCACTCGCCACGCTGCTATCTGCCTGCTGCTGTTGCTGCGGCTGCTGCGTCGGCTCCCCTGGCGCCGCCGCCGCCGGCGGGGGGCCAGCGCCCTCGTCCATGCTGGCCACGCTGGCCAGCGGCGTGAGCGCCGCCGGCACGCCGCCGCTGGCCAGCGCCGCCACGCGCTTGTCCAGCTTGCTCTGGACGTACATGACCTTGCCCAGCAGGTCGCTCGAGCCAATCTTGTCCCACTCCTGGGACGCAGGGGGCGCAGTGAGCGAGCAGCGCGCGGGCGACGCGAGTGAGTACGCAATGCAGGTGATTGGAACTCGCACCTTGAAGCTCGGCTGGGCTGGAGCCCAACCACCGAGCGCATGAGGCGTTTCACACGTGCTGAGGCGAGGGCCGCCTCGGGGGTCAGGGAGCTGACGGCGGGGCGTTCAAACGCACCTTGCACGAGATGGGCACGACGAGGTAGCCGCGCGCCTGCAGCAGCCGGTACTTGAGCGCCGCCGAGCCCAGCAGGCGCCCGCTGTTGGCCGCCGTGTTGTGCGGGCCGACCAGCTCGAGCGCAAAGCGCAGCCCGGGCACGGCGTCGTGCAGGCCGACCGTCACGTCGGGGCACACGATGCCGTCGGGCGTGAGCTCCACGCGGTGCTGCGGGGGGCGCACGAGGCAAAACGCCATGACCATCATCACACCAGCATTGAAGCACGACGTGGAGCAGGTTGTGCTAGGCAGCGATCGGTCATGCACGTGACGGCCGTGCTCGCATGTCAGCCTCACGCGGCACGGGCGACTCACCGAGACGCCGATGCGGCCCGCCACGCGGCGCAGCTCCATCTGGTACAGCGTGGGCCGCCCGGACGCCCGCTTGGCCGAGTGCCGCCGCCACTGGTCCACCACCTGCTCTCCCACGCACGCCACGCACGCCGCACGCACACAGCATTTTGTCGTGCGCACACTCCCCTCGTGGTGGGACCAAAACGAGGGCTGAGTCGGAGCGGCGGCGGCAGCGCCCGCGCGCACCTGGATGCGGACGTTGGCGGGCAGGCACGCCACCAGCGGCGACTCCTGCCGCTCGGCCTCGGCCGCCAGCATGCACGCCGCCAGCTGCCTGGCGTGCCGCGCCACCAGCTGCTGCGCCGTCGACAGCTCCTGCTGCTGCTGCTGCGGCGGCGGCGGCGCGCTGGCCGCCGACGCCGCCAGGTGCGCCGACAGCTGGAGGCACAGCAGGTGCATCAGCGGGTGCCGGTGCTCCCGCAGGATGGCCAGCGAGTGCATGGCGCTGCACAAGGCGTCCACCGGCGCAGCCGCCGCCGCCGCCATGGCGCCCTCCTCGCCGCCCGACGCGGCAGCGCGCACCCAGGCCTGGCGCACGCCCTCCAGCAGCTCCTCGCCTGGGTGGCGGTTGAACTGCGCCCAGGCCCACAGCAGCTTCTGCAGGTCGCGCACCGTCACGCGCGCCTGCCGCTGCTGCGCGGCCCAGGCCGCAGCTGATGACGTGGAGGTGGAGGAGGGGGCCGGCGCGGCGGCGGCGGCGGCCCAGCGGGCGCAGAGCACCTCGGCGGCGCCCTCAAACAGCCCGAGGCGGTCGTGCTTGCACTTGGCAAAGGCCCACAGCAGGCTGCACAGCTGCCGGCCGCTCAGCGCCTGCGCGCACGCGGCACGCACGCACGACGCAACACAGGCTTTCGTCCCTCTCCGCTCCACGCTGCCCCCCCAAAACCCGACCCAGCGCCACCTCAAAGCGGGGAGAAAAGGAAAACGCAGCGTGCCGGCGGCTCACCTGGAGGCCGCCGTGCGCCGGCGACAGCACCCACGCCGCCACCGCCTCGGCCACGTCGGGCGTCAGCACGCCCAGCGTGGCGGCGCCCACCGCCAGGTCCACCAGCGCGCCGGGCTTGAGCGGCGGCGCGCCCACCGCCTGCTGCGGGCCCTGGCCCCACGCGCCGCCCGCCGGGATGGACGGGCGGCCGAACGGAATGCCGGGCTCCAGCGGGGACACGCCGCCCGGCGCGCCGGCGGCGGCGCCGCCCGCCAGCTGCGAGAGAAGCGCGGCGGGCGTGGTGGGCGACGCGGCGGGCGGCGCCAGCGGCGTGCGGATGCTGCCGCTGGAGGCGTCGGGGGCGTCGCCGCTGCCGCCGTCGCCGTCGGGCGACGGCGGGGTGAGGAGGCGCTCGCCGGCGGCGTCGTAGACGGCGGGCGGAGGGGGCACGGGGGCCGGCGGCGTGGCGGTGGCCGTGGTGGCGGTGGCCGCAGAGGTGGACGAGGAGGCGGAGACGTGGGCGCCGAGCACATGCACCAGCAGCACGGGGCGCAAGGCCTCCCGGAGCTTGTCCACGCGGTGCCACGTGATGATCTGCGCGACGACATTGGAGGGCATGCGCGCCGGGTGTGTGTTGGATTTGCATCTGCTTGGACACCTCGGCGGGGCCCGAGCGCAGCCGCCGGGCGTATCAGGTGCCTCGCAGCGCGAGGCTCCGGGACGCGACCCGAGACTCATGCGTGAACGGAACAGGCGCTGTGTGCGACGGCGCCGGGCAACGAGGGCGAGGCTGTGATTCATCGTCTCACCTGCTCGAGCGGCCACTGCGACAGCGCCCACATGCACTGCGACAGCTCCAGCAAGGTCATGCCCGGCACGGCGCGGCGCAGCGCGCCGCCCAGCCCGGCGCCCCAGCTCGCCCGCGGGCACCTGCCCAGCAGCGCCAGCCCGTACAAACAGCTCGACAGCTGGTGGCCCGTCATGAACTGGCTGTAGCGGAGCAGCGCCTCGTCCAGGTGGCGCGCCGCCTCGGCCACCTCCGGCGCCGCGCTGCCGCCGCCGCCGCCGGCGACGCAGCTGCCCAGCGCGAACGCGGCCGCCGCCACCGCCGCCGCCGAGCGCCGCGCGTCGCGCCCGCCGGCGTGGTGCCGCCGCAGCCGCGCCGGCAGCGCGGCGGCGTAGGCGCGCGCCAGCGGCCAGGGGCGGTGCCCGCACACGGCGCAGGCCCACAGGAAGCGGGACAGCAGCGCGTCGTCCACAAACGCCGCCGCTTCGCTGTCGCCCTCCTCCTCCTCCTCCTCCTGCTCCGCTGCGCCCGCCGCGCCGCCGCTGCCCTGCCGCTCCTCCGCCACGGCGTCCGCCGCGGCCACGCAGAGGTGCGTGCGCGCCAGCCGCGCCGCCACCCGCTCCAGCACGCCGCCCGGCACCCGCTCGCCCGCCTTGGCCAACGACCACACCACCTCCACGGCGCCCGGCAGGTGGAAGGCGTCTGCCTCCAGGCGCGCCGCCGCCCGCGAGAGCAGCCGCCGCACGCACGCCGCCGCCGGGTCGCCGTCGCCGGCGGCAACGGTGGGCCGCCAGCGCACCAGCGCGTGCACCACCTGCGTAAGCTGTGACGGCGTCATGTGCGGCTCCAGGCGCTCAGCCAGCTGCGCCACGTGCAGCAGCAGCGGCGGCTCGCCAGCGGCGGGCGCCACGCCTAGCCGCTGCATTCCGTAGCAGACGTGCGCCAAGCCCTCGCAGAACGCCTCCGTCTGCGCGCGGCGGCTGCCTGTGGCGCCGGCGGCGGTGCTGGGCGGAAGGTCCGCCGCCGCGTGCCTGAGCACGGTGGCCGTGGTGTCCGACAGCCAGCGCGTGAGGCGGGCGCCGCTGAAGCCCAGCCGGCCGACGCTCCACCAGACCTTGCCCAGCTGCGCCACGCTAAGCCCTCCCTCGGGGTGCAGCATGAGCGCCAGCACCAGCCGCCGCACCACCAGCACCGTGCGCTGCCACGCCGCCCGCTCCGACGCCGGGGCCTCCTCGGGCACGACCCGCCCGGCCTCCTCCGCAGGCGCCGCGCCCTCGCCGCCGCTATGGCCGTCGCCCACGTGCCGGCGGCGTGGTGACGTCTTGGCGTGCGCCCACAGCATGGCCACCAGCCCGCCCACCGGAACGAGCTCCTCCGCCTCTGCCGCCTCTGCCGCCGCGGCGTCCCGGTGGCCCGTCGCTGCCTTCAAGCCCAAACGCCGCGCCGCCGCCGCCGCCGCCGCCGCCGCCTTGCTTCGCTTCCGCCCGGCCGCCGCCGCCGCCGCCGTCGCATCCAGCGGCTGCTGCTGCTGCTCCTCCTCCTCGTCGACGCTGCTCACAGAGTCGAGCGAGAGGAAGGTGAGCGGAAGGTGCCCCGGCGCGTCGCCGCGCCGCGACGCCGCCGCCGCGTGCCGCGCCAGCAGCGCCAGCGACGCGCGGCGCAGCAGCGCCGGCACAGACGGCGGCGCAGGCCCGCCCAGCCGCGCCAGGCCCAGGCAGAAGCGTACCAGGTCCCCACCCTCGGCGTGCGTCAGCAGCCGCGGCGCAGCA
>VFQP010003472.1_pt1 | contig 15953 bp, 13 predicted proteins | sample 3512351 | NCBI WGS metagenome assembly VFQP01 (sample SAMN10412372, study PRJNA504923) | tailings metagenome | isolation source: Relicate 1 Philex TSF1 revegetated site | place: Philippines: Tuba, Benguet | collected 2017-08-29 | reverse complement strand
AGTGATCGCGGGTCGACTCTCGCAGGGGCGATCTCGCGTCTCTCGCGCCGGCGGGGTCGACGGCTGCGGGCTGATGCGCCCGGTCATCACCTTAGATGCCGAGCCGCCGAGTACGTGGTGCTGCATCTGGTGGGGGTGTGGGAGCCGCACGCCGGGTCTGGACCGGGCTGCAATTCGTGCAGCGATGTGCGCACTGGCGGCGAATCCCGGTCGAAGACCGGGTGCGAAGCGCCTCGCGGACTCGGTCTGCCGCCCAGGTCGGCAGCAGCTCAGGGAGCCCGGGACTCGGACGGTGGCACACCGGTATCGCGGTCGGTCGCTGCGTGTGCATTGCGGCGATAGCCCCCGTGGCTTACAGCCAACCCGGCCGACTTGCTAGCATTGCCGGCCCGCGGGCCTATAGCTCAATGGTTAGAGCAGAGGACTCATAATCCTTTGGTTCCAGGTTCGAGTCCTGGTGGGCCCACACGTCTGCTTCGCGTGAACCTTACATGCGGGCCGCTACAGTGCTCCAACCTGAATACGACCTGGGGTGCCTGTGAGACGACGCGAACTGCTGGCTGCGGCGATCGGAACGCCGCTGCTCGGACACGGGTGGTCGGCATTCGCGCTCGAGGCGTCCGGCGTCGCCTCGCCGTTCGACGACGGCACCGTGGCGGCGCTGGCCCAGGCGCTGGCCGCGCGCGACTACACCGCGCCGGACACGGCCCTTCCCGCGGTCCTCGAAGAAGCAAACTACGACGCCTACCGCGATTTCCGCTATCGGCCGGACCGTGCGTTGTGGCGTGAGCACCGGGACGCGCGGTTCCAGGCTCAGTTCTTCCATCGCGGTTTTCTCTTCCGTCCGAAGGTGGAGCTGCACGTGGTCGAGAACGGGCAGGCACGGGCGTTGCCGTTCTCGACCGACCTGTTCGATTACGCGCCCAACCCGGCGCCGGCGCTCGGCGACATCGGATTCGCCGGCTTTCGACTGCACGCGCCGCTGAATCGCGCGGACTACTTCGACGAGCTCTGCGTGTTCCTGGGCGCGAGCTACTTCCGCGCGGTGGCACGCGGCCTCGGCTACGGGCTGTCGGCGCGAGGTCTGGCCCTCGGCAGCGGCGAACCCGCGGCCGAGGAGTTTCCGGCGTTCCGCGCGTTCTGGCTGCATCGCCCCGAAGCCGGGAGCGCGTCGATCACCATCGACGCGCTGCTCGACAGTCCGAGCGTCGCCGGTGCGTTCCGCTTCGTGGTGACGCCCGGCGACGAGACCGTGTTCGACGTGGATGCGCGCCTGTATCCGCGCGTCGCGCTCGACAAGGCGGGCATTGCGCCGTTGACGAGCATGTTCCACTTCGACGCCTCCGGGCGCCGCGATGTCGATGATTACCGACCTGCCGTGCACGATTCCGACGGGCTTGCGGTCTTCGCCCGTACCGGCGAGCAGATCTGGCGGCCGCTGCACAATCCGCGGTCGATCCAGCACAGCGGCTTCCAGGGGCGTGCGCCCGTCGGCTTCGGCCTGATGCAGCGCAAGCGCGACTTCGCCGATTTCGAGGATGCCGAGGCCCGTTACGAGCGTCGGCCCTCGGCGTGGATCGAGCCGCTCGGCGACTGGGGCGACGGCGAGGTGCACCTGGTGGAGATCCCGACGGCGGATGAGTACCACGACAACATCGTGGCGTTCTGGCGCCCGGCGTCGCCGCTGCCGGCGGGCCGGGAAAGCCGGTGGCGGTACCGCGTGCACTGGACGGCCACGCACCTCTGGCAGCCGGCGTTGGCGCATGTCGTGGCCACGCGGATCGGCGCTGTGCCCAAGACCACACGCGGTGCGCGGCTGATCGTCGTCGATCTCGATGGCGGGCCGGAACCGGGCGTCCCGGCGCTCGGCGCCGAGGTGCGCGCCTCAACGGGGGCCGTGCGCAACGCCGTGGTCCATGCGCGGCCCGGCGGCGGCTGGCGGGTCGGATTCGAATACGAGCCCGACGGCGCGACCGTCGCGGAATTGGCGATGCGTGTCGTACTGGAGGGGCGTGCGGTGTCGGAAACCTGGTTATACCGGTGGCAGGCGTGACCGGCCTCACCTCCGCATCGCGCGATGCCGTGACGATGCCGCCCGAGTCGGCCCTTCCGATGCCGGTGCAGAGCCTGCGGGACGGGCGCCTGGCCCAGACGCCGTTGCCGACCTCGCCCCCCGGCATGGCGTGGCGACGCGGGTCGATTCTGGTGACCACGGCAGTGCTGACGCTCTTCGCGGGCTACCAGATCTGGTGGCTGCTGCGCGTGGGTGGGATCGACGTGCTCGAAGGTCTGCTGCTGCTGGTGTTCGTGCCGCTGTTCGCGTGGATCGTGCAGTCGTTCGTCAGTTCGCTGGCAGGCTTCGTCCTGGTGGTGCGGCGGCGACCGGCGCGACTCGGCATCGATCCGGACGCGCCGCTGCCCGCGCTGCGGGGACGCACGGCCCTGCTGATGCCCACCTACAACGAGGATCCGGGCCGGCTGTTCGCCGGCCTGCAGGCGATCTGCGAGTCCTTGATCGAAACGGGGCAGGCGGAGGCATTCGATGTCTTCGTACTCAGCGACACGCGTGACGCCGGCATCCACGGCCGTGAGCAGGATGCGTTCATGCACCTGCGGGAGGCGTGCCCCGGCATCCGCCTGTACTACCGCCGGCGCGACGACAACCGCGAGCGCAAGGCGGGCAACATCGCCGAATGGGTGCGCCGCTGGGGCGGCGCCTATCCGCAGTTCCTGATCCTCGACGCCGACAGCCTGATGACCGGCGACACCCTGGTGCGCCTGGCCGCCGCGATGGAAGGCCACGACGATGTCGCGTTGATCCAGACCCTGCCGGTCATCGTCAACGGCGCAACGGTGTTCGCCCGCATGCAGCAGTTCTCGGGCCGCATGTACGGGCCCGTGATCGCGCACGGCGTGGCCTGGTGGCATGGCGCGGAGAGCAACTACTGGGGCCACAACGCGATGATCCGCACGTCGGCGTTCGCCGCGCACGGCGGCCTGCCCGCGTTGCAGGGCACCACGCCGTTCCGCGGCACCGTGCTCAGCCACGATTTCGTCGAAGCGGCCTTGCTGCGCCGTGGTGGCTGGGCCCTGCACATGATTCCCACGCTCGGCGGCAGCTACGAGGAAGGCCCGCCGACCCTGACCGACATGCTGGTGCGCGATCGCCGCTGGTGCCAGGGCAATCTGCAGCACGGCGGCGTGCTGCCGGCGCGGGGCCTGCACTGGGTGAGCCGCTGGCATCTGCTGATCGGCATCGGTCACTACCTCACCGCTCCGCTGTGGGCGATGCTGGTGCTCGTGGGTCTGGCGGTGCCGCTGCAGCACGGCATGCCGGGGGACGGGGGCTTTTCGGTGGCGCGTTACTGGATGGAGATCGACGACGGGCGCTTTCTGGGGGTGTTCGTGTTGACGATGACGATGCTGTTCGCACCGAAGATCCTCGGATACATCGCGACCGTGAGTGACCCGCAGCTGCGCCGCGGATGCGGCGGCGCGGGACGCGGCCTGGTGAGCCTGCTGATCGAAAACGTGCTCGCCGCCCTGATGGCACCGGTCACGATGTACGTGCAGTCGCGCGGCGTGGCCGAGGTGCTGGCGGGGCGTGACTCGGGCTGGGACGCGCAACGGCGCGACGACGGACGCCAGACCCTCGGCGACCTGTGGCGCAACTACCGGGGCACGACGCTGCTCGGCGTGCTGATGGGCATCGCCGCGTGGCTGATGTCGCCCGGATTGGCGCTCTGGATGTCGCCGATGATCATTGGTCTGGCCGGATCGATTCCCATCGTCATGCTGACGTCCTCGCGCCGTGTGGGCTTGGCCATGCGCCGGCATCGTCTGTTCGCCACGCCCGAGGAGCAGGCGCCGCCGCCCGTGCTCGCCCGCGCCGGTGCCCTGCGTGAACGGACCGCGGCGGCCGCGCTGCCGGACGTGCCTCCGGTGGCGATCGTCGTGCCCGACTGAGGGCCCGCACGGGCGACCGCTTACACTGGTGGGCGAACGTACCGAACGGGACCCGCATGAACGACACCGCCGCACTGCTCGACTGCATCGAACGCGAGACCGGCCCTTCGCCTACGTGGGCGGTGATCTGGCTCCACGGCCTCGGCGCGGACGGACACGACTTCGTGCCGCTGGTGCCGGAATTCGTGCGCCCGGGTTGGCCGGCCATCCGTTTCCTGTTTCCGCATGCACCGGTGCGCGCGGTCACGATCAACAACGGCACGCGCATGCGCGCGTGGTACGACATCGTCGACTTCGATCTCGCCAACCGGGCCGACGAGGCCGGCGTGCTGGCGTCGGTCGCGCAGGTCGATGCGCTGATCGCGCGCGAAGGCGCCCGTGGCATTCCCGCCTCGCGCGTGATCCTGGCCGGCTTCTCGCAGGGCGGCGCGGTCACGCTAGCAGCCGGTCTGCGTCGCCGTGAGCCGCTGGCGGGCCTGGTCGGCCTGTCGACCTACCTGCCGGCCGCAAACCGCGCCGAGGCCGCCCTGGTGGACGGCGCTCACCGGCAGCCGGTCTTCATGGCGCACGGCACGCAGGATCCGGTGGTGCCCTCGTTCGCCGGCCAGCAGAGCGCCGCGCTGTTGAAGCAGTTCGGATTCGACGTGCAGTGGCACACCTATCCCATGCCGCATTCGGTCTGTGCCGAGGAGGTGGCGGCACTGGGCGAGTGGTTCGGAACGCGGTTCGCGGCCGGCTGATCGGTGAGCGCACCCGTGTCCGACGGGATCTGGCTGCCGGACCTGTGCCGGCTGCCGCGCCTGTTGACGATGCTCGGCCTGGCGCAGTTGACCGTCGTGCTGGTGATGCTGGTGCCGATGGCGACACCGCCCTGGGATGGCGGGCAGTTCGTGTCGGCCAGCGGCTATGCCCTGTGGCTGGCGCTGTCGGTCTCGGTGCTGCTGTGCGCCGGTCGCCGACGGCTTTCGCGGCTGCCGATGCGTGTCGGTGCGGCCGCGGCGCTCGGGCTGGCACTCGGCATTGCAGTGGTGGCCTCGGCGGTGGTCCACGGGCTGTTCGCGAGCATCGCCGAGGATCCGGCGCTGCCGGGCTTCGGCCGTTTCGTCGGGGGCAGCGCCGCGGCCGTCGTCCTGCTGACCGCGATCGCGCTGCGCTACTTCTACGTCATCGATCGCTGGCAGGCCCAGGTCGGTGCACAGGCACGCGCCGAAGCCGATGCGCTGCAGGCGCGCATCCGGCCGCATTTCCTGTTCAACAGCATGAACATGATCGCGACCCTGTTGCGCCGGGATCCGGACGTCGCGGAGCGCGCGGTACTGGATCTGTCCGATCTGTTCCGCGCGGCACTCGGCGCCGGTGACGGCACGTCGACGCTGGCCGACGAGGTGTCGCTGACGGAGCAGTATCTGTCGATCGAGCAGCTGCGCCTCGGCGACCGTCTGCAGGTGCACTGGGACACGGGCGCCGACCTGCCGTGGTCGATGCCGATGCCCCGGCTCGTGCTGCAGCCGCTGCTGGAGAATGCCGTGCTGCACGGCATCTCGCGCCTGCCCGAGGGCGGCACGATCGACGTGGTCCTGGCCGCCCGTGACGGCGTGCTCGAAATCGCCGTGTCGAATCCGTCGCTGCCGCCTGCCGATGCACCCGCGCAGGGCGCCGGACACGCGCAGGCGAGCATCGCGCATCGGCTCGGCTATGCCTTCGGGCCGCGCGCCTCGATGCGCTACGGCTGGAACGCGGGTCGCTATGCGTGCACCATCCGGGTGCCGGTGGCCGATTCCGCACCGGTGCTTACGGGGAGCGGACGACCATGAAGGTGGTGATCGCGGACGACGAGCCGCTGGCGCGGGAACGGCTGCGTCTGCTGCTCGCGCAGCTGGGCGGCATCGACATCGTGGCCGAGGTGGGCGACGGCCGCAGCGCGCTGGAAGCGTGCGCCGCGCACGATCCGGCGCTGGTGCTGCTGGACATCGCGATGCCCGGCATCGACGGCCTGGAGGTCGCACGCCATCTGAGTGCGTTCGAGCCGCGGCCGGCCGTGGTGTTCTGCACCGCGTACGACGCGCATGCACTCAAGGCCTTCGAGGCGGCGGCGGTCGACTATCTGGTCAAGCCCGTGCGCCCCGAGCGCCTGCAGACGGCGGTGGAGCGCGCGCGGACGTTCACCGCGGGGCGCGCGTCGAACGGCGAGGGCCACGGCGACAAGCGCCGCAGCCACCTGTGCGCGCGGCTGCGCGGCAGCCTGCGTTTGATTCCCATCGAGGAGATCCGGTATCTGCAGGCTGAAGAGAAATACGTCGTCGTGCACCACGCGCGCGGCGAGGATCTGGTCGAGGAATCGCTGAAGTCGCTCGAGGACGAATTCGGCGACCGCTTCGTGCGCATCCACCGCAATTGCCTGGTCGCGCGCCACGAACTGGTGGAACTGCGCCGCGATCTGGACGGCCACGTGCACGCGGTGCTGCGTCACGGCGACCGTCCGCTGGAAGTCAGCCGCCGCTGCGTCACCCAGCTGCGCGACACGATCCGGCAGCTCTGAGCGCGCCGCCAAGGCGCGCGCGTCCCGTCGCATCGGCCGATCGCCGATAATGCCGGCATGGACCATCTGCGTATCGCCACCCGCAAGAGCCCGCTCGCGCTGTGGCAGAGCGAACACGTTGCCGATGCGCTGCGCGCGACGCATCCGGGCCTGCACGTCGAGCTGGTGCCGCTGAGCACCCGCGGCGACGAGATCCTCGACCGCTCACTGGCCGCGATCGGCGGCAAGGGGCTGTTCCTCAAGGAACTGGAAATCGCCATGCAGGCCGGCGATGCGGACTGCGCGGTGCATTCGCTCAAGGACGTGCCGATGACGCTGGAGCCCGGCTTCGCGCTGCCGGCGATCCTGCTGCGCTCCGATCATGCCGATGCCTTCGTCAGCGACAGCGCGGCATCGATCGACGATCTGCCCCGGGGCGCGCGTGTCGGCACGTCGTCGTTGCGGCGCCAGGCCCAGCTGCGCGCGCGCCGGCCGGACCTCGACATCCGCGACCTGCGCGGCAACGTCAACACGCGCCTGGCCAAACTCGACGCGGGCGAGTACGACGCGATCGTGCTGGCATGCGCCGGCCTGTTGCGTCTGGGCCTGGCGACGCGGATCCGTGCGCGGCTCGATGCCCCGGACTGGCTGCCGGCCCCGGCCCAGGGGGCGATCGCGATCGAATGCCGCGACGATGCGCCGCAGATCCAGGCGCTGCTCGCCGCGCTCGACGATGGCCCGACGCGGCGCTGCGTCGAGGCCGAGCGCGCGATGAACCGGGCGCTGCACGGGAGTTGCCACGTGCCGGTCGCCGCCTACGCGCGGCTCGAGGGTGACCGCCTGCTGCTCGACGGGCTGGTGGGGTCGGCAGCCGATGGCCGCACCGTCCGTGCCAGCGGCGAGGGCGCCCCCGCCGAGCGCGAAGCGCTGGGCAGCATGGTGGCCGCCCGCTTGCTGGAACTGGGCGCGGGCGCGTTCCTGCCGGGCTGAGCGCCGGGCTCAGAAGGTGTAGCGGACCTTGACCGAGCTTTCGGTATCGGTGCGCCCGCGCCCGCCGTTGCCCAGCGTGTCGTGGCGCAGCTCGAAATCCGAGCGCAGTGTCCACTGCGGGAACATCTCGTAGTCGAAGGCGAGGGTCTGGCGCAGAAAGGTGTTCTCGCGCCCGGCTTCCACCTGCACCTGCTGGGTGAACGAGGCATGCCGGCCCAGTTCCTGGGACAGCAGCAGCCGACCACGCGCCACCGGGCCAGGAAGGGCAGTGCCGTAGTCGGTGTAGGGCTCGATGCGCAGTCCGGTGCCGAACTCCAGCTGCAGCAGCGTATCGGGACTGCGGATCGCCTCCAGGCCGTAGCTGGTGTCCCACTTCACGTGATTGCCGCCCGAGCGGATGTGCTCACGCGGCGCATAAGGCGAATGCAGCGGGGCGAGGCGCCGGTCAGGCCGTTTCACCACCGCGGGAGCGACAGCGCGAGGGCGCACGCCGGGCGCGCGCGGCGACCAGATGCGCTGGTACGACGCGATCGGCGTCCACTCGGCATCGGTGCAGGCCAGCCGGTAGCAGGGCAGGCGCAAGGGCACCTGCCGCGCGGCGACCGCGACGACGGCGGGGCGCTCCGGTGCGGCCGGAAGCGGTGAGGTGTGGACGGGCAGGCCTGCGATGGCCAACCACCAGCCGGCGATCATGACAGCCATTCATGTAATCGATTCCATTCGATTATGCCGAGCCGGGATGACGCTTCCAAGCGCGACCGCCCGCGGGATTCAGGTTCCGGGATCCCCGGCCACGGTGGGCGCGACCGGACACCTCTAGGCGGCGGCGTGCTCTGCTGTCGTCCTGTCGAGCAGCGCCGCGGCCAGCAGCGTGAGCGTCGCGAAGGCCAGCGACACCATCGCCGGCAGCCAGGCACTGAGCAGCAGTGCGAGCATCGGGCCGGCGACCAGCAGGGCGGGCACGCGCGTGCCCCGCCGCGACGCGCGCACCGGTCGATGACGGGCGGCGCCGGGCCGGCCGTCGATGACATGGCACACGGCGAGGACGGCGCCCAGACCCAGCAGGGTGGTCAGCATCAAGCGGCCGTCACCGGCAGCGCCGAGACGCTGCTCCATCAGCAGGTAGAGCAGTCCCAGACCGGTCGCCATCGCGAACAGCAGTTGGATCGGCGCCTGCAGGGGACGCACGCGTGGCGCCGCGCGGTCCGGCACGACCGACGCCGCGGCGATCGCACCGAACGCGAGCAACAGCAGCACCACGCCCGCCACGCCCACCGCGTTGGGCGCACGCAGGGCGAGCCCGACATGCAGGGAGACCGCCAGCGCGGCAGCCATCAGGATCGCGCCCAGGCCTAGCAATCGGCTGCGCTCGCGCCAGGGCCGCGTCCGGCGCGTGGCCACGCTGCCGCCGGCCGCCAGTAGAACACCGAGCAGCAGGCCCGGGCCTTGGATGAGCGACAGCGCCGTCGCACCGCCCGGCCGCAGTTGCAGCAAGGCCGTCGTGATTCCGCACCACATCAGCAGCCCGAAGCCGGCCGCCGCCGCCGCGCCGCCAAGCGCCATTCCCGTCGATCGCATGTGTGCCCCTTCGTGTCCCCGCCGCACAGCGTGCCATGTGCAGGCCGTGGGCAATACCGCCCGGGCGCCGTCGACCGACGAAGTCCCCCGGCGGGCCGACACGCGGATGGGATACTGGGCGGCCGCCGCCTGCACACGAGCCCGATGACCGACCTTCCTGCCGCCGCCGTCGACATCGCCATCCTCGGGGGCGGCGCTGCCGGCGCGCTGGTCGCGCGGCATCTGCTCGCGCGCCGCGGCGTCCGCGTGGCGGTGGTCGAGCCGCGCGGTGTGGCCGGGCTGGGCGCGGCCTATTCGACGGTGCGTCCGGAGCATCTGCTCAACGTCAATGCCGCGCGCATGAGCGCGTTCCAGGACGAGCCCGACGATTTCCTCGGGTTTCTCGCCGCGCGTCGCGGCGTGGCCCCGGCGGACCTGGCCGGCGTCTTCGCGCCGAGGCGCGACTACGGTGCGTATCTCGAGGACCGGCTGGCCGCCGTCGTCGCCCAGACCGGCCTCGATCTGCGGTCGACGTGCGCGCTCGATGTCCAGGCCGGGGCCGAGGGCTACTCGATCCGCCTCGCCGACGGCCACACGCTCGCGGCGCGGGCGGTCGTGCTGGCGCTGGGCAATCTGCCGGCGGCATTGCCGGCGCCGGTGCACGGTGTCCCGGCGAGTGCGACAGTCGAGGCCTGGGACTACCCGGCCATCGCCGCGATCGATCCCGCCCACGACGTCGCCATCGTCGGCGCCGGGCTGAGCATGGTCGACACCCTGCTCACGCTGCAGGCCAACGGGCATCGGGGGCGGATCGTCGCGGTCTCGCGTCATGGCCTGATGCCCCTCGCCCATGCGCCCGGCACCCAGCCGCAGCCGGGCGGCGTGGACGCCCTGCTGCCACTGGGCGTGCGTGCGCGAATGCGCCTGCTGCGGCAATGGGCCGCCGAGGCGGAGGCCCGCGGCGGGCGCTGGCAGGATGCGCTGGAGCGCCTGCGTCCACACGTCCAGGCACTGTGGCAGGCCTGGCCGGTGCACGAGCAGCAACGCTTTCTGCGCCACGCCGTGCGGCTGTGGGACATCCATCGTCATCGCATCGCGCCCGAAGTCGGCGAACGCATCGCCGCGCTGCAGGCCGACGGCCGGTTCCGGCTGCATGCCGGACGGCTCGACGCCATCGCGTCGACGCCCGACGCACGGCTGCGGGTCGGCTGGCGGCCCCGCGGCGGCATGGACCGCCGGCACGTCATCGTCGATCGCGTCGTCAATGCGACCGGCGCCGAGAAGCGCGTGGCTCGCGCTGCCGGCCCCCTGCTGCCGGCGCTGCTGGCGCGCGGGCTGGTCCGGCCCGGTCCGCACGCGATCGGGATCGATACGGACGCCTCGGGCCAGGTGCTCGGCGCCGATGGCCTGCCCGTGCCGGGGCTGTGGACGCTCGGCGCCCTGCGCACCGGTACGCTCTGGGAAAGCGTCGCGATGCCGGAACTGCGCGGGCAGGCGGCACGTCTCGCCGAGGCGGCACTCGCCGGCATCGACGCGCGGCGCTGAGCGCCGCTACAGGCAGTTCCGTCGCAGCCGTTCGAGTTCCCCTTCGGCCTGCGCCCGGCGGGCCCCCATGTCGGCGTTGGCGAGGTGTTCGCGGATGCGCGGGCAGGGATCACTCGGTCCGCCGCCGAACAGCGCGCCGATGCCGTTGACGACATCCTGCGCCGACACCGGACCCTGCATCGCGAACCGGCCGTCGGCCCGGGGTAGCGGCCGATGACGCAGCGGATCGGGGGCGAAGTCGCCCGCGGGCGTCGTGTCGCGAGCCAGTGCCCGGGCCTGGTCCTGCAGCGAGGGACGGCGCGGCGGCACGTCGACGACCGGCGGTGCGGGCACGTCGACGGCCTGCAGCGCAGGGGGATGTCGTCGCGAGGGAGGCGGCGGAGCGGCTGCCGTCGCCGGCCGGCTGCGTGGCGGCGTCTGCGCCGCCGTGACCGATGGCGGGGACGGCGGCGGGGCGTCGATCCACACCACCCGCAGCGCGGACTCCGGCCGCGCCGGGCGCGGCGCGTCACCCGTCAGGCGCCACAGTGCGACGCCCAGCGCGAGATGCACCAGCAGCGTTGTGCCCAGCGCGACCGCACGCGCGCGTCCACGTCCTTGCGACATCTCCGTCCCCGTCCATGGCCTTGTCGGCCGGCGCGACTGTAGACGGCGCGCGTTAATCACCGGTTATGCACGCCGCCGCCACGCCGCGCGCGCGGCGCTCGGGCCATAATCCGGCGCATGGACCGATACGAACGCATCCTCTCGCTGCACCGCATCCTCAAGACCTCGCGCTATCCGGTCACCGTGACCAAGTTGCAGGACGAGCTGGAATGCTCGCGTGCGACGGTCTATCGCGACCTGGCTTTCCTGCGTGATGCGCTGATGGCGCCGATCGTCGGAGACGGCGATGCCGGCTTCCGCTACGACAGCGACGAGGGGGGGCGCTTCGAACTGCCGGGCCTGTGGCTCAGTTCCGAGGAACTGCACGCGCTGCTGGCGGCGCAGCAGCTGATGTCGCGCAGCAGCGGTGGGGTGCTGTCGAGCGCGCTGGCGCCGTTGCAGTCGCGCATCGAGAAACTGCTCGACGAACACTCGGCCGGTAAGCAGTGGCCGGTGCAGCGCGTGCGGGTGATTCCGCATCGCGGCCGGCGCATGGACGAGCATGCATTCCGCAACGTCTGCTCGGCGGTGCTGCAGCGCAAGCAGCTGTCGTTCGAATACCGCGCGCGCTCGACCGACGAGCGCACCAAACGCACGGTCTCGCCGCAGCGCATCACCCATTACCGCGACAACTGGTATCTCGACGCCTGGGACCAGGACCGCGACGCGCTGCGCAGCTTCTCGGTGGACCGAATCACCAACGCACGCGTGCTGGGCACCGATGCGCGCGACATCGACGACGCCGAACTCGACACCCATCTGGCCGGCAGCTACGGCATCTTCTCGGGGCCGCCCAAGGGCGTGGCGACCATCCTGTTCAGCGCCAAGGCCGCGCGCTGGGTGGCGGACGAACACTGGCATTCGCAGCAGCAGGGCCGGTTCCTGCCCGACGGCCGCTACGAGCTGAAGGTGCCCTACAGCGGCGCGCGCGAGTTGCTGATGGACGTGCTGCATTACGGCGCCGATGCCGAGGTCGTCGAGCCGGTCGCGCTGCGCGAGCAGGCGCGATCGCTGCTGATGATGGCGCTGCAGAAGTACGAGGGCTGAGCCCGGCGCATCCACCTCGGCGCGCGCGCCCGCGCGCTCCGGCGGATGTGCGGGCACAGGCGCGCCATGTCACGGCGCCGGCCCGACGGTCGGCCCCGGAGGCCGGCCCGGGGGCACGCGCCGATCGGGTCGCAGCCTGTGAGATGACCGCCTCGCACACTCGCCGCACGGCCCGATCCGGGCATGAGACGAGGCGTCGGTCATGTCGAATGTCGAAACCACCCCGCTCGAGGCGCGCGCGCCGCTCGGTGCCCTGTTGCTGGGCCTGATGGCCGTCGGCGCGGTGGTGCTGCTGTCGTTTCCCGGCGCCCGCGCCGGCACCAGTGCGTTCGGTTGGCCGCCGCTGTGGCTGCTCGGCCTGCCGGCGACGTCCTGGCTCACGCTTCAACTGCTTCGCCTGCCACGCCGTCGCGGTCCGGCCTCGTCAGCGGGTCCGCGGCGGCGTCGGCCGGGCGTTTCGGTGCAGGCCCGTCGGCGTCCGGCGCGCCCCCGGCGCTCCGGTCTGGCGGCACGTGCGGCGATCGCGGCGGCCGGCCTGCTGCACGGGCTGCGCTGAGCCCGGCGCAGTGCACCGCCGCGCCAGTGACGTTGGTCATGGGGGCGGGGCGCGAGGCGCGTGCTAGCGTTGCGGGCTATCGCCAAGCGCCCTTCGGAGCCGCCATGTCCCAACTGTCCAAGCTCTGCCTCGCCGCGGCTGTCGCCGCCGGCCTGTCGATGGGCGCCGCATCCGCCCAGGAGGCCAATGTGTCCGATCCGCATCAGTGGCTCGAAGCCGTCACCGATGAAAAAGCCCTGGACTGGGTGCGCGCGCAGAACGCCCAGGCCGAGGCCGAACTGGCCGCGACGCCCGAGTTCAAGCAGCTCGAATCCGACCTGCTCGCCATCTACGACTCCGACGACAAGATTCCGGGCGTCTACAAGCAGGGCGAGTGGTATTACAACTTCTGGCGCGACCGGAACCACGAGCGCGGCATCTGGCGCCGCACCACGCTCGAGGAATACCGCAAGCCGCAGCCGAAGTGGGAGACCGTGCTCGACCTCGACGCCCTGAACCGCGCCGAGGGCGAGAACTGGGTCTGGCACGGGGCCAACTGCCTGCGCCCGGCGTACACGCGCTGCCTGATCGCGCTGTCGCGCGGCGGCGCCGACGCCGACGTCACCCGCGAGTTCGACGTGTCGACGAAGTCGTGGGTCGAGGGTGGCTTCTTCCGCGAGGAGGCCAAGGGCGCGCTGGGCTGGATCGACCGGGACAACGTCTACGTCTACACCGATTTCGGCGACGGCTCGCTGACCTCGTCGGGCTACCCGCGCATCGTCAAGCAGCTCGCGCGTGGCCAGTCGATGGACCAGGCGACGCTCGTCTACGAGGGCAAGCCGGACGACATGTACATCGCCGCGATGCGCGACGACACGCCGGGCTTCGAGCGCGATTTCGTCAGCCGCACGCTGGCCTTCTACAACGACGAGCTCTACCTGCGCGGCGCCGACGGTACGCTGACCAAGGTCGACGCACCGAACTCGGCCAACAAGTCGGTCCACCACGACTGGCTGATGCTGGAACTGCGCGAAGCCTGGAATGTCGGCGGTCGCGAGTATCCGGCGGGCTCGCTGCTGGTGACGAAGTTCGACGACTTCATGGCCGGCAAGCGCGAGTTCGACGCACTGTTCGAGCCGACCCAGACGACCTCGCTCGCCGGTGCGACCTGGACCAAGAACCACCTCGTGCTCAACGTGCTCGAGGACGTCAAGAACACCTTGACCGTACTGACCCCGGGCGCGAGCGGCTGGACGCGCAGCGCACTGACTGGTGTGCCGGAGCTGGGCACGGTCGCCGTGAGTGCCGTCGACAGCGACGAATCCGACGCGGTGTGGATGACCGTCACCGACTACCTCACGCCGAGCACCTTGATGCTGGCCGAGGTGGGCGGCGATCGCGCACCGGAGACGCTCAAGACCATGCCGGCGTTCTTCGACGCCAGCACGCACGAGGTCGAACAGCACTTCGCCACGTCCAAGGACGGCACGCGCGTGCCGTACTTCCTGGTGCGTCCGAAGAACATGCCGCTCGACGGCAGCAATCCGACCCTGCTCTACGGTTACGGCGGCTTCGAGATCTCGCTGACACCAGGCTACTCGGGCGGCGTCGGCAAGGGCTGGCTGGAGAAGGGCGGCGTGTACGCGGTCGCCAACATCCGCGGCGGCGGCGAGTACGGGCCGCGCTGGCACCAGGCGGCGCTCAGGCAGAACCGCCACAAGGCCTACGAGGATTTCGCCGCCGTCGCGCAGGACATGATCGACCGCAGGATCACGTCCCCGGCGCACCTGGGTATCCGCGGCGGCAGCAACGGCGGCCTGCTGACCGGCAACATGCTCACGCAGTATCCGGAGCTGTTCGGCGCGGTCGTGATCCAGGTGCCGCTGCTGGACATGCAGCGTTATCACCAGCTGCTGGCGGGTGCGTCGTGGATGGCCGAGTACGGCAATCCGGACAAGCCGGAAGAGTGGGAATTCATCCGCACCTTTTCGCCCTACCACCTGTTCGATCCGGCGAAGGACTATCCGCCGACGCTGATCCTCACCTCCACCCGCGACGACCGCGTGCACCCGGGCCATGCCCGCAAGATGCACGCGCTGATGTCCGAAGCCGGCAAGGACGTGCGTTATTACGAGAACATCGAGGGTGGCCACGGCGGCGCGGCGAACAACCGCCAGCAGGCGCACATGGATGCGCTCTACCTGACCTTCCTGTGGCAACAGCTGGGCAAGTGATTCCCTCCTGCACCGGCCGCTGCGGGGCGTGTCACCGCTTGCCGGACAGGCCGCGCCACGCCCGTGCGGGTCCAGCGCGAGGAAGAGGGAGGAAGTGGACGTCCGCACGCCCGAGTGATGACGCTGCACTGGTCGAGCACGGGCGTCGCCCTCCGGGTCGGGCCTTGCAGGCCGCCATCCGGCGTCGCGCGGCTTGACCTGACGGCCAGTCAGGCGCTGCGCCACGCAACACCCGCTGACGGTCTGCGAGACCCGACGCGACCTGTCCGGCAAGCGGCGACACGCCCTTGCCGGTGTTCTTTTCAGCGTTGCATCCGCCGCGAGTGGACCCACCTATGAAGACTTCTTTTCCCCGCATCGCGCTGCTGGCGATGCCGATCCTGACGAGCCTGAGCCTGATGAGTGTTTCTCCTGCCGCCACCGCGGCCACGCCGGTCCCGCCCGACGCCGAACAGCGTCCCTACACCGTCGAGGCGCCGCACGGCGCCAAGCGCGAGGACGTCTACTACTGGCTGCGCGACGACGCGCGCGAGGCCCCGGCGATGCTGGCCTATCTCAATGCCGAGAACGCCTACGCCGACGCGATGCTGGCGCCGCTCAAACCCGTCGAGGATCGTCTCTACGACGAGATCGTCGGCCGCATCCAGCAGGACGACAGCTCGGTGCCGTACCGCGACCGCGGCTTCTGGTACTACTCGCGCTACGAGACCGGCAAGGACTATCCGGTGCACGCGCGCCGCGCCGATGGCGCGGGCGTGGACGCGTTGTCGATCCAGGCGGCGAATGCACGGGGCGATTTCAGCGGCGAGCAGATCATGCTCGACGTCAATCAGCTCGCCGCCGGCAAGGACTATTACGCTGTCGGCGACTGGGACGTGACCCGCGACAACCGCATCCTGGCCTACGCCGACGACAC
>VFQP010003471.1_pt1 | contig 15956 bp, 18 predicted proteins | sample 3512351 | NCBI WGS metagenome assembly VFQP01 (sample SAMN10412372, study PRJNA504923) | tailings metagenome | isolation source: Relicate 1 Philex TSF1 revegetated site | place: Philippines: Tuba, Benguet | collected 2017-08-29 | reverse complement strand
CACCCACGCGCCCGCCACCCCCCTCCCTCCCTCCCACCCTCCCTCTCCCCACCACAAGGGCGCACCTTGACGAAAAAGGGCTCCTCGTCCACCCACGCGCCCGCCGCCATGCTGCGCTCGGCCCAGGCGTGCGACACCACGTGGCAGCCGTGCAGCAGCCCCTCGAGGTACCGCAGCGTGCGCCGCACCGCGCAGCCCGACGCGTCGCACTGCACCACCACGTGCGTCGTGTCCCTGCGCACGCGGACGGCCGCCAAGCGGCACGACACACTCGGGGTGCAACAGGTGCACAACGCCGCAGGGTGCGGCAGGCGCCGAGGCAGAAAGCGCTCGCTCGGCCTCCTCCTTGCGTGCTTGTGTGCGTGGCGCGGCGTGCCGTGACGTGCGCTTCGCTCACCGGCCGATCTCCGAGGCCACGGCGGCGTTGTGCACCTGCCTGCAGAAGGCCGTCACCTGCGCCCGCAACGCCGCGTCAGTCGCCACCAGCAGCAGCCGCACCTGCGGCATGCGGCGCGCAGCCCCACCACACAGCCACGCCTGAGCGACGCAGCAGCTGCGACAGCAGAGGCGTCCCGCGCCGTCACGCCCTGCTGACGTGCGCCAGCTCTCGCCGGTGACCTGGACAGCAGCATCGCGCCTGGTGGGCTGCGCACGTACAAAGACGCAACTGCTCACGAAGAAGCAGCACGCACCGGCTTGGAGGGAGCGCCGACGCCGTGCTGCGCCTGAGAGGAGGACAAGGCGTGCTCCCGCGTGGCCGCCGCCGCCGCCGCGCCGCTGCCCCGGTCGCGGGGCTGCCGCTGCTGCGACTGCTGCTGCTGCCGTGGCCGCTGCCGCCTCTCCTGCTCCTCCTCCTCCTCCTCCTCGTGCTTGGCCGCACGTGGCTGCTCGCCGGACGCGCGCTTGCGCCTGGCGCCGCTGTGGGTGGCCGCCGCCGCCGCCGGCAGCGTGGGCAGCCGCGCCGCCGCGCCGCCGCCGTCCTCGCCGCCGCCACCCCGCACGCTCGCGGCTCCCGACGCCCGCCCGCCCCCTTGCTGCTGCTGCGCCTCACGCTCCACCGCCGCTGCCGCCGCCGCCGCCGCCGCCGCCCTGCCCAGCGCGAAAATGGAGACGGGCCCGCCACCCGGCGCCGCCAGGCCGTCTGGCGGCCGCCACCGCGTGTCCACCTCGCCGAGGGGCCGCCTGGCGCAGCCTGGGGTGGCGTGGGGCCCGCCGCTGAGCAGGGAGAAGCTGGGCCGCGCTGCTGCGAGCTGCACGCCGCCCTGGGGGTGCGAGGAGAGCGGCGGCTGGTGCGCGGTGAGGGTGATGCTGCTGCGGGCGGCGCCGTAGCCGCCGTGCCGGTGCCCAGCACGCCGCCGGCGGGAGGGCGGGAGCTCCGGGGAGGAGGAGGGCGACTGCTCGGGCGCCGCGCGCTCTGCCGCCGCTTGCGCCTGGCCCTCCTCTTGCGCCGCGGCCCCTGGCACGGCGGTGCCGGCAGGCTGCTCTTGCTGCGGTGGATCGGGTGGGGGCAGGAGGAGCGGCGCGGCTCCCAGCTGCTGCAGCTGCGCCGCCCCTTGCAGCGCGAGGTGCTGGTCGTGTGGAGCGGCACCGCCCCCTGGGTGTGGTTGCGCCTCCAGCTCGTGCAGGCGGGCCGTCAGCTGCTCCATCACCTGGTGCATGGCGCTCAGGTCGCTCTCCAAGAGGGCGCGCAGGGCGGCGCTGCTCTCGCCTGCCCCCGCCGCGCCCTGCTGCGGCCCGCCCGCGGGGGCGAGCAGGGCCAGGGCTTGCTCCACCAGCGAGTCCAGGGCTGTGGTGCTGGGGCTGCGGGGGGCTTGTGGGCTGGGGTGCTGTGGTGGAGCAGGGTTGGCTGCTGGCGGGGCGGGCGGGGCGGCGGTGAGCTGGCGGGTGAGCCACTCGTGGAGGGTGCAGCCTTGGAGCGGGTGGGCGGGCGTCAGCAGGAGGCTGGCGGGCCCCTGCAAGCGCTGCAGTGCGCCATGGGGTGGGGGGAGCGAGGTGGCATCGCCACCCAGGCTGTGCGGCGCTGGCGCGGGCGCTGCTGCTCCTGCTGCTGCGGCGGGTTGGCCTGGCGGCGCGCGAGGCGCCTGAAGCAGCGCCTGCAGCGAGCTGATGCGGTGCACCAGGCTGGCAATGGTGCGGTACGGCTTGAGGTCCTTGATCCAGCCCGGCGTGAGGCACGTCGGGCACTGCGACTTGACGATGCCCCGGCCGGACAGCGTGGCGTGCACGCACGCCCTGCGCAATGTGCGCAATGTGCGTGCAGCCAAGTCCGATGGCGACGGTGTGCAGTAGGTCCACACAGGAGGTGCGCCACGGCGCGCTCCCCAGCTGCAGCGCCGCCTCCGCCGGAGCCGCTCACAGGCAGAAGACGTGGTCGCATCCGGGGTTGAAGCCGTGCGGATCGTCCAGCAGCTTGTGGCTGCGAGCGGCGCGCATGAGGTGGCCACAGCGTGCAGTGCGCGAGCGTCGAACGCGGAAGCACGGTGGCGAGCTGGAGCCGTCGCGTGCCCGTGGCTGCAGGCCTCCACACGATGGCGGCGCGCTGCACGCACCACAGCGGGCACGTGAGCAGCTCCACCAGCCCGGCGACGCCGCCCGTCAGCGCCTGCAGCACGTCCGGCGGGCCAGCAGGTCCTCCTGCTGCTGCGCCACCACCACCACCACCACCGCCAGTGCCAGCAGGCTGCTCCATCTGCAGCTTCTCCTGCTGCGCGCGCTCGCTCCGCATTCTCGCATGGTCGTCCGGGCTGTGCGAGAGACTCCCACGCTGCGCGCACGCGACGCGCAATCGCAGCAGCAGCAAGGATGATGATGAACAAGGTCGTGCGCAAGGTCTCCCCGGCCGTCCCCGCCGCTGCGCGCCCCATGGTGCCGAGGCGGGCGCCTGTTCTCGCGCAGGCGGCCGCGCCAGCGGCGGCGAGCCTGGCGGGCAAGCCCATCGAGAAGCTCAAGCGCGCGCCCTCGCCCTTCAACCTCTTCTACAAGGCCAAGTTCGCGCAGGCGCGCTCGGACCTCAAGGCCAAGGGCAAGGAGGGCACGCTGGCCGAGTGCGCCAAGGCGCTGCGCGAGCACTGGGACAAGCTGCCCGACGCGCAGAAGGTGCCCTTCGTGCAGCAGGCCGAGGCGGTCAAGGCCGAGTTCGAGAAGGCCAAGTGCGTGCTCTCTTTGGCCCGTCCCCCCGAAGCGACACTTTGGGCGCGGCGTTGCGGGCAGCGGCCGATCCCGCCAGCGCAAGGAGCCAATCTGCCTGCCTGCAGCGTGTGGAGGCGCAGCGCAGCAGCTGCAGAAAGGGTTCCTGCCCCTGCGCAGCTCGCGCTTTGACTTGCTTCTCGCCAGGGGGCGCGGCAAGCCAGGGGGCGAGCAGGTCCACTGGCCAGCATGCCGATGCAGATGCCGCTGTTGCGCACACGCTGCCGCAGGGCCGCGGGCCTCATCGCGGGCGCCAAGCCAAAGCCCGTCGATCCGGCCGGCCCCAAGCCACTGACCGTCTACGCCGCGTTCGTCAAGTCGCAGTTCGCCGGCGCCAAGGTGCGTGCGCCTGCCTGGCCGCCCGCCTGAGCCCAGTGGCCCAGTGCCGGTTCGCCGCCAGGGGGACAGCCCGCAGATCGATCGATCTGGCGCACACAGCTGCTGCGGGCAGCGAGGAGCAGCTGCGGGGAAGAGCAGGCTGAGCAGGCCGATGCTGCAGTCCAGTGTGTGGGGAGGGATGCGCCTCCGTCGACGGGGCCCGCCACGTCGTGCGCACACACGCCCAACCCGACGCGCGCAGAAAGCCAACCCCGGCAAGAGCACGGCGGAGATTGCCAAGGTGATTGCGGGCCAGTGGAAGGCGCTGGACCAGAGCAAGAAGGATGCGCTCAAGGCGCAGTACAACAAGGACCTGGCGGCGTACCATGCCAGGCAAGAGGCGCTGGGCACCGCGCCTGCGCCAAAGCCCGCCGCCGCCAAGGTGCGCGCCTGCCTGGCCAGATGGACAGCCAACGCTGGCCTTCAGGAGCTCACGCTGACGCCTGTGCGCGCCTCGCCCTGCGCCGTTTGCAGCCCGCGCCCAAGGCGCCCGCCGCTGCGCCCAAGGCGGCGGCGCCCGCGCCCAAGGCGGCCTCGGCCCCACCTGCGGCGCCCAAGAAGGGCGCCAGCCCCACGCCGCCCGCGGCGGCCAAGCCGCCCGCACCCCCGTCACGCGGCGCCACGCCTCCCAAGCGCGCGTCGCCCACCAAGTAGAGCGAGGCGCACGCCACGCCACGCGGCGCCAGCGACTGGGCGGTTTTGCCTCGCGGTGCATCCCGGACGGTTTTTGAGAGGCGACGGCGCCCACATGCTCCCGGTGCCAGCCAGCGGCTCTGCAGGCTCTCGTGGGGCCCTTTGATATGCGTCAGGCGCCAGAGGGGGGTGTTGCGTTTTGCGCTGCGGGAGCTGTGCGGCCTGGGACTCTGAACGCTTCACGCTCTGGTTGACCCGCCTGCCTGCCAATGGCTTTGCTGCGCCTTCCTACGTTCTCTCGGACTGCTTCTTCCCACTCTCACTCTCAGCACGTCCGGCACGGCGTCGCTGCTCGCCGGCTCGCGAGGGCGTTTGGCGAGAGGGACACACGGTGCCTGACACGCAGGTGCCTGGCCTGTGCTGGCGTTGCTGGGGCAAGAGAGCAGTTCCAATGTCGCGCTGCACACAGGTGTCTGGCTGGGGAGCGCGTGTGCTCTGCGCTGCTGGCTCCTTCTCTCGCGTCCCCAGAAATGGTCATCGCCGTTGAGGCTGCCGTCACGTGGTGCCCGGGGGGCGTTGTGGCACAGCGCTTGACCCTTTCACGACCATGTTGACCCCTCGGACTCACTGGTTTCGGGGTGCTTCGTTATTAATGCCGCAACGATGCGCAAACACATGCAAAAGTCATCCGCGCGGAGGCTCTGGCTGCCAGACCTTGACCACGCCGTCCAGCGAGCTGGTCAGCATCTGGTTGCCCTGGGGGTGCACCGCCAGCGAGCACACCAGCCCCGGGTGCGCCTCCAGCGTGTGCACCACGTGCGCCTCCACCAAATCCCAAAAGAGCACGTCCCCTGCGGCCGCACAGAGCACCGCCACGTGCTTGGGGGGACCGCGTGGCCGCCGGCCAAAGGTTTGCCTCAGCTCAACGCCACAACCCTCACCCGTCTCTGAGCTGCCGACGACGTGCGCGTCCGAGGGCATGAAGCAGCAGTCCATCTTGACGCTCTGGTGCACGTGCCCGTGGTACGAGGCCAGCAGCTGGCCCGTGGCCTTGTCCAGCAGCCTCAGCGCCGAGTCGAGGCAGGCGGCCAGCAGGCACAGCCCGTCGTGTGAGGCGCTCACGCACGTGATGGGGTGGTGCAGCTCGTCCACGTACATGCGCCCCAGCCGCACGTCGAAGCGCCGCACCGTGCCGTCCACGCTGCTCGCCACAATCTCCCACCCCCGCACCACCACGCTCGTCACGCTGTCCTGCGCGCACGCAGCACGCGGGAGAGCGCACGCACAGCGCTGGTATCACCCACAATGAGGTGTGCTGCGCCGGCGGGTGGCTGCGTGCACGTGCAGCACCGAGTCCGTCGCGCCCGGACGCGTCACCCGCTTGCCCCCGCTCGCCTTGAACGCCTTCATCACTTGGATGGCCTCGGTGGAGCGAGACTTGCAGTCCCAGATCTTGACGCTCTGGTCGTAGCCCGCAGTCACCAGCAAGTCGTCGTTGGCCGCGTACGTGACCTGCAGCCGCCCGCACACACGCCAGGGAGGCGGGCAACGCGTCGGCGATCTGGGCCAGCAAGAGGCACCGCCCGCCCGCCTGCTGCAGCTCGCACCGCGTTGATGGTGCTGTCGTGCCCCCTGAGCTTGCGGATGAAGTTGCCCGACACCACGTCCCACACAAACACCTGCGTTGGGTGTGCGGGTGGCGTGGAGCGCGGTGGGCCGCGGGCCCAGCGGGGTGCCGGCGCTGACGTGGGGCACATGAGGTGCCTCGCCCGCACCTGCTTGTCGCCGCCGACGGACGCAAACTTGCTGTTGTCGCTCGAGACGGACACATCCCGGACCTCGTAGCCGTGCCCCAGGTAGCTCTTGACCAGCGCGCCCTTGTGCGGGTTCCAGAGGCAGATCTTGCGGTCCTGCAGGGCGCACGCAGAGCCTTGTGCGCCACGTGTTTGCGGGCTGTGTGGGGCGGCACGCCAGGATCGCCCGCTGCGCTGCGCACGAGCGCACACCTTGCCACAGCTGAGGCAGTAAGTGCCCGCCTGGTTGTAGCGCACTGCGAGGATGGGGCCCTCGTGCCCCTGCGTCAGCTCCCGCGCCAGGTGCACCGGCAGGCCGTGCCCGGCCGGCCGCCCATCCTCTCCCCGCTTCTCGTAGTCCTCAGGGAACCCCGGGAACTGCATAAACAACCCCCCGAGGCAACTGCAGCCGGCACGCGCCGAGCTCTCTCTTGCCGCATGCCGGCCGCAAGCCCCAGATCCAAGGTTGCGGCGAGCTGGACGAGCTGGACAGCACGAGCGCCCTGTGCAGGACCACGCAATTGCCGCAGCGTGATGTTGTCGCTGCTCTCTCTCTCCGGCACGGGCGGCTGAGGCGCCTCTTTGACTTGGCGTGCGAACCCCACCAGCGAGCGAGACGAGGATGCGGCAGCACACGTCGCTCAAGGACTTTGTGCCGCTGGAGAGGCAGGAGTTGTCAGGCGGAGGTGGGTCCGCAGAGCGCCGCAGTCGGCCCGCAACAAGCGAGCACGTCGATCGCCGCAGCCTGCTTGAGAGGTCACTCGCATGCTCTGCGCAGGAGCATACGCGTCACTGCTTGCTTCTGGGCACGTCCGGGCCTCTGCGGGGGGAGCTGCCACGGCGCCGCGCGGCCCACCGCCGGCAGGTGCGAACGCAGCACACCGTGCGGGGCCTGGAGATGCACAAAAAACAGCGAGCGAGCAGTGGTGGGAGTCACTGGTGCGTGCCTGTGTGCAGGTGGCGCGACGTCTGCGCCAGACCCAACAGCAGCGACGCGCCCAGGGCACGCCAGCACCGCCACGCGCAGGCCTGCCAGTGCATCAGGGCACAGCGCCACGGCCATCCTGAGCGCAGCGCCGCCGCTAGCAGCGCACAGCGGCAGCACCAGGGCCGCCAGCGCCACGGGGAGCGTTCTCCCAGACACCTCGCTCAACGCAGAGTTTATGCAGCTGGTGGCCAGGCATGCCCCCTTGGAGCTCGGCCTGCTGCTGCGGCCCCCTGCCACTGGAGCTGCTGGGCCAGGTGCAGCCCTGGCCGCGCCCGCAAGCAGCCAGGGAGGGGCCACCGCGGCAGCCAGCAGGCGCACCAGCGTCAGCCTGCGCGGTGGCGTGCCTGCCGTGGCCGACGCCGCAGCGCAGCGGCGTGCGGCAGGCGCCGGCGCGGCAGCGGCGTCGGCCAGGAGGCCCGAGCTGCTCGTGAGGACCGCGCCCGCCGCGGCGCAGGCTCCACTTCCGGCGGCGGCGGCAGCTGCCCGGGGAGATGTCCGGCCGGACCGCGGGGTGAGCCACCTCGCTGCCATGCCGCACAGCCCATCACCTGGAGGCGGGCCTCAGTTGCCGTAGGTATCTCGCTACGTTCCTGTCCACGCAGCTGCTGCCCAACCCGGTGGAGCACGAGCGGGCCTGGGCGCACCACCGCGCCTCGGCAGCCGCCAGCACGGCAGGGCTCGCCCGGCTGCAGGTGTGCAACGTCATGGTGCTGGGGTACGCCTCGCTGGGTGCAGCAGGCTTGCATGCGTCAAGCGCTGACTGGCGTGTCGTTCCGCCGTGGCGCAGGCGAGCGTCAAGGGGCGGGCGCAGGCAGGCGCGGCGCAGCAGCTGGAGCAGCAGCTGCAGGCGGCCGTGCAGGCGGCCAACGCGGCGGCCAGGGCCGACGCGCAGGCCGTTGTGCCCTTGCCGGTGAGCCCTGGCGCCCACAGCTTGCCTGCACTTAACAACTGCTCGCCACTCACGGTGACGCAACGCCCTGCGCTTGCACCCAGCATGCGCGGTACAACAGAGCCATGGCCATGGTGCACACCCACGTGACGTCGCAGGAGCCGCCGGCGCCGCCCGTCGCGCCTCCAGCACACCGCGCCGCACCTCCGCCAGCTGAGGGCGTGCAGGGCGCGGACGCCGCCGCCCGCCGTGACCCTGCCGAGTACGCCCGGCCCTGGCGCAGCCACATGGCCAAGCCAGGGCAGCTGGCCCAAGTGCTGGACCCCGCACCGCTGCTGGCGGGGCACGTGGCTGCCAGTGACGGCGCGCGGGACCTGATGGGGCTGCCGCCCACGGCTCTGGCAGAGCTGCCGGGCGCGGCGCCAGTGGTGATGCAGGAGGTCCCGCTCGGGGTGGCTGGCGGGGGCGGCGGCGACGCCGCCCCGCCCGCCGGCGCCGCACGGCTCGACAGGCTTGATCAGGACGCGCACGTGCGGCTGCAGGTGCGCAACGCATCTAGCGGGAGCATTGTCGCCCTTGCTCACTGAGCTGCACTCTGCCCCTCTGCAACCAAGTCAGCAGAATCGCTGGCGAGGTGAGGGTGAGGTGAGGGGCGCGCGCTGCTGGTGCTCTCCTGTGGGCGGCGGTGGCGCAGGCCTTCATGCGCGCCCGGCACGCCGAGATGCTGCAGCGGCAGCGGGCCGAGCACGAGCAGCAGGAGCAGCTGAGGAGCCGGCCCCTGCAGCACCGCAGGGCCGAGTCGGCGCGAGCACGCACGGTGAGCTGCCCTGCCCTGCCCCTACAGCCACAGGATCCGCTGCCTCACAGGACAGCTCATGCACTGCCTCGGCCAGCGCTGTCCCTCCTGCACCCGCCATGGTGCCCTGAGCGGTGGTTTCTCCATGGCACTGCAGGAGGCGCAGCAGCACGCGGCCGGGCGCGAGGGCAAGCCGCCGCCCCGTGCCCGCAAGGCCTGGGTGGAGATCGACCCGCAGCAGCCGCTGGAGCCCTCGCCCGTGCGCCGGCGCCGCGCCGCCGCCCACTCAGGGCGGGCCACCGCCGCCGAGAGCTCAGAGCCCGACGTGGACGCCGTGTCGGTGCGCGCGCAGCCCAACCGCACGCGCGCGGCGCTGGCGCGCGAGCAGGCGCGCGGCGGCCTCAGCGTGCGGGTTGTGGGCGGCACGCCGCACTCGCCGGGGGCCCCGGCGGAGGAGGAGGTCTGGAGCGAGTGGGGCGGCTCGCAGGTGGTGCGCGTGCGGGACCCGGAGAGGGCGGCGAGGGCACCGCCGCCGGGCAGCGGCAGGGCCTTTGGACGCGTGTCGCCGCCGCACCACCGGCGGCCGCCCCACCTGGCACCGGCGCCGAACGAGGCGAGCACACGAGTGAGTGTGCGCTTCCGTTTCCTGCGCCCATCTTCCTCATCTGACGCACGCGGCGCTGGGCAGAGCGTGCGTGGCCCGTGTGCGCGCGCGCACTCCGCAGGCGGCATCACCGCCGCAAGCGCCGGGAGTCGACGTGGGGCGTGGCGGCGCCGCCGTGGACGTGGTGGCGCGCCGGCAGCTGGCGCTGGAGTACGCCGCCCGCGTGCGCGCGCTGCAGCTGGAGCAGCTCAGGACGCAGCAGCAAGTGGCCAGGTGAGGGGCCCGCGCCGGGCACCACGCAACGCAGCACCTCCTTCATGTCACCGCTCGGCATTGCAGCCGCCTGGGCGCGCAACGTCACGCGTGGTCCACCTGCCATGCCATGCGCTGTGCCCCACGCCTCTCGCGCCGTTGCAGGACCAAGCTGCGTCTGCTCCGCAAGGCGCGGCGCGACGCCGCGTCCACCAAGCCCGGCGGGCAGCAGCCTCACGCCGGCGCCGCGCCGGGCGCGCCCGCCCGCGCCGCCGGCGCGCCGGCGGCGCTCAAGCGGCGCCCCGACGCCCCGCCCCGCCCCGCCTCCGCCCCGCCGCGCCGCGCGCCCCACCAGCCTCGCGAGGCGCTCGACGCGCCCCGCGGGCGCAAGCACCGCCGTGACCAGGACGCGCCATGGGGGCGGACTAACGACGACGAAGACGAGGGCGACGAGGAGGACAGCAGCAGTGAGGAGCTCGACGACGTGCACGCTGGCGTCCGGGACGCGCCGTCGCGCCGCCAGGCGCCGGCGAGGCAGCGGGACGGCGGCGCGGGCGGCGCGGCGGCGCAGGAGGAGGCGGTGGCCGCGCTCAAGGCCATTGTGATCCAGCTGAGCCAGCGCATCCATGGGCTCCAGGAGGAGGCGCAGCGGGAGCGGGCGGCGCTGCTGGCGGCGGGCGGCGGCGCGCGGCCGGCCTGGCAGGAGGGCGGCGCGGCGGCGCAGCGGCCGGGGCTGCAGCAGCTGGCGGCGGCGGCCCCTGGCGGGTACATCACCGCGGCGACGCAGCAGGGGCTGCTGGAGGGCGAGGAGGAGCGGCGGGGAGTGTGGTTGGGCGGCGGCGGCGTGGCGCGGGCTGGCGGGGTGCAGAGCCCTGACCGTACGCTGGCGATGAAGAAGCCCAGGCTCTCGCACGATGGCGACGACGAGGCCCAGGAGGAGGAGGAGTCGCAACAGGTGCGCTCGGTGATTGTGGCCGTGCAGTGCCAGGCGTGGGCGCGTGCCTGCCTGCCTGCCTCTTGCGCCGCTGAACAAAGGAACAGGGGCGCATGCAACGCAGGCGTGTCTGCATTGCCGTGCCGAGCGCGTGCAGGCTGTGGCACGCGCCGCAGTGGGCGCTGGTGGCCGCCCGGCCCGCATCCCCGCCGTGCACGTCCCGACCCGCGCGACGGCCACGGCGGCACCCCACGCCGCGCCAGACGCCGCGCGCCGCGCCGCCACGTCCCTCGCGCCCGCGCCGGGCCCCGACGCTCCGCCGCCCAGGGCTGCGTGGGCTGCGGGCCCGCACGACGCGCAGCGCGGCGCGGCGGGACGGGGGCGAGGCGGGAGGGCGACGCACCTCGGCGGCGTGGAGGAGGAGGAGGAGGACGAGCAGGACGAGGGGGAGCGGGACGGCGGGGGGACGGCGCTGCACGACGAGGAGATGGACGAGCGGCTCGCTCGGGGCCAGGCCGGCCGCGACAGGTGCGGTTTGCCGGGCCTCGCGGCTTGCACGGCGCGGAGCGCTTGGTCCAATGGTGACGATCTGAAAGCTGACATTGTGCTCGCAGGGAGAGCTCGCGAGGGGGCGGCAGCCACAGCGGCCTCACCAACAACAGCGCCAGCAGCAGCAGCACCAGCACCAGCAGTGGCGGAGGTGGCGCGCGCAACGTGCACGACTTTGCCGACCTCCAGGCCATGATGATGGAGGACGTGGTGGAGGAGCCGGCCTCCCACGGCGGCGGCAAGCAGCAGCAGCAGGATGAGGACAAGGAGGAGGAGGACGAGCTCATGCGCGGCATGGTCATCAGCTTCGCGCACGACGCGATGGATGCGCAGCCGCAACCACACCCCGACCCGCACGCCAGCAGGGCCGCCGCCGGCCCCACGCGCGGCAGCGCCGCCGCCCCCGGCCCCGCCGCACCCTCCACCACAGCAGCAGGCCATCGCAGCGGTGGCGGCAGCGGCGCGCCTGAGCAGCGCCACGGCGCGCGGGGGCGGCCGGCGGAAGCGGCCGGGGGGGCTTGGCAGCCGGTGGTGGCTGACGTGCGGGCCAGCCTGCCTCTGGTGGGCTCTGACTCTAGCCCCATGTCCCCGGGCAGTGACTTGCTGCAGCCCCGGCGCGTGCGGGCGCGGTCCCCTCTGCCGGACTGCGACGACGTGGTGAGGCAGCAGGAGGGCAGCGGCGGCGGCGCGCTGCGGCTTCGCGCGGCGGCAAAGGCGCTGCACCGGCAGCGGGAGCAGGAGTGGCAGTGGCAGCGGGAGCAGGAGCAGCAGCGCGAGGGGCGGCAGAGGCAGCTGCAGCTGCAGCTGCAGTGGCGGGAGGCGGCGATGGCGCCGGCGGCGGCGCCGGGCGGGCGGTCGCAGGGGAGGGTGCAGGCGCTCTGGCAGCCGCAGCAGCAGCGGGCGCAGGCGGGCGTGGGGCGAGGCGAGCGGCCGGCGCCTGTGCCTAGCAGCGACCCGCCGCGTGGTGAGTCCACTGGGCAGGGCTTTTTGCGGGCACTTTCTGAAGAAAGAGCGAGGCAGAGCAACTCACCGCTGCTGGGTGGGTGTGATGCGTGCCGCTGCCGTGTGTTGCAGACCCGCTCAGCGTGCTCAACCTGGTGGCCAACCTGGTGGTGCCCCGGCGCCCAATCATGGTCTCGCTGCCCGCGCGCCCACCCAGCGCCTCCATCGCCCCGCCGGCGCCGGCGCCGGCCGCGCCCGCGCCCACGGGTCCCGCGCCCGCCGGCCCCGTCGAAAAGCCCTGGCCGGCCCAGCCGCACGCGCCGCCCTTTGCCTCCGCAGCCCAGGCCATGATTGACGCGCTGCCGCCGTACCTGGTGCTCACGGCGCCCCACCCCAGCGGTGCGTCGTGCGCGCGGCGCCGCCACCTGAACCTCGTGCTGCACAGCAAACTGCAACGTCGCGATGCATCTGCCGTCACCTTCCTTGCTGATGCTCGTGCCTGTCGGTCGCTCAGGTGCTGTGGCGCCTGGCTCGCCCCTGGACCTGGACCTGGACCTCGACCAGCCTGAGGTGCGCGCCACCCTGGCGTACCGAGTCCCAGACCTCCTGGCCAGCGACGCCCTGGCCCCGCCAGGTGCTGAGGCGGCACGCGACGACGGCGCGGCCGGGCCGCCGGCCGGACAGCAGCGCGCGGCTGGGGACGCGGCAGCTGGTGGCGGCGCGCAGCCTGCGATCGGTCTGCCGTCGGGCGGCGGTGGACGGGTGCCGCTGGCGGGCGGCGGGGGTGGCGGTGGCGACGGCAAGTTGAGGCTGGCGCCGGCAGACTTGCAGCACCAGCTGGCGCAGCACCTGAGGAGGTGGGTTGGCGCTTGCCGTGCACGGAGCGCCTGGGCGTCGTGTGCGTGCCGTGCGGCGTCTCGATCCATGCACGGTGCTGCGTGCGTTGCGGGCGCAGGTTGGACGAGCTGGAGCGCGTGGACGCCGAGTTGTCGCAGCTGGAGCACTCGCGCGCCATCGCCGCCGTGCAGCAAGAGGCGCACCGCATCGCGCAGGCGCTCGACCAGACGGTGCAGCTGCAGCAGACCAACGCGGCCGCCAAGGCCTCGCAGGACGCGCAGGTCAGGCTCGATCGCGACACTCTGTGTTCGTGCGAGCCGCAGGTGAAATGTCACCGCGCGGCTGCGTTCACTGGGCCGCGTCTCGCTGCTCGCACGCTGAGCGCAGGAGCAACGGCTCCACGCCATCGCCGAGGGCGTGCGCCGCGAGCTGCGGACCGAGTCGCTGGCGCAGCTGCGCGACGTGGCCTCCATGTTCGTGCAGACGGTCAAGTCCAACCGCGTGGCGCACGCCGAGGTGCAGACGTCCATCCTCGACGTGCCGGCCCCCACCCTGCTCCCCTCGCTGCTCCCAGGCGGCGTGTCGGTGGGCGTCGGGCCCTCCTCGTCCGCGCCCAGCGCCGCGCCGTCCTCGTCCCACGACTCCCTGGCGGCGCCCAGCCAGGCGCACCACCACCGGCGCTCAACAAGCACTTCTGCGGCCCGCGTGGCCGGTCGCTCAGAGGGCGGCGCGGCGCCAGCATCCGCCTCGGGGAGGGGCAGGGAGGACGAGGGCACCGTCTACACGGACAGCTTTGAGTCGGTGCCGCACACCGCCGACGACAGCGGGGGGTTCGCGGCGCCCGGCAGGGCCGGCCGGGACGATGCTAGCGTCATCACCGAGGAGGACGGCGCTGGCTCGCGCCGCGCGAGCGGCAGCGAGGTGCGCATGGCTCCGCGGCCCATGCTGGCGTGACGCAAACGTGCCGCTGCACTCACGACGCGTATGTCTGCGTCCGCGCGTTCGCACCTGCTGCAGGCGGCGGTGAGCGACGACCTCGCCGTGGACGCCTCGGGCTCTGTGCTGCGGTCGTCATCGGCCATGGACACGGACGTGCCCTCGTCCAGCACCCTCGCCTCGCAGCGCCACAGCACGTCGAGCCTGGCTGCCGGCGGCAGGGCCGGCGGCGCGGCGGCGGACCGTCTCATGAGCACCATCCTCGAGGACTCGACGCTCGGCGCCGCCGCGCGTGGCGCGGCGCGAGGCAGCGGCGGCAGCAGCAGCGTGCCGTACAGCCAGGAGTTCGCCTCGGTGGACGAGTCAGCTTCCAGGCAGCTCCCTCACGGCGCTTCCGCCGCAGAGGTGTCGGACGGCTTTGCCAGCGGCGCGGCGTCGGGCTCGACGCTGCGGCCGCACGGGGCCGGCGCCAGCGCGAGCATTGCGACGGAGTCGGCTCAGGCGACGGGGACGGGCAACAGCGGCGCGTGGGGCGTGGGCGCTGTGCGGGTGGGCGCGGCGGCGGCGGGGGCCGTGCGGAGGGGCAGCGAGCCCGAGAGCCCCGTCAGCGCCGGGAGCGGGGCAGGCAACAGCGCTGTGGGCGCGCTGCTCAAGACGCCGCTCACCGACATCCGCGCCACGGCAAAGGGTGCGTCGTGTCGCATCGCCGCAAGGTTCTTAGCCTCGCTCTGCGGCAAACACCGTCTGCAGAAACGGCGCTTATGCGCCTGGATGCGTGCACCGTGGATGCGCGCGCAGGCGAGATTGGCATCCCCGAGGAGGAGCTGCTGTCCATGATGCAGCAGGTGGAGGCGGCGGCGCAGGCCGAGCTGGCGCGCCTGCAGGGCAAGAAGGCCGAGGTCGAGGCGGCCGCGGCAGCACAGATGCACCAGGTGAGCACTCGCGCTTAGCAGTCGGCTCCTTCGCGCTGCCCTTGCTTCACAGCGCAACGTAGTTGTGTGTCGCAGCAGCGCCACAGCCCACAGGCTTTCTGAGCGTGCGTCTGGTGACGCGTTGCGGTGGCGCGCGTGCAGTTGGCCAGGCAGCTGGCGTCCGCGGCGTCCGCGTCCGACCGGGTGGCGCTCATGGGCGCCGAGCTCAAGATCAAACTCAAGGTGAGGTGGGGACGATACCAACGCCCCCAGCCCGACCGCCCCGCAGCTGTCAAGCACGTCAGGCGCTCGCGGGCGGCGCTGCACGTGCGAGCGTGGCACGTGCGCGGCGTGGCGTGCAGGTCAACATGGAGCAAAGCTCGATCGACCGCCAGATCCTGGCTGTCAAGGACGACCTCGCGCTCAAAAAGATCCAGGTGCGCTGCGCACGCTGCGCCCCCCTGCGCTCCCCGCGCGCCTCCAGCCGAGAGCGTCCCCACGCGCCGCGCACGGTGAGGGAAGCCAAGAGCTCCAGGAGCTCATGATCTGCTCGGCGCAGGTGCACCAGCTGCACCGCCTGGTGGCCACGCTCACCACGCCCGGGGTGGCGCTCGCGCTGCCGCCCGGGCAAGTGGGCCCGAGCCCCGGCGGCGCCCGGGGCTCGTCGCTGCAGGGCGCGGCGTCGGCGGCGCGCCCCACGCAGCGGCAGCAGCAGCGCGGCCCTGCCGGCACGCCCACGCGGTCGACGCTGGCGTCCCAGCAGCACCCACGTGCGTCCCTTTTCATTTCGTTTTCAAGGACGTCTCTTGTGCGTGCTGGCGTGCTTCTTCTTGGCTCTCTCTTTTCCGCCGCATCTCCGCTCAAACGTGTGAGTCGTGCGGGGCGCGCGTGCGGTTCCCGTGCAGCGGCACGGGCCGGCGCTGGCGGCAAGCCAGGCGCTGCAGCGGCCGGTGGGCGGCCGTCCGTGGCGTCTGAGGAGGAGGACGCGCTCGTGTACACCGAGGACTTTGAGCAGCTGAGCGCGTCGGCTGGCGGCCTGGGCGCCAGCTCTGCGGCCATCCCTGACGACAGCCACCTCCACGGCGCAGGTATAGGAGGGGCCCCTGCGAGCCACCTGCTAGCAATATGCTGTTCCCTTGTGCGGAGCCGGTGCGCCCCGTGGCAAAGGGAAGCTGGGAGGACTTGGGCTGCGTGGTGGTGGGTGCAGGCGTGGCGAGCAGGCGGCTGGCGTCCACCATGGAGGTGGACGACGAGGAGGGTGGTGCGCTGGGCAGGTCAGGGGACGGCGATGAGGTGGAGGACGAGGAGGGCGCCGACGGAGGCGTGGG
>VFQP010003470.1_pt1 | contig 15957 bp, 14 predicted proteins | sample 3512351 | NCBI WGS metagenome assembly VFQP01 (sample SAMN10412372, study PRJNA504923) | tailings metagenome | isolation source: Relicate 1 Philex TSF1 revegetated site | place: Philippines: Tuba, Benguet | collected 2017-08-29 | reverse complement strand
TCGCCGCGACGATGGCGGCGGAGGCGGGGTTGCTGATCGCCGACGAGCCGACCAAAGGTCTCGACGCCGGAGCTTGCGCCGGGGTCGCCGCATCGCTGCGCGCGCAGATGGATCAAGGTCGCGCCGTCGTGGTCGTGACCCACGATATCGGTCTGGCCCGCGCACTGGGCGGACGGATCGCGGTGATGCGCAACGCCGACATGGTCGAGACCGGCGATACGCGCGACGTGCTGTCGGCGCCGCGCCACGACTATACGAAGATGTTCGTCGCCGCCGATCCGGCGAAATGGCCGCGGCCGGACACGCATGCCGGCGGCGCGCCGGTGCTGCGGGGCGAAAGCCTTTCCGCCGTGCGCGGCGCTAATACGTTGTTCGAGAATATCGACGTCACGCTCGCGCGCGGCGAGATCGCTTGCGTGCAAGGCCCCAGCGGCGGCGGCAAGACGACGCTGGGCGCGGTGCTGTTGGGGCTTTTGCCGCCGCTTCGCGGCGTGGTGCGCCGTGCGGACGGCGTCGAAACCTGGCGCTATCAGAAGCTTTATCAGGATCCGGTCGCGGCTTTTGCGCCGTATTCGAGCCTGCGCGTCGCGTTGGATGACGTCGTGCGCCTTCGCGGAGGCACGTGGCCGGCCGTCGAGGCGATCTTGGCGCGGCTTTCCGTGCCGCTCGACCTGCTCGATCGGCCGCCCAGCCAAGTTTCCGGCGGCGAATTGCAGCGGGTGGCGATCATGCGGGCGTTGATCGTCGATCCGGTGTTCCTGTTCGCGGATGAGCCGACGTCGCGTCTCGATCCGCCGATCCAGCGCTCAACGATGGAATTGCTGCGCGAACTTGCCACCGAACGCGGCCTCGCGATGCTGCTGGTGACGCACGATCCGGACCTCGCCACCGCGATGTCGGCGCAACGGCCCATTCGCATAGGTTAGCGAGAAAACCCGCAAGTGGTTCTATATGGCGCTTGTGAAATAGCGTCCCCTCGGTGACGAAAATGAGAGATGCTGGTGTTGTCAGGTGCCGAGGTAAAATGCAATCCGTATCAGTACATTAATGCCTCACGAGCCATATTCTATGGCCGCATGTATTTCCAGATCGTGGTTCGCGAGACGCCGAGCAGGCGGGCGGCTTCGGTGCGATTGCCACCTGCCTTCGTCAGCGCGTCACGGACGCGGTCCTTGATCGCCGATTTTGCGGCTTCGTCGAGCGAGCCCGATGTGGGCCCGCGTGCCGATGGGAAGTCCAGTGTCGTTTCCGGGAACAGATCGTCCACGCCGATCGTGTCGCCGTCGCCCAATGCCGCCGCGCGCTCGACGCGATTGCGCAGCTCGCGCACATTGCCCGGCCAATCATGCGCCAGCAGCGCCTCGATCGCCTCGGCCGCAAAATCCTTGCGCGATGCCGCAGGCAGGAATCCGCGCGCCAGTTCCACGATGTCTTCGGTCCGCACGCGCAACGGCGGCACGGCGAGGGCGATCACGTTCAAGCGGAAATAAAGATCCTCGCGGAACGTGCCCGTGCGCACGCGCTCGGCAAGATCGGCATGCGTGGCCGCGACGATCCGGGCCCGAAACGCCAGATCCGCTTTGGCGCCGAGCGGACGGAATACGCGCGCTTCGACGAGGCGCAAGAGCTTCGCCTGAAGATCGAGCGGAAATTCCGCGATCTCGTCCAGAAACAGCGTGCCGCCCGCCGCCTCCTCGGCGACACCTTGGCGGCGTGCGGTCGCCCCGGTGAAAGCGCCTTTCTCGTGCCCGAACAACAGGCTTTCGGCGAGATCGCGCGGGATCGCCGCGCAATTGATCGCCACGAACGGTGCTGCGGCGCGCGCGCTCGAATCGTGCAGAAAACGCGCGGCGACTTCCTTGCCCGAACCGGTTTCGCCGCTCAGCAACACCGGCAGATCGGCGCGTGCAGCCTTTTGCAATTGCGCTTCAAGGACCCGCCACGCCGGTGCGGTCCCCATACTCTCGCTCCGGTGTGGCGCAGGCGTGACGTCAAGTGCGACGATCAGCGCATCGACATCGATGGGCTTGCTCAGATAGTCGCGCGCACCGCCTTTCACGAGGCGCACGGCCTGCGCGATATCGCCATGCGCCGTCATGAACCACGTCGGGACGGGGCCGATCGCTTCGACGAGCCGGCGCCACAAAGTCTCGCCGTCGAAATCGGGCAAGCGGATGTCGCTAAGCACGATGTCCGGCGCGCGGGCGCGGGCTGCGGCGATCGCACTTGCTCCCGTCGTGGCGAGATGCGCATCGAACCCTTCAAGCGCTAGGCGCTGAAGCAAGGCGGGCCCCAGTATCGGATCGTCCTCGACGAGCAGAATGCGCAAGGCTGTCACTTAGGTTTCCCGCAACGGAATGGCGATGGCGACGGTCGTTCCCCCCGTCGTACCACGTTCGACGCGCGCCGCACCCTCCAGATCGCCGAGCAGCGATACGACGGCGTCGAGGCCCAAACGCGGCGCGCCGGGCGACGACGTATTGCGGCCCAGCAATTGTTCGATACGCGAATCGTCCATGCCGGGACCTTGATCCGCGATTGTGCAATGGAGATTGCTGTCGCGCGACTGCGCGTCGAACGCGACGGTTCCGCCCTGGGGCGATGCGGCGCAAGCATTGAGCAAAAGATTGAGCAGAACTTGGCGCACACCCGAAGCGCCCAGCGCCAGCGCGTCGGGGATATCCACGCGCCAATCGAGCCGCAAGTCGCGATTGCGCAAGGCGGGCGTCAGCAGTAGCCGCAGATCGTCGAAATCGGCGCGGGTCAGGCGGCGCTCGTCCTCGGGCCGATGGAAATTCATGATCCGCGACACGATCGCGTCGATCGTATCGATGCCGCGCGCCACGAATTCGAGGGAGTCCGCGCGCACTTTCGGATCGTCGCCGAACTTCCGCAGCGTGGCGACCGCCGTGGCGAGCCCGCCCAGGGGATTGCGTACCTCGTGCGCCATCGTCGCGGCGAGACGGCCCAGCGCGGCCGCTTGACCGCGCTCGGCGATATCGGCACGAAGTTTTTCTCGCTCGGACAGCGCGTCGGCCATACGGTTATAGGCGGCAAGCAGTGGTGCCGTGCGCGTGTCGGCGTCCGCGACGAGAGGGGCCGGCACGCGGCGCACGGCGCCCGTACCCGCCGATTGCAGCAGCGCCAGCACGCCATCGGTCGTCCGGTTGATCCGGCGGAGCAACAGATAAGCGCCGATACCGCAAATCAAGGCGATCGCGAAATCGAGCGCGATGACCGCGAGCAGCAAGTTGCGCTGCGCGTCGCGCAACGGGGCGATATCCAGCGCCACGACCAGCGAATTGGCGCCGTCGGGCGGTAACGCACGCGCGGCCCAGAGCAGCCGCGCTTCTTCGTCGTAGGCGACGCGCGATTGGACCAGATCGCGCGGCGGCGGGGCGCTGCTACGGTCGATCGTTGCGAGGCGTGTGCCGCTCCGGTCGAGCGCCAAGAGCGCGACCTCCGCGACGCCTTCCTGAACGCCGAACGCGGCGGCAAAGCGCCGTTCGACGGCGGACCAGTTTCCGGCGGCGGCGTCGTCGGCGATCGCGGCGGCCAAGCCGTCGAGGTAGACTTGCGCCAAGCGCTCGGTCTGGCGATCCGCCGCGCGGTCTTTAAAATACAGCGCCAGATGCGTGGTGCCGGTCGCCGCCGCGAACACGATGATCGCGGCGAGCAGCGGCAAACGCAGCGACAACGGCAGGGCGGCCAGCATCATCCCGCCAGAATGGCGTCGTTAGGGCCTGCGTTCAAGGCAACAAGACGAGGCCCGCCCGCGCCGCGAGCAAGGTGTTCGCATCCTCGCGCAGCGCGTCCAGAACCGAGCGTCGGATGGCGAGCGTCGCCATAACGGCCGCATCGAAGCCGGCGACACGCCGGTCGATTTCCGCGCGTGTCGCATCGGCCGCGATCGGATCGGCTTCGACGACGTCGTAGCCATGGGCGCGCAGCAGCCCCGCTTGTGCTTCCACGCCCGCTAGGCTTTGCGCGTCGTCGCGCGCGGCAAAGACGCCGATCTTCGCGTCTTGCCAGAGGCCCGTCGTCGCGAGCGTCGCGGCCAACCGCGTACAAGCCGGCGTTCCGGCGAGCAGCAGCGCGACACGCCGCACCGGCGTATGGTGTTGGACCCGCAGCACGGGCCCCGCACCGTTGGCAGAAAGGCTGCCCGCGAGTTCGTCGCCGCCTTCCGCCTTGCGCCCGAACCGGTCGATCCCCGCTGGCACGATCAGAAGATCGTTGCCCGCAGCGAGCGGCAGCAGCGTTTCCAGGACGCCTTCCGCGTGGCGCGCGGCGGCGTCGACGGGCGTATTGGCCGCAAGCGCGTCGAAATCGGCCAACGCCTTTGCTGCGCGTTCGCGCTGCTGCAAGCGCAAGCGGTCGCCCAACCATTGTGACCAAGCAAGTCCGCCGACGGGCACCGCTTGCGGGCGTTCGGCGAAGCCAAGATCGACGGCGGATAGCGCGGTAAGCTTGGCGCCGTGTACGCGTGCGAGGCCGAGGGCGAGTTCACTCGCGGCGTCCTGATGATCGCCGCCCGCGAGCCACAAGGTCAGTACCCGCAACCGTCCGGATTGCGGCGCGGGATAATCCTGCGATGCACGAATCTCTTTGGCACTCATGATCGTGGCTCCGGCTGGAATGGAGGAAGACGCGCGGCGTGCACGCGCCGTGCGCTGCGGGGCGATATCGAATAGATTGCGGGGCAGGTTGCCGTGCAAGGCGTCGGCGACCGTCGCCGAAGCGATGGGGGCGCCGGAGATATAGGCGGCGCGGCCCAGCGCATGCGATGCGATGGGCGAGGTGACGAGCAGGAAGACGACGCACAACGTGCCGATAACCAGCGCATCGAGCGCCACGCTGCCGTCGCCAATCGCCCAGGCCGCCCCATAGACGACGAAGCCCGAGCCCACGACGCCCGCCTTCGTGGCGGCGTGCATGCGCATGAACGGGTCGCGTAAACGGATCAAGCCCAATGCCGCGATGCCGACGACGATGGCGCCGGCGAGTATTGCGAGCCCCGCCCAGATTTCGAGAAGCGCGCTCATTCGCCGGGTTCCTGCGCCGGGGGCGGGGCACTGGCGCGTTCCAGCAAGCCGCCGAACGAAACAGCGGCGAGGAAGCCGATCAGCGCGATGCCGAAGGCGATGTCGAGATAGGCGCGCGCACCCGTCGCCGCCGCGACCAAGGCGGCGAAGCAGATCGCGAGCAGCCCGAGCATATCCGTGGCGATCGCGCGGTCGGCGGTCGAGGGCCCGCGGATCAGGCGCCACGCGACGGCGCCGGTCGAAAGTCCGACGATGAAGAAGGCCAGGGCGATGCAGATCTGGAGGAAGCTCATGGCAGCACCTTGCGCGCCTGCGCTTCGAGCGAGGCTTTCATGCCGTCGATCGCCGCTTGTCCGTCGGGCGCGTCGATGGCGTGGACATAGAGGGTCTTGCCGTCGGACGACACGTCGAGGCTGGTCGTGCCGGGCGTCAGCGTCACCATGTCGGCGAACAGCACGATGCCGCCGGGCGATTTGACGTCGAGCGGCACGGCGAGGATCGCGGGCCGCAAGCGGTTGGGCGGGCCGATCACGGCGAGAATCGTCGCCCAAGTCGACTTAACGAGTTCAACCGCGAAGACGATTGCGACCTGCATCCAGGCGATGAGCTTGGTCATGGCGCGATTCCCGCGACTTGATCCGCATTGCCGAGCACGGCGGCGATATAGGCGTCGCGGTCGAGCAGCGATGCGGCGGCGGTTTCGGCGAGGGCCGCGAAGGGCTCGGTCCACAGGCCGATCGTCATCGTCGTCGCGCAAAGTAGGGCGATCGGCAGATAGGTCGCGATACGCTCGCCGCGCGTCCAAGCGATCGGTGCCGTCGCTTCGGGGGCGGCTTTCCAGAACGCTTCGTTCCAGATCTTGATCATCGAATAGAGCGTGAGCAGGCCCACGAACAACGCGACGCCGGCTAGCCAATAGGCTTCGGCTTCGATACCCGCGCGTACGACGGCGTATTTTCCCCAGAAGCCCGATAGCGGCGGAATGCCCGCGAGCGACAAGGCGGGGATCAGAAAGCCGATCGCGAGCAGCGGCGCCGCGCGCCACAAGCCGCCGCACCGTCCCAGCGCGAAGCTGCCGTTCTCGCGCCTAATCGCGCCCGCGACCAGGAACAGATTGGCCTTCACGACGATGTGATGGACGATATAGAGGATCGCGGCGGCGATCGCGGCCTGGGTCAGCAGCGCCACGCCGATGATCATGTAGCCGATCTGGCTGACGATGTGGAACGACAGGATTCGGCGGATGTCGTAATGCGCGGCGGCGCCGAACACGCCGAACACCATTGTCGCCGCGGCGACCCAAGCGAAGATCGGCCCGAAGAAAGCGACGTCGTGCGCGTAGACCAGCGCGAACAGACGCAGGATCGCATAGACGCCGACCTTGGTCAGCAATCCCGCGAAGATCGCCGCGACGGGCATCGACGCCGTGTGATAGGCGGCGGGCAGCCAGTTGAACAGCGGGAACAGCGCCGCCTTCGCGCCGAAGGAAACCAGGAACATGACGCCGATCGCCGCGAGCAGGCCTTGGTTTTCGGCCTGCGGTGCCACGCGCGCCAAATCGGCGAAGTTCAGCGTACCGAGCTGGCCATAGAGCAGCCCGACCGCCATCAGGAACACGGTCGTCCCAACTAGGTTCAAGAACACGTAGCGCAAACCGCCGTCGATTTGAGCGCGCGTACGATCAAGTACCAGCAAACCGAACGAGGCGATCAGCATCACCTCGAACCAGACATAGAGGTTGAAAACGTCGCCAGCGACGAAGGCGCCGCACACGCCGAGCATCAAACTGTGGAACAGCGGCTGGAAACCCGCGCGGTCGCGCGCCATCGCATCCGGCCCCATCGCGTAGATCGAAACCGACAGCGCCATCAACCCGGCGATCGCCAGCATGATCGCGGAGAACGCGTCGACGACCAGCGCAATACCAAACGGTGCGGGCCAATCGCCCATCTGGGCGACTAGGATCGATCCATCGGCGGTGCGCACGACTAGCAGGAGGCTTGCGGCCAGCAGCGCTGCCGATGCGCCGATACCGACGATGCGCTGTGCGACGATGCGCGTCCACAGCAGCGCCGTGAGTGCCGCTGCGCAAAGCGGGATCAGAAGGGGGGCGACGATCAACAGCATCGCTTAGGCCGCCTTCTTCGCGACGGGAACGGGCGGGGGTGCCGCACCTTTCGCCGCGTCGATCGGCGTTTCGGCCGCGTCGAGATCGGCGGTATTGACGCTGCGGAATTCGGCGTTGGCACGCACGACCAGCATCAAGGCGAAGACGGTCAGGCCGAATCCGATCACGATCGCGGTCAGGATCAGCGCTTGCGGCAGCGGGTTCGCCGTGCCCGCAGTCAGCACATCGGTACCCGGCGCCACGAAGGGCGGCAAGGTCGCGCCGATCCGTCCGCTCGCGAAGATCGTGAGATTGACGGCCGAGCCGAACAACACGAAGCCGATCAACACACGCGGCAAATCATGCGCCAGAAACATATAGACGCCGACGGAAACCAACCCGCCGATGGAAAGGGCGACGATCGGGTCCATCAGAGCGTTTCCTCTTCCATGAGCGACAGGAACAGAGTGGCGACCGTGCCGACGACGGTGACGTAGACGCCCGCATCGAACAGAATCGTCGTGCCCAGCGGCAGGACGATGCCGATATCCGGGAACCACCAGAGATGCGTGAGATAGGGCCCGGCGTTGCCGAGCATGGCGGGTATCCCGCTTGCGGCCGCCAACAGCACGCCGATGGCGCAATAGCTCGTCGGCGCCAAACGCAGCAGCTTGCGCGTCGGCGCCGCGCCGAAGGCGATCGCGTGAAAGATGAGGCCCACACCCGCGAGCAAGCCGCCGATGAAGCCGCCGCCCGGCTCGTTATGGCCGCGCAGCAACACGTAGAGCGAGGCGGCCAGCGGCAGCCACAGCAACATCGGCGCCGACACGCGCAAGATCAGCGAGGCGCTCATTTTGCGGCTCCTTTGCGCAGCAATGCGGCGACTGCGAAGGCGGCGATGGCCAGCACGGTGATTTCGCCCAGCGTGTCGAGTGCGCGGAAATCGACCAGGATGACGTTGACGACGTTGCGGCCATGTGCGGCGGCCGCCGAATTCTCGCCGAACCACAACGACAGGCGCGGATCGAAGGGGGTGGCGAGGACGCTCGCCAGAACCAGCGTGACCGCGATGCCGGCGATCAGGGCCACGCCCGCGTCGCCGAGTTTCTCACGCGGTTTGCGTGTATCCGTCCGGCGCAAGGGTAGGCGCAGCAATGCGGCCGCCAGGATCGCGACCATCAGCGTCTCGACCGAGAACTGGGTGAAGGCGACATCGGGCGCGCCGAAGGTCAGGAAGATCAGCGCGATCGAAAACCCGACAAGGCCGAGCGCCAGTACGGCCGCGATGGCGGTGCGCGCCATGGCGGTGGCGATCGCGCCGATCAGCATCGCCGCGAATAGCAGCAAGCGCGGGTCGGTGAGATTATCGGCCGCCGGCCATGCCGCACCGCCGCGCAGGATCAGCGTCGCAAGCGTCGCGATCGCCAGCACGAGGAATACCGTCCGCAGATAGCCACGTACCGAGCCGTGCTGGATGCTTCGCGTGCATGCCTCCGCAAACGCGATCAGCGCCGCGAGGCCGCGCTCATAGGCGGCGGCAGGCGCATAGCGGTCGACGACGCGCAGCGCTTTGAAGCGTGGCACGAGCCGTCCCCAGGTGAAATACAGCGCTACGCCGACGATGATCGTCGCGGCACTCAGCAGCAAAACGGTGTTGAAGCCGTGCCAAAGCTTCAGCGGGACATCGACCGGACGGCCGAGGACCGCGGCGGCAGCCGGCTCGACCAACGCGCCGCCGAGCAAGGCAGGCAGTAGGCCCGCGATCAGGCCCAACACGGCGAGGATAATCGGGCCCGCCAGCATCGCCGCCGGCGGATCGTGCGGCTTTCTGGGCGTGGGTGTGGGCGCGCCGAAGAACAGGCGATAGGACATGATCCCGGCGATAGCGACCGTCGCGGCGTTTACGAGGAAGCCGAGGCCAAGCAGCGCGATCGAGCCAGGACCGAGATCGAGCTTGGCTTCGTAGATCAGTTCCTTCGCGACGAAGCCGACGAAGGGCGGCAGGCCGCTCATCGAGAATGCAGCGAGCGTGGCGGCCAATGCCGTCAACGGCATGGCGCGGGCGAGGCCGCGCAGCGCACTCGCGTCGCGCAGGCCCGTTTCGTGATCGACGATGCCCGCGACCATGAACAACGCCGCCTTATAGAAGGCATGGACGATCAGGAACGTGACGGCGGCGGCGATGGACAGATCAGGCGCGATTCCGATCAGCATCACCAGCGTGCCCAGTGCGGCGACCGTTGTTTGGGCGAGTACTCGCTTCAGATCGGTTTCGCGGAAGGCCATCGCCATGCCGGTCGCGGCCGTTGCGATGCCGAACCCGGCGAGAATCGTCTGCCATAGCGCCTCGTCCTGATAGAGCGGGTTAAAGCGCGCGAGCAGATAGACGCCGAGCTTCACCATCGTCGCCGAATGCAGATAGGCGCTGACGGGTGTGGGCGCTGCCATCGCATTGGGCAGCCAAAAATGCAGCGGCACTTGCGCGGATTTGGCGAAGCAACCGGCGATGACCAGCAGCATCGCCGGGATCGCGGCGGGATGGGCGAGGACCGCCTCGCGCGCGGCGAGAATGCCGGACAGGCTCGTCGTCTCGGCGGCCAGTGCGATCGGAATAAGGCCGCCCAAAAGCGCCAACCCGCCCGCACCGGTGACCAGCAGCGCTTGCAACGCCGCACGGCGCGCGGCCGGGTTTTCGTGGTCGTAACCGACCAGGAAGAACGAGGCGAGGCTCGTCAGCTCCCAGAACACGAACAACACGACGATATCGTCGGCGGTGACCGCCCCGGCCATCGCGGTCATGAACAAGATCAGCACTACGACGAGGCGGCGCAAGCGCGGATCGCCGGCCAGATAGGCATGCGCATAGATGAAGATCAGCGCGCCGATTCCGGCGATCAGCAGCAGAAAGACGAGCGACAATCCATCGACGCGCAAACCGCCGGCGATGCCGAGCGACGATACCGACCAGAAGGGGGCGGTGATTACGCCGCCGTCGCCGATCGCGCCGACATAGCCAAGCGCGATCACAAGCAAAGCGAGGGCACTGGCCGCACCGAACCGCGCCGCGAACGCACGTGGGATGCGCGTGGCGGCGATTGTGGCGGTGGTGCCGATCAGAATGAGCCAAACGGGCGACAACATGCCCAACGCCATTCCAAGCGCCGTGCCACAAACAGATCGTCGGAATCTCAGAGGGTTAGGGCGTGTTCGTTGCGCCGCTGTTCACGCGCGTGAACGGTGTCGGCGTTCAAATCGTTCACATTGGTGAACGGCAGGAGTGAACGAGTAAGAGAAAATATTAAAACGAAATAATTTAAAATATAAAATCGCAAAAGTTGGCGTCCCCTAGGGGATTCGAACCCCTGTCACCACCGTGAAAGGGTGGTGTCCTAGGCCTCTAGACGAAGGGGACATCCTTCGCGAAAGCGCGCCTGTGTACCCGCTTGTGCGGCGCAAATCAAGTGCCGGAAAAGAGTGATTTTACGGCCGAAAACGGGAGCTTAACGCAGTCGTGCCGGCTTTTGTGCCGGGCGACGGGCGCAAATGCGTCCCAAGGCGCCGGAGCGGGCCCGCCGGCGAGCACCGATTCGACCGCCGCTTGGGCTTCGGCCAAGGCTATGGCGGCCGGTTTGCCGTCCAATACGCGCGCCAACGCCGCCGCCGAGGCTTGGCATAACGCGCAGCCGCGCACTTTGTGGCGAATGTCGCGCGCCATCCCGTTCTCGAGTTTGCCGTCGAGCGTCACGCGATCGCCGCAGAGCGGATTATCGACCGTGACGCCCGTGCCCGGCGGCAAAGCGGCAGCGTGCGTGCGATCCTTGGCCAGCGCCATCAAGGCATCGTGATAAAGCGCGTCGTTCATGTCAGCACGCGCTTGGCCTCGGCGAGACCGGCGAAAAACAGATCGATATCCTCGTCCTCGCAATAAAGGGCGAGCGACGCGCGCGTCGTGCCCGCGAGATCGAATTTCGCGTGCAGCGGCTGCGCGCAATGATGCCCGCCGCGCAACGCCACGCCATGCCGATCCATGATCTGGCAGATATCGTGCGGATGCGCGTCGGCCAGATCGAACGACACGACGGGGGCGCGGCCTTGCAAGCCTTGTGGCCCGATCACGGTCACGCCGTCGATCGCGCGCAAGCCGTCGAGCAAACGGCCCGTCAAGCGCAGTTCATGCGCCGCGATCGCCGCCCAATCGAGCGTAGCGAGCCATTCGCACGCCGCCCCCAAGCCGATCGCGCCGGAAATCGGCGGCGTGCCCGCTTCGAATTTCGCGGGCGCCCTGGCCGACGTGAATCCTTGCGTGGTGACGTTGGCGATCATCTCGCCACCGCCCAGAAACGGCGGCATCGCGTCGAGCAATTCGGCCTTCGCCCACAACACGCCCACACCATGCGGGGCGAAGGTCTTGTGCCCGCTGAAAGCGTAGAAATCGACACCGAGGGCGGGGATATCGACGGGCCCGTGCGGCGTACGCTGCGCGCCATCGAGCAGCACACGGGCGCCGACGCGCTTGGCTTCCGTCACGATCGCGGCCACGTCGAGCACGGCGCCGGTGACGTTCGAGACATGCGCGAGCGAAACGAGCTTCGTGCGCGGCGAGAGGGCTTGAACGACGATGCGCCCTTCGCCGTCGACCGGCAGGAAATTTACCTTCACGCCGCTACGCGCCGCCAGCATGTGCCAGGGCACGATGTTGGAGTGATGCTCGAGCTCGGAAACCGCGATTTCGTCGCCGGGCTTCAACAACGCGCCGAAGGAGTTCGCTACGAGATTGATGGCGCTCGTGCAGCCGCTGGTGAACACAATCTCGTCGGCCGAGACCGAGAGATACGCGGCGACCTGTTCGCGTGCTTTTGCATAAGCCTCGGTCGCTGCCTCGGCCAAGCGATGCACGCCACGCTTCACATTGGCGCGCGAATGGGTCTCGAACTTGCGCACGGCATCGAGAACGATGTCGGGCGTTTGAGCCGTGGCGCCGCTGTCGAGATAGGCGATGCGCGGGCCCGGCTGGTTCAGCAGCGGGAAATGCCGGCGGAGTGTCACGCGGATTTCCCCCGCGCGGCGCGGAAGGCGGCCAAGGCTTCGGCGGTGTCGAGATCGACCAGCACGCCGTCATCCGGCATCGGCACTTCGCAGAGCATATCTTCGTGTTTGCGCATGACGACGCGCGCACCTTGGTCGCCGTCGAGGGCGAGAATCTCGGCGAAAAAGTCGCGGCCCCATAAAACGGGATTGCCGCGTTTGCCGTCGAAGGCGGATACGCAGATCGCGCGGCCTTCGATGGGCGAGAAGGCGGCGATCAGGCGATCGACATGCGCCGCGGTCACCAACGGCATATCGCCGAGCAGCACGACCGCACCGTCGCAATCGGGCGGCACTTGCGCGATGCCCGCGCGCACGGAACTGGCGAGGCCACTGGCGAAATCCGAATTCTCGATGATCGTCACGTCAGCCGGCAACGCCGCCTTGGCGCGCGAAGCATCGTTGCCGACGACGACAATGGTGTGAGCGGCTTGCGACGAAGTTGCGGCGGCCAGTGCGCGCGACAGCATCGTCTGACCGTCGATCTCGACGAACAGCTTGTTCGCGGGCGCCATGCGGCTGGATTTGCCGGCCGCGAGCACGATGGCGGCGATTTTCGGCGCCTTGGGGGCGGCGGCTTCGCCCGCACGCGGTGTGGGGCGCGGAATTTCGGCCAGCAAGCCACCCACACCCATCCGCGCGATCGCATCGCGGCCGATGGTTAGGCCCGCCGCATGGCGGCGCAGCACCCAATCGAAACCGTTGAGCTTGGGCGAACGCGCACAGCCGGGCAGGCCGATGACGCTAGCGTCGTCAAGCCGCGCGACGAGCAGCAGATTGCCGGGATCGACCGGCATGCCGAAATGTTCGACTTTGCCGCCCGCCGCTTCGATCGCGGCGGGGATCGCGTCGCGCCGATCGACGACCGCCGAAGCGCCGATGACCAGGATCGGATCGCAATCGGATACAGCGCGAAGTTCTTGCGCGATGGCGGCGGAATCGTGTTCGCAGATGCGTGCGGTTTGCAGCGTGGTGCCGAGCGCCGCGAGACGTTGGCGCGTTGCGTCTTCGGTCTTGTCGAGCACCGATTGTTTGGTGCCGGGCAGGCGCGTTTGGATCAACGCCGCGCGCTTGGGCGTGAAGGGTACGAAGGTCACGGCGTTCGCCGCGAGGGCGAGGCATTTCGCCAACGCTGCGCGTGGGGCGGCAAAGGGAATGATCTTGACCGTCGCCAACATCGTGCGCGGCTCGGCGGGGGCGAGATCGGCGAGTGTCGCCACGGTGATCGCTTCGTCGATCGCGTTGATCGCATCGATCTTGGCGGCATCGATGCGCACGAGGCCGGGCGCCTTGGCGAATAGATTGCAGCGCCCGGTGAACGGGGCCGCGACATCGATGCCATCGCCCGCCAACGCTTTCGCCAAAGCATGCGCCGCGTCATCCTCGGCGACGTCGTCCGCGTCGAGCTTGGCGACGACGACCGACGCAACGCCCGCCGCGTTCAACGCGGCGATATCGGCCGCGTTGAGCTTACGCCCCTTGCGCAACGACACCGCGCCCGCACGCACGCCGTGGGCGAGGATCGCCCCTTCGGCTTGGGAGGGCGGGACGGGGCCGAAAAACATCAGGGCTTCCGGCGCGCCTGGACGATCTGCGCGACGATCGACACCGCGATTTCGGCGGGCGACAGCGCGCCGATATCGAGCCCGACAGGCCCGCGAATGCGCGCGAGTGCCGCGTCGTCGTGGCCGAGTTCCTTCAACCGCGCGAGGCGGGCGGCATGCGTCTTTCGCGATCCCAGCGCGCCGATATAGAACGCGGACGATTTCAACGCGGTGTCCAGCGCTGGATCGTCGATCTTGGGATCATGCGTCAGCGTGACGATGGCGCTGCGCGTATCGGGCTTCAACTCGGCCATCGCGTCGTCGGGCCATTCGGTCGAGACGGCGTATTCTTCGAAACGCTGCGATGTGGCGAAAGCGCGGCGCGGGTCGATCAACGTGACACCGAACCCGGCCATCGCGCCCATACGCGCGAGCGGATCGGCGATGTGCACGGCCCCCACGACGATCAAACGCGGCGGCGGATTATGGACCTGCACGAAGACGGGGCCCGCACCGGTTTGCAGCGTGCCGGATTCGTCGCGCGCCAGCATGTCCTGCATGCCGATGACCATATCGACGTCCAAGCACAGCGGGCCGTCGGTGCCGTCCTTGAAGATCAGTTTCTGCGCGCCGGAGCGCAGGTTGGTGGCGAGCGCCACCGGCCGCTTGGCGCGGCGGGCGTCCTGCAACGCGGCGAGAATGGCGGTGTCCATCGCGTCAGCCCAACCGTTCGACGAAGACCTGGACCTTGCCGCCGCAGGCGAGGCCGACTTCCCAGGCTTGCTCGTTCGTCACGCCGAAATCGAGCAAGCGCGGCTTGCCGTCGCCGATGGCGGCGAGCGCTTCTTTGATGACGGCGCCCTCGATACAGCCGCCGGAGACGGAGCCGAGGAACTTACCCTCGCCGTCGACGGCGAGCTGCGATCCGACGGGCCGGGGCGACGAGCCCCAAGTCGTCACCACGGTGGCGAGCGCCACGTTGCGGCCTTCCTTGCGCCAAGCCTCGGCTTGGTCGAGAACGTCTTCGGTCATGCGGCCATCCCTCGCCAAACGTAACGGCCCCGCGTGCGCGGGGCTTCGCCCAGGGCTGCGACCAGCGCTTCGAGCGAGTCGAGATTATGGACCGGGCGGAACTCGTCGACATACGGCAGGATCGCCCGGATCCCCAAAGATTTGGGTTCGAAGCGCTCGTAGCGCAAGAGGGGGTTGAGCCAGACGAGCCGCCCGCAGGATTTGGCCAAACGCTCGGCCTCCACCGCCAAGCCGTCGCCGGCCTCGCGATCAAGTCCGTCCGTCACCAGCAGCACCGTGGGCGAGCGCGCCAAGCTGCGCCGCGACCAGCGCCAATTGAATTCGCGCAAGCACGCGCCAATGCGCGTCCCGCCCGACCAATCCTCGACCAGCTCGGCGATTTTCGACAACGCTTTGTCGACGTCCTTCTGGCGCATCGCGCGCGTGACGTTGGTCAGGCGCGTACCGAACAGGAAAACTTGCACGCGCGCACGATCGGTCGCCAGTAGATGCAGGAAATGCAGCAACATGCGCGCGTAGCGTTCCATCGAGCCCGAGATGTCGAGCAGCACGACCAAAGGCGGCTCCTCGACGCGCGGCGCCTTGAAGGCGAGGGTCGCCATATCGCCGCCCGAGCGCAGCATCGCGCGGATCGTCGCGCGATGGTCGAGGCGGCGGCCGCGTTTATCGGGGCGATGACGGCGCGTGCGCCGCATGGGGAAGGGCGAGACAAGCCGCGCCATCGCGCGTTGGGCGCGCGCGATTTCGTCGGCCGACATCTGCTCGAAATCCTTGTTTTGCAGCAATTCGCGGTCGGAGAACGTCATCGCCGCATCGAAACGTTCCTCGTCTTGCTGCTGCTCGACCGGGCGCGGCGCGCGATCGACGTTATTGAACGCCTCGGCCACGCGGCGCAGCGGTTCTTCCACCTCGCCTTTGTCGTCGCCGACGGGCGAGGGCGGCAGCAATGTGCTCATCGCGCGTTCGAGCAATTTGGGATCGCGCCAGAACATGCGGAACGCTTGGTCGAACACTTCGCGCTGGTCGCGGCGATTGACCAGCGTGGCGTGCAGCGACCAATAGAGATCGGATTTGCTGGCCACACCCGCCGCACCCACGGCGCGCACGGCTTCGATCGCGCGGCCGGGCCCCACGGGAATGCCGG
>VFQP010003469.1_pt1 | contig 15960 bp, 12 predicted proteins | sample 3512351 | NCBI WGS metagenome assembly VFQP01 (sample SAMN10412372, study PRJNA504923) | tailings metagenome | isolation source: Relicate 1 Philex TSF1 revegetated site | place: Philippines: Tuba, Benguet | collected 2017-08-29 | reverse complement strand
CGGCCCCGTCGATGCCCTATGGCAACGACGCGCTGTCGCGCGACGTGGAAGCGAAAATCGCCGCGATCTTCGAGCGGCCCGCGAAAGTGTTTCTCGTGTCGACGGGCACGGCGGCGAACGCGCTGTCGCTCGCCGCGATGACGCCGGTGTGGGGTTCGATCTTCTGCCACGCGGCGGCCCATATAGAAGAAGATGAATGCGGGGCGCCGGAGTTCTACACCGGCGGCGCCAAGCTCGTCGGGCTCGACGGCGACCACGGCAAGATCGCGGCGGCGGATCTCGACGCGGCGGTGACAGCGGCGGGGGCGGGTGTCGTGCATCACGTGCAGCCCGCCGCTTTGTCGCTGTCCAACGCGACGGAAGCCGGCACGATCTATTCGCCTTCCGAAATCGCCGCATTGTCTGCCATCGCGCGCAAGCATGGGCTTAAAACGCATCTCGACGGGGCGCGCTTCGCCAACGCGCTGGTGGCGAGCGACTGCACGCCCGCCGAAGCGACATGGAAAGCGGGTGTCGATATTCTGTCGTTCGGCGGCACGAAGAACGGCTGCTTGGCGGTCGAAGCGATCGTGGTGTTCGACGACGCGCTGGCGGCCACGCTCGCCTTCCGGCGCAAGCGCGCGGGGCATTTGTTCTCGAAGCATCGCTATCTCGCCGCACAGATGGCGGGTTATCTCGACGGCGATTTGTGGCTCGGCCTCGCGCGCCAATCGAACGCGATCGCGGCGAAGCTGGGGGCCGGGCTCGCTGCCTTGCCGGGCGCGAAGCTTGCACACCCCGTACAAGCGAACGAAGTCTTCGTCGATCTGCCCGAAGCGGCGATCGTCGCGATCGAGCAAGCGGGCTTCAACGTCTATCGCTGGTTCGGGCCGGGCACGCAGCGTTTGCGCCTCGTCGCGTCGTGGAACAGCCTGGAAGCCGACGCCGAACGCCTGATCGCCACCGCCAAAGCCGCGATTTAGGGCCTAAATCCGGCGCCCGGGGCGTGGCTTGCGTCGCGCGCGCCGATGGGCTACATGCTCAGCCCTTCCGAAGGCCTGTCCCCATCGTCTAGAGGCCCAGGACGGCACCCTCTCACGGTGCAGACCGGGGTTCGAATCCCCGTGGGGACGCCAGCCGTACCCCGCTTTCACCCGGAAGGGGAAGCGGTCGATAGTGGATCGTCGCCTCGAAGCTTTCGGCGCATAACTCCACTTTCTCAATCACCTGCTGAACCAGATCGCGCATTTCGGGCGCCGTCGATGTCGTAAGCTCGGTGGCGAGATCATCGAGCGCTGCTCGAATATCGTTGGGCTTGAGATTGGTTAAGCTCAGTGAAGGCCCCTTGGGGGCTTTGGCTTGAGCGATCTGTGACAGTAGGCTTTCGCGTTCGCCTTCCAGCGCCTCAATTTGGCGAAGCAGAGGGGCTGGCGTTTGCGTCTCCGAGACGAGTTCGGTAAGTCGCGCGATCTTTCGATCAATCTCGACACGTTTGCGCTCGATCTTCGACGTGTCTTGTCCGACTTCGGTCGTAACGGAAGCTTGGCGGATCGAATCGATGATCGCATCGACCATGCGTTCGGATTTGAAGTCTTCGATCACCCGCCCCATTACGGCTTGCTCCACTGCTTTGGCGGAGATGCGAGACGTTTTGCCGAGCCGATAGTAACCACTATCTCCGGACCATCTCGCCCCCGATGGGGCAGTCATCATGCCGCCGAAAAGATAGATCTGGCGGGCGGGGTAGCCTCCGCTGCGGCGCCGGACGTTCAAGGCATCGAGAATGGTGCGTGCTTCCGCATCAGTGATGAGCGCAGGGTGCGTATCGCGGTGAACCACCCAGTCTGCTTCCGGCCGCCATTTGCGACCGCCTGCGTAACCATCCTTCAACCGTTCTTCCGTACGATTCCAGGTCGTGTGGCCAGCATAGAGTAGCGCGTTGCGTTCAACCTCGATCGCCGTGGTTGATGGCCACGACAATCCAGCAAGCGCAAGCGCTCGTCGGCGGACGATGCCGCGCGATCTATGCTTCAAGAATTGACTGACGGCAGGCGCATCGTCGGCGGGTGTTAAGACCGACTTCATAACTTGTTCGCCATCCCGAACGGCACCGGTGGCGATATATTTTAGCGCATAGCCTTTCGGTGCTCTGCCGCCCGCCCGCCAACCTTGGCGAACATTTTCGGCCATTCCGGCGACGCCTTTCGCCCTGGACGTCAGCGAATGCCATTCGTCCATCGCTTGAAGGATGCTTTTTAGGAGCATCTCCATCGCCGGATCGGCTTCAGGCATCGACTTGTAGACGACACTTACGCCCTGCCGCTTGCACTCCTGTTCCTCAAAAATGATTGCAATCGACCGGCGGCGAGCGATGCGCGCGGTGTCTACAGCAAGAATATGGGTCCAACCTCGATCCTTGGAGCGCATCGCTCGAAGAAGAGATTGAAATCCAGGTCGGTCGTCATCCTTTCCGGAGACGACCGTATCAACGAATTCTCCGACAATCGCGAAATGACGCTGCCGAGCAAGCTCCTGCAAAGCACGCCGTTGCGCGGCAGGTGAAGCATCAGCGCGATCTTTCGACGATCGAAGATAAAGGACGGCTCTGATCATTCTGGTTCGAATCTTAGCGTAGTACTGCCCGCAGCGCGCAATGTTAGTTTTGCTGCTGGACAATCGCGCAAGCGCCTGATCAATAGGCGGCCAATCGCTTCGGTAGCCCAGATCGACGGTTCGCCGATAACTCGTACGGCCAACGTCGCCCGGCCGGTATTCGGCGGGAGAGGCGAGCAAATTGCCGGAGGGCTTGTGGGCCGACGACGCGACATCGACCACACTATTGGGCGTTCGTCTTAAAAACGCCTGCGGCGGCGGGGGTGTTTTCGGTCCCTAGCAGCGAATTATGGTCGCCTGCGTTGTCCTGGCCGTATCGGCGCCCTGGCTGTGGCGTCGAAGATGTCGTTCGGCGCGCCGACACGCCGGTGCGGGACATCGTTCATTCACGCGCGTTCGCCCGCGAAACGGCCAAACCGAGGCCCGGGCAAAAGGGTGCGCCCGCGCGTTTCCCGGGCCCCTATTTTCATGCGTCAAAATGCGCGCCGCGGCCCGTTAGGAGGGGTTTGGTGAGGGGGCCGCGGCGCACGTGATTTTAAGAGCGTCCGGGTTAGCCTCCCCGGGACGAATGATGGGTAGGAATTGTAAGGGCGCAATAACCCGTCTCGCGTTTCTCGGAGGCTCGAAATGGCGCACGACGAGATTGATTGGGAGCCTTTAAAGGCGGGCAAGCTCGACGAGCGCGAGGTCGACGAGCTTGGACTCACGAAGGGGCGCGGCCAGCGCACGCCGGGCATAACGCTGCGCGGGAGCATTCGGCGCCCGCCGCGCCAAGTCGCACCTCTGGCGCGCGTGCCCGTGGGCAACGGCGGTACGGCCTATAAGGGGGTTTCGGCTGCGCGCCATGCGGCCATCGCCAAGGGTGCCGCCCCGTTTCATTTCGCGCACAGCTTCGTGTCGCGTCAGCGCGGCCGGACCATGCCGCGCGCCGTCCTCAAGGGCGAGCGCGTCGTGGTGTTTCCGCGCAAACGGGAGGTGGCGGCGCTGCGCGAGATACCGGGCGCTCGGTACCATGGGCGGCACCATTGCTGGACGGTCCCGCGCGCGTCGGAATTCGCCCAATCGCCCAAGGGTTGGCGCATGCGTTCGATCGTGGCGGGTGTGGCGCATCTGCGCCGGCGCAACGGTCAGGGTGTCGCTCGTCACGCGAATACGATGGGCGTATTCCAGGACTACATCGAACGCGCCAATTTGGCCGAGGCGGAGCGCGCGGAAGAGGTCGAACACGACGCGAAGGGCCCGATTTCCGTCGGCGATCTGGGGCCGACACGCGAGGCGCGCCAAGCGTTTTGGGCGAGGGTGCCGGAGATCGAGAAACGGGTCGATTCGCGGCTTCAGTGCCGGATCATCGCTGAGCTGCCGTGGTGGCTAACGCCCGAGGATCGGCGTTGGGTCGCGGAACGCTTCGGCGAGGCATTTTCCGAGCGCGGGTTGGCCTGGTGGTCGGCCGTGCATAAGCCCGATGTCGACAACGGCTCGGACGCCAGGAATTTCCACATGCATACGGTCTATCACGATCGCCCCGTGACGGGCTGGGCGGTCGGTTTCGAGGTTACGGGACCCGACGGCAAGACGGCGGCGCCGGACGACGGGGCTGCGCGCGCCGCGGCTACCGGCGAGGCGCACGATGGCGCGCTGATTGCCGTGGCGCAGACTCCGATATTTGCCGATCGCAAGGATCGCGAGGCCCGGGGCACCGATTGGGTGTTCGGGCTTAAGGAGCGCTTTGCCACGATCGTCAACGACGCGATCGAACGCGCAGCGTTGCGCGACGGCCGTCCCGCCCCTTACGTTTTTTTCGCCGGCAGTTATGATGATCTGGGGATCGAGGCCGAGCGCCAAAGCCACCTGGGCCCCAAGCGCACGGCACTGGAACGCGCGGGCGTGGCGACGGTCGCGGGCGTGCGCAACGAGTTCGCGGCCGACGCGCCGCGCCGCCGCCAAGGCGACGAATTGCAGCGCCGCGGGATCGTGGCGATCGAGGCATTGAATCGCTTGGCGATGGACCGAGAGGCGGCACCGGCGGCGGCTGGCGATCCGTTCGAGCCCGCGATGGCGGCGGCGATGGCGCGCGCGGATCGCTTCGTCGACAAATGGAGCGACGTCGTCGAGCTCTGGGCGGAGGCCGAGTTCGCCCGCGAGTTGCCGGCGTCGGACGCGGCGGTCGCGGAGATCGTCGAGGCGGGCGAAGGCCTGCCGGTTCCGGCCGAGGTCGAAGCGGCGGGCGAGCTGCGCATGGAAGCTCGTGCGCGCACGCTCGATGCGCTGCTGGCGCGCGCGTCCTCGCCCGAGCTCGCGGCCGAGATCGAGCGCCGGCGGCGCCAGATGCTCGACGAAGAGGGCGTCTCGGACGTGGCCGAAGCGGCGCGGATCCGCCGCGCGATCGAGGCCGAGCGGATCCGGCGTCTGGAACTTTTTGGCGCGGCCGTGGCGCGGTTCGAGACGGCGGTCGAGACCGCCGCCAAGATCGCGCTGGCACGGCGATTGGTGCAGGCGCTGATGGCCTGGCGCGCGGTCCAGGTGCCGCCGGGACGCGAGGCGCCGACCGCACGTCTGGCGCGCGTTCTACCGGTTTCGGTCGCACCTGCCGTGCCGCTGATGGACTTCGCGGACGGTTGGCATTCAGTGCTGACGACCCCGGATGATCGCGCGATACGCCGCATGCGCGTGGCCGAGAGCGATTCCGAGCGCGTCGCACGTCATATCCGGCGCCGCACCGAGGAAGCTGCGGTTCTTTCGCGGCTCATCGGCCGATCGAAAGCCGTCGCAGACGCTTTGGCGTCTATTCTCGATCGGTTTTTGCCTGGCGGCCGTTCGGAAAACGCGCTGGACGCGCTCGCTGCGGCCTTCGAAAACGCGCGGGAAAAGGCGTTATCGGTTTTGTCGCAACTCGAGCGCCGCGTAGTGCCTGATGTCATTCATGAGAAAGGCGCACGTGCGGCAGTAGCTGTGCCGCCGCCGCCCACGTCGGACAAGACGTCGCGCCAAACCGCGGATCTGGTGTTCCGGGTGCCGCAAGTTGGAGCGTCCGCCGAAAAGACCGAAGCCGTCAAGAAGCTCATCGTCACTGCTGGTACGCTCGACGACAAGACCCTCATCGAGGCCTATCGTTCGACCAGCGAGGCGCTCACCCGAGCCTCGAGCGGGCGGCGCAGCGCGGAGAGCATCCAGAACACGAATGCATTCGCGCAAGGACTTCAAATTCTATCGACGGAAGCGATGGCTCGCGGCGTCTCGCTATCGCCGCCAGCGGAAGGACGCGCTCAATCGTTCAATCCGCGCGGCGGCGATCGCAACCGGTAACCTTTGAGCTAAGCCTACTCGTTGCCGATGAATGGCATCGCGTGCTGACGACGCCCGATGATCGGCAGACGCGCCGAAAGCGCGTGGCCGCAATCATCTCCGAACGCGCCGCGCGAGCCTTCAGGTGGCGCCCCGAGGGAGCGGCGGTTTTGTCGCGGCCCATCCGCCGCCCGAAAGCGAGTTGATGCTTTCTCGCTCGTTATTTGCTCGCCGAGCGCGCGGGAAATGCGCTGCAAGCGCTCGCCGAGACCTTCGAAAACGCACGGGAAAACGTGCTTTCCGCGCCGTGGCAGACAGAGCACCATGCGGCGCGCGATGCGGATGGACGTTTAGTTCATTCTCAATGGATTATGAAAAAGTGTCACCCCCCGGGGGGGTGACAGGGACCCCCCGGGGGGGTCACCCTTTTCCAACTATGCACCCCCCGGGGGGGTGACAGGTACCCCCGGGGGGGTCACCCTTTTCCAACTATGCACCCATCGGGGCAGATGACACTGATCGAGCGGAAGATCGCTTCGACTGGCGGCGTCAGCGCGCGGGTGCCGGACGGCGGATCGGCGGGATGTCGTAGCCCATCGCCACCAGCCGGTCCCTGGTCGTTTCGTAGTATTCGCGCATCGCCGGGTAATAGACGTGGGCCGAGAGGCCGATCGTGTCCGGATCCCTGCTCCACGGAAGATGGGCCCAGGGGTCCGTTTTCGCGGGCCCAGACGGCGTATCGGGACGCGGCGAGTTCGAGGCGCCCGAGCTCGTCGGCGACGTCGTTTGTGAAGTCGATGGTTCCGAAGAAGAGCTTATCGTATTTCGGTCTTCAGTCACCTTGAGCGATCCTGACTGGGACTGCTTTTCGATTGCGTCGAAGAAGTTTCGGGCGTCGGCACCGACAGATCCTTGCGGAGCCACCGCACGGGCCGGAAATTGAAAATTGCCCCCTCCGGTAAAGGGATTTTAGGATTGTGAATATCCAAAATCGCCGAATCTTTCGGCGGTTTGTCTGCGGAGGATGAATTCGGCTGCATTTCTATCTCCTCAATTGGCCTGCCCCGATTTTGACCACGTGTCTCCAAAACCGGGGCAGCCCAGATTCCGAGCATCTCAGGCGAGGAGATCGAAAATGCGATCGCCCTTGGCATCCTTCTCGCCGAAGGCCACGTAATACTCCGGCGTAACGTAGTTTGCCCGCCTAAAAGAAACTCTGTGCGCTGCTTATTGCCGCACGGAAGGCGGCCGGGCTGCATCAAGTGGATGTCGCCAAAAAACTGGGCGTTCATCAGTCGTTTGTCTCAAAAGTCGAATCTGGTGAGCGGCGTTTGGACGTCGTGGAGTTCCTTCATATTACAGCGGTGCTAAAAACTGACCCGTTAGCCGCGCTGCGGGTAATTGCCAACGTTTCAGATAGCCAAATAAAAACGCGCTGAAGCGATCGCGCTGCCAGTAGCGCCTTATTCCGCCATTTTTGAAACCTTATAGATTGCGGGCAGATTCCAAGCTGCCGGCTATTAGCGATTGAATCTACGCGTAGAAATCTGACTGGATTCACCTCCGATCATCGATCCGGGGCGGGGTGACGGTATTAGCTAAATTCATCTTCAATTTTATAGGCAAACTATGCTGAGATACTATTGATTGTGCGCTTGATTTGTCGTGAATAATAAAAACAGCCAAATGTGGGGGCAATGGTTGTGACTAAGGTCAAAGCCAAAAAAGCCAAAAGCGCGGCGCCCGGCCAGTATCTTGGTTACGGGCTGCAGGATGTGCGGCTATGCCATCATCTACTTACGATGCCGACTGACTGCGTAGTATCGCTGGAACTCATCGACGATACCGCCATTCACTACCAAAGTGGACAGGTTGTACTCGAACAAGTGAAGAGTGCTCTTTCTAGCAACCCAATAAGCGATAGTTCGGTTGAGCTTTGGAAATGCTTCGCCAATTGGGCGCGACTTTGCGTCGAGTGCGTAGTAGATCCCAATACGACTCAATTTCGACTTTACGCTTGCCCGCCCAAGGAAGGGGATCTCGTGCGAAGGTTGCACGCAGCCTCGACAAACGGACAAGCTGAGGCGCTGCTCACAGAAATATCTAATGAGATAACACTAAAGAAAGAATTGAAGGGCTGCGGCCCTATGATTTTGAGTTTCCTCACTGCAGGGCCTGACCTCTGTAAGAGAATCATCCTCAACTTCCAACTCTCGATGGAGGCTGATCCTCTCCAGCCGATCCGAGAGAAACTGCGTTATTCAGTATTTGAAAATTCGCTCGACGATTTTTGCGCTCACGCTATTGGCATGGCAAAGAACTCGATATCTGAGCTTATCCGAGCGAAGGAGATGCCCATTATCAATGCGGGCGATTTCCAGAAGAGATTGCAGGCCTTCACGCGCAAACATGGTGCGCTCGGCCTTCTTGTTCCTACAGCCGAGCAACCGACAGAGACCGAAATCGAAGAGATGCTGGCCGCAGCGCCTCTATTCGTGCAGCAACTGTTGCGCGTGAACATGGGGCAAGAACATATTGTTCGGGCAGTTAGCGACTATCTCCGCTCGGATGCAGACAGGATCCTGTGGGCGGCAGAAGGCCGCATCGTCGAGGAGAGTCTGGAGGAACTCCATGACACTCTTGAAGCTTATTTTCAAATAACGCGCGACGAAATCGAGGACCTTCATTCGGCGCATAACGCTGAAGCTCGGGGACGTCAGCTTTACCGACGTTGCGTTAGCCATAGTGCGCCGCTCGAAGGAAGGCCCGTCCCAGGTTACTTCATCCCAGGCACATACAATCTTCTCGCCGACAAAGTTCGCGTTGGATGGCATCCACAATATAGCAATTTCTTCCGAGGTGAGTGATGGCCGGTAAACCGATCTCTTCGGTGGAGGCTGTGCAAAATTCTGCGATGGGCGCCATGATTCTCTGGTCGTTCGGGCGCGGCTATCAAAGTGAAGCGCCGGGGCGACTTCCACTTTTTCATTTTGCATTCATCGTGTTGCCCATCCTCTTGCATCGACCAACATTGGAATTGGTCAGCGGCACGAATGTATCGTCGGGTCTAGGAAAGTTTGTTGAAAAATTCGATCGCCATCGAGAGGAGCTTATGGCTGTGCATACGCGCGCTCTAGCAATGCGACGGCTGAGCCTCGAAGGTGTTTCGACCGGTGTCGAGGCCGGACTGCTCAGTGTTCTTTACGAGAAAGGGCAGTTGCGGGCTAACGAGGTGAAGTCACGGCGTCCGAGCGAGCGAATAAAACCCTACATCGTAGCTGCGGAAAAGCTCGGCCGGTGGGTTGCGCGTGTACCCGCGCCGACTGTGTTCTCACTTTTGCGGATTTACCCCTGATGTACTTTCAAATTCTCAAGCTCATCTTGTGGCCTAAGGCTACTCGTCCGCCAAGAGTGATCGATTTTCAGCCGGGTATAGTCAATGTCATCAGTGGCGCATCGAAGACCGGCAAGTCGGCAGTTATTCCAATCATTGATTATTGCTTGGCATCGGGAAAATGCAGCATTCCCGTAGGGACTATACGTCGAGCCTGTTCTTGGTTCGGAATCGTTGTGCAGACGATAGAAGGTCAGAAGCTATTTGCCCGGCGGGAGCCGGGCGAAGCGAAACAGACTGGCGACATGATGGTTCTTGAGGGGGAATCAGTAGAGGTCCCAATTGAGACACCGATCAAGAACAGTACCGCTGATGCTGTAAAGCAGATGCTTAATAGTCTGTCGGCATTGTCCAATTTAGATCTCGAGCCAGGTGCAGATCCGGGATACAACTCAAGAGTTAGCTTTCGTGATCTAACCGCTTTTATATTTCAGCCACAATACATAGTGGCAAATCCAGCGGTACTTTATTTTAACGCTGATACGACAGAGCATCGGGAGAAGCTCAAAGCGATTTTCCCCTATGTGCTTGGCGCTCTCACGGCAGACATGCTCGCGGCCAAATGGGAGATCGATAAACTTCAACGCCAGTTGCGTCGAAAGGAATCCGAGCTAGCAACAATGCGCTCGTCGGTGCGTACCTGGCAGGTAGAAGCACAGGGTTGGATAAAGCAAGCGATCGAGTTGGGCTTGATTCCGCCAGATACAGTAATGCCAAGCGCTTGGTCTGATCTTCTTGAAATGCTGCGATCGATATCTGAAGTAGATAACCGTGCGGCAGATCTAACGGTTGCGTCGATTGAGGTAACGCTCGTCGAACTTCAAACCCTTCGCGAGAATGAAAGAAAGGTGGCGGCCGAGCTCGCTGAGCAGCGACAGAGGCTCAATGAGATTCAAAGGTTAATTGACAGTTCTCTGTCCTATGGCTCAGCCATTCAAATTCAGCGCGAGCGCCTCGACGTAGCCAACTGGATCGAGATGTTAGTGGATCGCTCTGATGATCCAGTTGTTGCGCTTGGCGGAGGTGGCCGCGAAAAGGTTGAGATGTTGCGCGAGGCACTGCGCGGGGTCGAGCTACAGCTGCGATCGCAACCTTCACTATCTGATGCCTTTGATCGTGAGCGCCTACGTTTACGCAGTGAAGTTGAAAAAGGCACCGCAAAACTGAGCGCGATTCGACAGGAAATGGTCTTGCTTGAGCGCCAATCAGAAGAGGTCCGCTCTGCGACTTATCGATCTGATCGGATCGAGAGATTCCTTGGTCGGCTCGAGCAGATACTGCTGCTTTATGAGCGCGCCGGAAATGATTCGGCTCTCCCGAATGAGATCGACAATATAAAAAACCTGCTCGCAGACTTACGTAAGGTCTACTCCGAAGGGCATATCCGTCAAAAACAAGCGTCAGCTTTGAAGATTGTTGAGAGCTATGCTGCATCCATCATTCCGGCGCTTGATGCAGAGTGGCCAGAGGCGCCAATCGAGATGTCTCTCGATGATCTTACCATTAGGGTCGTTCACACAGATCGCTCAGACTATCTTTGGGAAATCGGCAGCGGTGCTAACTGGCTTGCGTACCATATTGTCGTGACATTGGCGCTGCAGCGCTTTTTCCTGAATGACGTAGGACACCCAGTTCCGGCACTCTTGGTGTTTGACCAGCCTAGCCAAGTTTACTTTCCGCGCGGATTTGATGTTCAGCATGTGAGTGATCGTGGACGATCTCGTGATCAGGACATCGTAGCGATTCGTTCAGTATTTGAAGCGCTAGGCGCCGAAGTCATTCGAGCAGGTGGGCGTCTTCAAATCATTGTTCTTGACCATGCCGGACAGGATGTCTGGGGTGATATTCCTGGTGTCGCTCTAATCCAGGAATGGCGCGGTGACGACAAGCTGGTTCCGCTCGATTGGCTATAAAATCCAAAACGTAAGTCAATGCGCTTGAAAGACCAATGAACGAGCGGCTCAGGGGCGCGATGGGAACCTCATCATCCATGCTGAATCCCGCATAGACGGCCAGAATTGAGCCGGCATTATAAAACCCCGTCGTATTTCCGGCGGCCGTTATCCTGACCCTCGAGCTCTCACGCCAAGTATGCTTTAATCAGAAACGGTTGCACATATCAGATATCTGTTACTCGACAATTGCCGATTTTCCGAGGTGCTTGTGGGCGCAATCGGTGAACTTGCGGTACGCATCATACGCAGCCTCGACAAGCTCCTTAAGTTCAGCCGCCCAAATATCATATTGCTTTATCCTACTCATATCGCCGTTCCAATCTCTATCGACGTTATGGCTAGGCTGCAGGCAGTAGCGAGTGTCTCCCGGCGGCTGTTTGTTAGGATATACAAAAAATCTGTGTCCCATGAAGTTATTCAAGGCCCAAAGTGCTTCCAGGAGCGCCTCTGCAGAGGTCTTCAATTCAGCAATCAAGAATTTTCCTGAGGGCGATTTCAGAAGCCAAATGGCGTTGTCCATCATGACGCTATGGGATGTGTTGTAGCTATGATCTCGCTCGATAAGATCGAGGAAAGAAGCGAGCTCTTCGTCTTTCAGAATCGCTTTAAAATTCTTATAAGTGATAGCGTCGTGTTCCATGTGCTTTGAGTAAGTCGCTGCTATAAGGCGCAACTGAACACGCGCAAATGCTAGGTGATAAATCAGTCCGATAACGATTAAAAATGTACCGAGCCAAAATCCTGGCGGTTCAGGTACATCTATATTAAAGTAAACTTTAAATGCAGCTCTTGCATACGGCTCCCAAAACGGACCCGCGCAAATGGTGGTGCCAGCGAGCACCACGAACCATGCAATTCGGTTATGGGCTTGTGGTCGAACTAGTGGATATATGCGCTCAAACGCATTTGTTAACCGCTCGATCAAGCCTTCTTTCTTCATTCTGCCTCTCCTAGTAGTACAGAGTAAAATACACTATCTCTCAATTCAGAATGCTATCGTCTTCTGGCGCGAGCATGTTGAAGTTCCATCTATGATGCAGATGCAGGAAACCCAGTCATTACGTCGCCGAGCGATTGCCTATCACGAAGCCGCTCACGCGGTTGCGGCCAAGCTCTTTGGCGGCAAAGTCACTTGCGTTGAAGTCATTAAAATTAGAAATGGCAATATGGGCGGTCACGTGTCTACCGTCGAAACGGGTGTTGCGAGCTAGAGGAAGAAACTTCTGATTAGGGTATCTGGGCCATCAGCTCATATGGCATTCGATCCAAATGGCGCTACTTGGATCGAGGCTGAGTGGCCTGAGCCCATGAACTCATCCGTTTGGAACTAGAGTCCGTTCGTCATTTGGTCTGAGACCAAGCCGAAGGCTGGCTCTACGTTGCCGTGCTATACTGGCGTTAGATTCGCTGGATGCCATGACCCTCGGAAACCCGCCACCCCGCAATCCCTTCAACGACCTGTTCTCCGACCAGCCGGACGGGAATGGGCTTTTCAGGTTGGCTAATGCTTTAGGCCAGCCGCCACAGCCCCCTATGAGCGGCATCGGCGAACTATTCCGTGATCTTGCCAACGCAGGACAGGCGTCGGCTGCTGCAAAGGCTCTGGGTGTGTCCGGCTTCATTCCGTTCGGCCCCGAGGTTCACTCGGCGAAAGCCTTAGCCAACGCATTGGGCGACACTGGTCTGCTACCTCTGCCGAACGATAATAGCCTACTCGGTGTGTCCTCCGCACGTCAGCTCGCCTACCTCTTCGAGGAGGGTTATCGGAGCCGCCGGGATTGGAATGATCGCTTCGCACATTGGCAGCGGCCGGCGAGCGTGTCCGAGGAGGGTACGATTGAGCGCGCCGAGGCGAATGTTCGTTCCGCACTTTCGGTGTCGGGCTGGTTGATCGATCAGGGCGTGAGCCTCTACCAGCAGGGTTCATACTTCAACAACACCAATGTCAGGCGGGATGCTGACATCGACTTGCGGTTGGAGCATCCCGCGATCACCATCGTATATGGTCCCAGCGTCCATATCGAAAGTGCTAGGCGCGTCCTCGACTATTCTGATGGCCCCCAGACCTTCCGCGAAATCTTCGACCAAATGCGGGCGCACACGACGGCCGCTCTCGTGCGGAAGTTCGGTTCTGCTAATGTCGTACCGGGCTCGAAAGCGATTAAAGTCAAAGGCATCACCGGCAGCCGGGCGATGGTTGATGTCGTGCCCTGTGTGAAACTACATATCATCGACTGGATGCCGGAGTGGGGCCGTTATCTGACGACTGAAGGTATTGCCATCCTGGGCAACGTGGGCTGGATTTACAATTATCCCGACTTGCACCACAGGAATGGCAAAGCCAAACGGCAGCGGACGAGCTACCGCTTCAAAAAAGTGGTCCGCATCTTCAAGGCCCTGCGAGACGATATGGAGGGCGCCAACATCAGCGGTGCCCGCGTGCCTTCCTTTCTTGTCGAGAGTCTCGTCCATTCGGTGGAAGATGCCCACTTCATGCACGAGGCTGACGACCTGTATGACCGCGTCCGGCGGGTCGCGCTGCGTATGAGAGAGCAACTCGCCAATCCGGACGCTGCGTCGGTGATGTGGGAAATCAATGGGGTTAAGCGCCTGTTCGAGCATGGTCAGGCATGGACGCTGCAGCAAGCGCGTGCTTTCGTGGATGCCGTAGTGGCCCACCTCGGGAACGCCTGAATGTGGGCACTTCTGCCACGTCGCGTTCAGGTGCTAGTCATTGTCTTGGCCGCCTTCGTGCTTAAGGAGGCTCTTGACGCCGTATACTCGGCCTTCACTGGGACGCCAGCGGGGCCCTATGCGTGGTCCTCCCTGATCGCTACGATTTTGGTAAGCGGCGGGGCGGTGGCCTTTAACCGCTACTGGCGGGACCTATGGCGCCGTTTTCCGCAACTCAATCGGTGGGTCTTCCCCGATCTCAACGGGGTGTGGACGGGCAAGCTTGTTTCGACATGGGTTAATCCAGACACCAAGGCCAGCCCGCCGCCCATCGACACAGCCATCACTATCCGCTTGAGCCTTTTCGGCGTCAGCGTCGTGCTCAAGACGGGTGAATCAACGTCCATTTCGTCGCGGGAGTTCCTTCAGGCGTTCCGAGAAACCGGGCGCTATCGCATCTGGTACGCCTACCAAAACACGCCAAAGGCCCAGGTGGGGCATCGTAGTGGGCCGCATGATGGCATGGCGTGGCTTGAGGTTGATTTCGACGACAAGCCGAACCGCCTTGAGGGGCTGTACTACACCTCGCGCAAGACCACCGGCGACATAGATGTGACCCGGCAGGATGGCCATCAAATGCGAAGGTAATCCATGTCCCTAGCCGATAACGCCCGTGAATATCATGCCGGCATCGTGGTCCCCAATATCGAGGCACTCTCGGCCGATCCCGATAGCAAGGTGGCGTCGGCCAATGCCGCGTTGTCCGTCTCGCACATGATGGATTGGGTATTCAACGAGAAGCCTGCGGCATACTGGGCCGAGAAGTTTCCGCAGAAGATCATCGATGGGAAGATGCAGACAATTAAGTCTGCCTTCCGCGATGGCGTAGAGGAGCTACACCCCGGCTTGGTGGCCCTGCGCCACTTCGCAAACGGTGTGAAACATTCCAACATGAACGCCGATCTGCTGATCAATCCGACCTGGGAAGAGTGCAATCACACATGGGATCAAGCGAAGTACACATGGAAGGACGCCGCTGATAAGGCACTGCTCGATCCGGATGATGAGGACTTTCCGGTTCAGTCTGTCGAGTACGCGGTGACGGAAGCCGACGCCTTCTGGTTGGGCTTCATGGATGAGCACGGCATCTGATCTAAAGGTTGATCGGATCGGTTTCCTCGATCTGAGCTGCTCCGGGTTTGGCGGACACCTATCTCGATTTCCACTGTGCCCGGGGCAACCCAAACCACTCATTTTCTACGGGAATGATGCGGAATGCGTACGCGGCTCGTATAGTCTGCGTTGGGGTACCGCTCTGCATTCCGTGGGGACGCCAGCGCTACGCCGCTTCAAGAATAACGCGACGCGATCAAGTCGAAGGGGAAGCGCCCGGTGCTCGAACTGATTTTCAAAGCAATCGTGATCGGCGTCGGTGCGACCGCGCTGATGGATCTCTGGGCGATCTTCCTTAATCGCGTCTTCAAGATGCCGTTGCCGAATTGGGCGCTGGTCGGGCGTTGGTTCTGCGGTTTGACGGGCGGCAAAGTCTTCCACGACGACATCGCCAAGGCGGCTCCCTGGCCCAACGAATTGGCGATCGGTTGGATCGCGCATTACGCGATCGGCATTCTCTATGCCGGCGCGCTGATCTTCTTCGCCGGGCCGGAATGGTTGATGGCGCCGACGTTTCTGCCGACGTGGATCGTCGGCATGGTCACGATCGGCGCGGGCTGGTTCCTCATGCAGCCGGGCATGGGGGCGGGCTGGGCCGCATCCAAGCGCCCCAATCCGACGCAAGTCCGGCTGTTCAATATTCTCGCCCACACCGTCTTTGCGATCGGCCTTTATGGCTCGGCCTTGATCGTCGCGCGCCTGGGCTAAGTAAGACCGCGTTCGCCGGCCGGGGCGACCGGCCGGCTTGGGTCGTGATTTATTCCGCGCCGAACACGGCGGCGACCTGCGCGCCACCCTTGCCATGCGCGGGCATGCGCACCGCTTCCAGATCGTCCTCCAGCGCGATGCGCTCGTGGCGTTCGTGGTCGCTGCGGATCCGGTACTGGAACG
>VFQP010003467.1_pt1 | contig 15964 bp, 13 predicted proteins | sample 3512351 | NCBI WGS metagenome assembly VFQP01 (sample SAMN10412372, study PRJNA504923) | tailings metagenome | isolation source: Relicate 1 Philex TSF1 revegetated site | place: Philippines: Tuba, Benguet | collected 2017-08-29 | reverse complement strand
GTGAAGATACCGCTGCCTTTACCCAGGGCTTCAGGAACTCCCGGTCGCGGGCAAAGCTCTCGACGATGAACGGATCCGCGGTTCGGGCACGTGCCATCTCGACGGGCGCAAGGCCGCTACCTTCGATCTCATAGAAGACCCGCGTCGCCGGGCCGCCGTCGAATACGTCGGCCACCAGCGTCAGAGATGAAAGATGCGCGGCGCCGACCGGCGACGACACGACCTTCTCAGGCAAGTCTCCGGCTTCGACGTGCTGATCTGCGAGATGCGCAGCCTCGCTTACGAGAATGCGCATTTGCGGCGAAGGAAGCGTCGACAGAGGAACGAAGCGAGTCGTATACCGCGCACCTTCGACCGACAGCACATGATAGCCCTTCGGGCTCCCGTCTCGGCTATCCGAGACGGGAATGCCGCTCTGATCCGCCGCGCCGCTCCACCAGCTCCCCGATGCGGCCGTCAACACGTGATGATGATGCGGGCGGTCGCCAGTGAATCCATATTCGGCGCCCAGATGGTGATGCTCGGTCGTATGCGAATGACCGGCAAAGCTCACCGTGTGCGGCCGCCCGTCCAGCAGACGCATCAACGCTTCACGATCGGACGTCGTGTCCGAAATGCTATCCGGCGACTCGAAGCTTACGAGCGGAATGTGCATCGAGAGCACGACGAGATCGTCCTCCGGCACATGCCTCAGCACGTTTTCCACGAACGCGAGCTGCGGCTCCCCGATCATCCCGCGATACCCGCGTCCGCCCGGGAACGTGCGCGCGTACCCCGCGTAGTCCACGTTGTTGAGCAGGATGAACGTCGCCCTTGCATACCGGAATGCGTAGTGCGTCGGCCCGATTTCGCGTTTCCACGTTTCGAATGCGTGGTGCGGACCGATGCTCTCCAGGTTCATGTCATGGTTGCCGGGACAGTGATGCCAGGGAATGCCCGTCTCCCCGATCACCCGGCGATAGGCTGGAAAGAGAGAGAGATCGTCGCCCATGACGTCGCCGTGATTGATGGCGAAGGCCGCGGAAGTTCCATGCACGCCGCGCCGCATCAGCTCGACGAAGTAGTTGAGCTCTGCCACATTGGAAGGCTGGACGTCGGCGAATAGCAACGCCTCGAAACGCTCCGGTTCTGGCGTGCGTCGCAGCGGAAAATCGAGAGACTGAGGAAGAGTCTTGGCGGATCGATGCAAATTGGCGAACGGCGAGCAGCCCTCGGCCTTCGGAACCACGCTCCAATCCGGCGGCTTGATGACGAAGATGCTGTCTCCTGGCTCGGCCACGAAAGCATAGCGTCCGTCACCGTCAGTCAGTACGACCTCGCGTCCATTGGACACCATCACCCCAGGAACGCCAGTTGCACCGGCATGCCGGACGCCAATGCCAGATGTGTCCTCGAACACTATGCCACTTGCGCCAGACGACGGTTCTCCCGTTGCCCCATGCAGCCGCTGGGAAAAAAAGCCCGCCGCCGCGATGGCCCCGGCTCCCGCCAGCGCTTCGCGCCTGGATACACCGGAGCGGCTGTTCACTCTCGCCAGCATCGGCCTTCCGCAAATGGTCGAACCCGAGACGGGCACGGATTTGCGTCCAGCAGCTACGCGTGATTCACGACAGGCGCTCGAAGGTTCGTTGACGGCTTGATGACAGCGTAAGCTCTAGATAGGCGCCGCCAGCGCGAAAACGGCCTGCGTGTCGCCCCAGGTCCGCCGGTCGAACTCGGCAAAGCCCTCCGGCAGGCTCACGTCTACATTCGCGCGCTCTTCCAGAACGACGACCGCGCCCCTACCGAGCCATTTGCCGTCGCGAAGCGCGATCAAACCCTTCTCGCCGAGACCTTTGCCATAAGGCGGATCGAGGAAGGCGAGCGCATAGGGCTCCATATTTCCCGCCGGGCCCAGATCGGTCGCATCGCGCCGGAAGATACGCGTCGTGCCGGTGAGCCCCATGGCCTCGACATTCGTCCGGATGAGCGCCCGCGCCTCCGGCGCCTCCTCGACGAACAGGCAATACCCCGCGCCTCGCGACAACGCCTCGATGCCAAGCGCGCCGGTTCCGGCAAAAAGATCGATGACACGCGCTCCTTCGAGCGAGAAATCCGGCACGCCGTGCAGCAGGATGTTGAAGACGGCCTCACGCACGCGATCCGAAGTCGGGCGCAGCCCCTCGTGTTGCGGTGCCGCCAGGGCGCGACCGCGATGCGTGCCGCCGACAACGCGCATCAGTCTTTCTCGCGCTTCTTGGGCTTCGGAGACTTGGGTCGTTTGCCGCCCTTGGCTCCCGCTTTCGCCTCCGTATCGACGAGGCCGAACTCTGCCGCGAGTTGCGGTCCGAGCTGATCTGCGAGCACGCGCCGCTTCACCACCTCAGCTTCGCCAGGCTTCAGATCGAGCATCTGGAACGGACCGAACGAGATGCGGATCAGACGGTTCACTTCGAGCGACAGGTTCGACAGGACCTTGCGCACCTCTCGGTTCTTGCCCTCGCGGATACCGACCGTGAGCCACATGTTCGCGCCCTGCACGGTATCGATCGTGGCCTCGACCGGACCATAGCGGACGCCCTCGATCTCGACGCCTTCCTTCAATGCCTCGAGTTCCGCCTGTGTGACACGCCCTTTCGCGCGCACGCGGTAACGCCTGAGCCACCCCGTCGCCGGAAGCTCGAGGTGTCGCGCAAGTTCGCCGTCGTTGGTGAGAAGGATCAGACCCTCCGTATTGAAGTCCAGACGCCCCACCGAGATCACGCGCGGCAACCCGGGCGGCAGGTTGTCGAAAACCGTCGGCCGTCCCTGCGGATCGTTGTGCGTCGTGACCAATCCCTTCGGCTTGTAGTAGCGCCAGAGCTGCGAAGGCTCCGCGATCGGCAGCGGTTGCCCGTCGACGAGCACGCGATCCTTGGGCTTCACTTCGATGGCGGGCGTCTTCAGCACCTGGCCGTTGACGCTGACGCGTCCATCCGCAATCCACCGCTCCGCCTCTCGGCGTGAGCAAAGCCCCGCACGCGCCATCGCCTTTGCAATACGCATCGGCTCTGCCACGGCGGCCGCATCGTCCCGCTTGCCCTTATTGGCAGGACCACGCGAGCGGACGCGCGCGTGTGTCGGCAGCCGCGGCGCGGCGCGCTCTGGTCTCTCCTGGCGGCCGGGCTTCTCAGCGCGCTCGAAGCGGCCTTCCTTGGATTGCCGCTTGCCCGACCGCGTTATGAAACCGCCGCGCTCAACATCACGGCGTTCCTCCGCGCCTGCTTCGCGCGGAAGGCTGCGCGATTTGCGCATCAGGTATTGCTTACGCGACGGAGACACGTGCTCCTGCCGCTCGGCGCCTTGGCCCTTATTGTCGCCGCGCGGTCCCCCGAATCCGGGGCGCCGGGGCTTTCCCCCTTGAGACTTGCCCCGCGGCGGGCGATGTCCGAATGATGATTTGCGCATCGTGATCGAGGCTCTGGACGAAATGGAAGACGACCTTATGGCACCGCCGGCTCGGCTCGGCCACATGGAACTCGCGCTGTCCGAAGCGCGGTCCGCAGCGTCGCGCGGCGAGGTGCCTGTGGGAGCCGTTCTGGTTAACCCAGCGGGCGAGGTCGTTGCGGTGACTGGAAACCGGACCCGCGAGCTGTCGGACCCGTCGGCTCATGCGGAAATGCTCGTCATTCGCGAAGGCGCGCGGAAGCTCGGCAGCGAAAGACTGATCGGCCATGACCTCTACGTCACGCTGGAGCCCTGCCCCATGTGCGCAGCCGTGATCTCGTTCGCGCGGATCCGCCGGCTTTATTATGGCGCTCCGGACCCCAAGAGCGGGGGCGTAGAGCACGGCGCGCGCGTATTTCAGCATCCGACGTGTCATCACCGCCCCGACCTCTACCCCGGTCTTGGCGAGCAGGAAGCGAGCGACCTGCTGAAATCGTTCTTCGCCGGGCGCCGCCAGGATTGACGAGCGAGCTCCCTAGTCCTTGAAGCGAGGCAGAAGCCGCCGAACGCGCCGCGGCTTCGCCTCGATGGCGGGCGCGGCATGCGGGGCGGATATTTCCGCCAGCACCGGCGTCTCCAGCACGCGCTTGAGCTTCACGCGCAACTGCTCTTGCGCGGGCTTCGCCGCTTCGAGGATATCGCGGACCTTGAGAAAATCGAGCGCTTGGTAGCGGCCCGTTCCCGCATCGATGTAGATGTCCGGCTGGAGCGACTTGAGTTTCTCGCGCACGATCGACCGCTCGAACAGAAATGACGACGCGAACAGCGCTTCGATTGCCGTCGGCCTTGGACGTGAAGCAGACGGAACCGTCGTGCCCGACACGTCGATGGCAACGATCACATCGGCATCTCCTTGAAGCAGATCGAACGGCAGCGGGTTGGTGAGGCCGCCGTCGATGAGGCTGCGACCGCCGATCAGCACGGGCTCGAAGATCACCGGCAACGCCATGCTGGCGGCAATTGCGGGTCGCAGCGGTCCCGATGAAAACACCGCGGCCTCGATCGCATAGAAATCGCTCGCGACGATGCGCAATGGAATCTCGAGATCTTCGAACGACCGCGGCACTGCGCCCGGCAAAATGAGATCGAGAAGCAATCCGGGCGTGAGGAAAGCAGAGCGGGCCGAGAACAAATCCCAGAAGCTGCCCGCCCGCTGTACGCGGGAAGCAAATAAGTCGCGCACCAGTCCGAACTTCTTGCTCAGGATTTCTTCTGTGTGCGCGCGAATGTCGCGGGCAGGAAGCCCGGACGCATAAGCCGCCCCGTAGATCGCGCCGATCGAGGTGCCCGCGATTATTTTCGGTTTGATTCCAAGCTCATCGAACACTTCGAGCATGAGAATGTGCGCAAGGCCGCGCGCGCCGCCACCGCCGAGAACAAGCCCGATTGAAGGCGGCTTTTTGGCGGCCTCTTCGCGTTGCAGGTCACCTTTTGCCGCAATGCGTGGCCGCTCCCCGTCTGCCATGATCAAGCCTCAGAGATATTTTCTCTGCGCATCATAGGCAGGTCGAGCCTCACGACAAAGAGTGCGTACAGTCCTGCCTCAAGTTCTATGACCGAGCGATGAGCCGGCCAGACATCCCCAGCCCTCAAGTTGGGATCGCACGGCCGACAGATGGGAACGAGCTCACCCGGTCATTCAACGACGGAGACGAACATGACGACCAAATGGGGAGCACGGGCCTCGAGCTTGATGCTTGGACTTTCGCTCGCAACGGCATACGGGTTGCCCGCGCACGCGGGGCGTTGGCCCGGCACGACGGCCTCTATCGGTGGCGCAATTGCAGCACGCATCATCGCGGTGAAGTGCAGCGGCCCGCTGACACCTGCGGAAATCGCGGAACTCGACAGCTACATCGATGAACGCCAGACCGCGTTCATGACCGGCAGCAAGGCCAATCAACGGTACGGCGAACGCGTGTTCCCGCTGGTGGCGCGCGACTACGACAAGAACTACAGCTCGCCCGACGCCTGCAACTCCGCCGCACGCGATATGGCGAAGGACATGCTGGGTCGGGTTCGCCAGGCTCAGGCGGAACTCAAGAAGCAAGCCGAGCTGCAGCAGCGCTGAGAAGTGCCAAAAGGCTCCCGGACAAAAATAGGGGCAGGACGCAACTCGCGTCCTGCCCCTATTTCAATTCAATCCGTGCGGCTTACGCGAGCTTGAACGGCATGTCCTTACCCGCGAAGAACGCATCGATGTTATCGAGCGCCTCGAAGCCCATCTGGTTGCGCGCCTCGATGGCGGCCGAGCCGAGATGCGGGAAGAGGAACGTGTTCGGCAGGTCGTAGTAGCCCTCGTTGATCTTGGGCTCGCCCGCGAATACGTCGAGGCCGGCATAGCCGAGACGGCCCGACTTCAATGCCGCGATCATGTCCTCGTCATTGACGAGATCGCCGCGCGCCGTGTTCACGACAATCGCACCCTGCGGCAGCTTCTCGATGGTGGCCTTGTTGAAGAAGCCGCGCGTCTCCGGCGTCGAAGGCGCATTGATCGAGAAGAACTGCGAGACCTTGAGCAGGCTGTCTAGGCTGTCGTAATAGGTTGCGTTGTACTTCGCTTCCACCTCGGGCTTGGCCCGGTAGATGTCGTAGTAGTGGATCTCCATGTCGAAGCCACGCGCACGCTGCGCCAGTGCTTGGCCGATCTTGCCGAAGCCGTAGATACCGAGCTTCTTGTTGTCGAGGCGCTGGCCGACAAGCTGGAGCGGCTGCCAGCCCGGCCAGGAGCGCGTGCGGATCATGTGCTCGCCCTCGCCGGCGCGGCGCGCTGCGCCGAGCAGCAGCAGCATGGCGATTTCCGCCGTCGCCACGGTCACGCCGTGCGGAGCGTTGCCCACCTTGATTCCGCGTGCCTTGCAGGCCTCGAGGTCGATGTGATCGAAGCCGATCGAGAACGTCGAGATGCACTTGATGTTGTCGGGAACGCGATCGATGACCGCCTTGGGGCACTTCTCGTTAAGCGTGAGCAGGATCGCGTCCACCGACTTTGCCGTCTCCAGCATTTCGTCGACCGTGATTTTCGGATTGTCCCCGTGGGCGATGACGTCATAGGTTTCGCGGGCCCGCGCCATGACGGCCTCCGGCAGAGGCCAGGTGATCAGGATCTTCTTTTTAGCCATGGGTCGCGCGTCCTCTCCGGAATTCGACTTTGGTTGGTATGAGACTGGCCGCGATCCATGCCGCATGGAACGGCCTCTGACAAGCCTTTCCGGGCCAAAATTCGGGCTTTGACGGGGTCTGCCGCAATGCGAAAGGCCGCGCGGCCCCGCGGCCCCGGGCTACACCTCCGGCACGCCACCGCTAACCCTTTGTTCACCATGCTGGCGGCACTTTAGGCCGATGTGAGATCAATAGCCGCATCGGGAGTTTCGACCGCTGCGTCCGCATTTTCATGAACGGCCCTGGGCCGAGATCGCGATAAACGTCATGAGGGCCCTCGTCCTCGCTCTGGCGCTGCTGGCCGCCGCCAAGATCTGGGTCCAGGACAGCTTCTACCGGTTTGCAACGGAGGAAGCCCTGGTTTCCGCCTATCGCGCGCGCGCTGCTATCGCGTGCGCAAGTCTTGCTCCCGCGAGCACCGCATCGGCTTCCGATCCGGATTGGGCCACTCGGGCCGAGCCGCGCTTGAGTGTCGGCAATCCCGCGCTTCGGGTGCACCTCTGGCAGTTCGACCACGAGCAATGGAATGCCCGTTTCCGCCAGCCGTATTTGGTTCTATCCGCCGGCAACCCCGGCGTCGCCTGCACTTACGACATCCTGGCGGGCACGGCGGAAATCTCCCGTTCGTGACGCAGATACGAAGAGCGCAGCCCTCCTTTCGGAGCGCTGCGCCCAGCCGAATCGCGAGATCGGGAGAAGCGATCGGCGAAATCAGAACTTGTACTTGAAGCCGGTCCAGATGGTGCGGCCCATGCCAGGCTTCAGGCCATCTTCGCGGTCCGAGATGTAGAACTCGTCCAGCAGGTTATCGCCAGCCACGAAGATGCTCGCACCCGTGTTGCCGATATCCATGTTGAAGCGTGCCGACAGCAACCAGATGTCCGGCACTTGTCCGTCCTCGCCCGCTTCCTCGATCTCGCATTCGTAGACGCCGCCACCCGCGTCGTCGCAGTCCGCCTCGTACGCGCCGAACCCTGTATTGCTCTCATCGGTGTAGAACGAGCCGCGATAAGTCCAGGTCACGCTGGCATCCCAGCGCCAACCAGCCCGCTGCTCGACACCGAGCGTCAGCGCAGCGACGTGGAAGGGGACTTCCGGCAGGTGGTTGCCGTTGAAGTTGCCGACGATGTTCCCGTCGTCGTCGAATGCGGGAGCATCTTTGAAGATGCCGCGCGCATACGTGTAGTTGCCTTCGCCGTAGAAGTTCAGCGAGCCCCCCGTGAAGGGCTGCGAGTTCAGGCGGCCGTAAAGCTCGACGCCGCTGATTTCGACTTCCTTCGCACGGCCGAATGAGCGGTCGCCTGCATCGGAGAACGAAGCACCGAACTGGTAATCTTGAATGCGCTGGTAGAAGCCAGCCACTTCGAAATCCACGCCCCGGATCGCCGTGCTGCGTAGGCCGAGGTTGAAGTTGTCGCCGATCTCGTCCGGAGCCGGGAAGTCCTCGTTACGAAGCACCCCCGTAGACATGCCGCGGTGGTAGCCGCCGAATACCGTCGTCCGCTTGAGACCCGTGTAGGCAAAGGCAATACCGGGTAGCGCATTGAAGCTGGAGTAGCTCTCCCTCGGGCGCGCAGGATCGAAGTTGATGCCTTCGATCTCAAGGCAGTCCGGACCGAGGCCCTCCGCGATGCAGTCTGCCGAGTCGCCACCTTCCGCTTCGCTCTCTTCCTCCGCAATCACCCGGTTCTGGCGATTGACATTATACCACTCGAACCGGATGCCCGGCACGACGTTGAAGTCGCGAGCGACATAGATATTGCTTTGCAGGAAGGCCGACACGGCATTCGCATCGAGCGAGCGGTCGAACAGCGTCGCTCCTGCCTTGTCGCCGTCTTTCAGCACTTCACCGTCGAGGCCAAGGAAATTGCGGTTGGTCATATCCTGGTACTCGTAGCGAACACCCACCTGGATGTCCTGCTTGAAGCCCAGCGCCTGTCGATTGGCGAACTCGGCGCGTACCTCGCCGCCGACATGGCGGAACGTGCGCAAGCGGCCGAACATCGTGTCCTCGCCGAAGAGATAGCCGTCATCTTCAGCAACGGGTGCATCGCCCAGCGTACCGTCCGGATCCGACTCCGGCGTGATGAGCTGATAGCGGTCGCGGCGATGGTGGCCGGCGTAGAATCGGCTCGTGATGGTCGTGTCGTCGTCGAGGTAGGCATTGTGAACGATCTGACCGCGCCAGATGTCACCGTTGTACGTGTTGAGCCCCGAGGCTGGCGCATAGCACGTCTTGCAATGACCGAGATCGAAGAAGGCGCGCTCCGCGGCGCCTTTGTTCTGCTCGGCGAAGATCTCAGCAGCTTCTTCGGCGCTCGAAGCGGCCACGTCGCCTTCGATCTCGCCCAGGAAGTTCTGCTCGTCATAGTTGTCGCGCTGACGGGCGTGAATGACCGACACGGTCAAATCCTGATCCGCGCCCTTCCAGCCGATGGCGCCGTAGAAGTCGTCGAACCTCAGGCGTTCGGTATCCCACGCACCTTGCACATTTGCGCCCGTGTACGACAGCACGAGACCGACGTTCCCGGCATGCTGGCGCGTGTGAACGTGCCACTTCGTCGAAATATCCGTGTCGTTGCCGCCGCGGTGCACCTCGCCGTCCTCGTCGACGAAGGCGCCGGTCTTATTGCGGGTAAAGCCAATGGCCGCCCCCACGACAGTCTCCTCCGGCCCGAATGGTGAGAGGTTGCGCGAGTTGACGACGCCGAAATTGTTGTTCGGCCCGTGCGTGATCACGGTGCCGCGGAGAACCTCGATGCCTTCCGTACGATCCATCGGTGCCCAATAGTGAACGGAGGGGTCGAGCCAGAGGGCCAGATTGACCGGATGGCCATCTTCCATCACAAGCATTTTGCGGGAGCGGCGGGCGGGCGAACCGCGCATGCCGATGCCGCCGTGGTGCGCGTTGCCGTCGTCATTGATCACGATAACGCCCGGCACGCGGGTGAGAGCCTCGTTGAGATTGCGCGGCTGCTGCTCCGTGAGGGCTTCCGGCGTGAGGTTCGTAGCCGCGGAGGAAAAGCCCTCGAGATTGGTCGGGGTAAGCTGCCCCGGGTTGATCGGCGTCTGGGCGGACTGCTCTGCGCGGGCCTGCGCGCCGGCGCTGGCGGGCGATCCATAAGGCGAATTGGGATCCGCGGGCGAAGCCTCGTCGGCCACCTGAGGAGGCTGAGGGGCCGGAGACGTAGCCGGAGCCGACTCCTTTGCGACCGGAGCGGCCTTCTTTGCGCCGGTAGGCGACTTCTTTTGTATAACCTGGACTTCCGGCAGGCCCTGCTGCGCCGGTTCCGCTGCTTGCTGGCCGAATGCCGGGCTCGACGCGATGCAGGCCACCCCTGCCATCCACACGGCCCGCCCCGTGTTCTTCAATTGATGTTCCATCCCCGTCCCACTCCTTGAAACAAACCTGAAGACCGTTGCGGCACCTCGCGGCGCCGGCGGCCTTTTTTTGGTCGAATTCAGGAATGTCGAACCGGACTGGCAGGAACAACGGGCAATCTTTCCCGATTTTTATCGGGATCAAAGTATTAAACAGGTACTGTTGCCCATTCGCATCGAGATAGCCCGTTTTCATACGTCATTTCAGAGACTTACGAGGATAGTCCACTTCAGTATATATACGGAAATACTAGGCAATACCGCCGATGTAGCATTACCTATGTAAGTAATGACCGTCTTTGCGAGACGATCTCGAGTCCCGTCGCAAAGCGCAATTTGCAAAAAAAAGGCCGGCTGTTTCCAGCCGGCCGCCGAGAAAAGTTGGAGAAGGTGGGAGCCTAGAACTTGTATTTCACGCCGCCATAGGCCGCGAAAGGCATGGAGGGCGACATGGTGCGCGAGTCCGTGAAGCCGGGTCCGCCGAGATCCTCGTCGACCTCGCTGACCTCGTCAGCCTCGAAGTAGGTGCCATAGAGGCCGTACTTCTGGTTGAAGACGTTCTTCACGAGACCATAGACCTGCAGATTGTCCGTGATGTCGTAAGAGGTGTGCAGGTCGACGCGCGTGTAGCCGGGAAGGAAAGCGTTGAGCCCCTCATCTTCCGACACTTCGTTGGGGAAGTACGGCGAGTTGCTGGCCGCCACGAGGTCAGCGCCAACCTTCCATTTCGAGGTCATCCAGTATTCCGCGCCCGCCTTGAAGCGATGGCGCGGGATGCCGGGCAAGCGATCGCCTGCCGTGAGGAATGCGCACTCGCCAGACGGATCATCACACGTGTCGAGCGTAGCGTCGACGAACGCGTAGTTTGCATACACGTTCCACTTGCGTGTCTCGTACGTCGCGGACAACTCGACGCCCTGGCGGAGCGTATTACCCGCATTCACGAAGTAGATGCGGCCCGTATCATTGATGACGGGAAGGATGTCGTCGGACGCCAGCGTGCGATAGAGACCGGCGCCCCAGGTATAGTTGCCGCCGTTGTAAACGCCCTGACCGCGCAGGCCGACTTCTGCCGTGCGGCCGACCACCTGATCCAGCGGCGGATCGTCGGTCAGGAAGCTCTCGATGAGGCAGGGATTCTCGGGCTCGGCGCAGCCAAGTTCGGCTGGCGTGGGAGCTCGGTTCGATTCCGAGTAGCCACCGTAAACCGATAGCCCGCGCATGATCTTGTAGTTCGCGCCCGCCTGCGGGTTGAAGCGCTCGTACGTGTTGGTGGTGTTGAGCTCTTCGAAATCGCCGGTGTTGTCGTGCAGCTTGATGGTGGCGTGATTGTAACGGCCGCCGACGGTCACTGTCAGGCGATCCGTCACGTCGAGAGCGTTGGAGAAGTAGAGGCCCCAGTAGGTATTCTCGGAGTCGAGATCGCGGGGCGCGAGATCATCCGGTCCGCCGACAATGATTCCAGAGCCGTCGACCACATACTTCGGCCCAATGGTCCCAAGCTCGCTCGATGTGGTGTAGTTCGAACGGCCGTGATCGTAAGACACGCCGGCGATGAGCACGTTCGGACGCCCGAACAGCGGCGACTTTTCCTGGCCCTCGATGACGCCACCCCAGCTCTTGCTGTCGGTGTTGAGGCGTTCGATCGAGCCCAGCGGATCGTCGACGGCCGACGCCAGGATAGGATTGCCGTTGATGTCGGTAACCTGCTCAAGGCCGCCATCGTCCTCGAGGCAGAGGAACCCGCCGCACTCTTCGATTTCGGTCACGTTGCCGTCGACGACGCGATTTTTGTAGCTGCGATAATAGCCGACGCCGGAGAAGGTCAGCGTGTTCGTCGCCTTCACGGTGCCCGACAGGGTCGGCATGAAGACTTCGAGATTGGTGGTCTGCGGCGAGGTGAACGTGTTGCTCCAGTCGCGTTCCAATAACTGAATAGGTGCAGCGGCCGTGGCGCCGAATTCGTTCTTGGCCGCCGTCAGGCTGAGGTGCAATTCAGTGAAGCTGCCCTTGAGGCCCAAGTCGCCGTAGAAGCGCTTGACTTCGCTCTCCGAGAAGTCGCGGAAGCCATCGTCCTTGATGCCCTCACCTGCCACGTAGACGCTGGCGTTGCCGCTCGATCCACCGGCCTGAACGCCGACGTAACCACGCCCGAACGAACCACCCATGACGTCGATTTCGCCACCCTGATAGGTGAAACCGTCCTTCATCTGGATGCTGATCGCACCGCCCAGCGCGTTCAAACCGAACGACGGGTTGTTGCTGACCACCGACATGGAGGAGACGGCGATGCTCGGGATCACGTCCCACTGCACGGTGTCGCCGAAGGCTTCGTTGATACGGACGCCATTCTGATAGACCGCAACGCCCTGTGAGCGACCGCTTACGGGCGACGCGTCGAAGCCGCGGTACGACACTTCGGAGCGCATCGGATTGCCCGCTGCGTCGGACAGGATGATGCCCGGCACGTTTTGCTGGAGCGCCTGTTGAACCTGCGCGGTGCCCTCGCGATCGATGTCGGCGTCGGTGACGTTGGTCACTGCGCTCGGCACGGTGATCGGCGCAGCTAGGACCGGCGCCCCGGCGCCGGTGCCACCCTGTACACCGCCGTCCCCGCCCCCAGTCGCGACCGTCGGCTGCGCATTGCTGAGCGGCGACAGCGCAGGAGCTTTCTTCTTGGCCCGGGCCGCCTTCTGAACTGGCGTCTCCTGGACGACATCCACCGCAGGAAGCTCAGCGGCGGGCTGGTTGGCCTCCTGGGCGCCGGCCATATGCGAGCCGAGCGCAAGAGTTCCCATGACGAGCGCCGTTTTCCTAAGTCTCATCCCCAAAAGCTCCCTACTTGAATTTCCCCACTCAGGCGCGCCGATCCCAGTTGTTCGAACCCGGATTATTGGCAAGCGCCTGACCCCGTTGAGAGGACTATGAGCGAGGACAAGGAAGGGTCAACATTGTAACAACACACTTCTCAGTTTTACGGACGGTTTTTCTCGTCATGTTGCGGGTTCGCATCGGGATTATTTCCCGATTTACTAGGGAATTTTTCCCACTACACGAAATGACCCAAAATACGGGAGTAATTCCCTATCCTGAAAGGGATTTTTCCGCTCCGGAGCTTTGGCGAGGGAGACCGCGGCGGGTCCGGAAGGAGGACAACACGCAACGAGAGCGGCCATAGACCTGGGAAATTCGAAATTTCACTGCATTGCAAACGCGTTAGCCGCTGAAACCTCGGGGCGCGCCCGCGGAATGACCCCTGAGAGGCCATTCCCCGTCTGTTGATTATTGTCACGTTTTCGCGATAGTGACCGGCGGCCACCTCCTCCAAACCCATATGAAGTTCGAGCGACGGCCATGCGGCAACGGTTGAGGCGTAAGGCAATATTACTCGACGAATACACGAACCCAAGCGCCGACGGTGCGTGATCGGAAGCATATCTCCACGTGGTTTACTGCAACGGGTGAGACGACGGCGCGGCGTCAGGTTATAAGGGATCGAAAAGAGCCAGCCGGCTTCGCCTCGCAAGAAAGCGAATGAGAAGCCCAGCCAGCCAGATGTCTGAAGTCTAGGAGGAATTCTTGAACCGTACCGTTTTCGCCAAGGGCAACCTGGTTGGGGCATTTGCACTCGCTTGCATGGTCGCGGGGGCACTTCCAGCCCTCGCCGCGCCGGCCGTTTCCATCGAGCTGAACAAGCTTGAAACACAAGGGTCGGGCTGCCGGGCCTACATGGTCGTCCAAAACGACGAGGCCACGAATTACCAGACCTTCAAGCTGGACTTGGTTCTATTCCAGCAGGACGGCGTCATCGGCCGTCGTTTCGCGATGGACCTCGCTCCGCTCAAACCTCAGAAGCGCACGGTCAAACTGTTCGATCTCGACAATATGGCTTGCGACAAGATCGGCAGCTTCCTGATCAACGACATCGTGGAATGCAAAACCGACGCTGGGCCGGTCGAGAACTGCCTCGCCGGCGTGACCGTCAAATCACTGACCAACGTACAGTTGTCGAAGTAGTAAAAGGGTATCGTCGTGGAGCAGATAACTGTCGCGGCCGGTCACGACTTCTCCATCTACGGCATGGTTATGCAGGCCGACCCGATCGTAAAGACGGTCATGGCCTTGCTCGTGCTGGCTTCCATCGCCTGCTGGGCAATTATTCTTGAAAAGTCTATCCGCCTTGCCCGCCTCGGCCGCGACTTGAAACGGCTGGAACGCACGGTCGGCAATGAGACCACCGCAGATGCGCCGCGCGGCCTCGTGCGGACGCTGTTGACTGCAGCCCACCACGAAGCCGAGGAGGGCAACCGCAACGAGCCGCGCAGTGAACTCCGCGCTCGCCTGGAGCGCGCCATGCGCCTCTCCCTCAAAGCGGAGTTGCAGCGGCTGGAAGTGGGCCTCCCGTTCCTGGCGACCGTTGGCTCGGCGGCTCCGTTCATCGGACTGTTCGGTACCGTTTGGGGCATCATGAACAGCTTCACCTCGATCGCGCAGCAGAAGGACACCTCGCTCGCGGTCGTCGCCCCAGGTATCGCCGAAGCCCTGTTCGCGACCGCCCTCGGTTTGGCTGCCGCCATCCCGGCCGTCATGGCCTACAACATGATCTCGGTCTCGCTTGGACGCGGCTCCAATCGCGGCAACACCACCATCACCGAGCTGGCCAAGCGGCTCTCTCGTCCTCAGGCTGACGGCTTCGCACGCGCTGGAAAGGCCTCCTGACATGGGGATGGCGGTCGGAAATGGATCGTCGGCGGGCGACGAGGACGATGGCGGTTACCGGCCCATGGCCGAGATCAACATCACGCCCATGGTCGACGTCATGCTGGTGCTGCTCATCATTTTCATGGTCGCCGCGCCCCTGATGGTTGCCGGCGTGCCGCTGGAGCTTCCGAACACCTCGGCCGCGCGCGTCAGCCAGTCGAAAAAGGCCATGGTGGTATCTCTGGACGGCACCGGCTCGCTCTTCATCCGTGAAGAACCGGTGACGCAAAGCGGTCTCGTACCGCGCTTGCGCGAGCTACGCGCCGCAGAAGGCGACACGGTCGTCTACGTTCGCGCCGACAAGAAGAGCAATTACGGGGACGTCATGGACGTCCTCGGCCTCGTCGGCGAAAGCGGCTATGGGCGCGTATCGCTGCTCTCTCAACCGAAGCCCAAGGGCGCCCAATAAGGAACGCGGAGCGCTTCGCGCGATGAGCCTACGTGCGATTACATGGCTGGTCTCGTTCGCCCTCCACGGCGCCGTCGCGGGGTTCTTCCTCATTACGCCCGGCGGCGCAGCGCTCGAGGAAGGCATCGGCGAGGAAACGTTCATCGTCGAACAGGGCGTTGAGAGCCAGCGCGTCGAGGCCGTCGAAGCCCCGCCGCCCGTGCCCTTGGCGGCAAAGCCCGTCGAGGAAATCAAGCCGATTGAGGAAGACGTTCAGCACGTCGTCGGGTCCGAACGCGGTCCGGAGCAGGAGAAAGTCACCCGCGAGGAGAAGCCTGAGGAAGTCCAGGAAATCAAACCGGAAGAGTTCGCTGCCGTCCAGTCGAACGAACTCGCGGTGGAAGAGCAGAAGGAGACGGGCGAAAAGAAGTCCGGCGGCGACACGACGATAATGTCGGCCTACCGCGGCAAACTGTTTGCTCACATTTCGAAGAAGAAGGTCAATCCGCGCTCGAAGATCGCCGGTACGGTCGTTGTCCGCTTTACCGTCGGCCGGCAGGGCGAGTTGATCTCAAGCGAGGTCGCGACGAGCTCCGGCTCCAAAATTCTCGACGAAGCGGCTGTGGCCTCAATCGAACGCGCCGCGCCTTTCCCGGCGATGCCGAACGAAGCCGCCGATGGCACGATGATCGTCTCGGTGCCGTTCAAGTTCTCCGTCCGCTAGCGCTGCACGGGACGAGGAAGTTATCCCCACAATCAGCGAATAAGACCCGTTCTGGCGTCGAATACCTGTCTTCGCAGCAACTA
>VFQP010003466.1_pt1 | contig 15965 bp, 17 predicted proteins | sample 3512351 | NCBI WGS metagenome assembly VFQP01 (sample SAMN10412372, study PRJNA504923) | tailings metagenome | isolation source: Relicate 1 Philex TSF1 revegetated site | place: Philippines: Tuba, Benguet | collected 2017-08-29 | reverse complement strand
CAGCTGACGCCATCGCTTTGTGCTGCTTCCTCCCCGCGTGCGCAGCATGGAGAACGCGGCCAAGACGAGGGAGCGGCTCAAGGAGGAGAGGGACGACCACCGCAGAGCCGTGAGTGCGTAGGATGGGTGCGGAATCAGGCCCATGCCAAATCACCACGCCCTTGCAGACGTGGGGCGGGCCAGGAGGGTGGAACGCGCAGCAGGATGCCTCACTCAACCCTCAGCGCCTGAGCCCTAATACATGCGCAGGAGGAGGAGAAGGACCAGATGGGCAACATCCAGGGCGAGGCCGAGGCGCTGCAGCAGGACCCCAAGCGCCGCAAGGCGCAGGACTTTGCCGGCTACTGGGTGCCTGGAGGGGTGGGGTACAACCACAAGAAGCCCAAGGCGGCGCCGGTGAGAGCGTACAGCGTGTATCAGTGTTGTGCGTCGCACGTGCTACGTGGGACGATGTGCTGCACAGAGCTGCACACGCCAACTCTAGCGCTGATCTAGCGCGTGTGTGCATGCAGTCGGGCATCCTGGACATGCACGCGCACAAGCTGTCCGAGGCCGTCAAGTACATTGAGAGGAAGCTCAAGCAGTGAGTGGCCGGCACGCTGACACTGCGCTCCTCGGCTGCGTTGCTGCGCGGCGCAATCGACACCCTGTGCCTGCGGGTTGAGCCTGCACCACGGCGCAACCCAGCCACAACCCACCGGTCGCGTGTGTGCAGCTGGGGCCACGACAACGCTGAGCAGCTCCATGACCGAGGCGGCAACCCTAGGGTCCGGGTGCCGTACGACAAGCTGCTCACGGCGCTGGACGACCTGGTGGACGCGCTGCTGGTGCCGCGCAAGGACGTGAGTGGTGTGTGTGTGGGGTGCCTTAGGGTTGGGTGCCCTGGGTCAGCGCGACCTGGTGGACGCGCTGCTGGTGCCGCACAAGGACGTGAGTCAAAAGTGGCGACGATGCTGGGCCCTCAGCCTTGGGTCTTCTGGGCCGCTCATTAGCTGAGCTCGTCGTACCTGAGTCCTCTCCACAGGTGATGGGAAACCACGCGCCTGGTCATCTTGCCCCCGCACCGCAGGCAGACGGGCCGTTCCAGCGCGCCGTGGCGGACTTTTTCTTCACCAACAACTACAACCTGCAGACTGGAAAGGTGAGCTGGAGGGCACGCCACGCACACCTTTGGCACATGCCCACGGGCTGGGTTGGCACCGCAGCGTGTGGTCCTCGTCCCGAGCTGCTTGCAGGCCAAGCACGACGAGAGCAGCGAGGACGTGGTGAAGAAGGACCGGCTGCTCAGCAAGGTGGGGACGGAGCACAAGGAGACGCTCTCCTCCCCTCTCCTGTCGCCATCAAGCGCCCTGCAGAGACGTGCTCCGGCGCCCCTACACACAGTGGGTGGCTCAGCACGGCCATGCTGTAAGTTAGCGTGTGGTGTGCCTGTGGTGGCCCCAATCCGTGCAGGTGGCCAAGCTCAAGGGGTGCGAGACGCTGAGCGACCTGGACAAGGTGGAGATCCGCCTCAAGTACCCCGAGCCCATCAAGCTCAAGGGCGGCGAGACGCAAAAGGTAAGGGTGATGATATCCCTCGCGCCCCTCGCGTCGACCGTGCTCCTGACCGCCTGTGGCTCTTGCACGCACCTCGTCTCGGTTCAGCTGAGACAGGTCTGGGCGATGCGTCCTTGCGCGCCCTGCCGCGCAGATGGAGGACGTGGTGGCCAAGCAGCGGCGCGAGTACAAGGTTTTCGTGCTGGCCGGCCTGGCGCGCATGGCCGAGTTCATCTCGCGCAAGTGAGCGAGACGAGCCTTTGTGTGTGCCAAAGGCTGCCATGGCCTGGCGAGCGAGTGCGCCTGGCGAGCAGTGCGCGCTACTTTCGTGGCTGCAGGTACGGGACGCGCGCGCCGGGCGCGTCGGACGACGAGGGCAGCTCCGGCGGCGAGGGCGACGACGGCGACGACCAGGAGGCGCGGCAGCGCAAGAAGGACGCCAAGTGCGTCGCGCAGTTGTTGCCGCCTCCCGCAGGGACTGCCGAGGACGCGGAACAACTGGCGCCGTCCGCTGCGCGTCTTCGCAGGTCCGCGGCGGCTGCGGCGGGGCGGCGGCGGCTCGAGTGGACCGCGCACGGGCCCTTCGTGCCCAACGGCACGCTGGCGCGACCGCTCACCAGCGCCAAGTCGTGGGACATGCTGGCCAAGCGCCGCGCGCACCACAACAAGGTTCGGGACACGGTCTGTCCTTACGGGCTGGCTGAAGCTCGCGCCGTGCACTCACTCTGCTGGTGCTGTGCGTGGGCATGAGTGCAGAAGATCGGGCTGGGCGCGGCGACCATCGAGAGCAAGGGCGACGAGCAGGAGAAGGCCAAGGAGGGCGCGCTGGCGCAGGACTGCGACAAAGTGCGGCATCGCTCGCTGCCTCGCACTGCGTCGCGAAAGCGGACCGCACCAGACTTCACCGCACTCGTCGCGACGCGCAGGCGCACCGGCTTTTCACGCTGCTGGGCTGGCAGCACGCCGACCCCAGCTTCGAGGGCGACAGCACCATGCACCTCTGCAACAGGTGCGCTTTGGTACTGCCTTCACGCATCAGCATGCTGTCTCGCTTGCTGTGAGGCAACGCTCAGCCTGCTGCGGTGCTGCACCCTGCACGCAGCCTGCTGAGGCGGGCGCTGCACGTGGCGCAGCAGCGCGAGGAGCAGGTGAGGGCGTGCTGGCTTACTGGCATCGCACAGCATGCGCAACTGCTGCTCGACGTCATCGCGCTAAGCGCTCTGTCCGCTGTGGGTGCGTCGCCCGCCCTGGCGTACTTCAGGTGCGGCTGCTGGTCGAGGCCAAGAACTACAAGGCCCGCATCCTCAAGGACCTGCGCACGTGAGTTACAGGGGCCTGAGACTTCAGCACTCGCGCTTCGTTGGAGGGATGGGAGGTCCGGAGAGGGAGGCCTGCACTGGTGGGCGCACAAACCTCCCGTCCTTGGCCGCACGGGGTGGCGGTGTGCATGGTGGCGAGGGCTTTGTGCACCACCGCTTGCCCTGTGGCCTGCGCAGGCAGATGCTGCGGCTGGACCCACAGCACCCCGACTACAAGGTGCTGGACGCCCGCATCCAAGAGGTGCGCCTGGCTGACACGCCCGCACACCATGGCACGCCATGCGCTGGGAGCCGCATCCCGCTCCGCTCCGCTTCAGCTCAGCTGCGGTGCAGGCCCAGTGTGCCGACGGCTCAGGGCCATGCTGTGCACGCTGTACCCCACCCGACCGTGCAGTTCAAGGGCGTAGAGGTGGACCCCGAGCCGCTGCCGCCCATCGACTGGAACGCCCCGCCCTTCCAGTGCGCGCTGCTCCTGCTCCGTGTTGTGACGCCTCCTGGCCGCACAAGCGGCGTGATCGTGGGTTGCGTGCGGGTCCTGACGCCTTGCCAAGCGTGCCCCTTGCCGCAGGGAGGACGGGCTGCACGCGCTGCAGGAGCAGGAGCTGCAGGGTCAGCGGTCCAACCTGCAGCGAGCCATGCGCAAGCAGGCGGCGCGCAAGCGCAAGCAGGCGCTCAAGGCCATGCAGGTGCTGCTTGAGGGGCAACAGCTCCCTGGCGCCACCTGAGCCGTGCCTTCCCTGCTGCGCACGGAGTTGCGGGCGCCTGTCGCTTGGTGCGCTGCCGTGGTGTTCCGCAGCACATGAAGCACTTGCACGACGTGGTGGGCGTGGACTGGGCCGCCGGCGACGAGGCCAACTACAACGTGGACGACATGGTGCGCCGCCCTTCCCTGCCTCTTTCCTTTCCTTTCCCAAACCTCGACACCTTGCTGAAGCCACTTGGACCACGCTCCGCCACGCCGACCCTGCCTGAGGACGAACCTGCCGCCATTGACGCTGAGCACGGGTGCGGTGCGGGCGAGTGCGGGCTTGCACACTGAGGTGCTGCCTCATTGTGCGCGCACGTGGTGCAGGTGTCACAGCTGGACTACCTGGGCCACGTGGTGCAGCTGCTGGGCCAGCTCTCTTCGTCCGAGCTCATGCGGCTGCTCAAGCTCAAGCCCTCGGGGGTGGAGGACCCCGCCCAGGCGCAGCAGCGGGTCAGTGTGTGTGCTGTCGCACAGCCTCCGGAGCTCCTTGCCCTGGGAGCTCCTTGCTCTGAGTCAGAGTCGGGCTGATTCCGGGCTGGTTGCCCTTGAGCGGTGGCGCTCACGCTGAGTGTGTCGTTCCTTGGCTGTGTGCAGGACGGCGCCGGCAAGCAGCAGCAGGAGGTCGCCAACGACGCGCCCGCCTTCATGCTGCAGGTGTGCCGGGCCCTTGCATGTGCACGCCTGGCTTGCCTGCACGCTGCACCCACCCGCCCATGCCGTCAGCAACCAGCTTGCGCCTAGCACAGCGCCCTGGGCGTGAGCGTGAGCGGCGCTGGGCCCGAAACCATGTCGCGCAGAGGTACGACGCCAAGGAAGCCAAGCGCGGGCGCAAGGACAATGAGGAGGAGAAGGCGCGTCGTCTGCGCGCCGAGCGGTACAAGCAGCTTCGCGTCAAGAAAGTGGCGCTGTACAGGTGAGCGCTCTTCTCCTCCTTCTTCTTGCCCTGGCAAGGTGGTGCAAGGTCCTGCGCCTCACACGCAGCTCGCTGCTGCGGCGTTTGTCCCCCGGCGCGGACCACGCGCTGCGTGTGCTGTGCTCGTGCTGCGGTGTGCTGCGTCGTGCGTGCAGGGCGTACGCCGGCCAGCTGTTTGTGCAGAACAACGACGCCGACATGCAGGACCGCGCAAGGTCAGCAGAGGAGCATGCATGCTGTGTGCCCTTGCTGGCAAACTCTAGGTGCTCAGTGCAACCGGTGCATGTGTGCTGCTTGGTGTGCGCCGCAGGCGGGCCGAGGAGGCACTGAGGGAGGTGCAGGCCGACACGCGCGGGCGCACCCGCCTGCGCCTCACGCCCGAGCAGCAGGCAAGTGCAGCCTTGCCCTCCTTTCCGCCCGTCTCCCATCTGTGCTCTCCACCTTCTCAGATGGTGCAGCGAATCGTGCTCCTGTGCTCGTGCACGGCCACGCACGCGCCAGCCTTCTCCCTCCACCTCCCTGCACCAAGCGCAGGGCGAGTTCCACCGGCGCATGCTGGAGGACATGAAGCTGCGGGAGCTCAAGCGGCAGGCGCTCAACGAGCAAAGGGCACTCGAGGAGCTGCAGGCCATGACGCCCTTCCGCGCCCGCTCCTACTCGCCGCCCATGGGTGAGTGCCAGGTGGCCCTTGGCCCTTGCACCGCGCTCCGCCGCCGCCGCAACAAGACACCGCCTCCACACGCAGATGGCAGGCACTGCGCGTGCTTGGGCTACTAGTCCAACTGCCAACTCTTCCATTGCGTCATTGGCTCACCCCGCAGGCATGCGTTCGCGCTCGCCCAGCCCGCCTCCCGCTGGCGGTCCCCACAGCCCAGGCGTGGTCCCGACGGGCAGCGCGGGGCCAGGCAGTCGCTCGCCCTCCCCCGGCGCTGTGCCTGTGGCGCCCCTGCCGGCGGGCGCCCCCGGCGGGCCTGTACCGCTGCCAGCGCAGCAGCAACAGGGCGGGGCGCCTGGCAGAGCGGGCGCGCAGGCGGCGGCGCCGGTGATGGCGGCAGGCGCCCCTTCGCCGCCCCGCCAGGGAGGCGGCTTCGCCTACTGGTGAGGCCTGTCTGTGCGCGCAGGCGGGTTGCCACGGCGGGAGCGACAGCGCACCATGGAAAAGCATGTTGAGCGCTGCGCGTGTGCTGTGGGGCGCTACGTGGGCACAGGTACGCGTCCGGCTTTGCCCAGCCCGGCCCCCCGCGTGGAGGAGGAGGAGGAGCAGGTGGCGGAGGTGGAGGCGCCGCCACGACCAGGCGCCAGCAGCGCCCCGGCTCCGCCGGGCCCGCCCCAGGTGCGCTGCCGCTTCACACGGTTGCTCGCTCGCAACCGGGGCCGGGGTGGCAGGAGGTGAACACCTTGTCCCGTGTTGTGTAACTGGGGTGCGCAGGCCGACAGCGCGGCGGCGGCGGAGCAGCAGCAGGCGGCGTAGAGAGCCTTGCCGGGTGGACGCCCGGGGCCGCTGGCGGCGGTGGCGCGAGAAGCGCGCGCGGGGCAAGGCCGGCGAGCGCGCGGACAGGCGCCGCTGGCGCCGTGGGCGCCACCACAGGTGCGACCAACTGACTCCCTTTACCGCGTGCTGCGAGTGTGCGTCTGTCCTCCCGCTCCGCTGTCACACGAATGCCGGCGCAGCGACTGCAAGCGCAGGCCGCGCCACACCCAGTCCACGGGACCACGGGCAAGGGCCGGAGCCCACGGTGGCCGAGCGGGCCATGCAGCTGGCCGCCACCATGAGCCCTAGGGACACGCTAAGCGCGGCACGGCTGCGGGAGCGGCCCGAGTGGGGCGCGGCGGGGCAGGAGGCGCGGCGGCGTGTGCTGGAGGAGGAGCGGGCGCGGCAGGCGGCGCGTGAGGCCTGGCGGCGCGAGGCGGACCGGCGCATGGAGGAGGGCTTGCGGGCGGCGGGGCAGTGGGCGGGCGCCGACGGCGCGACGCGCGGGGTGGAGGAGGGCGCGGGCGGGTGGGGGCGCGCCGCCATGCCGCACCTGGCGGGCACGCGGTCGCGCTCGAGGACGCCATCGCCCCGCGGTGGTGGTGGGAGGGGCGGCGGCGGCGGCGGCGGCGGTGGGTGGTCGCCGCGGCAGCAGTCACCTGGGAGGGGCGCGGGTGCGGGCGGCGGCGGTGGGGCGGCGGGACGGGGACGGCAGCCAGCCGGGCAGCAGCCGCGGCGCGGGTGGCTGTCCGAGTCCAACAGCCCAAGCCCGGAGGCGAGCTACGGCCAAGCTGGCGGTTACGGCGGCGGCTACGGCGGCAGCAGCGCCCACGGCCCGCAGTCGCCTCCGCTGTCCCCCCAGCAAGCTCCTCCTTCACAGGCGCCGCCCCTGCCTCGCTGATGAACCGTGCTGTGATTGACCGGGCCTCAACTTCCTGCACCTGCGCCACCTGACTGGAAGCGTTCGTGAGCCGCAGCAGCGGCCCTGGGGCAAGGGCACGTGACGCCAACGCAAGCTGAAAGCTCTTCCAACTCCGCACACTCTGCTGCAGTTGCAGCTCCGCAAAGGAATCTCTGAGCTGTCGGGACCTGTGGCGCTCACATTCGCGCGGCCGCCTTCCAGCGTGCTGTGGGTCCTGACGGAGCTCTCAGGCAAGTGCACGCACGCGGGCAACGGAATCGCAGGCGCGACACGGTCCCACGGCGCTGCAGCACCAGCGGCAGCTCCTGATTCCGCGTCGCCCGCCACGCGCCGCTTAACAGCTCGCGCGCCCGTCAAGGCGAGGCGGCGAAATTGTAGCGTCAACGCGTGCGGGCGCGTCCGCGCCCTGTTCAGCCACAATTCCGGGCACGCCAGGCGCTGAGAGGGCCGCTCACTTGCTGAGCCCCTCCAACTGCAGCTCACGGCGCTCGAGCCACACAGGCTCCGCTGCCACAGCAGGGCTCCTCGCGAGCCCAGCTTCACCAGGGGAGCAGCAGCGGACGTCCGTGCTGCGGCGGTGCAGCGCCACAGCCGCCGTCGCGCTCATGGTCGGCTTGGCTTCCCTGCTGATCGTCCTATCCGTGTGGGCGAGCCGCACAGCGCTCATTGGCGCCCAGGACGGCGAGGGAGGCTTCATACGTGGCCTGCTCAGGGATCAGCAGCAGCTGGCCGCCTCCAGCATGAGGGCCGGTGCTGGGGGCGGCGGCGACAGCCCGCTCGGCGGCGGAGGTCGCCTGCCCAACGTCAGCCTGCCCGGCCGCTTCAGCGACGTGCTGAGGAGCACGCCGGAGTGGGCGGCCCGCGTGCTGCCGGAGACGCTGCAGTCCAAGTATTCAGGTTAGCTGAGGTCGCGGAGGCGGGACGGGTAGACAACGGAACCTGGGCGGTTGTTGCGGGGAGATGGACACACAACCCAGCACACACTCTTTCCAGTCGCGTGGTGGGCTTGCGCACGGCGCAGGTAAGGTGCCGAACACCAAGCTCGTCAAGCTGCACTGGGCCATCATCTCCTGCGACCGGTGCGCCACGGGAGTTTCGCTGCGGCGGGGACACCGAACGCCGCCCCTTCCCGGCAGCAGGAGGATAGAGGAGCGGCGTAGATGGTGGCGCTTGCACGGCGCATGCTCTGCTCGTTGCCCGCAGGAACATGTGGGGCCGCATGATGACGCACTCGCTGCTGTCGGGCCTCTTCAACGAGCTGCGGCCCACCACCATCAGCATCGTGAGCGCTGCTGCGCTGGAGCAGGAGAGCTCTCTATTGGGATGGCTAACGCAGGGCCCTGCTGCAGCTGGCCATGGCCGCGGGGTGCCGGGATGCGCGCGGATCCGACGTGCAAGTCGGGCGTGGTGGCGCACTTGCACAGGTGTGGTGCAAGCCGTACAAGAAGGAGGGCTACCCCCCGCTGCTGCATGACCTGCGGCACTCGCACAGCGTCAACGTCTTCTTCCCCAACGCCGACCTGATGCAGCAGACCATTGCCGCCGCCATGAACATCAAGGAGGGCTCCATGCTGGTGCGTGGCCACGCGACGCGCTGGGCTGGCGGCACCGAATAGGCCTGGATGGGGCGCTAGGTGGATGCGGCGCCACCCTGCACGCGACGCGCTGGTCATGTCAGGTTGGTCATGTCAGGTGCTCTCGACGCAGAATAGGGCGCAGCGCCGCTGTGTTCCACGCCCGCACGGCTCCTGCCCCTGCGGACGCACACCTCCATGCAGTTACGCAGCACAGACCCATCACACGCAATCACACGCCTAGCGCCTGTGCAACGCGCCGCTGCTGCCACCACCCGCCACGCGCCCGCAGAACTCGACTCAGCTGCGCAAGACGGACCCCACGTACCTGACGGCGCTCATGGTGCCGCTCATGCTGCGGCGCCCCGACCTGCCGCTCGTGCTCAGCGAGGACGACGCCGTGTTCGCGCCCGACGCCAACGCGCGCCTCGCCACGGTGAGCGCATGCATGCGGTGCACTGCGGTGCGGTGCGGGGCATGCGGTGCGGGGCAGCCAGGGCGCAGAGTGTGCGAGGCTGCGAGGAGTGTCTGCGCCAGGCTCGCCTGTGCGGAGCGGCGCAGCACAGGGCAGCAGGCGAGGAGTCCGACTGGCCGCCAGGTGCCTTCTGCACACTCACGCTGGGCCAGATTGGGCACCCGCTTTCCGGATGCGCTGCTGCCCTGACCCGTCACCGTGCAGGCGCTGGGCCAGATTGAGCACTTGGTGCGCAACGACCCCTTCATCATCCAGCTGTACGAGCACAACCGGCGCACCGAGGCGGCGCCCGACCGGCCCGAGCAGCTGGGCCAACCGCGCGACGACGTGAGCGCCACGCGCCTGGCGCACGACGCAGAGAGCACCACCGTGCACGTGAGTGGTGTGGGACGCGGGGACAGGTGCAGGAAGAGGAGGGGAGCAGGCCAGCTGGGGCAGCCGCTCACGGCCGCAACGGAGGAGGAAGCCGTGCGCGCACGCCGTGCGTTTGCGCCCTTCCACACCAGCTGATGCAACGGAGCGCGCCGCGCCGTTGCTGCTGCTTTGCCCCACCCCTTGCACCGCGCAGCACCAGCTGTCGTGGGGCACGCAGGGCTACTTTTTCTCGCCGGGCATGACCATGATCTTCCTGCACTACTGGCTCAACATGACGCTGCCACAGGCAGAGCACAAGAACTACGGGCAGGTGCGCCCGCCCGCGCAACCCAACACCACGCCCTTTCCCTGCGGCGCGGCGTGCAGCGCGTCGCGTGGGCGGAGGAGCACCAGCAGCGCTCGCCCGCCGACGGGGCGTTCTGCTGATGCCGCTCACTGACGGCGACGTGTTGTCTCTGGTTGCGGCGCTTGGTCGTGCGCCCTGCAGGACTACCACATTGTGTTCCACCTGAGGCAGACGCTCAAGTGCAACCAGCCCGGCTCCGAGTGCTGGTACTACCAGTGAGTGCACGGGGCGCGCCGCCTCTGGGGGGCAGGCGGCCGGTGTAGTGCACGAGTCCGGCCTCCCAAACCGCACGTTGCGCCATCTCTGGGGGGCATGCGGCCGCCGCAGTGCACGCGAGGGAGGCCTCCCAAACCGCACGTAGCGCCGTCTCTGGGGTGGCAGGCACTGCAGTGCATGCCCTGGGCCGCATCGCCCTGACAGACGCACGCGAAGAAGTCAGGACTGTGTGTCCGTGCCCCCACACACGCGTGCCCGTGCAGGATGAACCCGGCGCTGCTGCAGCACATCGGCACCTCCAGCTCTCTCTTCTCGGGCAAGTCGGGCAAGGCGCTCAACCAAAAGTGGCACATGTCCCGCAGCTTCCCCGTGCAAGTCGCCATGCCGGGTGAGCACGGCGCGCGGCGCCGCAGCCGCCACTATGTTCCTTCTGCCACCGCCTGCCCGGTGGCACTACTCCAGATGGCGCGTGGGCAAATCGTGTGTGCCATGGGGTGCGTGTGTGCGTGCACAGGGTACGAGAACAAGTGGTCGTGGCGGCGCACGGCGCGGCGCTTGGGCCTCTGAGCGGCATGGCGCACCCTCCTCCTTCCCTTCCCCTCCCCTCCCCCTAGTCTGCAGCAGCAGCGGCAGACGCACGCCGTGCTTCCTCCTGGTACATACGTCCGTCCCGTTCGCCCCGTGCGTTGCCCCCCTACCCCCAAAGAGCCAATGGTTGCGTTGTCGGAACCTGCCTCCCCATTTCCCGAATGCAGCGGTTGGAAGCCTTCTGATCCATTCCTTCATCCTTTGCTCTGGGGCGACCCGTGAGCGCGCCCCGCCCGCGCCCCATCCGCTCCGTCGCTTGCCTGCCCTCCCTCCTCTCTGATCGTCGCTGCGCTGGCCGCCCCTGACCTCCCGGACGCACTGACTGACTGACTGACTGACTTGGCGCTCATGACTGACTCGGCAGCTGGCAAGACCTGGTCCTGCTTGACGTTTACCTTGGACCGGTCGTGCCCTGACCCAACCTGACGTTTTCGACCCACTACGACGCGCTTTTGGGGGGGCTTGGCCAGCGCTGATGCTCTTTCGGCCTTCGTCGTGGGCGGCGTTTGGTGTGTGTTGCGGATGGCTGGCGCCGGCGATGGGCTGACTGCTTGCACCACGGTCCCACGGTCCGTCCACGTCGTTGTGCCTCTCTGTTTCCTGTCCCGGTCCTCATTTGATGCGTGCTTGGCCCGCCTGTTGGCGCGGCACCGGCCCCGTAGCGCTTCCCGCTTCCCGCCGCTTTCCGCCTTCGGGGGCCTTTCGTTCCCTCTCCTCCCGCTGTGGGCCGCAGCCGCTGAGAGAGCCGGCGGGGACAGCCGGCCGGGTCCGGGTGTATTCATTCGCGTGCTGCCTGCCTGGTTGTCCCTGGTGGCAGCACGACCAGAAATGGTGCCTCTCCGCCCTCTCCTCTGCATCGCCTGCAAAGGCTCGGACGGGAGGTGGGTCAGTTGGGGTGGGCTATGGCTGCGGTGCGCCCTCCGGCATGTGCCTGCGTGCACGCGGCCCCCACCCCAATAGCGCAGGGTTCCAAACGCACGTGGTCTTCCTTCGATTGCTTCCCGGGGGCGCGCGTATGCGCTCACCTGCGTGAATGCGTCCCCACCCTGAAGAACTGATGACGCGTGCATGTGCGTGTGTGTGTGCGCGGGGCTCCTCCTTTCCACGAGCGTGTTGTATGTTGCCCCTCTTCCCCCCCCCAGGCGTGGGCCCCCGGGCGTTGAAGGCAGAGTAGACGCAGTTGTGCGTGTCGGGCTCCGCAGGGCGTGTTACATAGAGGGGCGTGCGGACTCGCCGTGGGCGCCGACGCCACATGAATCGCTTTGTCGCGTGGCTCCGGGGACGGCTAGGGTGGGTGGGGACGGTTGGCGCAACCTGACCGCGCTGCGTGCGCACGACCCTGCTGTGGATGGACTCACTCGGTAGACCAGGAGCGTGTGTATCGCCCGCGTGTTGCTGCTGCTGCTGCTCTGCTTCTTTCTGCTGCAAGGGCGTGCATGCGCGTCGTGGTACGACGGGACGCATGGCGCCAGAGTCCTCTGCACACGCAAACCAGCACAACAAGACGAAGCGCACAGCTGGCACAATGGAGATGTGAGCATCAGCGCGGCTTGGCGACCAGCTCGCTCAGAGCGCAGGCGTCGATCGTGCCGGCCGACGACACACACGACCAAATGGCCAGCGCGCAGCCGAGCCAGCGTGACTGGACGCTGCCGAGCGACTGCTTGTTCGTCACGACGCTGTCGTGTGGCGCGGACCTGGCGCGCCTGTTCCAGCCGGCCATTGAGACGGCGCAGGTGGGCCAGAAAGCGGAGCGCTGTAGAGCTCAGCGATGCAGCACCACCATGAAGAGAAGCAGCACTTCACATGCGCGATGCCACGTGCTGCTTGCCGATTCCATGCACGGCAGGCGGCGCTGCGGTGCCCCGACCTGTGGCAGGAGGCGGCGCTGCTCCGGCGCCTGCTCTACAAGAACAGCGGCCAGCACCACGGCTCGCTGCACATGCGCCGGCTGCGCCACGTCAGCCGGCTGCTGGCGGCGCTGCAAGGGGCGGACGCGGCGGGCGCGCTGGGCGACCTGCAGGCCATGACGCACCTGGCCGGCTCCAGCACTAGCATTGCCACCGGTGCGTCGCTCTACAACCGCAGCAGCAGGCTGGCAGGGCATGGCCGCGCAGGGCGGCATGGCAGGGCAGCGGCGGGTGCGCCAAGGTTCGTGCACGACGACAACAGAAAGCTCACTCAGCACGAAAGGAAGGCAGCGGCGTTGGTGGTGGCGTGATGTGCGCGTGCGCAGGTGCTGGCGCCGCCTCCACTGCGAGCCGCAGCGCGCACCAGGTGCCTTGCCAGGAGGCGGCGCTGGCGTGCATGGCGCGCGTGCTGGCGGCGGGGCTGCTGCTGGAGCAGCTGGTGGGCGCCTGTGTGGAGGCCGCCGCGCAGCTGGCCGCGCAGGTGAGGGGGACGGCGGGATGACTTTGGGCTTGGTGGGCGCGACAGGGCGTGACGGCGGCGTTTCCGTGTCCGTGGAATAGATGGGCGTCTGCGCGGAGGCCGCGCAGGTGAGGGGAGCGGCCTTGGTGCTTGCTCTTGTTCCAGGGGTGGGCTGAAGCGGGCGGCCACGCATGCAAGTGAACGGGAGGCGGAAGGGAAGCCCTTGATGGCGGGCTCCTGCTTGGTCCGGCTGATCAGCGAGAGGGGCACTTTGGCTCGCCGCGCCGCGCGGTCCAAGCAGGCAGCTCTGCACAGCAGCACACTGCGGCGGCGCAGCCAGCACCCGGGTGTGACATGAGCGCACCGTCATGGTGGCACATCTGCACCGCAGGTGGCGCGCTCCTTCTTCATGCCGCTGTGCGTGACGGGCCTGGCCATGCTGGCCCGCGTGCAGGTGAGGTGGCTTTGCAGGCCGTTGCTGCGCGGCGCGCCACACACGTCATGGCTTGTCCTGGGCGTTGCGGCCGTCCTCGCGCCATCCCATTCTAGACACAGGCTCGGGGCAAGCGAAGCTGCCGCCCACACAACGTGCGCGTGAACTCGCGCAGGCGCTGGGCGGGCAGCAGCTCCACGCCTGCGCCTCGGCCTACAACGCCCTCGCTGACCTGGCGCCGCTGCTCCCAACCGCCGCCCCGCCCCACCCTCCCTCCGCCGCCTCGCCGCCCGCCCCACCCTTCCGCTCCCTTCCGTCCGCCGCGGCGGCCACCCTCGTCCCCTCGGCGCCATGCGCCATGCCCCAGGCGGTGGCTTGCGTGGTCGCCGGCGGCCTCCCGCGCCTGGTGGCAGCCGAGGGCGACGGCGGCGGCTCCCAACAAGTCGGTGGGATGTCAGGACAGCAGCAGCACTGGCTGGCGAGGCGGGCGGCGGAGCTGTGGGACGAGCTGGGCCTCATGCAGGGCTTGGAGGTGACGTACGTCGGCCCGGCGGCGGCAGACGCTCCGCCAGCGGCGGCGGATCCAGCAGCAGCAACGGCGGCGGCGGCAGAAGGGCCGGGCGGCGCGGACGGCGCTGCCTCCGCCCGGGTGGAGGACGGGAGAGGGTCCGTGGAGGGCGCAGCGGCGGCGCAGCGGCAGCAGCGGGCGGGACGTCGGGTGGCGGGTGCGCCGGGGCGTGGGACGCAAGGCACTGCAACCCTGGCCAGGTGAGTGAGACACGCAGCCCTCATCTCCTGTGCCAGGCACGCGGCAACGTGCGTGAGAGGTGTGCCTCGCCCGCTCCACCTGGCCGCAGGGCGGCGACGGCCACCACCCACGCCACCGCCGCACCCGCACCCGCCCGCAGCTCGTTCTATGGCCAGCTCAAGGCAGCGCCCACCACCTCCGCCCCCAGCAGCAACCGCCAGCACCAACCGCCGCCAGCAACCGCCGCCGCCGTCCACGCCTTCCTCGACCGCGGCCGCAGCAAGCGGCCCCCATCCGCAACCGCCACCACCACCACAGAGGGCGCGGTGGCCGCCCCACAAGCGGCAGCAGAGGACGCCACCACTGCGGCTGCCGCCGCAGCGCCCGTCTACACCACGGCCGTGCTGCCGGGCTTTGGCCTGGGCCTGGGCGGCGCACAGCCGCCGCCGTGGCCGCCGCCAGGGGCCGCCGCAGCAGCAACAGCGACGCAAGCAGCTGCACCGCCAGCGGCACAGGGCGTTGGTGTCCTGACGGTTGCCGCCACCTTGCCGGAGCCCAGCGCCGCACACCCCACGGAAGCGCCGCTCGCTGGGCCGGGTGCGCAACCGCGGGACCGCGCGCCAGAGCGGCCCGGGAGGCGGGCAATGCTGGGCGGCCCCGCCGCGGCGCCGGCGCAGAGGGCGGGGGATGCGACGCAGCCCGCGTTCGTCAAGGTGGCGGTTGGCGGGGGCGGGGGAGCGGCGGCGCAGGCGAGCTCGGCGAGCGGGGCTGCGGAGCGGTCGTCGTCGGCGCCGGCGCTGGGTGCGCCGCCTGCCGGGCGCAAACGGGACGCGTCGGCGCCGACAGGTGCTGCCTCCATGTCAGGGGAAAAGAACAAGAAGAAGCAAAAGAAGGGCAAGCAGCAGCAGGAGGAGGAGGAGGGCCAGGGGGGGCGTGGCGGCGCCGGGGGCAAGCAGCGGAGCTGGGAGGACCTCTTGATGCTGTGATGATCGTGAGATTGTGCGCTTGCGTTGTACGACTGGCGTGGTCGCGCCACACAGGCTGCCTGCAACGTTCCGGTGCACAGACGCACCAGCGACGCACAGACTCGGAAGTGGCGGCCCAACCTCACGCGCAACCTCAGTCAGCACACTTGGCAGGGGCTGGAGCACGCTTGTGAGCGCCCTCTCACTGGCTGCGCAGCCCTACCAAGGTGCTACCCTGCCGCAGTGCCGTGCGCGGCAGGGCAGCCCGCAACTTCACTCCAGACACTGGTGGCGTGCGCTTGAGCGATAATGGGCATTGCGAGCTCGAGAAGACCGTCATTGTCTTCGACAACACAACTCGAGCAAACTCGCGCGCTCGACTCCGCGTCCAAACTCTCGACGCCCGCCTCTCAGCCGCTTGGACGCCACAGCATGGCTCGACGCCGCGCAGGTGAGGAGCTCACTGGTCCAGGAGCGGTGCGTCGCTCGCTCTGTGTTCCTCGAACTCTCACAGCGTGGTCCTGCTGACCTCGCGCCCGCGACTCGTTCCCTCGCCGCAGGCTGCGCCAGTGGCCTGCCCATCGCTCCGCTGACCATCGCCCTGGCCGCCCTCCTCCTCCTGGCCGCCCCAGCCGCCGCCCAGTGCACCACTGCTCAGTGCGGCGGGGGAGCATCGCCCGCCCCGCCCGCCTCCACGCTGCCCGTGCCGCCGCCACTGGCGCCTGTGCCCAGCCCCTCGTCTCCCTCCGGGCAAGCCCCTTCCGCCCCCCTGGCGCCCATCCCTCAAGGAGGAGGATCCTCAGCGGACCCCAGCGCCCCGATCGCACACCCGGCCCCGACTCGCATCCCGATCAACCCCGGCAACCCCACGAACCGGCCCCCGGTCCGCTCGCCCCACGACCCCCCCGTCCCCAACCACCTGGCCCGCAGCCTCCGTGGCGTGGTCTCGCGCCCCGCCCTCCTCCG
>VFQP010003464.1_pt1 | contig 15966 bp, 16 predicted proteins | sample 3512351 | NCBI WGS metagenome assembly VFQP01 (sample SAMN10412372, study PRJNA504923) | tailings metagenome | isolation source: Relicate 1 Philex TSF1 revegetated site | place: Philippines: Tuba, Benguet | collected 2017-08-29 | reverse complement strand
GCCCGTTGACTTTGAGCTCGATCATAGGGGTGTTTGAATTATATGACGGTGGGGGACTCTTGGAGGCGGGAGGCGAGAAGGGAGGCCCGCAAACCGCCCGTTAGGCGAAAGATCTACTCAGTTCCCGAAAGTCACGCTCAGCCGCCGGTGCGAATACGAAGCTAGGGCGACTCAACGCTCGGAGTTTTCTTCCGCTTCAATCTCGGCGTCAAGCTCAGCCAACATTTGCGCCATGAATTCTTCCCCGTCTATACACTCACCGCGTTCGATTTGGGCGATGGATTCATCGATCCTGGCCCGAAATTCCTCGAGAGCAAGAAGGCGCAAGCGTTCATTCTCCATTGGATCCTCAGCGTCAAACACACCGGACCCCAAAAGTATGGAGATCCGATTTTCGGTTTCCACAGACCGCGCGACGCTCATGCCACTATGTTAGCCGTTCCGGTGGTGGGAGGCGGGGCGGCTAAACTGGTAGTTTGCGAACAAAAGTGAAAACGGAACGAGAAGCGATCCGGCAACGGATCCGGTCGACGACAATTCTCTGCGTGAGACGCGAGGGGAAGGTGGTCATAGCCGGCGATGGGCAGGTGACGATGGGGTCGGAGGTACTGAAGAGCGGCGCGAAGAAATTGCGGCGCTTATATAACGGCAAGATCGTGGCGGGCTTCGCGGGATCTACGGCGGATGCGTTTAGTTTGTTTGGGCGATTTGAGGCCAAACTTGAACAGCACAACGGCAATCTGCCTCGGGCGGCCGTTGAACTGGCCAAGGATTGGCGCACGGACAAGATGCTGCGGCACTTGGAAGCGCTGCTGATCGTCGCCGATATCGACTACATGTACATACTGGGCGGCAACGGAGACGTTATCGAACCCGATGACGCCATAGCGGCGATTGGCAGTGGCGGGCCCTTCGCGACCGCCGCGGCGCGGGCCTTGCTGGAGGCGACCGAGTTAGGAGCTCGTGAGATTGTGGAGCGCGCGATGAAGATCGCCGGCGATATTTGCGTGTTTACGAATCACAACATCGTGATCGAAGAATTGGGCTGAAACATTGATTTACCTACCGAATAGCGGCAACGACGGAGCGCCGTTGCTGGACGAATTGACGCCGCGTGAGATCGTGGCGGAGCTGGATAAGTACGTAATCGGGCAGGGCGAGGCGAAAAAGGCCGTGGCGATCGCATTGCGGAACCGGGTGCGGCGGCAGAAGCTCGAACCCGAAATGGCCGAGGATGTGATGCCTAAGAACATCCTGATGATTGGGTCGACGGGCGTGGGTAAGACCGAGATCGCGCGGAGGCTGGCACGCTTGGCGAATTCGCCTTTTCTGAAGGTGGAGGCAAGCAAGTTCACCGAGGTTGGCTATGTGGGACGGGATGTGGAGAGCATGATCCGCGATCTGGTGGAGATTGCGATCGATATGGTGCGTGAGGAGCGGTTGGATGAGGTGGAGGAACGGGCGGAGTTAAACGCGGAAAATCGCGTGCTGGAATTGCTATTGCCCGATCAGCCGGGTGATGGGGAAGGCGTGGAGAAGTCGCGCGAGAAGTTACGGGAGAAGTTGAAGGCGGGCAAACTCGACGATAAAGAAGTCGAAATCGAAGTGAAAGAGCGCGCCCCGCAGGTGCATGTGGCGGCGGGGCCGGGCATGGAAGACATGGAGAACAACATCAAGGATTTGCTCCCCGGTCTGTTTGGCCCCAAAATGCGCAAGAAGAAGATGAAGGTGGTCGAGGCCCTGGATTATCTGGCTGAGGAAGAGGAAGAGCGCTTGATCGATATGGATCAAGTGACTAAAGAAGCGCTGGACCGCACGGAGCGCGGCGGCATTATCTTCCTGGATGAGATCGATAAAATCGCAGGCCGCGAGGGCGGCGGCGGGCCGGATGTTTCGCGCGAGGGCGTGCAGCGGGACATTCTGCCGATCGTGGAAGGCACGACGGTGAATACCCGTTATGGCTTTGTGCGCACGGATCATATTTTGTTCGTGGCGGCGGGGGCGTTTCACGTCTCCAAGCCGTCGGACTTGATTCCGGAATTGCAGGGGCGCTTTCCGATTCGGGTGGAATTGAAGAGCTTGACGCAAGAAGACTTCGTGCGGATCTTGAAGGAGCCGAAGAGCGCGTTGACCAAACAGTATATGGCGCTGATGGAAACCGAAGGCATTCAACTCAGCTTCAAGGACGATGCGATTCTCGAGATTGCGAAGCTGGCTGAGCAGGTGAATCAGTCCACGGAGAACATCGGGGCGCGGCGCTTGCATACGTTGTTGGAAAAGGTGCTGGAGGAAGTAAGCTTCGAGGGGCCGGACATGAAGAAGAAGAAGGTCCAGATCGACGCAGCTTACGTTCGGCAGCAGTTGGGTGAGATCGTTAAAGATCAAGATCTGAGCCGGTACATTCTCTAATGCGGGCGCGGGGTATCTTTGTTGGATTGCTATGGCTGGCGGGGTGCGGCTATGTTGGCGACCCGTTACCGCCGGCGCTGAAGATTCCGAAGCCGGTGGGGGATCTATCCGTCGCGCAGGTGGGGCAGTATCTGGAGGTTCGATTCACGCCTCCCGCGCAAACGATGGAAGATTTGGAACTGGAAAAAATCGGCGCCGTGGAGTTGAAGATCAGCGAGAATTGGCCGGAGGGCGGGCGGGATGTGCCCGTCGTGCCCGAAGCGAAGGAAGCCAAGATCGCCGTGGCGGATTGGGCGGGCAAGGAAGTGGCGATCGGGGTGCGGGTGGCGAACCAGAAGATGCGGTACTCGCCTTGGTCCAACGTGGTGCGATTGAAGGTGGAGCCGGTGTTGGCCAAACCCGCGCAGGTGCGAGCCGAGGCGACGGCGGAGGGTGTGTTGGTGCAATGGGCGGCGCCGGAGCAAACGGGTGTGGAGTGGAAGGTGTTTCGTTTGGGAAACGTGAAGGGCGTATTGGATAAGGAACGCGTGGAGATGGGGCGCGTGAAGGAGAAGCGCTTCGTCGATACAGGCGCGGAATATGGCGGTAGCTACCGGTATACGGTGGAAGGTGTGTCGGGCGCGGCCATTAGTGAGACGAGTGAGGCGGCTGAGATCGTTCCGGTGGATAAGTTTGCTCCAGGTGTGCCGCAGGGATTGACGGCGCTAGGAGGCGCGACCGCGGTGCAATTGAGCTGGGAACGGGGGACGGAGACGGATTTGGCGTACTATCGCGTGTATCGCGCGGAAGGCGATGGTGCGTTTGCTTTGATAGAGATGCAGCAGACGACGGCGACTTATTCCGATGCAAAGATTCGAAGCGGGCTGCGCCTTCGGTATACAGTGTCCGCCGTCGACCGAAGCGGCAATGAAAGCGCGAAATCGCAGGAAGTAGAGATAACAGTGCAATGACGAAATACGTTCGATTTGCTTTATCGAAAGACGCCGAGCCGACCACGCCCCATGGGCTGTTCGGTATTTTGGACGGCGACAAGGTGATTGAGACGCACGGTATGTTCCGCACGGAATTTGCCGAAGATCACAACCTCCAAAGCGTGACGCTGCTACCGCCAGTGGCGCCGTCGAAAATCGTTTGCGTGGGCCGTAACTATGTGGAGCATGCGAAAGAATTGGGCAATGACGTGCCCAGCGAACCGCTGATTTTCCTGAAGCCACCGTCTTCGCTAATTGGTGACGGCAATGCGATTGTGTATCCACCGCAGACGCAACTGGTGCATTTTGAAGGCGAGATCGGTTTGGTGATCGGTAAGCGCGGCCGCAATATCAAGGCTGAAGATGCCATGGACCATATCTTCGGCTACACGTGCGTGAACGATGTGACGGCGCGCGATTTGCAGAAGAAGGATGGACAATGGACGCGCGGGAAAGGCTTTGATACCTTTTGCGCGGTCGGGCCTTGGATTGTGTCCAAGGACGAGTTGCCATTGGAAAAGATCGTGCTGCGGAGCCGCAGAAACGGGGAACTCAAGCAGGAGGGTCGGCCCGATCAGATGATTTTCAACGTGGGTGCTATACTCGCGTTTGTAAGTTCCTTCCTCACCCTCGAAGCAGGCGATTTGATTGCGACCGGTACGCCCGCTGGCGTTGGACCGCTCGAGCCTGGAGACACAGTAAGCGTGGAAATCGAAGGGTTGGGTACGCTCACGAATCCCGTTGTAAAAGGCTAGGCCAGAACAGACATGAAGATATTTCTCGATACCGCGAATTTGGATGAATTGAAGAAGGGCGCAGCGTGGGGCATCGTCGACGGCGTTACGACGAACCCGTCGCTGATCGCCAAGGAAGGCAAGCCGATCGAAGTGCAAGTCGCGGCGATTTGCGACATCGTCGACGGCGATATTTCGGCGGAAGTCGTTTCCACAACCGCCAAGGAAATGGTCGAAGAAGGCCGCAAGCTCGCCAAGATTCACAAGAACATCGTGGTGAAGCTGCCCTTGATCCGCGACGGCATCCAGGCTTGCAAGGAACTTTCCAAGGACGGCATCCGCACGAACGTGACGCTTTGCTTCACGGCGCCGCAAGCAATGTTGGCGGCAAAAGCCGGCGCTTACATCATCAGCCCCTTCGTCGGCCGCCTGGACGATATCGCACTGCAGGGCATGGAATTGATCGAGAGCATTCACTCGATCTACGGCAACTACGGCTACACGACTCAGATCCTTGCCGCTAGCCTCCGGAGCCCGCTGCACGTACGTCAAGCTGCCGAGATCGGCGCCGACATCGGAACGATGCCCTTCAAGGTATTGGACATGTTGTTTAACCATCCATTGACCGACAATGGCTTAGCGGCATTCTTGAAGGACCACGCGAAAGCTTTCGAAAAGAAGTAATGTTGGGATGGTTCCGGAAACAGAGTCCGGAGGAAAAGGAAATCGCCCGGTGTGAACAATTGCGTCGCACCGGGCGTCGCGTTGAGGGGCTGATCACGGATGTCAAGGCTGAGACGGTTTTTTATCAGTACGAGATCCGGGGAGTGAGCTACCAAGCCGCGCAGGACTTTCGTCTGAGTCAATGCGCTCTTCCCGGGGACTCCAGCGAACTGCTGGGACCCGCGACAGTGCAATACGAAAACACTAACCCCGCGAACTCAAGGATCGTACTAGAAGAGAGACGCGGAGCACGATAGGAGAAAGAGATGATGAAAGCAATTCAGAAGGCAATGATGGGCTTGGCCCTGGCTGGTGTGCTGATGACGGCTCCGGCCGTGGCGGCGAACAAGCCGAAGACGGTGATCCACGTGATCAACGTGAAGTTCAAGGCCGAAGCGTCCCCGGCGCAAGTACAAGCGGCGATCGACGGCATCTACACGATCGTGGGCAAGAACAAGGGCGTGAAGAACGTTTGGCTGAAGCCGATCACGGTGCAGGGCGGCGCGGCGAAGTTTACGCATTGCCTGGTGATGGAGTTCGAGAGCGAAGCGGCGCTGAAGGCGTACGCGGGCTCCGACGAGCAGAAGGAATGGTACAAGTTGTGGGAACCGGTGCGTGAATTGTCGAACACGCACGACGTGACAAACTAGTCCCCATTCGCAGCAAAAATTGAGGGCTCCGGGCGAACCGGAGCCCTTCTTATTTACATCTATAGGAGGTAGGGACTCATGATTATTTCGGCAGATACGAAGCGCCCCCAGCGGATACCGCCCGGGCAGAGTCAAACGGTGAAGTGGCCCGTACTGGACGCCTCCGGAACGCCGGCCATCGACTTGGCGAAGTGGCGGCTGGATGTGTTTGGTCTGGTGGAACAGGAGGTTTCGCTGGACTGGGAAGCCTTTAACGCGTTGCCGAAAGTCGAAGTGTTTTCCGACTTTCATTGCGTGACGCGCTGGAGCCGTTTGGACAATACTTGGAGCGGTGTATCGACGCGGACCTTGCTGGAAATGGCGCGGCCGAAGGCGGAGGCGAAGTACGTTTTGCTGCACGGCTACGACTATGGATGGACGACGAATTTGCCGCTTGTGGACTTTTTGAGCGAGGATGCGTTGATCGCGACACATCACGATGGCAAGCCGCTGGAGCCGGATCATGGGGGGCCGGCGCGGGCCGTGGTGCCACTGCTTTATGCATGGAAGAGCGCGAAATGGATCGGCGGGATCGAGCTGCTAAGCGAGGATCGCGCGGGCTTCTGGGAACGTAACGGTTATCACATGTATGGAGACCCTTGGAAGGAGCAACGTTTTGGCTGGGGAGGCTAATTGGACACGGCGTGGATTATTGAGCTCGGCCGTGCTTGGCGTGGGCGCCGTCGCGATTTACCGGCAGGCCCCGATCTTTTGGAGGCAGTACGCAAAGGAAATGTTCGACCCAGTTCTAGCGGCGCCGCATAAACCGAATCCGCTGTTGTGGCCGGATACGGGCGTGCATGTAGCGTGGATCGGGCATGCGACCTGCTTGATCAAGATGGATGGGTTTACGATCTTGACAGACCCGGTGTTTTCCAGGCGCTGCGGAATCGATTTGGTGTTGGGGACTTTGGGGCCGAAGCGGCTGGTGGATCCGGCGTTATCTGTTGAAGAGTTGCCGAAGATCGATTTGGTGCTGTTGAGCCACGCGCATTTCGATCATTGGGACACGCCAAGCTTGGCGCAATTGGCGAGTAAGGAAGTGCCGGTGATTTGCGCGAAAGAGACGTCAGACTTGTTGACGGCTTCGCGCTGGAAGAGCGTCGAGGAGATGGCTTGGCGGGAACGGAAACAGATGGGGCCGATTTCAGTGACCGGAGTTGAGGTGAAGCATTGGGGTGCGCGCGTGAGGCGGGATACGCACCGCGGTTATACGGGCTACTTGTTGGAGAGTGCGGGCGGGAAGATCTTGTTTAGCGGCGATACGGCTTTCATGAATGGATTCCGGGAGCTGAAGGGCGGGCGGGAGATCGATTTGGCGATTATGCCGATTGGGGCGTACAACCCTTGGATTGCAAGTCACTGCACCCCGGAGCAGGCGGTGCAGATGGCGGATTGGGCGGGGGCTAGGCAGATTCTGCCGGTACATCATCGGACTTTCGTGTTGTCGAACGAGCCGGTGGAGGAACCCATGGAGCGGTTCTTGGCGAAGACGGATCGAGGTGTCGCGCGGGAAATCGGGATGGAGTGGGCTGCCATCTAACTGTTTCTTTTTAAAAGACTTAAACTCGTATTTTACACTTCGGAACAGGCACTTCCAATATACATGCAAATTGGAAGCGCCTGTTCCGAAGTGTTTGATTATTAGTTAAGTGCTTTTATAGCAATCGCTTAGGATGGAATTATACATTTGGGAAGCTACGGTTCCAATTTGCATGTATATTGGAAGTGGTGGTTCCCAAAATCTCATTGTACGCGCGCAGGATGCGAATTCCCTTCTATCCGAACCCGGTAACGGGATCGGCGGCGACCATGATTCTGGGGCCTCGGCAGACGGGGAAGAGTTCGATTGTTCGAGCGCAATTCCCCCAGTCACTCTATTTGGATTTGCTAGACGCCAGAACGCGAGCCGAGTTCGAGTTGAATCCTGGCAAATTGCAGGATCGGGTTCGTAGCGGAGAGCATGAGGTTGTGGTCTTGGACGAGATTCAAAAGGCGCCTGCCTTGCTCGACGAAATACACTGGCTGCTTGAGAATGGATCCTGGAAGTTTGTATTGTGCGCTTCGAGCGCACGTAAATTGCGGCGGGATGGAAATTTGTTGGGAGGAAGAATTTACGCCTGCCATCTTCAGCCTTTAACAACACAAGAGATCCCCGATTTCAATCTTGATCGGTATCTGCAATGTGGAGGCTTGCCTCCAATCTATCTGGCTAGCGACCCGGCGCCTTTGCTACGAAATTACGCGCAAGTGTACTTGTACGAGGAAATCGTCGAGGAGGCCGCCGTGAAGCGTATCGGAGTCTTCGGGCGCTTTCTTGAAACCGTGGCGGCAACTCATGGGCGCATCATGAACTACTCAAATATCGCGCGGGAGTGCGGCGTGTCCCACCACACGGTTCGAAGCTACTTCCAAATATTGGAAGACACCCTGCTGGGATTCACGCTTGAACCCTGGAAGAAGTCTAGCGAGAGGCGGATGGTAGAAACGGCGAAGTTCTATCTTTTCGACGTTGGCGTAGCGCATGCACTGCTTCCCGAGATGCCGATGGCCACACCAGGAACCGACGTCTACGGCCGAGCCTTTGAGCATTTCATTCTGCGAGAGATCCAAGCCTGTTACTCATATGGGGGGCGGCCCTTGCGATTGAGTTTTTGGCGGACAAGTTCGGGAACGGAAGTCGATTTCATTCTAGGCGACATGCGACATGCGGTGGAAACGAAGGCGAGCCTAAATGTTTCGGCGCGGGACCTGAAGGGCCTGCGCCTAGTGCGTAAAGATTTTCCCGGGACACCCGCGACATTGGTCTATCGTGGGGATCGGGATTATTCGACCGAGGATGGAATTCGCGTCCAGCCCTGGAGCCGCTTTGTGGAGCGGCTCTGGGCTGGCGAAATCTAGCTAAAAGCTATACCGCAAGGCGACTTGGATCTGGCGGGAATCGAGGCGGGTGCCCGTGATTACACCGTAGGTCGGATTGCGGAGAGACAGGCCGGGTTGGGCGAAGTTGGCTCGGTTCGGCAAGTTGAAAGCCTCGCCGCGCAGTTCCACCGTATGCTTGCCTTCAAAGAAGCGGAAGAACTTGTTGATGCTCGCGTCCAGGCTCATGATGCCCGGTCCAATGACGGTGTTGCGTCCGGCGGTACCGTAGCGGAAGATCGGTTGGGCCGCGCCGGGGGCGACGCCCAAGCGATCCACGAAGGCTTCCGTGTTGAAAAAGCGTTGGACGGTTTGTTGGCTATCCGGCAAATTGGGGCTCTGGCCCACGATCGCGTCGGGCTTGCAATAGCCGCCGCCATTCTGGACGTTGCCGGGACCGCAGACAGCCGTGCCCGGGAAGCCGTCCTGGAAGCTGATGATACCTCCGAGTTGCCAGCCGCCGAAAAGCGTGTTGGCTACCGGATTGGTGATGTCGAAGATCTTGCCCTTGCCGAAGGGGAGTTCGTAAAGGAAGGAGGCAGTGAAGCGCTGGCGGAAGTCGAAAGCAGAAAGGCCGCGTTCGGCCGCCAAGTTGTAGTTATCGGAGGGCGTTAGCTGATCTCCGTCCGTGGTGCGAATACCGGAGCCGTTGTCGATCGACTTGGAGTACGCATAGGAGCCGAGCAGGGTAAAGCCATTCGCAAAGCGGTGTTGGAGGCGCATCTGCAGAGAGTGGTAGTTGGAGTGGCTCGGCGCGTTCATGTTTTGGAAGCTGCCGTTGAACTTCGGAAAGGGGCGGTTCAGATTGGGGTTGCCGGGGGCGGGTTCAGGGTTGTTGTAAGCAGTCAGACGGCGCAGCTTGATGCCGGCAGAACCCATGTAGGTGACTTCGAGCGACATGTCCTTGGTGAGCTCACGTTGGATCGAGGACTGCCACTGGGTGACGTAGGAAGTGCGTTCCCCATATTGATTGATGAGAAGGAAGCTAGGAGCGCCGGTCGCGGTGAAGAGGCGGTTCCAATTCAAGTTCGGAGTAACGGTATTGGCCGTTTCCGCTTGACGGATCGTGAAGGGGATGTTGCGCACGATATCGAAGACGGCATTGCCGATGTCGCGAACAAAGTAAACGCCGCCACCCGCGCGCAGGACAGTTTTCGAGTTGAGCTGATAAGCGAGACCAAGGCGGGGCCCGAGATCGTTGCGATCCGGGACGCCCGCGCCACGGCCGAAGCGGCCGTCCCGCACGAGCTGCCAGCCTGGGGGCGCCGGGAATTGTGGGTTGCCGTCGTTGATATTGCCCGTACCGGCGCGCACGAAGACGGGCTCGCGGGAGTTGTCCCAAGCGAAGTCAACGTTTACGATGGCGTCGTGCTTATCCATGAAGGGGGATTCGTATTCCCAACGGACTCCCCAGTTGACGGTGAGTTTGGGCGTTAACTTCCAGGTGTCTTGCAGGTAAAGGCCGATGTAGTTTTGGCGGAAGCTGGCAATGGGGGCGCCGACTTGGCCCTCCGTGCCGGACATATGTCCGAGCAGCATGTCGGCCATAGGTTCGCCCGTGTACTGGCCGTTCCAGGTGAAGCGTCCACGCGGGACCACGGCGCCGATTTGGTTGTAGCGGAGACGGCGGTACTCGCCGCCAAACTTGAAGCTGTGTTTGCCGACAGTCCAGGAGAAGTTATCAGTGAATTGGAAAGTCGTGTTCCAGTTCACAAAGGGGCAATCGTTGCATTCGCCGTTGTTGGTGAAGCCGGTGATTTGGAAGACCGGAATGCCCCAGAAGAGCGGATCCTGAGAGAGACCTTGTAGACCCAATTCGCCGACGACATTGCGCTGGAAGGCGCGCTGCTGAATGTTCGACGAATAGAAATAGTTCATGCCGAACTTGAAGTCGTTCACCTTGTTGGCGCCGATCACTTTTGTGTGACCAAGCACGCCTTGTTGGCCGAGGATGCCGACGACGTTACCTTGATCCTTAATAGCGAAGGGGATGTATTGCGGCTCTTTTGTTTGGGAGAAGCGGAAGAAGAAGTTCTGGCTGGAGTCGATGTTCCAATCGTTGCGGATCGTAAACTGGTCTCCGTCGGTTCTGCGCGATTCGTCGTTCAGGTAGTTGCCGGCGATGCCAAGCGCTCCGGTTCCGGCCTGGTTGGGAAGCGGATAGAAATCGTTGAGGACTTTAGCCGAAGTGGGGTGAATCCGGCTGGCTGGGATGGTGGCATTGGGGAAGTTCGTGCCTGGGTTGAGCGGGTCGCGGATGGCGCGATTCAAGAAGCCAAAGTTGCCACTGCGGTAGCGGGCATCGGGGAGGGTGCCGGTTTGTGTGAGGGCGCGGCGTTCGCGGAGACCCTCGTAGTTGAACATAAAGAACATCTTGTTGCGGCCATCGAAGAGCTTCGGGATGCGAACGGGGCCGGAAAAGGTGCCGCCGAATTGGTTGCGCTTGAAGGGCGGATTCGTGGGCGCAAAGAAGTTGCGCGCATCGAAGAATGAATTGCGAACGTAGCTGAAGGCGACGCCGTGGAAGTCGTTTTGCCCCGACTTCGTGGAGACGTTCACCTGCGCGATAGCGCGGCCGTATTCCGCCTGGAAGAGACCGGACTCTACTTTGAATTCCTGAAGGGCGTCAATGGAAGGCAGAAAGAGATAGGTATTGAAATTCGGATCGGTGTTTTCCATGCCATCCAGCGAGTAGTGGTTGTAGTGCACACGCTGTCCAGCGACATTGAGGGCGAAGGAATTGCGCGCGCCGCCCATGCGCTGTTGGCCTTGGCTGGATGCGGGGCCGTTGGTTGTGGCGCCAGGAATCAGCGAAGCGAGCTGCAGGTAATTGCGGCCGTTTAAGGGGAGCTCGACGATTCGCTTGTTTTCGATAACGGTGCCGACGGAGGTCGATTCCGTCTCTAGGACGGGCGCGCCCCCAGTGACTTCAATCACCTCAGTCACGTTGCCGACGGCCAAGGCGAAGTTGATGGAAGGAGCTTGGCCGACCTGGAGTTCGATGGACGAGCGCGATTGGGATTGAAAGCCCTGCTTCTCGACCTTGACAGTATAGAGGCCTGGATTCAGAGCAGGAGCGGAGTAGATGCCGCCTTCGTTGGTTTGAATCACGCGAGAGAATCCGGTAGCGGGATTCGTGATGGTGATCGTGGCGGCGGCGACAGCCGCGCCGCTTGCGTCCGTTACGGTGCCAGTAATATCGCCAGTGCCCGATTGCGCGAGACACAGCGACAAGGCTGCTACAAAAGAAGCGATGAAGCGCATGGTAGTTGGACTTCTATCAAGACCGCACAAGCTTGTCAACATTCATGGGGCCCTAATCGATTAGTATTTTGCGGGAATTCGATTAAGAATTCGCAATTGGCACTAACTAGACGGCCAGTAAAGCACCGTTGGAATACAATAGCCGCATGACTGAGCGCAGAACATTTTTGGGTGGCGGCATGGCCGCCGCAATGGCAATGGCGGGAGACGCGGCGGCACAGGGCGTGGCGTCCGCGACGAGCGACATCAAGCTGGGGATCGCCAGTTACTCATTCCGTGAATTCAGCCGGAACATGGCGATCAAGAACACCAAGCAGTTGAACGTTCCATACATCAACATCAAAGAGTTCCATCTGCTCTACCGGAGCACACCGGAAGAGTTGGAACGCGGCCGGAAGCAGTTCGAGGCGGCGGGGCTGAAGATTATCGGGGGCGGTACCGTTACTTTCGCAAAGGAAGACGAGGCCGACATTCGCTTCTATTTCGATTACGCCAAGCGCGCGGGAATGCCGTTGATCGTGGCCGCACCAACAACGCGGATTCTGCCAATGCTGGAGAAGTTTGTGAAGGAGTACGACATCAAGATCGCCGTACACAATCACGGGCCGGAAGATAAGTACTTCCCAAGCATTCGGGACGCGCTGAAGATCATGAAAAATATGGATCCTCGCATGGGTGTCTGTTGCGACATCGGACATGAATCGCGCGCTGGCATGGACATCCTGGAATCGCTGGAGATCGCGGGTCCGCGTTTGCACGACATGCACGTAAAGGATCTGAAGAACGCGCTAGGCAAGGACAGCCAATGTGACGTGGGCGACGGCGTCTTGCCGATCGTCTCCATCTTCAAGTACCTCAAGAAAACCAAATATCAGGGCTACGTGAACCTTGAGTATGAAATTAACGGCGAGAGCCCGATGCTCGGGATGGCGCGCAGCTTTTCGTACATGCGGGGAGTTTTAGCGGGCCTGAATGGGTGATTCACAAGCTGGCGCAAGCGCCTAAGCGCAACTAAAGCAGCGAATCTCGCTTCTGCTTCTCTAGCATCTTTACGATCTTCCCGACGTCCTGCGCGCGCTTGCGATCAATGACGAGCAACGCGTCCGGCGTATCGACAACAACCAAATCCTTCACACCGAGCAGCGAAACCAGCTTGCCAGGCGCATCGACATAATTCCCACTCGCATCCGTAAATAGTGCCTCGCCCCGACTCGCGTTGCCTGCAGGGTCGAGCTTTTGCAGCTCGTAGACTGCGTTCCAGCTACCCACGTCGCTCCAGCCGAAGTCGGGTGTGGCGATTCCCATGATGCGCTTCTCCTTTTCGAGCACGGCATAGTCGATGGAGATGTCCTCGCAAAGCGGGAATACGCGTTGGAGTTCCGGAAAGAACTTTTGATCGAGGAAGGGGGGCAAGCTGCGGATGAGTCCAGCAGTCTTGGGCAAGTGGGAGTCGAGCGCCTCCAACAGTCGCGAAGCCTGCCAAAAGAACATGCCGGCATTCCAATAGAAGTTTCCCGCCTTGACGAACTTTTTGGCGGTTGGCAGATCGGGCTTTTCCCGGAAGCGATTGATCTGTACAGGGTCCAGTGATGCGCCGCTGGCGCTCTTCGGAAATTCAATGTAGCCGTAGCCTGTTTCCGGCCAGCGTGGCTTGATGCCAAGAACCACCATCTCGCCTTGTGAGGCGGCTCGGAAGGCGGGCCGCACGGCGCGGAGGTAAATCGCGGGCCGGGCGATTAGATGATCGGCGGGGAAGATGCCCAGCACGGCGCTCGGGTCCAGGGAGTGGAGCATGTGGCATGCGAGCCCAATAGCAGGCGCGGTGTTGCGTTGTGCAGGCTCGGCAATGATTTGCCGCTGAGGGACTTCGGGCAGTTGCCTGGCAATCTCCTCCCGCAGGTGATCGTTCGTCAGAATCCAGATTCGCTCTGGCGGCAACAAGGGTCGCAAGCGATCAATCGTTTGTTGGATCAGGCTGCGTTCGCCAAAGAAATTGAGAACTTGCTTGGCCTTCGCCTTCCGGCTACGAGGCCAGAAGCGGGTGCCCCGCCCTCCGGCAAGGATGAGGCCATAGTAGTTCGTGCGAGACATGTTGGTAGTCATGCGGTGTCCGTCCAATCGTTATTCGAGCGGATACCCGCGGACGAATTGAAACGTACGGCTCCAGCGGGTGTTGCTAATGAAATTCTGGGCTCTTTCAGGCGAGGCCAATAGATTCTCTGGCATGAAATGACAAGACGAAGAGATCGTCAAAGGCTCGCCAGAACGGCTCTCGCGCGTCAGTAAACCGTGGAAGCGATGAGCGGTGGGAATACGGCAGCGGAGATCTCCAATGGAGGTCGGGGGATGCTCAGCGGTCAAGCGATTGGACGCGGACCCAAGGCATTCCGTCCACGTAAAACGGCGAAGCCGCTTTGCAATCCCCATGGCTATTGCAGCGGATACCCGCGCACCAACTGAAACGTGCGCTTCCAGCGTGTCTTGGCGAAGAAGTTGAGCGCCAAATCCTTCAAATGCTCAGGATCAATGGGCGAGCCAGCCAGGCGCTCCGTAGAGGATTCGTAGGACCAGTAGATGATGAGCGGTTTCCCAATGATGTTTTCGCGGGGCACAAAGCCCCAATAGCGGCTATCGAGCGAGGAGTCGCGATTGTCGCCCATCGCGAAGTAGCAATTTGGCGGCACGACAACGGTCTTATCCTTCACGTGCTTGTTGAGCATTTCTTCGGCCCCCGGGTAGACTCGCATGTTGGGTTCCGAAGGAAAGTTGTCCCGGTAACTGTCGAAATAATCCGTCTTGTGGTACTTGTATGGCTCGTTAACGGGCCGGCCGTTCAGGATGAGTTGTTTATTCTCCAAACGAATTGTGTCGCCGGGTACGCCGATCACTCGTTTAACGAAGGTTTGCCGGATATCTTCGGGATAGCGAAAAACGATAATGTCTCCGCGCTTCACATCCGTGTAAGGCAGCAAATATTGACTGACGGCACCCTTGGGGGAGTAAGCGAGCTTATCGACCAGCAAGTGGTCGCCAATCAGCATCGTATCTTCCATCGAGCCGGTGGGAATCACGAAGGCCTGTACCAGAGTCGTGGTAGCGAAGAGCAGCAAGAGGATGGTAACCGTCCACTCGCCAATCGTTCCCCGCTGCGTTTCCGCAAGGCTGTGCCGGGCTTTATTGAACTTCTCTAGGAAGCTCGGTTCTTTCGCCGGCGGAGCGGCGTTGGGAGTACTCACGGAATCGTTCTCTTTAGTCATTATGTTCGATTGCCTCGGTCGCTGGGTTAGTTGTAGCCGGGGAAGTCTCCACTTGCGAAAAACGACGGAGGCGGAAAGCTTCCGCAATGCTGATGTAGATGTTGATCAGGCCTAGGCCACTCACCGCGCCCCGGAAGTAGAAATTCATCCAGATCATTCCCCATTCGGGGCTCAGATTGCCCAGCAGATTGGGCCGCCAAAAGTCGCTCCAGGGGAAGAAGACGAGAAAGAGCCCGACTTCAAAGCAGAGCACGACGAAGAGAATTCCGCTCAGCTTGTGGTACCAGCGATACTCCATTTTGTCCCCTTAGTCCGCGAATAATCCTAATTGCACAACGGCACGAACCGGGGCGAAACTCGCGCGATGCCATGGTGTGACGCCGTGCGCTCGCAACGCCGCCAAATGATCTGGCGTTCCGTATCCTTTGTTGGAAGCCAAGCCATACTGGGGATACTGCCGATCCAGTTCTCTCATTACATCGTCGCGCGACGTTTTCGCCAATATGGATGCCGCTGCGATTGATTTGGACTTGGCGTCTCCCTTAACCAAACCCTCCTGCGGAAGATCCACATCCAGGCGAAGAAAATCGATGAGCAGATAATCGGGCCGCGCAGACAATCCTTCTACGGCACGCTTCATCGCCAAACGCGAGGCCTGTAGAATATTTATGCGCTCGATTTCCTCGACGCTCGCAAATGCCACACTCCATGCTACGGATTGCGCGCGGACTTGTTCGGCCAAAACGGGACGCTCGTCCTCCGGAACTAATTTGCTGTCCCGAATACCTTCAAGCTTGGCAGGATGCTTCAATATGACCGCCGCCGCGCACACGGGCCCTAAAATGCAACCTCTCCCGGCCTCGTCGACCCCGGCCGGGGCGGCGAAACCGAGAGAGCGCAAGCGATTTTCATACCGCAAGCTGCAAATGGGGGCGCGGGGCACGCGAACCGTTTTGGTTAGACGCGTTCCTTGAGGCGGGCAGCCTTGCCCTTCAGGCCG
>VFQP010003463.1_pt1 | contig 15970 bp, 15 predicted proteins | sample 3512351 | NCBI WGS metagenome assembly VFQP01 (sample SAMN10412372, study PRJNA504923) | tailings metagenome | isolation source: Relicate 1 Philex TSF1 revegetated site | place: Philippines: Tuba, Benguet | collected 2017-08-29 | reverse complement strand
ATGGATGGATATGAGATTCAAATATAAATAATTGAGCTTGTATCATTAATAAGATATGGTGTGACAGAGATACTATATCAAAAGATGATTACAATTCCTTTATGATGCTGCTATGATTTCACGTTTCTTCAATTTCCATTTATCCAAAACCTTCTCACAAAAAAGAAACTCATAGCGGGATGATTTGAAAGCGTCCTTGATTTCAACAATACAAAACGCTTTATCTGCCTGATCATTAAAAAGTGTAAATCTCGGAGCATCTTGCGAACAACGAGAAGCCCCTATCGAAAGCTGTCAGACTTACGGTCAAAATTGCAACACATCAGTCGGTATCAACTGCGGCAGCGGCTTGGTTTGCGCAGACAAGCGCTATTGGCATGGTACATTTACAGATAGTCAATAGACTATAGAATCTATTAAATGCCGGAGCCATCAACAATGGCCACAGCTTTTTTAACTAAGCTTTGGCTACAGATCTGCGCAGCCATATGTATATTTAAAAATAATTATTTTAACCAAAAACAATATTTATGAAAACTAAAATTTTACTACCCATCGTATTGTTGACACTTAGTTTCTCTGCCTCTGCACAAAGCTCGCAGAAGACTCGTCAAACAAAATCTTATACTGCAAAAGATATCAAGGCACTTCCGAACAATGTATTGTATGTTTTGAATGACAGTATTACCGGCACAAGCAAAAATATTTTTAAAAAGATCAAGCCATCTGAGATCGCCAGCCTAAAAAAATTAGATGCACCTGCTGAAACAGCAATATATGGAACAAGGGGAGCCAACGGTGTTGTTTTGGTAACTACCCATAAGGGCAAAAACAAATCAGCATTATAGTAAAAGTGTTATACCGATATGTTGTCAAAAGCATTCAACACATGGAATTTACTCCTAAAGGCCATCTCTTAACTACTTTTTACTTTTGAGACATTAGATAAAGGAAATGAATAGGTATGCGGCGAAACAAAATCAGTTTCAAAGTCATCCACTATTCGAAACCCAGGATTCTATCTCCTACCCGCAATGGTGACACGCAATGCGCAGGGGGATTTAAGCCACGGCAATTATTTTTTTGAAGGTAAAACCTCAAAAAACAATCGGTCAGAAATCCTTTACTATTTTTTCCTCAACAGTTGTATCACACAGCTTCGTCGGGCTCGCCCGACGAAGCCCACAGCCCATCACAACCCCTTTACAAAAAAAAGCCCACCGAAACCTAAGCTCCAGTGGGCAAAGTCATCTTTCAAACTAATAGCTCATACCCCAATCCCTACACCCCGGCAAGCCAAGTCGGCCTCACCCAACAAAACCCACAGCACATCATCACCCCTACACAAAAAAAAAGCCCACCGAAACCTAAGCTCCAGTAGGCAAAATCATCTTTCAAACTAATAGCTCATACCCAATCCCTACACCCTCGGCAAGCCAAGTCGGGCTCGCCCGACGAAGCCCACAGCCCATCATCACCCCTACACAAAAAAAAACCCACCGAAACCTAGGCTTCAGTGGGCGAAGTCGGGACGACTGGATTCGAACCAGCGACCTCTTGCACCCCATGCAAACGCGCTACCGGGCTGCGCTACGTCCCGCTCTGTGAATTGACCGCAATTGAAATTCAATCGCTTATCGGTCAAATCGGGGTGCAAATATAGGGGGTAAAACAAAAATTCAGGCTATATTGCAGAAAATTTTATCAGGCTACATGAAGATCCTCATCCGGCAGGCATTGATTAATGATGCAAATTCAGCTCATCATCAACAGGTTAAAGATATTCTTATTGAGGATGGCCGTATTACCCAGATCAGCGATCAATACAACGGTCAGGCCAATCAGGTCGTGGATGCAATAGGCTGTCAGGTATCTCCCGGCTGGGTCGATCCCTTCGCACTGGGTTGCGATCCCGGCATGGAACACCGCGAAACCCTCGCTACCCTGGCTGCCTCGGCTGCGGCCGGTGGTTTTACCAGGTGCTTCGCCCTTCCCGATAACCAACCGGTAACCGATAATAAGGCCCAGGTAGAATATATCCGACTCAGCTCGGGTCAGTTACCCGCCCTCATACACCCACTTGGTGCCATTACCCGAAAAATGGAAGGTTTGGCATTGGCCGAAATGTACGATATGTACAATAGCGGCGCCGTAGCTTTTACCGATGGCCTCAAACCCGTTCAATCGCCGGGGCTGTTTATGAAAGCGCTACAATATGTAAAAGCTTTTGATGGTGTACTAATCCAGATCCCCATAGATAAAAGTATTGGTGCCGGCGGACTCATGAACGAAAGTATTGTGTCGACCCGATTGGGATTACCGGGTATTCCTGCCATAGCCGAAGAACTCATGATTAAACGTGACCTGGACCTGCTCCGATATACCGGATCCAGGTTACATATCACGGCCGTATCAACTGCCAAAAGCATTGCCCTTATTCAAGCAGCCAAGGCTGAAGGTTTACAGGTTACCTGCAGTGCCACCCCCTATCACCTCTTCTTTACCGAAGAAGATATGGCTCAGTACGATACCAACCTGAAACTCAACCCTCCCCTGCGTTCGGCAGCAGATGTGGCTGCTTTGCGTGCCGCTGTCATGGATGGCACGGTAGACTGCATCGCATCTCACCACCTGCCGCAAGACTGGGACCATAAAACCTGCGAGTTCGAATATGCCGCACCGGGTATGATCGGACTACAAACTGTGTTCCAGGTGTTGCAATCTGCCCTGCCAGCTCTCAGCAATGAACGACTGATTGAAATTTTATCGACCAACACACGTAATATTTTCCAACTTCCTGCAACTAATATTGTTGAGGGCGCTGCCGCTGAATTAACTATCTTCAACCGTGACAAAACCACCACATTGGAAAAGTCTGGTTTGAAGAGCCGTTCTGCTAATTCTCCTTTCCTGGGTAAAACCATGCCGGGAAAAATAGTGGCTACCATCCTCAATAACCAATTAACCACACAACCTTAAAACGGAATTGCTATGGAAAAGAAAATTACTGCCCCCTGGGTAAAAGGTTTGATCATTGCCCTGATTCTGATTGTATTCAGCATCGTGATTTATGTTAGCGGACAAACCACCAACCGATCACTTGGGTATATTCAATTCATTATATTGATTGGCGGTCTGGTATGGTCATGCATCAGCTATTCGAAAGAAAATGATGCGAATGTGACTTTTGGTAACGTATTCGGACATGGTTTCAAAACTACGGCTGCAGCTACGGTGATCTTTATTATTTATCTGGTACTCGCTATCAAACTGATTTTCCCTGACATGATCGATCTCTTTATTGAAAATGCCCGTACTGAAATGGAAAAACAGGGTAAACTGAATGCAGAGCAAATAGAACAAGGCATTTCCATGACCAGAAGATTCTTCATGGTATTCACCATTGGCGGAACCATCATCATGAATGCCATTGTTGGTGCACTCGGTTCTTTGCTTGGTGCTGCCATTGCTAAAAAGAACCCTCAACCCAACCCTTTCTAATTACACGATATGCTGGATATATCCATCGTTATACCTTTATTGAATGAAGATGAATCCTTGCCGGAACTTTGTGCATGGATTGAGTCTGTAATGCAACAACATGGCTTTAGCTATGAAGTGATTCTGGTAGACGATGGCAGTACCGATAATAGCTGGTCGGTCATAGAAAATATTGGCCGTAAAAATCCGGCTTTTAAAGGCATCAAGTTCCAGCGCAATTATGGAAAGTCTCCCGCGTTGAATGAAGGCTTTAAAGCAGCCCGCGGCGAAGTGGTGATTACCATGGATGCCGATATGCAGGATTCTCCCGATGAGATTCCCGCACTCCGTGCCATGATTCTCGAAGAAGGATATGACATGGTGAGTGGCTGGAAGAAAAAACGTTACGACAACAGACTAACCAAAAACATCCCCTCCAAACTCTTCAATGCTGCTGCCCGCTTTAGCTCAGGTATTCGTTTGCATGATTTTAACTGCGGTCTCAAAGCCTATCGCAATAAAGTGGTCAAGAGCATTGAAGTGTATGGGGAAATGCACCGCTATATTCCTATCCTTGCCAAATGGAGCGGCTTTAAAAAGATTGGCGAAAAAGTAGTAGAACACCGCGCCCGTAAATATGGTACCACCAAGTTCGGACTCAGTCGTTTTGTGAATGGCTTCCTCGATCTGGCCACCATCATGTTCCTGGGTAAGTTTGGTAAAAGACCCATGCAATTCTTTGGCCTGCTGGGAACCCTGTTCTTCCTGATCGGTTCTGTGGCAAGCATTTATCTGATCCTTGCCAAATTCATGGATACCGAATTTTCACTTACCAACCGCCCCAGCTTTTATATTGCCCTTACTACCATGATTATTGGTATGCAACTGTTCCTGACAGGCTTTGTAGCCGAACTGGTGGTACGGAATGCTTCGGAAAGAAATGTGTACCTCATTGAAAGCACACTGGGGCTCCAAAGCAACAGTGCGCAGGAAGGATGAAAAAGAAACTGATCATTATAGGTTCTGCCTGGCCATTACGTGGCGGAGGCATTGCCACCTTCAATGAACGGATGGCAAGGCAATTCATGCAGGAAGGTTATGATGTAACCATTTACAGCTTCTCGCTGCAATACCCCTCCTTTCTCTTTCCAGGTAAATCACAGTACGGCAATGAACCCAAGCCCGGCGACCTGAATATCGTTACCTGTATCAATTCCATCAACCCCTTTAACTGGCTGCGCAGTGGCTGGCGCATTAAAAAGGAAAAAGCTGATATCGTTGTGGTTCGCTACTGGCTCCCCTTAATGGGTCCCTGCTTGGGCACCATACTGCGAATAGTGAAAGGCAACAAATATTCCCGCATTATTTGCATCGCAGATAATGTACTGCCACATGAAAAAAGACCCGGCGACAAAGCCTTCACCCGTTATTTTATACAACCGGTAGATGCTTTCATTACCATGAGTGCCAAGGTATTTCAAGACCTGCGGGGCTTTACCCAAAAGAAAGCCATCACCACCGTTCACCCTTTGTACGATAATTTTGGCGCCATCATACCCGTTCAAGAGGCCAGGGCGCAACTACAATTGCCCGTAAATGGCCCTATTATCCTCTTCTTTGGCTTTATCAGGGAGTACAAAGGGTTGGACATGCTGCTAAGAGCCATGGCCATCCTGAAGCAGAAAGGGGGCATTGTGCCCCATTTGCTGATTGCCGGGGAGTTTTATGGTAATAGCGACATCTATCAGGCCCTTATTGATGAATTAAACATCCGTGACCTGTTGATACTGCGTACAGATTTTATACCCGACAGTGAAGTAAGGAATTATCTCTGCGCGGCAGATTTTGTGATACAGCCCTATCGCAATGCCACCCAATCAGGCATCACCCCCCTAGCCTATCATTTTGAAAAACCCATGCTCGTAACAGATGTGGGCGCCCTCCCCGAAATGGTACCCCATGGTAAAGTGGGTATCGTAACCGAACCCAATGAAAGTGCTATCGCCGAGGGCATTACCCAACTCTACAGTTTAGGAGAAGCGCATTTTTTGCCGCATCTTCGCGAAGAGAAAAGGAAATATGGCTGGCAGATTCTGACGCAAAAAATCGAAGCGCTGGCCAATAGTTTATAAACGCCAAAAACCATGACCATGAAAGAAAAGATCAGTGAGATCGTGGCGGCATCTATTGCCGTAAAACAAGACGTACTCTCCAATGAGGAACTTTTACATACCGTACAAGCAATCACCACACAGGTAATCGCTGCATTCAAAGCAGGAAAAAAAGTGATGTTCTGCGGAAATGGTGGCAGTGCTGCCGATGCTCAACACCTGGCCGCCGAATTTTCAGGCCGCTTCTACAAAAACCGACGCGCCCTTCCTTCCGATGCTTTACATTGTAATAGCTCATACCTGACCGCTGTGGCCAACGACTATAGCTTTGATGAAATTTACAGCCGCCTGGTAGATGGCACCATGGAAAAAGGTGATATACTGATTGGCATCAGCACTTCAGGTAACTCCCCCAATATTGTGAAAGCCTTTGAAACCGCAAGGGCCAAAGGTATTACCACGGTTGGATTTACCGGTGCCAGTGGCGGAAAGATGAAGGAATTATCTGACCTCTTATTGAATGTTCCTTCTACTATTACACCACGCATTCAGGAAAGTCATATCCTGCTCGGACATATCATTTGTGAATTAACAGAAGCCGCTATTTTCGAATGAGTCAGTCTTTGCAAGCAAGTAGCATCCACCAGGATTGGACACTCTTCCTCGACCGAGATGGGGTGATCAATTTTGAGAAGAATAATGATTACATTCTACATCGCACTGAATTCAAATTCTACGAAGGAGTTAAAGATGCATTGGCCTACCTGGCAACACGCTTCAATCGCATAGTGATCGCCACCAATCAGAAAGGAGTAGCCAAAGGACTCATGACACAGCATGACCTGAACGATATACATGCGTATATGCTGGAAGAGATCCAGGGAGCCGGCGGCCGCATTGATCGCATTTATGCCTGTACGGATATGAGTGACGATTCTCCCAATCGCAAACCACAAGCCGGTATGGCATTCATGGCACAGCAAGAAATCCCGGACATTGATCTGAATAAGAGTATCATGGTAGGCAACCGGATGAGTGACATGAAATTTGGTCGTAATGCAGGCATGTACACCGTATTTCTGGCAACCACCCATCCTGAAACAGCTTTTCCCGATCCGGCCATCGACCTGCGATTCGATGATTTGGCGGCTTTTGCTGCATTCCTGAAAGACAGCTAAGAAAAGCCTAAAAACCACTGCATGACTGCTATAAAGCCGCTGATCCTGTAATTTTGACCTATGATAAGATGGATTACCCTTTGCCTGTCTCTTGCAATCTGTCAGCTTGCGATCTCGCAAAACAGAACTGAACTGCAGCAACTGGAAGATGACATCAAGCCTTATGCCTATACCATTCTGAATGGTGAAACCCTGGCAGAACGCTTCCGGGCAGATAGTGCTTTCACCCGTGGATTAGTGCGTGCACTCAATATGCCCTATTCCTTCAATTATCATTTCGATTCACTCACCACTATTTCGCAGATGTATGCGCCAGATAGTAGCTTCCGCATTTTCACCTGGCAAATGGAAATGGAAGACCTGAATCATTACCGTCAGAAAGGCGCTATTCAAATGCGTACTGCTAATGGATCACTGAAACTATTTCCCCTTTTCGATTATTCAGCCTATTCAGAAAATCCCGTCGACTCGGTGCGGGATGCACGTCACTGGATTGGTTCTGTTTACTATAATATCATTCAAACCACGTACAACCGCAGAACCTACTATACGTTATTTGGATTTGATGCGAATGATTCACGCAGCAATAAAAAATGGCTGGAAGTATTATGGTTCGATGAGCAGGGCAACCCACAGTTTGGCGGACGTTTCTTCAACTATCGTGAAGATGCCATGAAGCCCAAACAGCCTGCCTTTCGCTTCTGTTATGAATATAAAAAAGATGCCAGTGCCAAGCTCAACTATGACCCTGAAATGGGTATGATCATTATGGCGCACCTGGTGAGTGAAGAAGGAGATAATAGTAAGAAGCACACGCTGGTACCCTATGGTAGCTTCGAGGGTTTTAAATGGCTGGGGGGTAAATGGGTACACCAGGCAGATATTGCAGAAGTGAATCCCGACTCCAGGATCAATCCCGACCAAACACGACAAAGAAACAAAGGCGGCAACTAACCTTCGTGCCTACCTTCGTGTCCTTTGTGTCCTTTGTGGTTTCAAATATGCTTGCATTATCTGCAGGCTTGCTAAATGTCAAAGAGATTTGAAACCACAAAGGACACAAAGGACACGAAGGTAGGCACGAAGGTTTAGTCGAGTTTGAGGACGGCTAGGAAGGCTTCTTGTGGCACTTCTACGTTACCGATTTGGCGCATCCGTTTCTTACCTTCCTTCTGCTTTTCCAATAGTTTTCTCTTACGGCTGATATCACCACCATAACATTTTGCGGTCACATCTTTACGCATGGCACTGATGTTCTCACGTGCTATTACTTTGGCGCCGATGGCAGCCTGTATGGCGATCTGGAACTGCTGACGGGGTAATAATTCCTTCAACTTTTCACAAAGCTTACGGCCAAAATCCTGCGCACGGCTGCGGTGGATCAATGCACTCAGTGCATCTACCCTATCGTTATTGAGGAGGATATCCATTTTTACGATATCTGCATCGCGATAGCCAATTGGCGTATAATCGAATGAGGCATAGCCGCGGGTAGAGCTTTTCAGCTTATCATAGAAATCGAATACGATTTCAGTAAGCGGCATTTCGAATATGAGTTCAACCCTGGTCGGGGTAAGATAGCTTTGGTTAATGAGCATACCCCTTTTACCCAAACATAGAGTCATGATATTACCGATATAGTCGGGCAGGGTAATGATTTGTGCTTTAATGAAAGGCTCTTCTATCCTGTCGATTTTCACTGTATCGGGCATTTCGGCAGGGTTGTTCACGATGAGTTTTTCGTCACGGGTGGTATAGGCAATAAAACTTACGTTGGGAACCGTGGTGATCACCGTTTGATTGAACTCGCGCTCCAGCCTTTCCTGGATGATCTCCATGTGCAGCAGTCCCAGGAATCCGCAACGGAATCCAAAACCCAGCGCCTGTGAGGTTTCCAGTTCAAAAGTGAGGGAGGCATCATTCAATTGCAGTTTGTCCATGCAGTCGCGCAATTCCTCGAACTCATCGGTATTCACCGGGAAGATACCTGCGAATACCATGGGCTTCACTTCTTCAAAACCCTGGATCATTTCACCGGGATTGGCGGCGAGGGTAATGGTATCACCTACTTTTACTTCTTTCGCATTTTTAATACCGGTAATGATATAACCCACATCACCAGCAGACACTTCGTTTTTAGGTGTCATACTCAGCTTGAGTACACCAACTTCATCGGCAAAATAGTCGCTGCCGGAAGAAACGAAACGGATTTTATCGCCTTTACGCAGCACCCCATTCAGGATCCTGTAGTAAACAATGATACCGCGGAAGCTATTGAATACGCTATCGAAGATCAATGCCTGCAGGGGCGCTTCGGTATTGCCCTGCGGTGCAGGAATTCTTTCTACAATAGCCTGCAGAATTTCTTCGATACCAATACCTGATCTACCACTGGCCAGGAGAATATCTTCCTGCTTGCAGCCAATCAGGTCAACAATCTGGTCGGTAACCTCGGGAATCTTGGCACCTTCCATATCGATCTTATTGATAACCGGAATAATCTCCAGGTCATTATCGATGGCCAGGTACAGGTTACTGATAGTTTGTGCCTGGATACCCTGTGAAGCATCTACCAATAGCAGTGCACCTTCACAGGCTGCGAGGGCACGGCTTACTTCATAGCTGAAGTCTACGTGACCCGGTGTATCAATCAGGTTCAGTACATATTGTTCTCCCTTGTGGGTATAGTTAATCTGAATCGCGTGGCTCTTGATGGTGATACCCTTCTCACGTTCCAGGTCCATATCATCCAGTACCTGGTCCATCATTTGCCTTTCGGTAATGGTTTTGGTATGTTCCAATAACCTGTCGGCCAGGGTGCTTTTACCGTGGTCGATATGGGCAATGATGCAAAAATTCCTGATATTCTTCATAAGGGTGCAAATATATGACGGGAAAGGCAGAAGAATGAAAAGGCCGGGGCGGGTTATTTATCCCCGAACCGGCCTTTTTGGAATTTATAACAATTTTTCCCTATTTCAGGGCCTTGATAATCGCTTTGAACTCATCGGCAATGAGGGAAGCGCCGCCTACCAGACCACCATCTACATCGGGCTGGGCAAATAATTCAACGGCATTACTCGCTTTTACGCTACCACCATACAGGATACTGATCTGATCGGCTGTTTCCTGTCCGTATTTACCCGCCAGCAGGGCGCGAATGGCGGCATGCATTTCCTGTGCCTGTTCATTACTGGCCGTTTTACCGGTACCGATAGCCCAAATGGGTTCATAGGCGATCACCACATCCAGTACCTGCTCCTTGCTGAGGTGGAAGAGTGATTCTTCCAGTTGCTGAGCCACAAAAGCGTTCTGAGTACCCGCTTCACGAATGGCCAGGGGCTCACCACAGCAAAAAATGGGGGTAAGCTGGTGTTCGAGAACGATATTCAATTTATCGGCCAGGAACTGATTGGATTCCTGAAAATATTCCCGGCGCTCAGAGTGTCCCAATACCACATGGGTTACACCCAATGATTGCAACATGGCCACCGATACCTCACCGGTATAGGCACCGCTTTTTTTGCTATAACAGTTTTGTGCAGCAAGATATACGTGCTCATTGGCAGCGATTTTTTGTTTACCCATGAAGAGGTATGGAGCAGGAACAGCAAATACCACCTGACGTTGTGCAGTCAGGTTGTACTGCTCAGACAGTATATCATTCAACAATTGCTCACCTTCTGCGAGGGTCAGGTTCATTTTCCAGTTGGCGGCTGCGATTTGTTTTCTCATCATAGTTGATATATAAATTGAATGGCGAAAGTAAGTGAAGTTTTGAAAACGCTTGTTAGCCTGTATGGGTTGCTTGTTGATGAAGTGCAGTGTACACAGCTCTTTCTTCTTCCGTAAAAGATTGTTGCTTCATCGCTTTCCAGTTGGCCATGTGCAGAAAGGCGGTTTCCAGGCGGTAGATCTCGCCTAGGGTTCCCCAGCTAAAATTGGGTATGTGTTTGGGGAGAAGTCCGTTGCCAAATACATTACAACAAGCCCCGATAACAGTACCGGTATTGATGGCGGTTTGAATAGCGGTGCGCGAGTGATCGCCCATGAGTAATCCGAACTTATTACCTACGGGTTGAAAATTTTGAGAAGCTTCATTCCATAAAGACACGGTACCACCGCTATTCTTAAGATTACTATTAGAAGTACCCGCCCCCCAGTTACACCATTCCCCTATTACAGAGTCGCCCATATACCCATCATGTGCTTTATTGGAAAAACCCATGATAATGCTGTTCTTGATTTCACCACCTCCCATGCAATAAGGACCAAAGGTGGTGGCACCATAAATGCGGCTATTCAGTTTCAATACCGATCCTTCGCCCATGGCAAAAGGTCCGCGGATGGCAGTACCTTCCATAATGGTGGCCTGCTTACCAATATAAACAGGTCCCGTGCTGGCATTGATGATGCAATGCTCCATTTGAACCCCTGCTTCCAAAAAAATTTGATCGGCACCCATACACCGGTTACTGGCAGCAATGGGAGCAGAAGATCGCCCATGTGTAACCAGTGCAAAATCTGATCGCAAGAGCTGGTCATTCCATGATACCAAATCCGAGGCTTGCGACATTCTTTGAACAGGTATTGTAAGTACCTGAGCAGGCAATTCATACAATGCCCGGCTATCTGCAAAATGTCCTTTAGCGGCTACCAACTGATCATTGAAGTAATAAGCAGTGCCTACCGGCATCTCATGACATAATTCAATCAGTTCCGGGTTTGGCAGAACGGTGGCATCTACCCAAATGGCTTCTCTGGCAGGGATAGGCTGATAAAGCGGCTGTAAAACAGGAATAGTACTATTATAAACAGCCCCACCACTAAGCAGCACCCATCTTTCCTGCATAGTAAAAATGCCTGCACGCAAATGAGCAACTGCCCGTGTAGCGCTAAAGGGATAAAAACGATTCCGGTCTTGCGGATCAAACAAAACGATATCCATGTTTCAAACCTACAAAAAAAGCCCCATGGTGTTGGCTTTTATGTAAATTAGAGTAATCCTGCATCTTTCAAGAAAACAGCTATGAAACAACAATTATTCATTGTATGCATGCTCGTAATTTCGGCCTGCATGACTGCAAAAACAAATGCAACAAAAGAAGAAATCACCAACCGATACTGGAAGCTTACCGCCTTGAACGGCGAACCGGTAGTACCTGTACCGAATGGCGGTCGTGAACCACATATGCGATTAAATCCTGCCGATCAGCGGGTAAGTGGTAATGGAGGCTGTAATAGTTTTGGCGGAAAATTTAGTTTGCAAGAGAATAATGGCATCAGTTTTTCGCAGGTATTTTCCACACAAATGGCATGCGACAATCTGGCTACTGAAGCTGCATTTTTCAAAGCGCTGAATGCGGCTAATGAATATCGGGTATTGAATGATACCCTATGGCTGAAAAAAAAGGGTGATAGTGGTGAATTGGCAAAATTTGTATCGGTAGTGATGCAGTAATAAACACTTTGCCATAAACGCTCTTGAAGCCCTATCCAATTGGCTTCAATTAACCATAACAAAAGATACTATACAGCTTAGCTATCTACCTAACAAAATCTCCCTGCTACATTCAGTAGCAGGGAGATGAAAATATTATCTGGATTGATTATTGCCCGAAATTTTTCCGGCAATGACTACTGGGATTAACTAATCTGGTTTTTTAGCCCCCTCAGCCGCGAGTTGCACCATGGCAACTACTTCTTCTACTGCTGCATCATAACCAACACCACCGCCCACGAATTTGAAACGGATATTACCATTTCCATCAACAATGAATTTGGTGGGTATACCAGGCACATCGAACTTACTTACCACTTCATTTACACCTTCAGTATTTTTAAGATCCATCAATACATGGAAAGGATAGTTATTTTTTGTCATGAAGGCACGGGCACTATCGGTAGCGTGTTCTTCTCTTTCCCAGGTGTGGATGAAGAAGAATTTCACATTCGGATCATCTTTGAAGCGACTAACCGCCTTGTTCATAGCAGGGAATGATTGGATGCAGGGGCCACACCAGGTAGCCCAGAAATCGAGTACCAGGGTTTTACCCTTATAATCATCAAGAGAAACGGTTTTACCATCAACATCTTTTACCGTAAAACGGGGAGCAGGTTTGTTGATCATTTGTTTCTTCATTTCTTCCTTCACTTTGGTAGCGAGGGCCGCATTTACTTCGGCGATATAAGCATCATAACCGCCACCTTTTATTTCGGTATACAGCTCTTTCAGGTTATTCTTTACCTGATCAGAAGCTTTACCGTCTTTTACCGCTGCTTCCAATACTTTCAGGGCCTCATCTTTTTTGCCCATTTGTTTTAATACTTCTGCATAGGTTGCATTAGTAACAGGATTCACACGCTTAGCACTGTCGTACACTTCCTTAATATAAGGATAGGCATCTTGATAGCGCTTCTGTTCTACATAAAGTTGGGCAATAGAACTGCTGTACCCAAAATAACCGCTCGCAGCAAAACGTTCTTTAGGATCGCTGCTTGCCTTTTTCTTATAAGAAAGGGAAAGCGCCTGCGCTTTCTTGTACAATGCTTCGGCTTCATTGATGAATCCTTTTTCCTTGAGACGGCCGGCAACTGAGGCCCAGCCCTCACCTTTCCAAAAATCACTCTCGGTTTTGTCGGCATATTCAAGTGCTTTCTGCACATTGCCTGCATTGGCATAGGCTGTAGCTACTGCATTACGGGCATAGTCATACACAATCACATCTTCACCGGGCTTGGGAGCAAATTTTTTGATCCAGGCTTCATAGAGCTTTTCCTTTTTAACAGCGTCTTTTTCATTATACACCGTCGTCACTTCCTCATTACGCATGAGTTGTCCGAGTGGAAATTTCTTCTTCTCCAAAGTAGCAATGGAATCAACCACTTTTCTTTTCTTTAATTGAGAGAAGAAATTACGGGCGGTAACCCAATCTTTTTCTTCATTGCTTTTGAGAGAAGCCAGTAATAATTTTTCGAGTTGTTGTTTGTCTTCATCACTACCTGCTACTAAACGGGTATAGACTTGCGTAGTGCTATCATTATCATTGGCCTTCGATTCACTGAATAACAGGAAGGCAGATAATGCAAGGAGGGTTAATTTTTTCATGCGAAAGAAATGTTTAAAATGGTTGTTAGCTCATTCTAAAGTTACTGATTGCCTGCAAATTCCGGGACACAAAATAGCTAACGAGTGTTATTATTAGCCCAGATCCCATGCTGGCAAAGGGATTCATGAGATCGAATAAGCCGGCTCCAGTCATCGCCTGACGCATTTCCCCCTTGTAATTGACAGGTATTGCCCCCTTCCCCTATTGTGTGGCATGATAACTTTGTTACTCAATCTGTACAACATGAAAAAGCATACAATCATTTATTGGGTAGCAACGATCATCATCTTTTTGTTTGAAGGAGTTATGCCTGCGCTTACCTCACACACAGAAATGGCGAAGGAAGGTATCCGGCAGTTGGGCTATCCGGCATATTTTGGTACTACGCTGGTGATATGTAAGATAGCAGGCAGTTTGGCATTAATCATTCCGCAGGTACCACCCAGGGTGAAGGAATGGGCCTATGCGGGGTTTACATTTAATTTCCTGTTTGCTACGATTAGTCATGTGGTGGTGAATGGGCCGGAGTTGCTGAGTTTCTTTCCGTTGTTGGTGTTGGGGGTGTTGGGGGTTTCGTATAGGAGTTATTATAGGTTGCATACAAAACTTGGGGATTTGTAGCCTTCGTGTAAACCTAAAAAAGTAGATCGACAAAATTGAAATGTTTAAAGCAAAAATGAATTTTCAAGTTTCAGAATTAAAATACAATAAAGGAATAATAAAATCTGAGATTGATTACAGTTCTGAATAATCGATTTAGAATGTTGAATTATTTATGATGCAGTTACTATTACAATTACTTATTTAACCATTTAAAAACTTGGTTTAATAAGTAAGTCATTTTTGATTCTCTGTTGTCCTTATGATATTAGATAGCTTTTCCAAAACTTTAAAATCAATCTGAGATTCTTCTTTTACAAGATATCCAGTCTTTTGCTGAGTAAAAATTTCTTTCGATGCGATTTCGAGAATCGTATTTCTAGTAACTTCATTAGATATACTTGAAATAATTCTAAAAACAGCAGCTAATGAATTAGCTTTATGCATGTTTATTGTAAAGTTATGCATTATAGCATTGTAGTTTTTTAGACAGAACTTTAGAACTAAAATAATAATCGATAATATAAGGAATCTCAATAAAATTCTTTTAACTAAATCATAATAAAAAAGTGTCTGAGAATGATTAACCGGTATTTTATTATTAGAAAAAACATTACAGTAATCCTCCCAACAACTTTGGATAAAGCAAGCTGCTGTTATTATTAGAATAATTGTAGTTAAAATAATCCCCGCTATCCATATTCTTGAAGTATTTTTATTAAGGTTTGCTGATTCTGTAAAAATCTGCTCCTGCTTCATCAATTCAAAATTCGATAATTGCTTATTATACCTTTCAGATATCTCATTTATCTCGTTCTGCATTCTTATTTTAAGTTCTTCTATAAGCAAAGCATCAGCAGTAGACTTTTCGCTAAGCTCTTTAAGTTGTTTATCATACTCATCGTTTCTTTTTTGCATTTCTACTCGTGCTGAGTATTCTTGAAATATTAGATTAATGGAATTTCTGAGTTGTAATATCTGATAAACTAAATTTGTGTTTCGAACTGAAATACTTTTACTACTCTGATCTACATTTTTAGAAACAATTGAGTCAACTACTTTAAAAATAGAATGAAGTTCAGTAATTGAAATTCCAATATCGTTGCTTATGCGTCTTAAAGAAGTAACAAGTTGCTGGATTTGAGAGAGTATGGCCTTAGTATCAGTATCGCTGAAATGAGCAATCCCATCTTCAGACAAAAGTATCTCGCCCAAAACAGAAAAATATTCCAAATACGGCTGAATAATATAAAAATTATCATTCCGAGATGCTGTATCCATTAACGAACTTCTAGTAACCAAAAATCTTTCTATAATTATAGACTGCTCCCTGTTTAGCATTATATTATAAATTCATTTTTTTAGATACTTACTAAAGAAATATTACAAATAAAAATAGGCATTTTGTCTAAAACAATTAACCAACTTAAAACTTACAACTAGGAGATCTCCCCATAGGTTTCCCTACAGAAAATAAAAATCTCATGAAAAT
>VFQP010003462.1_pt1 | contig 15970 bp, 13 predicted proteins | sample 3512351 | NCBI WGS metagenome assembly VFQP01 (sample SAMN10412372, study PRJNA504923) | tailings metagenome | isolation source: Relicate 1 Philex TSF1 revegetated site | place: Philippines: Tuba, Benguet | collected 2017-08-29 | reverse complement strand
CTTGTTGGACCACTGGATGAGGCATTGGTTCGCGTCGGCCTCGCTCACGGACACCTGCTGCGCCGCCGTGGTGCCCAGAGCCAGCGCCAGCAGCAGCAGCAACGCCTGGGCCGCCACGACTCGGCGCCGTGCACAGCCGTGCGGCATCGCCATCGCGTACGAGCCGCCGAACATCAGGACTAATCCTCCTGCGGCCTCTACGCTACGCCACTCGGGCCATCGCTGCGCAGCTCGCTGCGGCGCAGCATTGGTGGCGTCAACGGGTGTCGGCATGCCCCACATCGTGGTCGACGCCTCGAACCTGCGCGGCGTGCTGGATGAGCAGCTCCCAACGCCTCAATACATGGGGCGCGCCGGCAACCTTGGAGGGTCGTCCGCTGCAGGTGAGGAGAGAGGTGGGAGCGCGGCGCCCAGCTGTCGCAGCGTCTGTCGCTCAGGAGGGAGATCCGATCGAGGCCGCGCGCATCGACTCAGCACGCCTTGTGCATCCGCAAGTGCTGCAGCCGCATGCGAGAGAATCTCGCGTTTGGGGCTCCAGGATGATCACCTGGCGGGCTCATATCGCGCGCCGCAACACTCGCTTTGCTCGCAGATCAGCATGCTTCACGCAGCACGGTAGTGGCCAAGGACCGCCGAGTCAAGGGCGCACACGAGAAGCACGTGCACGTCGACCGCGCCGCCAAGGAGCGCAAGGCACGCACCGCCTCCCGCTCCCGCAGCCTCAAGGAGGCCAGGAGCGGCAGCGGAGGATCCGTCCAGGACCTCTCGCCCACCGCACTGTACCTGACGCTGCTGGGCGGCCTCCTCGTCGTCGCCGCCTTCACGTATTGGCTGGTGGTGATCGCGTGGGACCCCAAGACGCCGGAGTAGCAGCTGCAGAGGGCGCTCTCTTCGCAGCCGCGCTCAGCAGCAGCAGCAGCGGAGAAGAGGAGGACAAGGCTGGGGAGGCTGTGGTTGGGCGCCCGCGTCAGCCGCCGCACGCGCCCAAGCAGCGCAGCGACGCCAGGGACAGGAGGACACCCTTCGCAGCCCGCAGCAACGCCGTCGGCATGAAGCTGCTCAAGAAGGCCTGCGCCCGGGACGGCGAGGGCGTCGTGCAAATGGTGGCCGAGGAAGGTGCGCGCCTTGCAGCGCCCTTCGCTGCGCATGCAGCAACAGGTGCAGCGAGCAGCTGCACGCTGCGACTGCTCGCCATCTCATGCAGCAGAAGCGCACTTTCTCTGCTGCTGAGGTGCCCTGCCTGCGTGGCTCGGTTGCACCGCTGCCCTTTCGTGCAGCCGAGGACCTCTGGCACGTGTACAACCTCGTCCGTGAGGGCGACCACGTGACGGCCACCACCTTCCGCAAGGTACGCACGCTGCCGCCGCCAACAGCGCCCCTGGGCGAGCCGGCACCGCAAAGGGAGCGGGCAGGGGCCAGGGGCGACCGTGCCTTGCTGTGCGCGCCGGCGCTGGCGCGGCGCTAACCGTGCGCCCTCGTGGCGCGGCGCAGGTGGGCCGTGACACGGGCACGGGCACTGAGAGCGAGCGCGTCAAGATCAAGCTGACGGTCGAGGTTCAGGGCGTGGACTTTGACATGGAGGGTGAGGAGAGAACACCTGGGGAACAGTGTTGTGGCAACAGGTAATGCAGGGCGTCTCCCTGACGTCGCAACAAGCACGGTTGCGCTGCCGGGTCCAGCAAAACACCGGCACCGCCTCGCTGCCCGGCTCCCGCGTTGCCGGGCCCTCGGCTCTGCCGGGCACGGCGAACTCGCACCGCAGAGGAGCAGCAGCAGCCTGCCCGCGTGCCTCGCCGCGCCGCCGCTCCCTGACGGCCACTGCTGGCGGCGCCTTCTGCGTCGCCCGCCCCCGTGCAGGCGGCGTGCTGCGCGTGCGGGGTCGCAACCTGTCGGAGAGCGAGCACGTCAAGCTGGGCGCCTCACACACGCTCGAGCTGGAGCCCAACCGCCCCTTCACGCTCTACAAGGCGGCCTGGGACGCGCTGGACCTCGACCGGGTCGAGCAGGCCACCAACCCGCAGCTCTCGGCCGACCTAGCCGCCGTCCTCGTCACGGTGAGCCGCCCTGAGCCACCCGCCCGCGTCTCCCGTCTCACCTGCAGGATGCCGCTCGGAACGCCGGTGCTCGGCGCGCTGCGCTCTCTGACGCGTCGGGGATCCCCTGGTGGTGCTTTTCAGCTGTGCTGCGCGACGGCGCCAGCTGCCGCCGCGGGCGGGCGCCGTCGACGTTGCGGGGCGCTGGGGGGCCCTGTGGCGCTCCCTGCCTTTCCTTCGCCCAACCTGGCGGCGCCGCACGGGGCCAGGGCGTGTTGCGAGGGTGGCGCTTGTCTGGGTGCGGCGGCGGCGTGCTGACGCGCCCCACCCTCCCAGCTGGGCTGCCCTGCGCTGCGGGTGTGTGTGTGCGTGCAGGAGGGCCTGGCGCACGTGTGCCTGGTGGGCTCCTCCACCACGCTGGTGCGCGCGCGCATCGAGGCCAACCTGCCGCGCAAGCGCGGGCCCGCCGTGGCCGGCTGGGACAAGGCCTACGCCAAGTTCCAGGAGAGGTGCGCAACGCCTCTCCGGCCAACCTCTCCACTGGCGGCCCTCGCGCCCCGCGACGACGCAGGGGCATGCGGCACGCCCTGCATGCTGCCGTCGCTGCGGAGCCCGCGCCCTCCCCGCTGCGCCCTGGTGGACTCCTCCTCTGCTGATGCTCTCGCGACGCTAGGTTGCCCGTGGTCAACCCGCACGGAAGGGCGGCCGCCCCCTCTGGCCGGCGCCAGCGCCCCTGCCGCCTCACGCCCACGCTCACGCTGCGTTTGCGTGCGCCGTGCCCGCTGCGTGGCCGTCATTGGCGCCGCCGCCGCAGCGTGCTGCAGGCCATAGTGCGCCACGTGGACTTTGCCCTGGTCAAGTGCCTGGTGCTGGCGGGCCCTGGCTTTGCCAAGGACCAGCTCAAGACGTACCTGGACGAGGAGGCCGTCAAGCGGGACCTCAGGTGAGCCCGCCCGCCGCGCCGACCCAGCCGCGCCACAACCGCAGCGCTTCACTCGGCACACACGCGTCGCTCCGCCACCGCCGCACGTCACGGCGCCGCGCGCTACGGCGCCTCCTCTGTCGCGACAAGCAAAGGCGCCGCTTCTTGCTTTATCGGCGGCACGTCTCAACCCCAGCCGCCCTGGCGAGTAGACGCGCTCCCCAACACGCGATCGCGAGCGAGCGTGTGCGTGCGCTGGCCCGGGCCCTGGCTGGGTGCCGTGCCGCCTGCAGGCCGCTGATCGAGAACAAGGACAAGGTGGTGCTGGCGCCCGCATCCAGCGCCTACAAGCACGCGCTGCAGGTGTGTGGGTGGGTGCGCGCGTCTGTGTGTGTGTGTGCGAAGCTGACGTGGGCGGCACGCCGAGGGGGGGGGCTGCGGGCCGCAGCAGCCCTGGCGTGAGGAGCAGCGAGGAGCAAACTGTCAAACTGCACGCCTCTCTCCTGTGGCTGGTGCGCACGTGCACGCACATACACGTAGGAGGTGCTGGCGAGCCCAGTGGTGGCGTCACGCATCAAGGACACCATGGCCGCCAAGGAGGTGAGCGGCCGGCCGCCCGCGCCCCCCTCCATGCTTCCAACTCCGCCAGCACGCTCTTGGGTGCCAGGCGCCCAGTCGGACGAGCGGCCCCACAAGCTGAACGCGAGCCCGGGCCGCGGCGCGGACCGTCAGGCGGGGCAAAAGAAGAAAACGGGAAAACGGGTTGACGCGTGGCCGTGTCTGTGTGCGACGCGCCGTGCGTGCGCTGCTGCCGCAGGTGGCGGCGCTTCAGGAGTTCATGGAGATGCTGGGGTCGGACCCGGCGCGCGCCTTCTACGGCCCGGGGCATGTGTTTGCGGCGCACGAGCTTGGTGCGTGCGCACCTGCCCAGCCTGCCTGCCACTCTCTCTCCTTTCTAGACCGGGGGCCGCCTGAGCAGCGCGTGGCCGCTCTCCTCCTGCTGAAACGTGTAAACTGCGGGGGGTGGCGAGGCAGTTGATTGCTGCGTCGGCGTGAGCAGGCCAACGAGGGGCGCCTGCATGCCAGGAAACGAGCGGTGATGATGGTTGTGCGCATGGCATGGCCGCAGGCGCCATTCAGACGTTGCTCATCTCGGACAGCCTCTTCCGCATCAACAACGTCGACAAGCGAAAGCGCTACGTCGGTGCGTCTTTCCCCTCTTGCGCCCTCGATCGGTGCAGCCTGCACACGCTCACGCAAGCGCCGCACGGGCGTGGCGTTCTGCGCATGCTGTTGCTGGCGCACCCCCGCGCCACACGCTTGACCCCAGTCGCCTGCCGCCGGCGTGTGACGCGACGCGCCGCATGTGCAGCGCTGGTGGACGGCGTGCGCGACGGCGGCGGCGAGGCGCTGGTGTTTTCGTCCATGCACGTGAGCGGCGGGCAGCTCAACCAGCTCACGGGCATCGCCGCCATCCTGCGCTTCCCGCTGCCCGACCTGGAGGACGCCGAGCTGCCCGCCGAGATCTGAAGCCTGCATGAGGGCTGGCTGGCGTGCGTGCTTTACCATGTGGCGAGCGTGGGGCGGAGGCAGAGCTGAACGAACTGTTGTCCTGCTGGGTGCCTGGGCTTGGGACGAGGGCGCAGAAAGCGCTGCCATTGGCCTTGCTGTTGATGACGGCCACTCGCGTACGCTGCTGTGTGTGCTACCTTCCGCTACGGGGGCGACCGTGCACACGGCGCCGCAGCTGCAGCGCGAATCCCTGCGCAGAGCCCTGTGCACCAGGACGTCCACTAGGCCTCACCAGCAGACTCACCCTGAGGAGGCTCTGTCCACCACAGCCACTGGGCGCCTGGGCGCTGCCTGGCGCTGGGCGCGCTGTCAGTGGGCCACCACACAAGCGGTGCTGGCAGTGGAAGAGCGGGCAATGATGGCAGCCTTCTGTCAACTGTGTGTGTGGAGGGGTGAAGACAAGAGGTGGAGCACGCTGAGCCGAGCGGCGCGACGCCCTCGCGGCGGCTTGCGCCCATGCCGCACCCGCCAGGAAGCAGGAAGGGCGCCCACAAGCAGCCGCTCGCAACGCTGATCGCGTCTTCACCGTCTCCACGATCGCTGAGCACCGTGCGCCCGTCATCATGCCTGCCAAGACGCTCACGGGTGCCCGGCGCATGAGCACCGCCGCTGCTCACATCGCGCCTCTCTTGACGCTGACGTATCACCATCGCCACGCGCACGCAGACCTGCCGTCCGAGGTGCTGGGCCAGCGCATCGATATCCCCGCGCTTGACGCCGACGCGCGCCTGGCGCTCTTCTCCACCTGCCACGCGCTGGCCCGCCTGGTGCTGCAGCACGCGCCAGGCGCCAAGCGCCTCACGTGCAAGATGATGGCCAGCAGGGCCCCAACGCTGGCGCACCTGCTGGGCACCGCGTGGCAGCCGCTGGCGCTGGCCGACCTGGAGCTGACCATCCTTACTTGCGAGGCGCTGTCCCCTCCGCCACCGGCAGCCATCAGCCGGGTCGTGAGCCACCTGCGCCTGGCATGGTGCAACGTGGACGCCCTGGCCGCCTGGCAGCTGCACGACGCCGAGCTCTGGCCGCACCTCCAGCACATCAGGGCGTCAGACTGCCGCCTGGCACAGCCTGTGGAGGACGCCACCATGGCGCAGCTGCAGCCCATCCCCTGCCTGCAATCCTTCACCTGGACAGATGGGCTGCCGCAGCAGGACCACCTCCACCCGCCCATGCCTCTGCTCCTGGCCCTGGCGGCAAACGCCACGCGACTGGACCTTGACTTGTTCTCTACGTCAGGACCAATTGTTGCGCAAGTGTTGCGGCGCCTGCAGCACCTGACGCACGCCTACGTGGGCCGGGCCGGGGACCGGGACGTGCTGCTGGCGCTGCTGCAGCACCCCACGCTGGAGCACGTCACTCTGGGCGACTTCAACCGGGCCCCTGCCCTGGACCTGAGCCAGCAGCCCTGCCGGTGGAGGACGCTCGAGGTCAAGAGCGTCCCTGCTGTAAGCATTGTAGCACTGGGCCGCCTGCCCCTGCGCAACCTGGAGCAGCTCTCCGTCCGCCCGGGACTGGACGCAGGAGTTGGCGGCGACAACTCAGCACAGCAGGCGTACACTCGGGGTTTGGCTTTGCTGCAGCAGCTGCACGGGGCAGAGAGGCTGCAGCTGCACCCTAAGAGCTTCCCCTTTGACCACAATCAACTGGGTGTCCCAAACGACCGCGGCTTGTTTTCGCTGCCCAGCACATGCAGCCACCTGGCCCCTCTTCTGCACCTGGTGGTGGAGGCGGGGCGCGGCATCCACGCAGTGTTTTTGGGTTACAACCCGCCGACGCAGGAGGCCACAGCGCCCCTGGTGCAGCACGCCCGCTCTCCCTTTGACACTGTGGCTTTCGACTTTCCCACTGAGACCGATGACGCCTGGTGTGCTGGCCTGCTGCGCGCGCTGCCCGACTGCGTCACGCACATTAATGTTCGCATGGAGCACGGGCAGATCACGGCGCCCCTGAGCCGCTTTGTGCAGGGCCTGGCGCACCACACGCGGCGCCCCCTAACGGTGACATTGCTCACGTCCTCCGCATGGTCATACATCTCGCCTGAGGTGGAGGCTGAGCTGAGGGAGGTAGCGGAGAGGGCCGGGGCAGGGCGGCCGGGGCGGGCACTGACGCTTGCGGTGCGGCACAGGGAGTACTGACGCGATCGATGGCGGCAACTGCACTCTGACGGTCGCGTTGCTGTTCTGTGGTGGACCTTTTGCGTGTGCGCGGCACCTGCCTTGCACGTGCAACCTTTCGACGCTGCGCTGACGGTGGCTGTGCTCTGCTGAGTGCTCAAGACGTGTTGTGTGCGCTGCGCCTGCTTCGCTGCAAGCGTGTGCAAGCGCGCAAGGACACCCGCTGGGCCTCACCTGCAAGATTCACCCTGAGGAGCCTCTGTCCACCACACGCACTGTGCGCCTGGGCGCTGCCTGGCGCTGGGCGCGCTGTCAGTGGGCCACCACACAAGCGGTGCTGGCAGCGGAGGAGCGGGCAATGATGGCAGCCATCTGTCTCGTGTGTGTGGAGGGTGGTCGTAAAGACAAGAGGTGGCGCACGCTGAGCCGAGCGGCGCGACGCCCTCGCGGCGGCTTGCGCCCATGCACATGTGCGCAGGAAGCAGGAAGGGCAGCCCACAAGCAGCCGCTCGCAACGCTGATCGCGTCTTCTTCGTTTCCACGACCGCTGAGCACCGTGCGCCTGTCATCATGCCTGCCAAGACGCTCACGGGTGCGCGGCCGGCCCGGCGCATGAACACCGCCGCTTCACCTTGCACATCGCTCCGCTCACAATGCCATGATCAAGATCGCCGCGCTGACGCAGACCTTCCCTCCGAGGTGCTGGGCCAGCGCATCGTGCCCGCGCTTGACGCCGCCGCCCGCCTGGCGCTCTTCTCCACCTGCCACGCGCTGGCCCGCCTGGTGCTGCAGCACGCGCCCGGCACCAAGCGCCTCACGTGCAAGATGATGGCCAACAGGGCTCCCACGCTGGCGCACCTGCTGGGCACCGCGTGGCAGCCGCTGCCGCGCTTGTCCAACCTGGAGCTCACGTTGACGGCCTTCCTCGTCGCAGCAGCCCCGCCGGCCATCAGCCAGCACGTCAGCCACCTCCACCTTCGGTCATGCACCATATCGGCGCGGGACCTGACGGGCTGGCGGCTCGACGACGCCACGCTCTGGCCCCACCTCCAGCACCTCACAGTCGACAGCTGCAACCTCATCGAGCAGCCCGGCGCGGCCCGCCCCGCCGCCGAGCCCATCCCGCGCCTCCAGCGCTTCGCCTGGACGGACGCGGGCGTGACGGCGCTGCATGCCGGCCCCGTCGACGCGCTGCTGTCGCTGGCGGTGCTCGCCACCCACGCGCGCCTGCACCTCCACGACGCGACCGCCAGCGCGCGGGTCCTGCGGCGGATGCCGAGCCTGACGCACGCCCACATGGCCATGGAGGCGGGCGTGGTGGAGGCGCTGCTGCAGCACGCCTCGCTGGAGCACGTCACGCTCACGCGGGGAGAGCAGGGCCCGCTCGACCTCAGCCGGCGGCCCTGCCGGTGGAAGACGCTGACGCTGTCCGGCGGCGCGCACCTGCACGAGCTGGCGCTGCTGCCGCTGGGCGGCCTGGAGCGCCTGACCATCGACAGCTGGCTGAGCATGTGGGTCGCCGGCGCCCGGCAGTGGTTGCAGCGGGAGGAGGCCGCGCAGGGCCTGGCGGCGCTGGAGCGGCTGCACGCCGCCGGCAAGCTGGCGTTCGCGCCGTGCGGCGCGGCGGAGCGGCGGGACGCGTTGGCGCCGCGGCCCGGCGGCGGGCTCTTCTTGCTGCCGGGCGTGCGGCCCGCGCTGCTGGCCCGCGTGCTCCGCCTGGTGCTGGAGGCGGGGCGCGGCGGCATCACGGCGCTGCAGCCCGACGCGCAGCAGCTCCCGCTGGAGTGCCTGCGCGGCGAGGTGGCGCCGCTGCTGGAGCGGCACGGCGGTGCGGTCCAGACGCTGAGCGTGCGCGGGTGGCCCGACGACGAGTGGTGCCTGGCGGCGCTGGGCGCGCTGCCCGCCGGCGTGGGACACGTGCAGCTGATGAACTTGGAGGCCAGGCACGTGAGGGCGCTGGTGAAGGGGGCGCTGGCGTCGCTGCGGCACCCGATCAGGCTGACCTTGCTGCACCACCGGCGCGTGCGTGAGGAGCTCAAGGCAGAGCTCAGGCGGACGATGGCGCTGCACACGGGGCCGCAGCTCTTGACCCTCGAGTTCGTGCACCTGGCGTGACTGGGAGTCCTGGTGTCGGCGTGTTCGACGCGATGCAAAGAGGCACAAGCTCCCTTGCCTTGCACGGGGGCGCGCCGGAGAGAGATTCCCAACACGCCGCACACGCGGACTCTCGCACTCATGCACTCCCCCAGGTCCGCCGCCGCGTTCGCCTCAACCTCCCTTGCTCTGCGCGTCTTGGACCGATCGCCAGTGTGCACGCCGCCAGCAGGCTCCCTCGCGCCCGCCCGCCTCACTCCTGCTGATCCACGTTGGCCGGCTCCTGCACACACAAGCCGGGGAGCGAGCAGCCAAGGGAAGCAAGAGCGCAGCACCCTCGTCAGCTTCGCGCCGCACACACAGCTCCGCCCTTGCCGGCGGGACGCCGACGCTGCCGGCGCTGCAGCGGGCCCGCCGCCGTGGGCCCTCCACGCGGCGGAGGCTCGCTCGCCGGGCGAGAGGCGGCTGGCTGCGCGCTGGTGTACAACACAGCTCTGGCCTGGGCTGGTGCCTAATCTTCCTCGCTGCTGATCCTTGCTGCCTTGCCGAGGCCCTGAAACAGCCGACGCGCGAGCAAACCAACGCAAGCCCCACTCGCCTTGCTGAGGTCGAGCTCCTTGCCCGTGATGCGCTTGTACAGGTCCAGCACGTCCTCCACCGTCGTCTCAAAGTGCGTGGTGGGGTCGTAGCCCTTGCTGATGAAGGCCGCGTCGCTGCACCCACCGTTGCAACGCAGCAGCAGCCCCACCGCCACCAGCGTCAGCGCCACCGACGACCCCTCCTCGCGCGCCTTGCGGGCAGCAGAGCGCAGCAAGGCGCGAACAAGGGCACGCGCGCGAGACGGCCCCCGCCCCAGGACTGCCTCAAGGACGGCGCACCCGTGCCAGGTGGCCCCCGCCTCGCCCCACCCCCCAAATCCACCGCCACCACAGCTGAGGGCGCGCGCACCTGCCACCTGCCGTGGCGCCAGGTGGGCCCCGGCCCGCCCCACCACCCCAAGCCACCGCCACCACAGCTGAGAGCGCGCACCTGCGCCCGGCGGTGGCGCCAGGTGGGCCCCGGCCCGCCCCACCGCCCCAAGCCACCACCGTCACCACGACCGCAGCTGCGCGCGCGCGCGCACCTGCTCCCGTCAGTGGTGGGCGCGTAGATCTCCTTGACCTCGACGAACTTCTCCTCCACCGACCCCAGCAGCGCCAGGCCCGGCGCCAGCTCCGCCTCGGGGTTGGCCGTCTCCACCGTGGTGCTCACAAAGGCCAGCCACTTGCCCTGGGCCGACACGCCGTGCGCGTAGGAGCAGCAAAAGACGTACATGTCGGAGCGGCGCCCGACCTGCTTTTGCGGCAGGATGATTTGGACCGACGCCGCGTTGCCCGTGTCGGGGATGGGGTGGTTCTGCGCAGCGCGGGCGATGGGGGAATCGAGGGCAGAGGAAGCACGCCGCGTGCCGGGTGAGTGAGTGAGCTCTCCATCTGTTCGAGCCTGGCAGACGGCGCGCGCTCCACCGAGCCTGTTTGGCGCCGGGGCCCCGCCGGCGGGCGCGACGCGCTCCGCACTCGTCGCTTCACCCCCCCCCCCTTCCCCTCGCCTCGCAAAGCGCTGCGGGGCGGGCGGGCACCGGCGCCGGTGCACTCCCCCACGCTCACCATGATGGCGATGGCGCGCACCACGCGGGCCACCGCCTTGACCTTGTCGGGGAAGTAGCTGGGGTCGCCCACCACCAGCTTGGCCTTGGCCGTCTCCCCCTCGCTCGTCACGCCCACCGCCTTGCCAGCCTCGTCATACACCACCTGCGCCCACAGGGAGCGGGGGGAGGGGGGGGCACGCGGCGGTGCACACGAGATAAGGGCGCTGGCAGTGTTGGCCAGCCTCACCACACGCCACCTGCGCGCAGGTCCGTTCGGGCCGCAGGAGGAGGGCGGCTGCGCAGCGTCACGGGCGCAGCAGGGGGGGTTGCGCCGCCCGCGGCAGGCCAGCGCGTGCCGGCGCCGTCCCCGGCAAGACCGAGGCAACGCCTCGCCCCCCACACGCAAACGATGCGTGGGGTGGTCCCGCTGGAGGTCCCGCTGGTGCCGGCGTCGCCCAGTCCCCCTCACCTGCACGTCTGGCTTGTTCAGCATGTAGGTGCCACCGTAGACGGCCGACAGGCGCGCGAACGACTGCGCGCAACGCGCGCACGAGTACGTGGCAGCACCAGCAGCAGCAGCGCTTGATGCGCAGCGGCTTCCAGCCGCCGCACACGGGTCAACCGTGCTAGCCTGCACCGCACCACACCTCATTCTCGCGCCCCGCCCACCGCCCCCGCGCGACTCGGCCGGCAGGCAGGGACGCCCGCCCTCCCCTCCCCTCCCCTCCCCTCCCCTCCCCTTCCTCCCGCGCACGCAACACGCCCGCGGTTTCCCCGCCAGAGACGGGGCGGCGACGGCCGCAGAAGGTGGCCGACCGCCACAGACGCCCCCGGCCGCGGGCGCCGCGGGAGCAGCCAGTCGTACCTGCGGCAGCTCGCCCAGGCCGTAGCGCGGGTAGAGGTAGGGCGAGGTGAGCCCCTCGTAGCGGAAGAGCGAGTCGTGGTAGAGCTTGATGCGCTGCACCGTGCCCACGGCGGGCTCGGACAGGTAGGCGTCGTCGCGGTGCAGAGCCAGCGCGTGGCCGATGAAGTCAATCGTGTCCTGAACAGGCGACGGGGGCAGGTGTGGGGCGGTTGGCTCCTCACGTGGCCGCACGGCCGGGGGCCCGGCCGCGGCCCCCGCAGCGCACGCCACCGGTCATGTGCTTGGCCAGAGAGAGAGAGAGAGAAAGTTAGAGGGCCGCACCGGTTGTACCGCCTCACCTCGTTGAGGTCGTACTGCTTGTACAGCTCGGCCATGGTCATGCGGTTGAGGGCGTAGCCCTTGTGCGTGCGCGGGTCTGCCGGGTCGTACTCTTGCACGTAGCTGCAGGCACGCACACGCGCACCAAGGTGTCAAGGGGCCGCCCAGGCGGGAGGCGGGGGCAGAGGCGAGGGGGACGTGGCGCCGAGCGCAGGAAAGGTCCAGGAAGCCGCAATTGCTCAGTGAGGCAGGGCGAAGGGAGCCGCGTGCGGGCGCGCGGCGTCCCGTCCCTCCCCGCCGCACTGATCCTGTTGGACGCAGTGGGTCTTGCGGCGCGCACCTGAGGAAGTTCTTGGCCCTCCGTTTCTCAAACAGGCCCATGAGCGGCGAGCGGAGCGCCTCCATGTCGGAGGCAGGCACCTGGGCGCACAGGCGGCATGAGACGCGGGGTCAAGGGCTGAAGCCAGGAATCCATGCATCGCCGCTGCACCGTGGCGGAAGCCAGCGTCCTGCGAGCGTTGCCGCTTTGGGTGTGCAGCGGCGCCTGGGGCCGCGCCGCAGCCCTCCTGGCCCCCGTGCGGCGCGACGCAGCCCTGCTGGCGCCCCGGCGGGCTGTGTGCTGGGCGTTGCCAGCGCCGCCTCAGGCCCTCCCTGAGGCGTGCTGCTGCACAGGTGCTGTTGCTGCGGCTGAGAGAGCGAGCGAGCGGCACCAGTGGCGCCGCACCTTGTGGATCTTGCCCTTGGAGAGCACAAAGCTGCCGTCCACGGCCTTGAACTCGAGGTACTTGACGACGCCCGTGTGAAGCAGCACGCGGACCAGCTTGCCGTTGGCCATCATGAACTTGGGCACCAGCTGCGGGCACCGAGGAGGCGCGTGCGTGCGCGTGTCTGGTGGGGTGTTGGGTGGCCCCTCCTGGCCAGTCACATTGGCAGCACCGCGGCCTGGTGATCACGCACGCACGTCGACGTTCCAGTCACGGCTTGGCCCGAGCTCCTTGGGGGGCTGCTGCCCCGGCCTGAAGCGCTCGTAGAGCTGCGCGCGCACGGACCCAGGGCGCACCACAACGACGGAAGCATGACGGGGTGCTCTGCTTCAGCTTCGTCCACGCGGGATTCCGACGCGACGCGCTGCCTGCACGCGCTCTGGCTTTGGAGATGCTGGCCTTGGGGTTGTCCGCACGCCGGCGACAGGTGGCCTTGGCATTGGCTAGAGGCGAAACGACGCTCTCAGGGACGAAGTGCTCGCGTGCACAGGACGGCTCCCTCTGCTCGCGCTGCACTGCAAATTGCTGCCAGTAGATCGCGAGTCCTGCCCCGCAACGCCGTGCCCACCCACCTGCACCAGCGACAGCGACGCGCTCTCGCCGCCATAGTAGGAGTTCCTGTCAATGTGCAGCACCTGCGCGCGCGCACACGGACCCACGGTGAGGTGCAGACCTGTGTGCATCTCGGCGCACCCCCGCCTGCAGTGAGGAGACTGCCAGGAAGCTCCAGCTTGCAGCAGCAGCTGCTGCAGCAGCAGCTGCTCCTCAAGGCTCCTCAAGGCCCCCGTGTGCTGCTGCTGACCTTGAGGCCGGCCACCGACAGCAGACCCGAGATGCAGCACTCTTTCAAGCCCGTGCCCAGCACGATGGCATCGTACTCCTCGTTCATCTCTCGTGCTGACGCTAGCGCTGCTTGTGCTCGACCTTGTGTGTGCCGCGCATGGCCAGGCACACGCGCGCTGGGGCAGCGCGAGGGCCTGCGACTTCCCACCAGTGTTGTTGCAGAGGAGTGCGCAGGGAGCCAGGCCAGACGGCGCTGCCAAAAAAACTGCGGTGCACCTCACCAGCGCGCCCCAGAGGACGAGGCACGCGCAGCAGCACCGGAGTTCGTGACCCACGACACACGCACACACACACGCGCGCGTTGAACCCCCGACACCAAGTCTGACAGTCTGAAAAAAAGCATGATGACCCACGCGTCGGAACGCCAGCGGCCAAACGCAACAGGGCGCAGCGGACTTGTCCTCTGCGCTCGCGCCGCCAGCAGCTCGGCCACAGCGAAGGGTCAAGCCATGTACACATGCGGCCCAGTGATGGTGATGACATCCAGGGGAATTTGCACCTTCCCCGAGTCATCAGGGCCTCTCTGGGGGGCAGGTAAGGGGGCACACCTAGATTGCAGCGCTCCCGCGCACATTGCGCTCGGGAGGTCAGGGCAACACCCCACGGTGCGCGGTGGTTTTGGGCAGGTATACGGCGTCGCGCATGAGAAGCACAGCCCCCACATTTCCTTCACTTGCGTCACTTGCGTCTCCACACCACCACCCAGAGCGGCAAAAACCCGTGGAACGTCGTACAGCGGCGGCGGCGGTGCCTGCGGCGGCACGGCAGTGGCAGCGGCAGCGCTCGGGGGGCGTTGCCCCCAGCTGGCACAGTGCCACGCCTCGACGATTCCGCACCAATGATCAAATCCGCGCCGAGTGCGTGGCATCCTCCAACTCCCATGGCACCGACCGAACACCGCCTTGGTAACCCACACGCACCACGAGACGAAGCAGCACCCAGCCTGTCGCGCGAGCCCAGGGCACCACCGCCCTCGCACATGCAACACGGCCTTCCACGGGGGACACACAGGGCCACCGCGCGGCGGCAGCAACGGGGTGGGTGGGAGCGCGGCACGGCAACCGCCCTCCAGGCGTGTGTGCCGGTGAGGTGGGTGTCCGCCCAACCGCCGCGCGGAGGCCCCCGGCAGTGCAGCAGTGCAGCCCCCGCCGCCCTCGCACTCCATTCGACTCTTGCCCCCACCCGCTCAGCGGGCGCACTGGGCGACGCTCTGGTGGGTGGGCAGAGGGAACACACAGGCGCCGACCGCGCCGCCACCGACCAACCAACACCCCACGAGCTCTGCCAGAGGGGACGCGCGCACGTTGCCACGCCCCAGACCCAACACCACCAGGACCGCCGCCAACAACCGCCACGCGTGCTGCTTGCGCTGCTTTCCGCCCACGCGCTGTGCAGACTCTGCCCGGACGGGCACACAACAGCCCCGGAACCGCAGGGAGCGAGCGAGCAAAGGGAAATTCTCTGAGGCCCACCGGGACACACCACACGCTGTGCAAAAGACGAACACGGGATTCGCTAGCGACACGGGTCCCTGCGCTGAAACGCGGCTCGTCACGGCCGGCTGGGCGCTTTGAGGGCGCCAGGCCCTGTGTGCTCTGGTGGCGATTGAGCTTGTGCCGCCACCACCACCGCCCCAACGCAAACGCACCGCACAACCGCCCATTGGTTTGCCGGGCCCACTCACACTCGTGGCCTTTCTGCGCACAGCGCGTTGCTGCGGCCGTGCCAGAAGGAAAGGGCGCAACGACACGACGCTCTCACCAACCCCGCACACCGCCCTCAAAAAAAAAGCAAGGGACGCTTCCCCCCGAACGCTCTCACCGCTCACTCGCTCCCAGCTCATTGCGCGCAAACCTCCCACACTGCCGCTTTGGTTTGGCAGGCCAACATCTCCGCCGCCGTGAGAGTGTGGCGGCGCGCCCCTTCTCTCCGCACCGGAATCGGCCCACGCGACTCGCAGCGCCGCGGGCAAAAGAGGCGCAGGGCCAAGCAGCCCGTATGACCCCCCACACAGGCGCCCACCACACGTGCCCACCATCACATCCGCCAGGCTCGAAATGCTTGAAATCGTCGACGCCCCTGCCAGCAGGCGCCGGTCAGGCGCCACCGAAACCCCCCCCCCCCCCCCCCGGGCAAGACTCACTCTCGCACATGCACGAAAAGAGAGCACAGCGCCGCGCGGCGGCTGCCCGCGCGCAGGCCCCCATCCTTCCCATATGCCCAAATGATTGGGAAGATGTGCCACGGCGCGGCAGCGGCACACACGCAAGCCTGAAGCAGCATGGGAAGCACGCAGCCGCGAGTCTGGGAAGCAAAGGCCGGGAGAAAAGAGAGTGTGATGGGGGGAAGAAACGACACAGGAGGATCTGGCGCCGGCGCCCACTGAGCAGGGAAAACTCACAGGCGTCACGGCGGTGCGGCGGCGCGCTAACTCTTGCGCGCGCGCACGCGTGGCGCACCCGGGCGGTTAGGCACGGCGCCCGTCGGCGGGCCTGCCGTGCCCCGCGCAGCACACGCAGCGCGGGCCAGGGCCAGGGCCAGGGTCGCTCTCCGCTGCCGCTCGCTCACAGAGAAAAGAGCGCTTAGGGCAGTGTGCTGATCGGGCAAAGCACGCAACTTGCTTTGGGCCAAACAGAGTGCACTGCCTGCCCTTCATCAGTACTGCTAGTTGCTAGGGAAAGACTCTCTTTGTGCCGCGCGCGCGGGGCGCGGCAGAAAAAGGGCACCGGGGCGCTCACCGCCGCGCCGCGCCGTGCTCTGCGCCGCGGGGCAATGCGGCGCGCACATGCTTGCCAGGCGGCGCCTCCTCCTCCTGGCA
>VFQP010003461.1_pt1 | contig 15975 bp, 14 predicted proteins | sample 3512351 | NCBI WGS metagenome assembly VFQP01 (sample SAMN10412372, study PRJNA504923) | tailings metagenome | isolation source: Relicate 1 Philex TSF1 revegetated site | place: Philippines: Tuba, Benguet | collected 2017-08-29 | reverse complement strand
GCCGGCACGTCGGTCGACACCGACCGCCACAACGGCATCCACGAGACCTTCGCCGCGACCGGCAAGAAGTGGGACGTCGTCGAGGTCGTCGGCAAGTGGGATGACGGCACCGCGCAGAAGGCGACGGCGGATGCGATCGCCGTACACAACAAGTTCGACGGCATCACCGTGCAGGGCGGCTCTACCGGCACGATCCAGGCTGTGATCGACGCGAAGCATCCGTTCGTGCCGGTCGGTGGAGAGACGGAGAACGGCTTCCGGAAGTTCTGCGCGAAGCACGCCGCCGACGGGCTGAAGTGCACCTCGGCCGGCACAGGCCCGGCGCAGGTCGCGGTTGCCATCAAGACCGCGATCGCGGCCCTCGAAGGCAATGTCGTGCCGCAGTCGGTGAAGCTGCCGCTGGCGATCGTCTCCGATCCGGACTTCAAGGAAGGCCAGGATTACTTCCCCGACCAGTCCGACAACTTCTTCGTCGGCAACTCCTTCCCGACCTGCGGCATCAATTTCACCGCGCAGGAAATCATGGGCCAGACGCAGGACAACCAGTAGGCTCCTTCCGTCTGAAAAACCTGGCGCCGCGGACACTCTCCGCGGCGCTTCCCTCAGCACGACCTGTTAGAGACAATCGTTCATGGACGGCGCCGCTCCCCTCTTCCGCATGGAAGGCATCTCCAAGCGCTACGGCGGCGTCCGCGCGCTGGAGAAGGCGGAGCTGACCGTCAATGCCGGGCGCATCCACGCCATCCTCGGCGAGAACGGCGCCGGCAAGTCGACGCTGATCAAGATCATGTCGGGCGTCGTCGTGCCCGACGAAGGCCGCATGCTGCTCGACGGGCAGGAAGTGTCCTTCGCCTCGCCAGCCGCCGCCAACCAGGCCGGCATCGTCTGCATGTTCCAGGAACTGTCGCTCATTCCCGACCTGTCGGTCGCCGACAACATCGGCATATCGCGGCCGCCGAAGCGCTTCGGACTGATCGACCGCGCGGCGCAGCGCCGTATCGCCGAGGAAGCGCTGGCGCGCGCCGGCGCCGAGGATGTCCACCCCCGCGCGCTGGTGCGCGACCTGCCGCTGTCGCGGCGCCAGATGGTCGAGATCGCCAAGGCGCTGGCGCGCAACCCGCGCATCCTGATCCTCGACGAGGCGACGTCGGCGCTAACTGCCGCCGACGTCTCCAAGGTCTTCGCCGTCCTGAAGCGGCTGCGCCAGGAAGGACTTGCGCTCCTCTACATCTCGCACCGCATGAACGAGATCGCCGAACTGGCGGACGAATGCAGCGTCTACCGCAACGGCCGCTACGTCTCGACCTACAAGGCGGGAACCAAGACCGACAACGAGGTCGTCGAGATGATGATCGGGCGCGAGTACACGCGCGCCTTCCCGCCGAAGCCTGCCCCCGCCGCGAAGCCGACGCCGGTGCTCGAATGCCGCAACCTCTCCTGGGCCGACCGGCTGAACAACCTGTCGTTCAGCGTCGGCGCCGGCGAGGTCGTCGGTCTGGGCGGACTCGACGGACAGGGACAGCGCGAACTTCTGCTCGCCTTCTTCGGCGTGCTGCGCGGCCTGACCGGAGAGATCCTCGTCGACGGCAAGCCGGCATCGGTGAACAGCCCCGCCGCCGCGCGGTCGAACGAGGTCGGCATGGCGCTGATCCCGGAGGACCGAAAGACAGAGGGGCTGATGCTACCCATGTCGGTCCGCGACAACCTTTCCTTCGCTTCGCTCGACAGGCTGACCAAGGGCGGCGTCATCGACCGCACTGCCGAACAGGAAGCGATCGACGAGATGGTGCGGCTGCTGGCGATCAAGGCAGGCGGCCTCGATGTTCCCGTGGGTACTCTGTCGGGCGGCAACCAGCAGAAGGTGGTGATCGCCAAATGGCTGATGCGCCGTCCGCGCATCATCCTGCTCAACGACCCGACCCGCGGAATCGACGTCGGCACCAAGCAGGAAATCTACCAGCTGCTCCGGCGTCTGGCCGACGCGGGAGCGGCGATCCTGTTCTACTCGACAGACTACGACGAGCTGATCGGCTGCTGCGACAGGGTTCTCGTGCTCTACGACGGCGCGGTGAAACGCGAACTCGTCGGCGACGAGATCAACGAACACGCGCTGATCGCCAGCGCGCTCAACATCGACGCGCACAACGCTGGGGCTTCGGAGGCTGCCGAATGAAAGACTGGCGCTATTCGCTGACCGAACATCGCGGCACGCTGCTGGCGCTGACGCTCTTTCTCTCGATGTTCTTCGTCTATGTCGCGAACCATCCTGCCGGCCTGACCGCCAATGTCGTGCAGACAGCGTCCAACAAGGGGGTGCTGCTGGCTTTCGTGGCGATGGCGCAGACCCTGGTCGTGCTGACTGCCGGCATCGACCTGTCGGTCGGCATGATCTTCATCCTGACCAATTGCCTCGCCTCCTGGCTGGTGGTCGGATCACCTGCCGAAACCGCATTCGGCGTGGCCGCAGTCCTGTTGGCCGGGCTGGCCTGCGGCGCGGTCAACGGCATGCTGGTCATCGTCGGAAGGCTGCAGCCGATCGTCGCGACGATCGCCAGCGGTGCCGTGTTCTTCGGCATCGCGCTTCTGCTTCGCCCCTTTCCCGGCGGCTCCGTCAACGAGGACCTTGCCGACCTGATGACGGGGAAGAGTTTCGGCGTGATCCCGTCGAGCCTGATCGTGCTGCTGCTGGTGGTGCTGGTGATCTGGGTGCCGTTCAGGCGTTCGGAACTCGGCCGAGCCGCTTATGCCGTCGGGTCGTCGGAGCCAGCGGCCTACATGTCCGGCGTGCCGACCAGGCTCGGCAAGTTCACGGCCTACGTGTTGTCCGGACTGCTCGCCGCGCTCGGCGGCCTGTTCCTGACCTTCTATACCTATACCGGCGAGGCGGCCTATGCGAGCGGCAGCGCCTACACGCTCTGGTCGATCGCCGCCGTCGTGCTGGGTGGCGTCTCGCTTTACGGCGGACGGGGGAGCGCGATCGGCGCCATCTTCGGCGCCTTCGCGGCACGCACGACGGGTGACATGCTGTTCGTCTTCGACGTCGAGCCGCTGTGGCAGCCGCTCCTGCAGGGCGTGATCCTGATGCTGGCGATCAGCGTCGGCGCATTCGGCCTGATCCGCGTGAAGAACCGACTGGACCTGTTCGAATGAGCGAGATGTCGCAAGAGAGCACGTCGGAACCGAAGCGCCGCGCGATGGCCCTGCCATCCTTCATGCGCAAGGCGGACCCGGCCGTGCTGACCGCTTTCGGCTGCATCGTGCTCGTGCTGTTCCTTGGCAGCCTCTACTCGTCCAACTTCATGTCGCCCGAGTATCTTCTGCAGCAGCTCAAGGTCGCCTCGTTCCTCGGCGTGATCGCATCGGGCATGATGATCGTCATCCTGCTCGGCCACATCGACCTGTCGGTGCCATGGGTGGTGACGGCAGGCGCGATGATGGCCTGCGCGGCGGCCGGCTACGGCACAATGGGACTGGCGCTCGCGATCCCCTTCGGCATCCTCGTCGGGGTCGGCTTCGGCATCGTCAATGGCATCGGGGTCGCGTATCTGCGCATTCCCTCGATGATCGTCACGCTGGCGACCAACGTGGTCGCCCAGGGACTGATGGTTGTCTACACGGGCGGGTTCTCCCCGCAGGATTCCGCCACGGGCGCGATGCGCTGGCTGGCGACCGGTTCGCTGATCCCCGGTGTGCCGAACTCGGTGATCGTCTGGGCGTTCGTCGGCGCCGCGACCATCTTCCTGCTCGGCCGCACGATCTTCGGCCGCGCCGTCTATGCGATCGGCAATCGCGAGCGGGCGGCCTACCTTTCCGGCATCGGCACACAGCGCGTGGTTCTGATAGCCTTCGCGATCTCCGGCGGCCTGAGCGCCTTCGGCGGCGTTCTGCTGGCCGGCTATGCGTCCAAGGCGGCGCAGGCCATGGGCGACGCGTACCTGCTGCCGGCGATCGCCGCGGTCGTGCTCGGCGGCACCTCGATCCTGGGCGGCCGGGGTTCCTATGTCGGCACCATCGCCGGCGTGATCCTGATCACGCTCCTGCAATCCATCCTGTCGGTCATGCAGATGCCGGAGGCTGGCCGGCAGATCATCTACGGAGTGGTCATCATCTCGATGCTACTGCTCTACGGTCGCTCGGCGAGAGAACGCTGAACGGCAACGCACGGAACGGAAACGGAGTGACGATGGACGGCAATCTGCCTCCGGTCGTGGTCATGGGCGTCTGCGGTTGCGGCAAGTCGGTGGTCGGCGCCGCGCTGGCCGAACGGCTCGGCGCGACCTTCATCGAGGGCGATCAGCTCCACCCGGCCGCAAATGTCGCCAAGATGGCGGGCGGCACGCCGCTCGACGATTCCGACCGAGCGGGTTGGCTCGCCGCCGTGGGCATGGCGATCCGCGAGCAGGCCGTCGAGGGGTCCGACGTCGTCGGCGCTTGCTCGGCCCTCAAGCGCCGCTACCGCGATCAGCTTCGCGCCGCGGAGCCCACGCTTGCCTTCATCCACCTGGCGCTCGACCCCGATACCGCACGCTCCCGCATGCTGGCCAGAAAAGGTCATTTCATGCCGGCGAGCCTTGTCGAGAGCCAGTTCGCCGCCCTAGAGCCGCCGCAGCCCGACGAGCTCGCCGTGACGCTCGATGCGCGTCGGCCGATCCATGAACTGGTGGCGGAGGCGGCCGACTTTCTCAGCCGAACCAGGTCCGGTACGCAAGCCGCACGCGACCGCTCGGCCCAAGCACGTAGATGACCCCATGCCGGTCAAAGGTCGTGCAGGGATGCGAGACGCCGAACTCCACCACGTCTCCGACGCGGTAGTCGGGATCGCCTTCGAGCGCGACGAAAGCGTGCTGGTCGTTCAGCCGGACGACCGTCGCGACGCCTTCCGGTACACGTTCCGCCCGTCCGGCGCGGTGAATCATGAGGGCCTTCGGCAGGCCGCCGTCGAACGACACGTCGCGCATGCCCATACCGCACAGCATCAGGCCCTTCTCCGGCCGCGACAGCACTTCCGCCCAGACGCGGAGCGCCGGCCTGAACGCCTCGGCGGAGCGGACCGGTTCGCCGCCGACCGCAAAGCCTTCGCGCTTGTCGAGCTTGGCGAGATGCGTGTCGTACAGGCCGTTGTCGTGGAAGAAGATCACGCCGCTGCGCAGGATCAGGGTCGCGTCGCCGTCGGCCTTCACCACCGGCATCAGTCTGCCCACCACCCGGTCGAACTGCGCCGAGCCTCCGGCCGTGATCATCAGGTGCCGGCCGGAACCGACGCGCGCCCGCAGCCTCAGGAACATGTCGGCGACCCGTTCGATCACCGTGCCGATATCCAGATCAGGCCCCGCCGCTGCCTCGTAGGTTGCGACGCCGGCGATTTCGAGCCGGCCGCGGGCCCGCTGGATCGCATCGGCCACGGCCTCTGCGACATCGGTGCTGCGGGCGCCTGCCCTGCCCGCGCCGACTTCGACGAAAACCGGCAGCGGTTCCAGCGCCGTATTGCGCGACCATTCGGCGGCCAGCGCCTCGACGGTCGCGACCGAGTCGGCAAAGACATGCACGCGAGCGTCCGGCAGACCGGTCGCCATTGCAGCGAGGCGCCTCGCGCCCCCTGCCCCGCCCACCTCGTTGGCGAGGATCAGCCTCCGTATGCCGGCCCGCGCCATGACGGACGCCTGGCGTATGTCGGCCACGGTCGCACCCCATGCGCCCGCGTCGAGCAGATTCCGTGCAAGTTCCGGCACCATCGGCGTCTTGGCATGCGGCGCCACGAATGCACCCTGTTCGCCAACATAACGCAGGAACAGGTGGCGGTTGGCGAGGAACGCCGTCTCGTCCAGAGTGAGAAGCGGCAGCGACATGCGGCCATCAGCCGGATGCCAGTCGCGGGCGGCGATGTCTGCCGCGGCAACGGTTTCGCCGGGCGGCATGCCGCGCCAACGGTCGTCGAGCACGAACGGCTCGATGGGATCGGGCAAGGAAAGGTGTGCGGCGTCGGGCATACGGGCCTCCCGTCCGCATACTGGTCGGGGAACGGGACGGCGTCGAGCGCGATTGCCCGGCTGCCGGGGAAAGCTGGGGATGCCCGCGCGTGCGGGTGCGGAGGAGGAATGCATCATGGCTGACGCCACCTACGAGATCATCGACCGGCGTTTCGCGACGCTGGTCAATCCGAATGCGGGCCTGGAGAAGCTCCACACCGGCTGCCTTTGGGCCGAGGGCGCGGTGTGGTTCGCGGCAGGCCGCTATGTGCTCTGGTCCGACATTCCGAACGATCGCCTGATGCGGTTCGACGAGACGGACGGCAGCGTGAGCGTCTTCCGCCAGCCTGCCGGCAATACCAACGGGCACACGGTCGACCGGCAGGGCCGGCTGGTCTCGTGCGAGCACGGCGGCCGCCGCGTCAGCCGGACGGAACATGACGGCAGCATCGTCACCCTCGCCGACCGCTGGCAGGGCAAGCGGCTGAACTCGCCGAACGACGTGGTCGTGCGTTCAGACGACTCGATCTGGTTCACCGACCCGACCTACGGCATCGATTCCGACTACGAGGGGAACAAGGCCGAGAGCGAGGTCGGCGCATCCTACGTCTACCGCATCGACCCGGCGACCGGGGAGGTCAGCGCGGTCATCACCGACATGGTGAAGCCCAACGGCCTCGCCTTCTCGACCGACGAAAGCCAGCTGTACGTCGTGGATACGGGAAGGACGCATGGCGCGCACCATCCCGCGCACATGCGCGTCTTCGACGTCGACCGGGCCGGCAAGGTTTCGGGCGGCAAGGTCTTCGCGGACTGCACGGCCGGCCTGTTCGACGGCTTCCGTCTCGACGTCGACGGCCGGATATGGACCAGCGCGGGTGACGGCATCCACTGCTACGACCCGGACGGCACGCTGATTGGCAAGGTTCTCGTCCCGGAAGTCACGGCAAACTGCGTCTTCGGCGGCGCCAAGCGCAATGTGCTCTACATCTGCGGCACGACGTCCCTCTATCGCGTGCGTTTGATGACGAACGGCCACAGGACGTACTGAACTCGGCTTTCAGCGGTACCGTTCAGCTGTGCGCATCGGTCGCATGGCAGCCTCTGCTCGCTGCCACCATCTGGCGCCCACGCAGTTGTGCGCAAGCCGTTGCGCGCTCACGCTTGACGCAATTCCCGACGCGCGATAGGCGCAACCACCTCATCTTCGGAGCTTGCACCGCGCATGGAAATCTTCACCGCCGCAGGCTTCAGCGCGTTGCTGCAGGTCATCGCCATTGACCTCGTGCTGGCGGGCGACAACGCCATCGTGATCGGCCTCGCCGCGGCCGGCCTGCCGCCCGAGCAACGCAAGAACGCGATCCTCGTGGGCATCGGCGCCGCCACGGTGATGCGCATCGGCTTCGCCCTGATCACCCAGCAACTGCTGCAGATAGGCCCGATCCTGCTGATCGCCGGTGGCCTTTTGCTGCTCTACGTCTCCTGGAAGATGTGGCGTGAACTTCGCACCCCGCACGAACACGAGCATGAGGCGACCGAGGCGCTCGCCGACGCCGACCTGAACAAGGACGGCACCGTAGCGTCGCGCGCGCCGCGCAAGACGTTTGCGCAGGCCGCCTGGCAAATCGTCATCGCCGACGTGTCGATGTCGCTGGACAACGTGCTGGCGGTGGCCGGCGCAGCGATGGACCACCCGACGGTGCTGATCATCGGCCTGGCGCTGTCGATCGCGCTCATGGGCTTTGCCGCCACCTTCATCGCGCGGCTGCTGCACAAGCACCGCTGGATCGCCTATCTCGGCCTCGCTGTGATCTTCTACGTGGCGGTCAAGATGACCCTCGACGGCGCAGTCGACCAGTGGCCGGAACAGCTCGGTTTCCTGAGCGGCTGGTTCGGCGGCCACGGCGGCGGGCACTAGCCGCCGACCGCCGATTCAGGCGACGCCCTTCAACCGTCGGATTCCTTCCGTTTGTAGCGCATTCGGCGCGAGCTGCATGAATTCGATGCGATTGCCGTCAGGATCGGCGATCCAGCACTGGCGGTTGTTGTCGGCGCCTGTTTTCGGCTCGACTGTCAGTTTGACGCCGAGCCGGCGCAACTCCTGGGCAGTTGCTTCGAGATCGTAGCATTCGAGGCAGAAATGGTTGATCGCCGTGGCGTTTGGGCCCGGGGCGCGGTCGCCCTCCCCGTTGAGGAAAAGTTCAATGAACTGGGTATCGGTGATCCGCAGGTAGATGATCCAGAGTCCGCCATCGACCGGGTGATCCATGCGCATCACCTCGTCGAAACCGAGCGTGTCACGATAGAACGCCAGCGATCGTTCGATGTCCGCGACCCTTAGTGCCACGTGCCCGATAGCTTTGAGCCCAAGTTCCGCCATGTTCTCCTCCCGAGTGCGGCTGTTAGCCAACGCGCCGCAAGTGTGATACTGCGCCGCCGCAATCCCTTGTTGCCACTGGAAAAGTTCAAGAACGAATGGGCGCACCCCGCATCAGTTTCGTCAGTCTCGGCTGCCCCAAGGCGCTGGTCGACTCCGAACGCATCCTGACGCGCCTGCGCGCCGAAGGCTACGAGATAAGCCGCAAGCACGACGGCGCCGACCTCGTCGTGGTCAATACCTGCGGCTTCCTCGATTCCGCCCGCGACGAGTCGCTTGGCGCGATCGGCACGGCGCTCAAGGAAAACGGCAGGGTCATCGTCACCGGCTGCATGGGCGCGACGCCCGAGCTGATCCGTGAGAAGCACCCCAACGTGCTCGCCATCACCGGGCCCCAGGCCTATGAAAGCGTCATGCGGGCCGTCCACGAGGCCGCGCCGCCGGCCCACGATCCGTTCGTCGACCTGCTGCCGCCGCAGGGCGTGAAGCTCACGCCGCGACACTACGCCTATCTGAAGATTTCGGAGGGCTGCAACAACCGCTGCTCCTTCTGCATCATCCCTGCGCTGCGCGGCAATCTCGTTTCCCGTCCTGCCTCCGACGTGCTGCGCGAAGCGGAAAAGCTGGTCGCGGCCGGGGTCAAGGAACTGCTGGTCATCAGCCAGGACACCAGCGCCTACGGCGTCGACGTGAAGTATCAGGCCAGTCCATGGAAGGACCGTGAAGTCCGCGCCAAGTTCCTCGACCTGTCGCGGGAACTGGGCGATCTCGGCGCCTGGGTGAGGCTCCACTACGTCTACCCCTACCCGCATGTCGACGACGTGATTCCGCTGATGGCCGATGGCAAGGTGCTGCCTTACCTCGACATCCCGTTCCAGCACGCGTCGCCCGCGGTGCTGAAGAACATGCGCAGGCCCGGCAATCAGGAGAAGACGGCGGAGCGTATCCGCCGTTGGCGCGAGATCTGCCCCGACCTTGCCATCCGCTCGACCTTCATCGTCGGCTTCCCCGGCGAGACGGAGGAGGATTTCGAGATGCTGCTCGACTGGCTGGACGAGGCCAAAATCGACCGCGCCGGCTGCTTCCGCTACGAGCCGGTCGGCGGCGCACGCTCCGAGACGCTGGGGCTCCCGGAAGTGCCGAAAGAGGTGAAGGAAGCCCGCTGGCACCGTTTCATGCAGCGCCAGCAGAAGGTTTCGGCGGCGCAGCTGAAGAAGCGGGTCGGCAAGCGGCTTCAGGTCATCGTCGACGAGGCGAACGGCACCACGGCGAAGGGCCGCAGCCGTTATGACGCACCGGAGATCGACGGATCCGTGCACGTGACCTCGCGCCGGCCGCTGCGCGTCGGCGACGTCGTCACCGTGAAGATAGACAGCAGCGACGCCTACGACCTGCACGGCCAGGTAGCCTGAGGCCGCCGCCGGAGAAGCCAGCTCGATTCACCACAATCGGAGATCGCCGCCCGGCCTTAACCCATGGCGGCGGCTCCCGCGCTATGGGTTAAGGATGCGTTAACGGGATGCCCCGATGCCGTCCTCGCCCAAGGCCCAAGACCACATCGCCACATTGGACGTGCTGCGCCTCTTCGCGGCGTTGGCTGTCGTCGGGTTTCACTTCTTCTATCGCGGTGCGGCCGGCGAAGCTGTGCTGACGGCAGGTTATCCCGAGATCGCGCCCGTGGCGATCTACGGCTATCTGGGCGTCAACCTGTTCTTCCTGATCAGCGGTTTCGTGATCGCATGGTCGGCCGAGGGCCGCGACTGGGCAAGCTTCGCCGTGGCCCGCTTCGCGCGCCTCTACCCCGGCTTCCTGGTCTGCATGACCATCACCTTCCTCCTGATGATGTGGGCGTCGTCGCCGCATTTCCCGGTCTCGGCCGGGCAATATGTGGCGAACCTGTTCATGTTCGCGCCGGCGCTGGGGCAGGACTTCATGGACGGCGCCTACTGGTCGATCGTGCTCGAAATCGTGTTCTACGGCTGGGTCGCGGTGGCCGTCGCCTGTGGCGCCTTCGACCGCCTCAGGATCGAACTCGTCACCGGATGGCTGGTGATCTGCGCGCTGAACGAGTTCGTGTTCCACAACGGCGGTTTGCGGCTGCTGTTCCTGACCGAGTTCGGCCCGCTCTTCGCGGCCGGCGTGCTGGTGCAGCACATCTTCGCACACGGCCGCTCGTCGGCCGCTCTCCTGGCGCTGCTGGCGGCGTTCCTGCTCTCTTCGGCGAACATGACCGTGGCGAAGGACTGGATGCAGGAGCATTACGGCCAGTCGATTCCGTTCGCCAATCTCGTCGCGGCGAATGTCGTCATCCATGCGATGCTGGTCGGCGCGGTCGTACTGCGCGGCATGGTCCGTCCGACCGGTCTGGTGCTGGCGCTCGGCGGCATCACCTATCCGCTCTACCTGCTTCACCAGCACATTGGCTATGTCGCGATCGAGGCGCTCGGTCCCTTCCTCGGACGCTGGATCGCGGCCATCGTCGTGACAGCGGCGATTGGCTGGTTGTCCTACGCCATCTGGCGCTATCTCGAGCGACCCGCCCGGCGCCTTCTCGTGGCCTGGCTCACGCCGCTGGTCCGCACCGCCGCAGCGCTCGCCCCCTCGTGGCTCCGCCCGGTCAGCCAAAGCCACAAAGGCTGAGCCGCGTCAGTCGGCCTTGCCGGCCGCGAACTGCTTCTGGAAGAATGGCACCTTCATCGCCGCCTCGTAGTCCTTCTGGCGGTAGCGCTGGTACGCCGGACGTTCCGACACACGATCCACATAGGCATGGAACGCCGACTTCTCCGGCAGAACGTGGATCTGGTCCATCGTGAAGGCAATGGCGGTGGCAAGCTGCGCATCGGCAGCCGTGAAGCGGTCGCCCGCGGCGTAGGCACGCTCGGTCAGGACGCGATCCAGATAGGCGACCATGTCGTCGAACAGCCCGAAAGAATAGTCGTTGCTGACATAGGTCAGGCCATGTGCCCTGCCCGCCACACACGGGTCGAGCACCGAGTCGCAATAGACGAGCATGGTCAGGTATGGCCCGCGCATGCGGTCGCCGACGGCGGGCGCCAGCCCCGCCTGCGGAAAAGCGTCGGCGAGATAGGTCGTGATCGCAGCGCGCTCGGTGATGACGATGCCGTCATGCTCGATCGCCGGCACCTTCTTGTTCGGCTGCACCGACCGGTAGGTTTCCGGGACGCCGCCGTCCTGGCGTATGTCGATCTCGATCGTCTCGTAGGGCGCGCCGAGTTCCTCCAGCAGGTAGAGCACGCCCGCCGCGCGCGACCATGGGGCGTAGTAGAATTTCAGCATCTCGGTCTCCTGTGGACGTGCCCCACGCTAACAAACCCCTCCTGCCATCCGGGTGTCAGGAGGGGTCTTTGGAAACATGAAAAAGGGCGCCCGGTTCCGGGCGCCCTTTCCATAGGCCGAAGTGTTGAGGCTGCTTACTGCGGCAGCTTGTCGTCGACGCCCTTGACGTAGAAGTTCAGGCCGAGCAGCACGCCGTCCTCGGCGACCTCGCCGGCCTTCAGCCACTCAGTGCCGTCCTGCTTGGTGATCGGGCCGGTGAAGGGGTTGAAGGTCTTGGCCTTGATCTTGGCCTCGATCTCCATCGCCGCCGCCTTCACGTCGTCCGGCATGTTGGTGTAGGGCGCCATAACGACGTGGCCGTGGTCCATGCCGCCCCAGACGTCGATCTGGCTCCAGTTGCCGTCGATCACCGCCTTGACCCGCTCGGTGTAGTACGGACCCCAGTTGTCGATGATCGAGGTCAGCTGCGTCTCCGGGCCGAACTTGATCATGTCCGACGCCTGGCCGAAACCCTTGATCTTGCGCTCGGCGGCGACCTGCAGCGGGGCGGTCGAGTCGGTGTGCTGGGTGATGATGTCGACGCCCTGGTCGATCAGCGCCTTGGCGGCGTCGGCTTCCTTGCCCGGGTCGAACCAGGTGTTGGCCCACACCACCTTCAGCTTGAAGTCCGGATTCACGGACTGCGCGCCGAGCACGAATGAATTGATGCCCATCACGACTTCCGGGATCGGGAAGGAAGCGATGTAGCCGGCGACGCCGGCCTTCGACATCTTCGCGGCGATCACGCCCTGGACGTAGCGGCCTTCATGGAACTTCGAGTTGTAGGTCGCGACGTTCGGGTGCTCGCGCTTGTAGCCGGTGGCGTGCTCGAACTTCACGTCCGGGAAGTTGCCGGCGACCTTGTTGGTCGCGTCCATGTAGCCGAAGGACGTCGTGAAGATGATGTTGCACCCCGAACGGGCGAAGCGCTCGAGCGCGCGCTCGGAATCCGCGCCTTCCGGCACGCTTTCGAGGTAGGCCAGCTCGACCTGTTCTTCACCGCCGAGATTCTTCTGCATCTCGAGCGCACCCTGGTGGTGCTGGTACGACCAGCCGAAGTCGCCGATCGGGCCGACATAGATGAAGCAGGCCTTGACCTTGGCTTCAGCGGCGATGGTTCCGACCGAGATCATGGCCGCGGTCGCGGCCAGCGATAGAAGGAGTTTTTTCATGTTCGTCCTCATGGTGGGTTCGAGGGGGCACTATCCCATCTTGTTTTTCTAGCGATCTGGCACGAACGGCCGCCCCAAAGAAGCCGGCGTGTTGACCATCGTCAGTCGCCTGTTCCGCGATATTAGGACAAGCACGATGATGGTCGCCAGATAGGGAAGAGCAGAAAGAAGCTGCGAGGGGACGCCTATCCCCAACGCTTGCGCGTGCAGCTGGCCGATGGAGACCGCGCCGAACAGGTAGGCGCCCGCCAGGACGCGCCATGGACGCCACGACGCGAAGACGACCAGCGCCAGCGCGATCCAGCCGCGTCCGGCAGTCATGTTCTCGATCCATTGCGGCGTGTAGAGGAGCGACAGGTATCCGCCGGCGGCGCCCGCGCAGGCGCCGCCGAACATCACGGCCAGATAGCGGATGCGGATGACGTTGATGCCGAGCGCATGCGCCGAGCCGTGGTTGTCGCCCACCGAACGGAGCGTCAGGCCGGCCCGCGTGCGGAACAGGAACCATGCGACCGCCGCCGTCAGTGCGATCGAGAGGTAGAAGACGGGGTCCTGGCCGAACACCAGCTTGCCGACGAAGGGAAGGTCGGACAGGCCGGGGATGTACAGGGTGGGCAGCTTGATGCCCGGCAGGCCGGTGAAGCTCTCGCCGATCATGCCCGACAGGCCGAGGCCGAGCAGGGTCAGCGCGAGGCCCGTGGCGACCTGGTTGGTGACCAGCGTGAGAGTCAGGAAGCCGAACAGAAGCGAGAAGAGCGCGCCGACGATGATCGCCGCCAGGAACCCGAGCCAGGGCGAGCCGGTCGTGTAGGTAACCGCGAAGCCGGTAACGGCGCCCATGATCATCATGCCTTCGACGCCAAGGTTGAGCACGCCGGAGCGTTCCACGACGAGTTCGCCGATCGCGGCGATCAAGAGCGGAGTCGCCGCCGTCGCGATGGTGATGAGGATCTGCTCAAACATGGGCGGCGGTCCCCTTGGCGGCAAGCGCGGCGGAGACGATGCGCAGCCGGTAGTGGATGAGGGTGTCGCAGGCGAGCACGAAGAACAGCAGCATGCCCTGGAAGGCGCGAACCGTCTTGTCGGAGACGCCGATAGAAATCTGTGCGGCCTCGCCACCGAGATAGGTGAGCGCCAGGATGAGACCGGCGGCGATGATGCCGAGCGGATTCAGCCGGCCGAGGAAGGCGACGATGATAGCGGTGAAGCCGTAACCGACCGACACTTTCTCGTTCAGCTGCTCGATCGGACCGGCGACCTCCGAGATGCCGGCCAGGCCGGCCAGCGCGCCCGAAACGATGAATGCGAAGAAGACCATGCGGCCGGTCGAGAAGCCCGCGAAGCGCCCTGCCCGCGGGCTCTGGCCGAGAACCTTGACCTCGAAGCCCTTCAACGTGCGCGACAGCAGGAACCAGACCGCAACCGCAGCGATCAGCGCGAAGACGAAGCCCCAGTGGGCGCGGCCGGCTTCCGGCCAGATCTGCGGCAGGACGGCCCATTCGTGGAAGCGCACCGTGCCCGGGAAGCTCATGCCTTCGGGATTGCGCCAGGGCCCGCGCACCAGCCAGTCGTTGAAGAGCTGCGCGACATAGACCAGCATCAGGCTGGTCAGGATCTCGTTCGTGTTGAACCTGACTTTCAGGAAGGCCGGTATCGACGCGTAGAGCGCCCCGCCCGCCATGCCGAAGATCAGCATCAGCGGCAGCACGATCCACGACTGGAAATTCGGGAAGAGGACCGGGAAGATCGACCCGAACACCGCGCCGATGATGAACTGTCCCTCGGCGCCGATGTTCCAGTTGTTCGACAGGTAGCAGACCGACAGGCCGACCGCGATCAGGATCAGCGGAGCCGCCTTGATGGCCAGCTCATGCAGCTGCCATCGGTTCGCCGGGTCCCAGATGCCGGTCAGCGGGTCGATGAAATAGTAGTAGAGCGCCGTCGCCGGGTTCTTGCCGAGCAGCGAAAACATGATGGCGCCGGCGATCAGGGTCAGGCCGAGCGCGATGAAGGGCGAGAGCGCCGAGAACAGCGCCGAATGCTGCGGCCGCTTGACGAGTTCGATGCGCATCACGCCGCCTCCGTCTTGTGTTCGGCGTGGCCGGGTTCGGCGCCGCCCATCAGCAGGCCGATTCTTTCGAGCGTCGCCTCGGCGCGCGGCAGCGGCTTCGACAGTTCGCCATTGTGCATGACCGCGATCGCGTCGGAGATTTCGAACAGCTCGTCGAGGTCCTGGCTGATGACCAGAACGGCCGAACCGTTGCGCGCGAGTTCGATCAGCGACTGGCGGATGCGCGCGGCGGCGCCTGCGTCGACGCCCCATGTCGGCTGGTTGACGATCATAACGGCGGGCTGGCGGTCAAGCTCTCGCCCGATGATGAATTTCTGCAGATTGCCGCCGGAAAGCGCTGCGGCTTCCGGATCGACGGCGCTCTTGCGCACGTCCATCTCCTTGATGATCCGCTGCGCAGCCGCCTGCACGGAGCCGCTGTCGATAACGCCCGCGGTGCCGAGGAATGCCTTGCCGTCGGTCTTGTGGCGCGACAGCAGCAGGTTCTCCGACAGTTTCATGCGCGGCGCGGCGCCATGGCCGAGACGCTCCTCGGGGACGAAGGCGCCACCCAGGAGCCGCCGTCCGGAGATCGAAAGCCGGCCGGCGTCGTTCCCGCGGATACGGATGACACCTGCCTTGTCCTGCAGGACCTCGCCCGAAACCGCCTCGAAGAATTCGCCCTGGCCGTTGCCTGCGACGCCGGCGATGCCGATCACCTCGCCGGCACGCACGTCGAGCCGGATGTCGCGGAGCGGGATGGAGAACGGCGTCGCGGGCTTCCGCGTCAGTCCGTTGACCTGCAGGAGGACCGGCGCCTTCTCGATGCCGTCCGCCGGTGCGCGCACGACGGCATGGACGTCGCTGCCGACCATCATGCGGGCGAGCGAGGCGGCCGTCTCCTTGCGCGGGTCGCAGTGACCGACGACCTTGCCGTGCCTGAGCACGGTGGCGCGGTCGCACATGCGCTTCACCTCCTCAAGGCGATGCGAGATGTAGAGGATCGACTTGCCTTCGGCGCGCAGCCGCTCGAGCGTCTCGAACAGCTTGTCGGCTTCCTGCGGCGTCAGCACC
>VFQP010003460.1_pt1 | contig 15976 bp, 19 predicted proteins | sample 3512351 | NCBI WGS metagenome assembly VFQP01 (sample SAMN10412372, study PRJNA504923) | tailings metagenome | isolation source: Relicate 1 Philex TSF1 revegetated site | place: Philippines: Tuba, Benguet | collected 2017-08-29 | reverse complement strand
AGTCCGGCCGGAGACGCCCTTCCGTGGGCCGCGGCGTGGGCGAGCCAGCTGCAGGAGCAGCAACAGCAGCAGCAACAACACCAACAGCAGCAGCAACAGCAGCAGCAACAACAGCAGCAGGAGCACAAGAGCTCAGCGGCGTGCGACTTCCGGCACCAAGAAGCCCCAGTCGCAGCGCAGCCGGCGCGGGCCGAGGCGCCGCATGTGCTGTCCGAGGTGGACGCGCTGTTGGCCTTTGCCAGCATTGACCACAGGACCAGGCCGCACCGGCGCGCCGTCGTGCCGCCCACGTCCTAGTGGCGCCACTAGGAGACTGGGCACGCTGGCGGCCCCGTGTGTGCCGTCGCAGCTGCCGTGCGGCCCTGCTCTCGACGGGGCCAGCGCTCCTGTGCTTGCTGGCTACCCTCCTTGTCCCCCCCTCGTCTCGCCTGTACACCACCACGCGCCCGCCACGCCTTTGCCGGTTCCCCCCATATCCCTTGACCCAGTGTGTGTGCGCAGAGGACGCTCCCCCTGCAGATTCGGTTGACGCGTGCGTGGTGTGCTTCGGTGGTCAGTTTGTGTTTGCGCGTGCGGTGCCGTCGTTTTGTGCCGTGCGGGGCGATTGCCTGCTTCTTCGGTGCACGCCCGCGCCCGTGTGTGGGCGTCGTTGGGCGCGTTGGTGCTGGTTGCGGTAGGCTGACGTGCACGACAATCGTTGGCCCTGGCGCGACGTCTCACTTTTGTAGGGCCGTTTGAGAAGACTCCAGCGCGCAACAGCGCTGTTTTCTTGCCACCTGCAGCAACGCCTGCGCGCGTGCACGCCCCGTAGCAGCTGATGTTCCCCTGGGCCACGCGCAGCACACGCATAGAGAGTAGCGCTCTTCGGTTGGTTGCTGTAGAGAGTCTTGAACTAGGGATTGTCCCGGGCAAGTGGACGAGCGGCCTCCCCATGATCGCGCCGTCTTCATCATAGCCCTGGGCCGTGCGCCTCCTCCGGTTCACGGTCGCTCACTTGCAAGCGTAGCTCACTTGCAAGCGTTGCACGCGAGAGATGTGAGAAGCAGCACGCAAGCAGGCCCGACGCGCCTCCGCGCCAAGAGCCAGACGATCACGGCCTGCCGCCGCCCCGCCCCCCTCCACCGCCGCCCCGCCCTCCGCGGCCACCTCCCCCACCCCCGCGCCCGCCCTCAGCCCCTGCGCCCCTCGCAGCCCCCCGCCCGCCGCTCCTGCCCCCGCGCCCCGCCCCGAACGCACCCCTTCCGCCTGCGCCCGCGCCGCGCCCGCCGCCGCCACCACGCCCCGCCCTGCCCCCGCCGCCACCGGTCCGCAGGCTGCGCATCTCGCTCTCGGCCGCTGCGCCAGGCACAGCACGAGGACAGGCAGCGGCATGCGTTTCCGCATTGCATCGCCTCGCGAGTCCCCGCCCAAGACGCCACGCACACACCAACGCCGCGCCCTCACCTGAGATGGTCTCCTCAAAGCCGGCCAGCGCCGAGAGCTTGCCCCACTCCTCCCGCAGCCCCTGCCTCGTCAGCGGCCCCGGCGCCACCACCTTGGAGATGGCCTGGTCCAGCGACATGCCGCGGCCGCGCCGCGCCCCGGCGGCAGGCGCCGCCTTTGGGGAAGGAGCGGCGGCGCCGCCGCCCGCCTCCCCCTCCTCCTCGCGCTGCTGCTTCTGCCTGGCCTGCTCCTGCTTGCGCGCGTTGTAGGCCTGGATCTTGGCGGCGGACTCTGAGGCGCGCTCGAGCAGCTGCTCCGGGCTCAAGGACGCTGCGCCGGCAGGGAAAGGCGAGGAGAGCAGCAGCACGTGGCCTCTTTGGCGCTTGAAGCAGCGAGGGAATGTGCGGACTCCTCCCGCGGCCGGCGCGCTCACCGTCGGCAAAGAGTATGTCGCGGCCGCGCGTGCTGAGCAGCGCGACGCCGGCCGCCTGCGCCAGGCCCTGCGCCAGCGCCGCCATGTCGGCGGTGAAGGCGTTCATCTGCGCGCGCACCAGCTTGTGGTGGCTGACCAGCTCCTTGAGGCCGCTGCACGCGAGGGGGGCAGGGGCGCAGAGGCGCGGCGCGGGCAAGTGCGATGAGAGCGCCAAGCTTCCCCAGAGCGATGGCGTCGCAGCCAAGCAGGTGCAGCAGTCCCTCACTTGGCTTGGCTGTCTTGGAACTGCGACTTGCCCAGCTTGAGCAGCGCGCGCGAGGTGCTGGCCCACAAGGTCTCCTGCTGCGCCGCGGTCCACGTGCTGCCCTCGGGCCACCAGGGAGGCCCCGCCGCGGGCTGACGTTGACGCTGCTGCTTGGCTGCGGCGCCCTCCTGCGTGAACGCGTGAGGCGCTTGCCGGTCTGCTGTGGTCCTGGCCGCCCGTCCTGCGCGGCATGTCCGCGAGGCCGGCAGAAGCGAGGCGGGTCGCACCTGCGCGCCATCTCCTGCGACGGCGCCTTGGCGTTGCTGTTGGTCGAGCGGCTGCTCTGATGAGGCCGCTGCGTGCGTCGTCGTCAAGCTCGGGGCTCGTGCCACGCCCCACCCAAGGCCGGCGGCGGTGCAGAGCGCAGGGCTCTCCACGGTGCGGCAGCCGATGAGCCTGATGGGCGTGCATGATGATGGGGCTCTTGCTGATGGGCGCAACGCCGTGCTGGGGGCCCTCCCCTGCGGGAGCCCGTTGCGGCACGGGCCTGTGGGCAGCATCCCTCTTTGCTGCTGAGCAGCTGCGGTGTTGCCGCTTCTGCTGGTCGTGTGCTGCCTGTGCTCTGGGCGCTTCGTGCGACTGAAGCAGGCCTTCGCCATGCGGCCGTTGTACATCGTGTTGCATCCATGTGGCAGCGCACACCTACCGCTAACAAGGCATCCCAAACACTAACACTAGCATCCATGTTCTCTGGAGGGGAGGAGGGGACCGGGCCTGCCTACGGGCAGGCTCACGCCAGGAAGTGCCCGTAGTACGAGGCTGCCGTGCGGCCCTCACGCTTGGTGACGTCGGTGGCGTTGAGGTGATGCGCGTGGTGTCGCGGCCCTGCACACAAACGAGGGACGGCCACGCACCCAACGCACAATTGTGCGCACAATCGTGTGTGCGCTCGGAACCCCCTCTTCAGCACAGCGCCTCCCCAGTGGCTGCCCGCAGCGATGACACCAATGGCACACCCCTTAGTGGGGCTCGCACCTGGCTTGATGTTGTGCCAGCCGACCTCCTGGCTGTTGGTCATGGCGCCCTTGCAGGCGTGCTGCCGCTCGTACTCGACGCGCACGTGCCTGAGCCAGTCGGCCCTGTAGCGGTCGTAGCTGATGTAGCTCTTGGGGGCCTTGGGCTCGGCGCTGAACTTGAGCAGCCCCTCCACCGCCTTGGTGAACTCTGCCCGCGGCATCACGGCGTTGCGGTCAAAGTCTGTGAACGTGAACCAGGCGTCCAGCTGCGTCCACACGTGGGCGCAAGGCGGGTGCAAAGAGCAACAGGGAAGGTAAGTGATGCCCAGCACCACGCTGCAGTTCGCCGAGCAGATGGGCTGCGCCGCGAGACGGCATGTGCGCGCCACCCGCCGTGCAGGAATGCCATCACTGGGCACCGTGGCAACGTCTAGCTCACGCCGTGCATGGATTGTGCGCAATGCGCACCTCGTGCTTTCTGGGCTGGCGCCCGAGCAGCTCCCTGGCCATGTCGCCCAGGCTCGCGCGGAGGATGTGCGAGTCGCCGTCCACCTCGAGCACAGCTGCGGTCGGGCTGTCCCTGAGCAGATACTTGTCGAAGCACTCCTGCGAATGTCGCGTGTGGAGCCTTGTGGGTGGAGCGCGGCATCCCCCGTATTCTGATGCAGTGCCCGGCCGCCGCGCACAGGCGCGCAGAGAGCTCTGCGTGGCAATGCGGAGCGAAGGCGAAGACCTACATGGTAGCGCTCGACGGGGATCTCGTGGAAGACGTAGACGTGCTCCGTGGCCATGAGCTCCTTCACCGGGTCGCTGGGGCCGAGGGACGTGAGGCCAAAGAACGCCATGCTGCCCTGGCCGCTTTGTGAGAAGGCTCTGTGTGCGGGCTCTGGAGCTGGCTGGGCTTGAGCCTTGAGGCGGGGGAGCAGGCGCGGCGGTTTGCAGTCCGAGCGCGCAAAACCAACAGGTGCTCAGGCTTGGTGCGCGGTCCGCCTCCACACGGTGGCGTGCGAGCAGCCCCACTGGTACTTGCGCACGTGCTCCCGGATCAGGAAGGGCATGTCCTCAGCGTGCGCCAGCTCAAACCCGAGGTCCTTCATCACGGCCGCCACGGCGTCGGCGCTCCTCGCCGGCTTGCCATCCTGCAGCGTGCGTGATGGGTGAGGCCGCGCCCACACACACCACACCTCAGCCAATGAGCCTCATGCGATGCGCGCCGGCCGGCCGCAGCGGCCACAGGGGCGCAACGCAGCGCACTCACGGGGCCCGCCTTGGCGCCCAGCCAGTGCTCCTTTGGCGTCCAGGCGGGCAGCCAGCTGTAGGGCGACACCAGCACGGCCACGCCGCCTGGCTTGATCTGCATGTGAGCGCGCAAGTCCTCACTTGGTTGCATCGCACTGCTGCTGCGCAGGCGGCAGACACCCCCCCAAAAGAAAGGGCGCCGCACCCCCCCCCCCCAAGAAAGCGAGGTGGGCGCACCAGGGCGGGCAGGCGGTTGAGGAAGAGCATGGGGTCGGGCAGGCGGCACAGCAGGTTGGCCGCCAGCACGACGTCAAACGGCGCGTGGGGCAGCCCGTCGGGGATGGCGCACGCGTCCCCCTGCATGCACAGGCACACGGCCAGCACGCTTGGCCCGCGCAAAACAGGATGGCTGCCTGTGCTGTTCCGAGGTTGCGAATCGGTTGCGCCGCGCGCACCTGCTGGAACGTGACGCGCTCGCGGTGTATATCCTTGGGCACCGTCGCCGTGAAGGTTTGCCGGATGTCGCCCTCCACCACCGCCTCGTACTTGCGCGTGCCCTTTTGCTGCAAGTCCTGCACAGCGGGGCAGCACACGGGGGCAGCAGCACCACGTGGTCGGTCGCGCCCCACGTCAACCTGATGGCGGTGCCCCGGGCAGCGCATGCATGTACCTGGGCGGCGGCGACAAAAGCGTGCGAGTAGTCGACGCCCAGCACGTGCTCGTAGTGCCGTGCCAGCTCAAACGAGGCGCCGCCCACCGCGCAGCCCATGTCCAGCGCCGACCCGCTGGAGCGCGGCGCAAAGCGCTTGCACAGCTGCGCCAGCCGCCCCGTGAAGTTGAGCGCCGCCTGCGCACGTTGGGTGTGGGTGTGGAGGCCCTTTGCGTGTGTGGTGGTGGGGGGAGCGGCATCTGACGATGGCGCGCGCGCGCCCGATCCCCAAGCTTGCCCCGCTCCCACAGCCTGTTCCAAGGACAGCGGGGGGCAGTGCACTGTACACACCTTGGGCCCGGCGGCGTAAGGCAGCAGGTCGCCGTCTGCGGCGAAGTGGAACTGCACGTACTCATCCACCGCCTTGCGCGTCTCGTAGGCGGCCGCTCCGCCTCCCGCCGAGGACGTGGTGCTGCGCTCCTCGAGAGAGCTCGCGTCGCAGGCCGCCTGGCGCACGGCCGCGACCAGGGCGCGCAGCGCCGGCCAGGCGAGCGTGCCGAGCGCAGCGCCAGCCACAAGCGTCAGGACCGTCTTGCGGTCCAGCGAATCGGCCAGGGGGAAAGCATGGGGAGCCGAAGACGTCGCCATCGCTGCTCTGCGATCTACTAAGCTTCTCCTTCGCGCTGCCGCCGGCGCGGGTTGCTGATCAGCCCGGATGTCCATGCGAGCTGCAGAGGTAGAGGTGCCGCTGCGGCACGCTGGCGTTGCTCATGACCCACACGCACGTGATGCAGCAGCTCGGCAATGCGTGGCACGTCAGGCGGTGCCCGGCGGCGCCCGCGCGAACGCGGCGATCGTGCGCCGCCCTTCCAGCGCTGCCAAGTGTGGCGTGCAGCAGCAGCAGCAGCAGGCACGACTCATCCACGCGGCTGTTGCTACGCCTGAAAACAACATGTGCACGCAGCTGCAGCACACGGCGGACGCCAGACCAACACGCACCAGCGCTCACGCACCGCCACGGCAGCGCACGACGATTAGGGACGCGCGCCGCCGCAGCAGCCAGCGACAGCAGCAGCAGCTGGGACTGGCAGGGAGGCAGCAGAGCCACGCCGGCGCCTGCGCCCGCCGCGCCTGGCGCTCAACTGCGCCGGTGGCTGGGCGCGCGCCTGCAGCCGCTAGTGGCGTGGGCCACGCTGTACCAGGACATACTGCTCCGCGTGCTGCTCACGGTGGCGCTGCTGGTGGTGGTGCGGTGCGGGCTCTTCATCCCGCTGCCCGGGCTCGACTTTGCGCTCTTCCCCGAGCCGCCCACCTTTTCCGAAGGTGAACGACTTCAATTTTCTGTCCACTGGAAGCACACCTGGATCACCTACAACGCTGTGGGCCGGGCACGCCGGCAGTGGAGCAGGAGGAGGCTTGGCGCACCACGCATGACGGACGGCAGCGCGGCGACAGGTGCCCTGGCGCCGCCTGATCAGGGCGGAGCGCCATGGGCGTGCGTGCGTGCGTCTGCAGGCGAGCGGCTGGTGCGTGCGCTGTACGGGCAGGCGCGCGCGCTGCCCGCCTCGCTGTTTGAGCTGGGCATCTCGCCCTTCATCAACGCCTCCATCCTCGTCACGCTGGTGCTGGCCATGCCTGAGCAACTGGTGAGGGAGGACGGGGAGAGGGGCGCAGGGGAGCCCAAGCAAGGAAGGGAACGGGCTCAGGAGGGGCCAGAGCACCTGCTGACGAAGGAGCCAGAGCAACTGGGAGGGGGAGGGGGGGGGGGCGGGGGCGGGGGAGAGTCCGAGCAACTGTGAGGGCGAGGCACATCAAGCCGCGTGGCCGCTGCCCCCCCTCTGCTTGTTGCCCGGTGCCCGGCAGGTGGCGTGGGGCCCGCTCACGCGCCTGCGGGAGGCGCGCAAGGAGGGCAGAGCGGTGCGTGCGGCGGCACCGCCTGGGCCGCCGCGCCCGTGCCGCCCTGCCCTTGCCGCGCTCGTGCTCAACACTGACCAGCCGCACCTTCTGGCAGCAGGCTACAGGGCGATGGCCACAGCCTTTTGGCCTCTGCCCTTGGCCTCTCTGCACCGCGTGCGTGCGTTGCGCGCGCAGGGCCAGGCCTACATCACCTCGGTGCTCAACTGGCTGGCGCTGGCCTTTTCCGTCTACCTGGTGAGGCGCTTGCATCTGGCTTGCACCCATCGCTCCCAGCGCGGGGCCTCTACCAGCGGCGCTCACGCACCTGGGCCTGTGCGCCTGCCACCAAGGATGGCTCATTGTCCGTGCTGGCGCCCCTCCCCTTGCGTCCATCCCGCCACCCACGCACCAGCCGACCGCGTCGCCCAGGGCGTGCCGGCCGCACGCTCGCTCTCTCACACGTGGCCCACCCACCCACCCGCGCGACCCATGGCGGATTTGGCGCCGTCGCAGGCTCTGGTCAAGTCCTTCGAGCTGCAGCCCTACGCCGTGGCGCCCGGCCCCGGCTTCATCCCGCTCACCGCCATGACGCTCGTGGCTGGCTCCGCAATCATCCAGGTGCGCAGTGCTGCGCTGCCCGCCGTGCGAACGACGTCACGGTGGCTAGATGAGCAGGGCACGCCCTGCCAGTGGTGCTGCTGCGTTTTGCGAGCTGTCGCCGCCGCCGCCGTGTTTTGTGTGCGCGCAGCACTGCGCGTCCGTCGTCACGGCCAGCGGCATCGGCAACGGCTCCTCGCTCGTCATTTGCTGCGGCATCGTCACGGGTGCGCGCGGGCGGCAGCGCCCGCGACGCGCCGGCGCCTCAGCCGCACGCCGGCTGCGCCGCTCCTCGCGCTGCGGCGTCCCCGCCGTCTCCTAGCCGGCAGCTCCCGCGCCGCTGCACCGCCAAGCGCCTCCCCTGCCAGGGCGGGGACGCGCTCCCCCCCAGCGCTTGCCTGCTAGCGGTCCGACTGCTGGCCTGCCGCCGCCCACCCTTTGAACCAAACGAAACGAACGCAGAGTACGCTGAAGCGCTACACTCGGTGCTGTCGCGCTTGGAGGCGGGCGCCATCTCCCCGCCGCTGCTGGCCTCGCTGGGCGGCGCCTACCTGCTGCTGGCGCTGGCCGCCGTCTACATCTCACGCACCGAGCTCAGGCTGCCTGTGCTGCAGTACAGCCGCAGCAGCGCCGACGCGCAGGTGGGGGGTTGCTTGGGCTAGGGTTTGGGGGCAGGGTAGGGTTGGGGCATGCGCTGCCCCGACGCGCAGGTGGGGTAGACCCGTCGTGGGCCCGCCACGGCACGGCCCCGCGCGCCGGCCCCCCACCTCGGCGTGCGTGCTGCGCCGCTGTGAACTCCTTCGCTTCCCTCGGCGTTGTGACGACCATGTCCGTGTGCAGGGCGGGGCCCCGTTGCCGTCGCCGTCGTTGCCGCAGCAGCAGCAGCCGGTGGACCAGGACATGCAGTTCTTTGTGCGGGCGCGGCGCGTGGCCGAGCAGCGCATGGCGCGCCGCGTGCAGCGCGCCGAGTACTTCCCCATCGCCATCAACAGCAGCGGCATGATGGTGCGCGCGCCTGCCCTGGCCCTCGCACCTGTCCCGTCGGCCTTGTCCGTAGCTGTGGCCGCATCGTGCCCTGCCACGCGGCCGCGCCCAACCCGCAGGGCCTGGGCGTCCCGTCCCGTGGCCCGCGGAGCCTCACCGCGATGCACCGCTGTCGCTGTCGCGTGCGCGCGCGCGTGCGCGTGCGTGCGCGCAGTCCATCATCCTGGCCGGCGCCTTTTGGTTCTTCATGGTGCCGGCGGGCGCTGAGCTGCTGGGCCTGCAGGTGGGTTTCTAACGCCCCAACATACGCACGCCGCCCCACCATGGTCACAAGCGCGGCAGCAAAGCAAGAACGGCCCGCCGCCGCGCCGCGCCGCGCCGCGCCGCTCCCTGCGCTTTGGACGACGTCGCGGCGGCTCGCCTGGCCACGCGCCCGTGTGCCCTGGGCCTGCTGCCCAGGCCCGCGTTCGAGCGCGTTGCACGGAATCCGACACCTTCCATGGCCTTGCCCTGCCCTCCCCTGCCGCAGGCGCTGCACCGGGCGCTGCTGGGGCTGCAGGCGGGCTGGGGCGGCCTGCTCGTCTACGCGCTGCTGGTGTTTGCCATTGAGTTCCTGCCGCTGGGCAGCGTCAACCCCAAGGAGGTCGCAGAGTACTTCAACGCGGTGCGTCTTTGCGTGTGTGTGTGTTGGACTTGCACCTGCTTGGACGCCCCGGCGGGGCCGGAGCGCAGCGTGAATGTCTTGACGTCGTTGCTTAGTGGCGTTCATGACGTGGTGTCGCGGCGCCGCAGCCCGCTAGTGAAGGGTCGCTCACCCAGACGGGTCAGACAACCAGTTGTAGGGGTTGAGAGCGGGGCAGGGAGCGGTCGTCCGCGCCGGCCCGCTCGTCGTGGCGTCCCCACCCCTCCCCTTGCGAGCGTGGCCCCTTGCTGTGCAGGTGAACGTGGGCATCAAGGGCGTGGTCCCCGGCGAGCCCACGGAGCAGCACGTGCAGGCGCAGCTGATGCGCTGCAAGTTCTGGGTGAGCGCCCTGGGCCAGCGCAGGGAGGGGCAAGAGTCGCCTTTGCGGCGCCGCCGCAAAGCAAGGCCAGGGGCTCTGCACCACGCGCTGCTTAGCTTGCCGGCCGGTTGCCTCGCTCGGTGTTGTTGGTCCTTTGCTGCTGCGCAGGGCGGGCTGGCGCTGGGGTGCTTAGCGGTGGCGGCGCACGTGTTTGACGCGGCATGCCTGTCGGCGCTGGGCGCCTCGCTGTCCGCCACCTCGCTGCTCATCATCGTGGGCACCGTCATCCAGAGCTCGCGGCAGGTGGGTGGGCGTTCTCCTCTTGAGGCGTTGGCGCGCTGAGCGTGCCGCGCAGCGTTCGGATGAGGCGGCGGCGTGCCGGGTGCACCGTGGCGGCGGCTGCAGGTGGAGAGCTTGCTGGAGGCGCCCAGGCTCAACAGCCAGCTGGCCAAGGAGCAGGAGGTCATCGTCGGGCTTTCCAAGCTCTGACAGCCGGGGCGTGAGTTCACGTCTGCGCATGCGCGGCGCTCCCCGGGGTCCGCGTACATTCATTCCTTCAAGAGTCTGAAAATGGCAAAGAAGAGCAAGGCGCGGAATAGCACCAGCGCGGGCACCACGCCCAGGCAGCCCAGCGAGGTGCCCAGCGAAGGGCTGCCGAGCGAGGCGAGCGAGAGCAACGGGGAGGCCGCAGCGCCAGGGCAGCCCGCAGCGGGCGACGAGCAGCAGCTCCGCGCGGAGCTGGCCGCGGCGCAGGCAGAGATTCAGGCGCTGCGGCTGCAGCTGGCGGAGAAGGAGCAGATCATCGCGGACCTCGAGCGAGAGCGCCAGGTCTCCGCCGCGCTGCAGCAGCCACAGGCAGCAGACGCTGGCTCAGCGGAGATTGAGCAGCTGCAGGACAGGTGGGTGCGCTGAGGATGAGACGGAGGACAGGTGGCGGCGAGCGCGCGTGCCGCCCACAGGAGAGCTTTTGCACGACGCCCTCACATGCACTCTACAGTGCCATTACCATGACAGAAGTCCCCTTTTCTGTAAAGGGACAGGACGGGGTGCACACCGCGCCGCGCTCGGGGGCAGGCACACGCGCGCTGAGCGGTCCGAGCTTTGGAGCCCCCTGATGCACGTGCACGCATGCGCAGGCTCAAGCAGCTCCGCAAGGAGCAGCTGGACGCCGACGCGGCCAAGGACGCGGCGTGGCGGCAGCTCAAGGCCGTCATAGGAGAGATATCCAAGCTGTCCTCCTCATCGGCGACGGTGGTGCAGGCGGGTGGCAGCACAGGCAGCACGGCCGCGCCCATCGCCGCGCCTGCATGAGCGGCCAGGCTTCTGTGACGGCGGCACATGCGCACAAACTTGCTTCTTCGTCGTTGTTTGGGGTGAGGGACGTCAACCGCGACGCAAACGGAAGCAACCGGGCGGTGCACATGTACAACAGGCGTGGCAGGGGCGAGGAAACCCCCACACACGTGGGACGTGCAACATGCGTGCGGCTTCCGAGGCAGGCAGCCGAGGGAGATGCAGACGCGGAGCGCGCGCGGCCCACAGGGACACCGCCAGGAAGGAGAAGCGGCACGACGGGAGATCGCTCAAGGGCAGCCACGGCTCTTCATTGGTCTATCAACGCACGGTCCGTTTTTCCAGGCGTGGGCTTCAGCAACGCAGAGCGCATTCGAACCGAAGAGCCGGCAGAGCTGTGCGCCGGCAGCAAGGTGTGAGGGGAGCAAAGTGCACGAAGCGAGCGCCGCTGGGCCCCCACGGTGGTGCAGTTCGGCATTTCTCAGGGGAGGCAAGGCGTGGGGCCACATGGCGACCAAGGGGCTCCAACCAACCAACCACCAGGACCCCGCACGAGGACGCTAGACCCGTGCGCGCTGCACGCGCAGCTCACCTGCTCTGTACCAGACAAAAGGTCAACACACTGCAACAACGGTCGTAAATGCCAGACGCAACCGCCTCACGACGCCCACGGGACGCCGCTCGACTCACCCCAAGCCCCGCGAGCGCAGCCGTGGCGCCCTCGTTGTCCGTCAAGATGCACGAGCACACCACTCCACACCACAACACCAAGCGGGAGCGACGCCACGCGGCGTGCGGCGCCGCACGATGCAGCCAAAGCGGCCAGGCACGACGAGGCGAGAACAAAAGCACCCTGTGTATGCAACCGCTGCGCTGCATGGCCCACTCACGCTGCCCCTACGAGCCTCGGCGCCGCCCAACGCCGCCGTATCGGCGAGGCGAGCCGGGCGCCCGGGTGCATCGAGACCGTGCCCGCAGCTCGCCAGCCCCCACGTCTACCCGCGTGCCAAGATCGAGGTGCGCCCCCAAGGGTGCGCCAATGTGCAAAGCTCCTGCAGCGATGGGCGCGGCCACGCTGCCACCCACCGACCGACCCGACTGATGGGTGGGTCGCCACCCATCGCCACCCACCACCTCGACCGCGGCGACGCCCCGCCCACAGCACATCGGCGCCAGAGACGCCCCCCTCAGCAAACCGCCCGAAGGAGAAGGAAAGCATGCTCCAACGGCAGCGGCGGCGGCGGCGACTGGGCAGGCCAGGCGCGCGCCCGCCTCATTTGACAGGACGGCGCGCGCAAAGCGTCGAGCAGCGACGTGCGTTCTCCTCACCAGCGTGCGCGCGCGAACGGCTCAGCGCGCACGGCCCTGAGCAACGAAAAGGGAACGGGCGCAGGCCGCACGCGCTCTCGGGTGCGGCGCGCCGCAGCGGGAGGTCAGGGGGAGAGCAGGGCGTGAACAAGGGGCGTGAGCAAGGAAGGCGGGCGCACCGCGCCGCCGCGCTGAGCAAGAGGGGCTGCGGCCAGTGGTCGGCGGGGGTGCCCAAACTGCCGTTGACAAGTGAGAGAGCGAGGAGTGCAAACACCAAGAGGTGGGCCAGTAGGACACGAGTCACAAGAGTCAGCCGGCGGCGCCCAACGCGAGCGGCGGGGCGCCGGCGCGTGAGCGGTTCAGGTGTGGTCGGGCAACGGGCGAGGGAGACGCGCGGGGGGGGGGGGGGGGGGGGCACGCTGCGGGGCATGCAGCGCCCGCCAAGGCAGGCAAGCAGGAGGAGACGACGAGAGGGGTGGGCGGCTGAGGCAACCACCCGCCCCATGTTCACACTGGTCACGCACACACGCACACACTGGTCATGCTTCAGGGGTTCCTTCAACTTGGCCAGCATCATTCATCCAACGTCACAGCGGCTACGGGGACGGAAAGCAGAGGGTTCCAGGGCCGGCGCCCGGCGCGCCGAGGGGGGCCGCGGCTTCCGAGCCCGGCCCCCGCCGCCCAAGCCGGCATGAGCACCGCCGCGCGTCGTCAAACCCGGGGCCATAGCCACACCCGACACAGAGCAGTCCCTGCAGGGTGCGGGACGCCCGCGGCCACGCGGAAACGAACAAACGGGGGGGGGGGGGAAGCGCGGACAAACGCCTGCTGCGCCGCCGGGCCGGGCTGCGCTGTGTGAGCGCTCTTCGGCGCGAAGCCACGGCCGCGACTGCCTCCCCACGACAACCCACCACCTCCGTACAACTGCCCTCCCACCGACGCGCCTTGCCTTTGGCGCACGCGGCAACGGCGCAGCAGCGGCAAACAGATCGCAAACCTCGGGGTCGCAAACTCGAACCGCAGAAACCGCCGAGGCCTGCGTGGTCATTCCCCCCTCCCGCCAAGGGTAAGCATCACGAGATCGGGACTGGTGCAATCACGAGGTGAGGTCAGGGACGACGGCCGGCGCGCGCGCCGCCGCCGCCGCCGCCGCCAGGAACGCCGCCAGCACCTGCACAGCCACCACGGCCGCCACCGCCGCCGCCCTGGGCCCCTTGCACGCCGGCCCGGAGCCGCCCAGCGCGCCGCCGGCCGCGCCGCCGCGCCGCCGCTCGCCCGGCCACGCGGGCGGGCGGGCGCGCGCCGCGCAGGCCGCGAGCAGCGGCGGCGCGGCGCCGCAACCGGGCGCCCGCCGCCCCAGCACCGACGCGAGCGCGCCCGCCGGGACGCAGCCGCCGGCGCACAGGAGCAGCAGCACGGCAAGCATCGCGGCGGCAGCGGCGGGCAGCAGCAGCGGGAGGGCCAGGGAGGCGCAGGCGGCCGCAGCGACGCGGCCGCGGCCAGCCAGGCGCCGGATGGGGGGCACAGCCGTCGTGACGGGCTGTTGTGCGACGCTCGCTGCAGGGGTGTGTGGGGCAGGCGTGGTGGATGGGCAGGGTCCACCGACTGCAGGCATCGCAGAGGGCGGCTGGCTTGCTTGGGCAGAAGCGCCAGGAGCGCAGGAGCACGGCCCGGGAGCGGCGCGCCAGAGGATCTGCGATCCGGCGCGCTGCGTCCGCCGCATCTCTCGCTTGGTGAGGGCGAAGAGGTGCGCGGGCGTGATGCCGGCGCGGCCCGTGGCGCCGGCCCAGGCGGCCTGCGCGGCGGCGGCCTGCGCCGTGGGCAGCGTGGCGCTGACGGCGCGCAGCAGCGCGCAGCAGGCGGCCGGCGCGTGCGCGGCGGCCAGGTGCAGCGGCGTGCACCCGCTGGCGTCCTCCAGCGCCCATGGCCAGGTGAAGCCGGCGCCGCCATGGATGGCCGCCCACCTGAGAGAGAGGGAGGGAGAGAGAGCATGCGCGCACAGACATCGTTTGCGGGCACCGCAGAGAGAATGGAGGCGATGAGGTGGAGTCTGGGCAACCTGCCCGCAACCGGTCGCCTCACCTGAGCACCAGCTCCAGCATGGCCGCGTCGCCACACACCATGGCGGCGTGCAGCAGGCTGCTGCGCACGCCCTCCGCGCCGCCACCGCCATCGCCGCCTCCCACCGCCGCCTCCCACCACTCGCTGGCGCCCCGCCCCGCCGCGCCGAAGCCGCCGCCGCCGCCGCCCTGCTCCGCCCGCTGCAGCGCCGCCACCACCACGCTCGCCAGCGCCTGCAGCCCGTGCCGCACCGCGTGCTGCAGCACGCTGACGCCCACGCGGCGCGCCTCGCGCGCGCGCCGCTCCCACGCCGCCGCCGCCTCCTCATCGCCGCTCGGCACCAAACTCAGCAGCGCCGACAAGTCCTCCATCAGGTACCAAGCGCCGCCCTTCCCGCCGCCCCTCTGCGCACTGCCAACCGCCGCCGCGCTGGGCGACGACGCCCCCTCCGCCGCCAGGCGCGCTCCGTCAGAAGCAGGCCTGCCGCCCGCTTCGTCGTGCGAGGGAGCCAGCGCGTGCAGCGGCAGCGAGAGCCCGTGCGGCTCGCCCAAGCCCTCATCCCATGCGAGGTCGCAGCAGGAGGACATGATCTCGCCCTCGCTGCTCGCCTCCTCCAGCGCCGGCGACGCGGCGCGAAGGTCCCACGCCGCGCGCTGCGCGCTCAGCTGCAGCGGCTGCGGCGGCGCCGTGGCTGCCGCGGCGGTGGCAGCGGCGGGGCGAGAACTGCTGTGCTTCTTGGCGGCGCTGGCGTGCGGGTGGCGCGGATGCAGGCCGCCAAGCTGCCCCAGGTGCTGCCGCAGCTCGTGGCAGGCGGCGCGCGAGGCAGGCGGCAGCAGCAGCACCGGGCACTCTGCCACCAGCACCTCGAGGCGGCTGCCTGGAGGCGGCGCCTGCGGGCCGGTGGAGACTGAGGTGGCGCTGAGGTGGTGGTGGTGCATGCGGGAGGAGGGCTTGCACCAGAGCTCGAGCCGCAGCGGCAGCGGCTGCTGGTCGTGGTCGGGGGACGCCGCCGGCGCGTCTGGCAGCTGCACAGTCACCTGCGGGCACCAGCACAGAGCACGCGGCACGCAGCTCTTGCGTCAGCACGTCACGCTGCATCAGCGCAAGGGAGTCGTGCCGCAGCAGTACAGCAAAGCAACGCGCACCGTGGCGTGCACCAGCACCCTGCCGGGCGGCAGCGCGTCGCCAGCGCGGACGGCGCCGCCCGCCAGGCCCTCCTCCTCCTCATGGTGCAGCTCAGCGGCGGAGGCGGCAGCACCCGCCACCTCGCCGTGGCGCTCCACCTTCACGGCCAGGTACCCGCCCGCCGGGTGCCGCACCAGCAGCGACGCATGCACCTCGCCCACCACCTCCGCGCCGCACGTCAGCGCGCCCGGCGGCACCTCAGCCCCATCGAACGCGTCGTCGTGCTCGTCGTCCCCGAGCTCCGCCTCCTCCGCCTCCGCCTCAGCCGCGCGGCTGCGGCCCGCCGCGCCGGGCACGTCCAGGGAGGAGCGGGCGGACGCGGGCGCCGAACCCGGGGGCGCCCAGCCGTGCAGCCGGTGCCTGGCGGGCAGCTCCAGCGCCACAGAGAAGGACGCCTCGCGCGGGGCGGCGGCGGCGCCGGCGCTCCTGGCCAGCAGCGCGACGGCCGGCGCCACCTGGGCCAGGCGGCAGCTGGCGGCGGCGCTGTGCAGCCAGCCCAGCTGCGTCAGCGGCGCCGTGGCAGCGGGGGCTGGCGCGGGCGGGGCGTCCGGGGCGGGTGCGTCGGCGGGCAGGCGCTGCGTGATGCGGTAGGTCTGGGCGGCGGCGTCCCAGGCGCACAGCAGCATGACGCCCTCCACTTGCACGAGC
>VFQP010003459.1_pt1 | contig 15980 bp, 15 predicted proteins | sample 3512351 | NCBI WGS metagenome assembly VFQP01 (sample SAMN10412372, study PRJNA504923) | tailings metagenome | isolation source: Relicate 1 Philex TSF1 revegetated site | place: Philippines: Tuba, Benguet | collected 2017-08-29 | reverse complement strand
GTGCCCAAACGCGATGACAGCAGCTTGGTCACAGGGTGGGGGTCGTCGCCGTGTGCCATTCGCCTGCGGGTGTGCACTGACCGCGCTCGCACCTGCGGTCCGCCTCGATTGGACTTCAGGTGGTGGCGCTGCCAGGGGAGGAGAGCAAGTTCCCCTCGGCGTTTGTGGCCCGGCCACCTGGCGAGGGGGGGCAGCAGCAGCAGCAGCAGCAGCACGACGGAGGCGGAGGCGGCGGCGGTGGCGGGGCGGACGGTGACGGCGCGCCCTTCCAGCAGCACAGGCAGCAGCCGTGGGGCCGCGGGGGGCCGCGTGGCGGCGGGCGGTTTGGGGGCGGGCGCGGGTTCCAGCAAGGGGGAGGGGGAGGGAGGGGGAGGGGCTTTGGTGGAGAGGGAGGGCACCGGGGCGGCGGGAGAGGCGGGTTTGGGCCGCCTCGCGGGGGACGGGGCGGCGGTGGCGGCAGGTTTGGCGGCGGGCCGGGCGGACGGAGAGGCGGCGGTGGTGGTGGTCGTGGCGGTGGAGGGGGGTTCCAGGGACGTGGGGGCGGCTTCCAGGGCGGCCGCGGCTGATCAAGTCGTGGGGTTTTGCTCATGCTTGTGCACGGCAAAGGAACGCGTGTGCAAGTGCTCGTCGACGCTTCCCCTTCTTGGCTGCTCGCACACGCAATCCAGCAGCGCGCAGCGTCGAGGAGTCGCGAGCACGCCGAGCGAGAAGGAGCAGATCACCTTCGCGCTCACCACCACCTCCCCAAGCAGCCAAAAGGCGGCCAGGATGACGTGGAGGTTATTCGTTTGGCTTCTGCTGCTCATCCTACAAGGCGGGCTGCTGGGGCGGTGCATGTACAACGTGCGGCGGGGGGCGAAGTGCACGGGGGGTGCGCGCCCAGACCCCGCCCGCACAGCAGCAGCAGCTTGGCATGGCGCGCATGCCGAGGAGCTCACGCGTGCCACACTAGCACGCTTGCACGCGAGTGCTGGCAAGGAGGGTGCGTCGCGAGCAGGTGCGGGAGGTGGCGCAGAACCTGCCGGCGCGAGTTCGCCCTGCCATGTGTCTGCTTTGGCTCCGCAGTTGCTGAGCCTTTCCGACCTGGAGCAGGACTGGATCAACCCCATCGAGCTCAGCAAACGAATCAACAAGTTCGTGGTGCGCTGCGGCGGTCACAGGCCTGCGGCACACAGCGGCGCGTGCTGCTGGCTGCACTCGTTTGGCCAAACGACGCAGCGCTGCTGCAGCCCTGCGCCCTGCCCAGCCGCATCGCCGTCACTGGCCCTTACCTGGACGGGGCCTTGGCTTGTGTGGCGTGTGGTGTGCACAGATGGTGGAGCTGGTGGCGCAGGTGCTCAGCCTGGCGGCGGCGGTGCTGGGCGGCGTGTGGTTCATGGCGGCGTGGCAGGCAGGCATCACGGCGTACTTGGTGCGTGGGGGCTCCCTGCGTGCTTGCGCCCTGGGCGCGCTTGGCGTGGGGGCAGGCGGCGCCGCGGCGGGCCGGCATCAGAGCTCTTTGCCGGGCTTCTCCCAGGCGTCGGCCCCGGGCAACCACAGCCGGGGGCCACCCCCTCCCGCGCCACACGGCGGAACAGCAAGGGATGAGCAGCGAGCGCGATTCAGGCGCCAGCCCTGGGCCACAGCAGGCGTCGCGGCGCGCCGAGCCGCGGGCAGTGTGGCGGTCCTTTGCCCCTGCGATTGCGGTGGACGTGACGGTGATGCGATGCTGCCGTCTTGTTGCCGCCGTCTGTCGTTTGCCTCAGGTGCACCAGCACATTCGCAAGCAGGTCAAGCTGGACGCCACCGACGCCTTTAAGCAGCTCAAGCCGCAGCAGCGCTGGCGGCTCATCCTCTTTGGCGCCTACTGCTGCACCTTCATCCTAGCCACCTACAGGTGAGAGCGAGCGTCCATCTTGGGATTTGGTCGCTAGAGCGCAGAGAGGAGGCCCGTGCGCCAGCATCACTGCTGCTCTCTGACGCGCGTCCGATCGTGTGTGTTGCGCAGGCTCATTGAGACGGTCATCCACTCGGTGCTGACGCCTGAAGGGAGGGAGATCGCCAAGGTGCGGCCGCACAGGGTTGCCTGCCCCGTGCAGGCGCCGGCGAGCTGTGCCTCCCACACACCTTTCCCGCCACACCGCTGCACTCGCGCTTGCGCAGAAGCTGTTCAAGGAGGCGGCAGCGTCGCTTCCCGGCTACTGACTCCGACTCTGACCTGATCGCGATGACCCTGCAAAGCCAAGAAACGCCAGATCGCCGGGCGGGGAAGAAGATCGCCGGCGAGCCACGCACACACGCGCGCACTCGCGCGATATGCGACGCGCCGTGCTGCGCTCGCTGCTTGCGCGCATCGGAATGCAGCAGCTGCAAGCGCTGCCCCGCGGTGCCGCTTCGGCGGGCCATCACGCGCAACGCCACCACCAGGCACTCCTGCAGCAGCAGCAGCAGCTGATGCACGCGGCCACGTGCAGCCCCCTGCCTCTGGCCAGGCTCCCGGGCGTGCTCCACCACCTGCACGCTGGGCCGCGCGCTGCGGCATGCGCCACGCAGCCGGCCGCGGCCAGCGCTACGGCCAGCAAGCGCAAGCGGCGCAGCAAGAAGGCAGCCGCGGCGCCGCTCAGCAGCGAGGAGCAGCCCCCGCAGCCCCCGCAGGCGGTGCTGGCACAGGTGGCGCACACGATCGCCGCCGACACGCCACAGGCAGAAGGTGACGGTGCTGCGGCGGAGGAGCGGCGCGATGGCATCGCCTCCGACGCATCAGATGCGGAGGAGGACAAGAAGGAGGAGGACGTGGGGGGCGCGGGCCCCGCCGGCGTGGACGGAATGGGCGTGCGCACGCACGAGTGGCGCGCGGCGGTGGAGGAGTTCAGGAGCAAGCTCAGGCCCTATCAGGCGAGCGATCCTTGCGGGGCCCAAGCTTCCTGCTGCACCGGGTTGGGGTGGCCCGGGTTGGGAGTGGCCGATCGCAGGGGTCGCTCACGGCAACGTGTGCGCCTGAGGCCGCAGGCGGAGGCCGTGTCCGAGACGCTCAAGGCGTGGAGCTCGGGCAGGGAGCGGCTGCTCGTGGCCATGGCAACGGGCGCCGGCAAGACGTTCACGTTTTGCTTCCTGGCCTTCCTGCTGCGGCGGCGCACGCTCATCCTGGTGCATCGCAAGGAGCTGGTCGAGCAGACGGAGCAGACGCTGCTGCGGCAGCTGCCCTGCATGTGGGGGCAGGTGAGGGGCGCTCCCCTGCACGCGCGCCGGCGCGGCGGCCGCAGCACGCCTGAGAGGCAGGTTAGGCGCCATCCCAGGCCCACGGTTGCCCAGTGTGTGCATGGCGTGGCGCCTCATTTGAGGACGGGCAAGGTCTCCTCGTGTCCTCACGAGCCGTCGCGTCTCTTGTGGGTGGCTTGGCGGGCCCAGGGCCCTTGGGCGCGTCGGACGTTTTGCAGCACGTGGCCACGCAGCGAGCTGTCGCGTGTGCGCTGTGATGCGCAGGTGGGCGTGCTGCACGGGCGGCGCAAGGACTTGGACAAGTGAGCCGTTTGGGAAGGGCAGGCGGGCGGGCAGCGGTTGGGCAACGAGGTTGGGCAGGGCGCCGACAGCGTCCCCACACCCAAGCGTGTTGTCTACATGTGCTGCGCCGCTGGCCCCAGGCCCGTCGTGGTGGCCACCATCCAGTCGGCCATGCAGGCCAAGACCCTGGACCGGCTCGAGGGCTTAGGGTTCGACCTCATGGTGGTGGACGAGGCGCACCACGCCACCGCCGACAGGTGCGGTGGGCGCAAGTGGCCGTGATGGAGCGGAGCGGAGTGAGGGCATGTTCTCTCCAGCCATATCGCCGTCCTCTCCCTGCTGACGTGGGCGCTGCGCCGTTCCCGTTGACGCAAGCAGCGCGCGCACGCGTCCATCCAGTCGCTGCGTGCTCGCTCTGCGCCTGCGCCTGTCGCCACCGCCGCGCCGCGCCGCGCAGCTACCTGGTGGTGATGGAGCGGCTAGGGTTCCTGACCCTGGAGCAGGCCCAGATGGTCAAGGACGAGGCACGGCGCTCGCGGCGCGCGCTGGGGGAGTCGGACGACGACGAGGAGGAGGCGGGCGAGGGCGGCGGCGAGTGGGACCGAGAGCGGGCGCGCGCGCTGGGCCTGGCCGGCGGCTCTGTCGCCGCCGCCGCCGCCGCCGCCACGCAGGCACGTGTGCCGCATGCATCTCTGGGAGCACTGACCCTCTCCATTGTTTGTGGGCGTGCGAAGAGAGGGGCATGGTCTGATCTGACCTCGCGCCTGCTGTGTTCTCGGGCGGCGTGCTCCCAGGTGATGGAGCAGCGGCACGGGTGGGCGGCAGGCGGGGAGGGCGCGGGGGGCGAGGAGGAGGAGGGCGTGGTGCGGTTTGACGGCACGCGGTACGCGCTGCCGGCGGGGCGCAAGCTGCTGCTGGGCGTGACGGCGACGCCGTACCGCATGGACGACACGACGGCGCTGGCGTGCGTGTTTGAGCACCTGGCCTTCTCCATCGAGATTGCCACGCTCATCCGGGCGCAGCACCTGTGCAAGGTGAGGACGACAGCTGCTCGATCGCCCACCCGCTCTCCTTGGTCCATTCCTGCAGGGGCAGAAGCTCGTGCGCCCACCCAACGGGCAGCCAGCAGCCAGCGTGGCGGAAGGGTGGGAAGGGATCCAGCGTGCGTGCGTGGTGGGGCGTTTGAGCGCGCGCGTGGCACCGTAGGTGCAGGTGCGTCGCGTGCTGGCAAGCACCCGTGGCTGTGCTGCGCCTAGCCAGGCTGCCTCCCAGGCGTTGGCACGCGCGGCGTGTCGATGTGTTGGTGCAGGCGCTGCGTGCCCTACTCCGTGCGCGCGGTACGATTGCTCAAGAGCAACGGCTGTGTGCGCGCGCGCGTGCCGTGCGTGCCGGCGGTGTTGGTGCCTCGCAGGTGCAGGCGCGTCGCGTGCTGACGGGCATCTGCGGCAGCGCTGCGCTTGGGAGGCTGCTCAGGGACAAAGGCCGCGCGTGTGGCGTCGTGTGGACGTGTTGGTGCCTCGCAGGTGCAGGCGCGTCGCGTGCTGACGGGCATCTGCGGCAGCGCTGCGCTTGGGAGGCTGCTCAGGGACAAAGGCCGCGCGTGTGGCGTCGTGTGGACGTGTTGGTGCCTCGCAGGTGCAGGCGCGTCGCGTGCTGACGGGCACCGACATCAGCAGCGTGCGCACCACGCGGCACCACAAGGCGCAGGACGAGGACGGCACGCCCGACTTTGTGGCCAGCGAGCTCAGCAGGGTGCGGAGGGGGTCTCGCTCCCGAGGTGTTTGGGGGGCTTGGGGCGGGCGGGGCGCGTCGCACCGTCGGGCGCATTCCCCGGGCGCCTTTTGCCCAGGACTAGGGGCAGTCAGGCAGTGCCAGTCAGCCAGTGTGGGATTTTGAGATTCCGCAGTGTGAACTCCCACGCAACCTTGACTGGCCGTTTGCCGACGTCGCCACGCTGCGCGTGCTGTGGGTGGCCCGCAGGTGGTCAACTCGGAGCAGCGCAACGCGCTCGTGGTGGAGGCCTTCAAGCGGCTGGCGCCTGACCGCAAGGGCATCGCGTTTGCCTGCGACATTGCGCACGCCGAGGCACTCGCCGCCAAGTTCAGGTGCGCACGCTGAAAGAGCGGCAGGCTGAGGGTGCGTGCAGCGGGCCGTCTCTGGCAAGGAGGTGGCGTGCTTGCGCACGCCGCGAGGCGCTCACCGCCAAGTTCAGGTGCGCGCGTCAGGTGGGGCGCGGCAGCCATCGCTGGGAACGAGGTGATGCGTTCGCGGCCGCTCGCTGCCAAGTTCAGATGCGCGCACGCCGGTGTGCGCTTCGTGCCGCCTCTTTCCAGGCAGCGTCCCCGAAAGCGTGCGCAGCGGCGGCAGCGCGTCCGCAGTCATGCTCACGCGGGGCCTGGCAGCAGGCTGTGAGCAGTTGCACCGGGCCCTGGTGGTGCAGCTGGCGCCGCTGCCTTGGTGGGTGCGTTGGCGCTGTCCCACAGCGCCCAGCGACTACAGCTCGGAAGCACCCGCGCTCACCCCCGACTGCCTGCGTGCGCGGCGTCCTCCTGGGCCGTGCAGGGAGCAGGGCGTGGCGTCCGAGTGCGTCACCAGCCTGAGCGGGCCCCGGCGCGACGAGCTGCTGCGCATGCACAAGGAGGGGCAGATCCAGGTGAGGGGGCTTTTTGCGGCGCACGACCTGCGGGTCACGTGCCCCCCGTGCCTGGCGTTTACTTGCCTTGCGGACAGAGGCCGCGATGTGCCTCCCCTGTGGCAGAGGGACCCCAGCGCCAGAGCTGCGCCGGAGTGCCAATGGCGGTGGTGGCGGCGTCTCCACACATGCCCTGATCGAGGCGTGCCGGTGGTGGTGGTGGTTGCGGTGCTGCCGGTGCAGGTGCTGACCAACTGCGGCATCCTCACCGAGGGTTACGACGACCCCAGCGTGTCGTGCGTGATGATGACCCGCCCCACCAAGTCCACGGGTAGGGTTGGCCGCCCTCTTCGCGCTGCGTTCCCTCTGCCAAGTTGGGCTCGGGCGGCGCCGAGCTTTCTGCAACTGCCGGGCAGGCGGGCACGGGGAGGGCAGCGTGGTGCAGTGCTCCTTTGGAAAGGGAACCAGGTGGTCGGCATGCACGCGAGATTGCCGCTGCCGCTGTCGTGGACCTCGTGCGCAGGCCTCTTCACGCAGTGCGTGGGCCGCGGCCTCAGGGCGCACCCCGGTGAGCCCCTGTTCGCGTGCGCCAGCGCCTTGGCCTGCGTTGCTTTGGCGGCGGGAACGCTCTCTCCCGCGGACGCCAGCTCCAGCGGGCGAGGCGCGGGGTTTCGCGCAGCGAGGGCGCTCTGCGCACCCCAACGGCGCTCTAGCCCAGCCGCCTGGCACTTCGGACGCATCCATCCGGCAGCACTGGGGTGGGTGATCGCGCCAATCGCACGCCGTGTGCCCGCATGCCATGCTTGCCCTGCTGCTTGCCAAAGCAGGCAAGGAGGACTGCTTGATCCTGGACTTTACCGACCGCTCCCACCGCCTGGACAAGGCCTCAGACCTCATCAGCTGCGACATGCTCTTCAAGCCCGACGACGGTGCGCGCTTGCACGGCGCTTGCATGGGCGCTTGCATGCGTGACGGGGGGGCGGGCGCGGTTCACCGCCGCCGCAGCGAGGATCACCACCGAGGAAGATGAGACGCTTGCACAGGCCAGAGAGCGTGCGCGACGCGGCGCCACGGTCGCACAATTGGGTGCTTCCTGGCGGGGCGAGCGTGCTGCGGGCCACAGCGGCTTTGCGCGGCAACACGTGCCGTGCGTGCTGTGCGCGCGTGCTGTGCGTGCTGCGCAGGCGTCAACATGCAGGGCTACACGGCGCCGGCGCCTCACGAGCGCGTGCAGCCAGAGATCCGAAACATCCTCATGCAGGTCAGAGGGCAGGCGGCACAGCGCGCTGTCTTTTGCTCGAGTCACGGCCAGCGGCTGCTCCCTGGACCCAACGGCCCGTGGCGCTGCGTCGACGGAGAGGTGCAAGAGTCGCGACGGAAACGGATGGCCCGCGTGCGTGTGCGCCGCCGCTCCCCGCAGGGCGGCGTGATGACGCTGTTTGAGCAGGCCACCTTGAACTGGACGCTGCTGGCGGGCTCGCTGTGGCTGCACCTCAAGGCCACCAACAACCGGCCCTTCACCGTCACCACCGCGGCCGGCAAGACCGTCACGGTCCGGCCCCGGGCCTCCCCCGGCTCCTCCTCGCCCTCCTCCTCGTCGCCCTCCTCGTCGTCCTCGTCGTCGTCGTCGTCGTCGTCGTCGTCGTCGTCGTCGTCAGGGGCCGGCGCGGACGCCAAAGCGGACGCCAAAGAACACGTGGTGCGTCCGTGGCGCGTGGGCTGCTTTGCATGACACGAGGGCTGCGCCGCGCCCCGCTGCAGCGCGGCACCAGGCACCGGCCAGGAGCACAGCCAGGCGCCAGCTGAGGGCTCAGGCGTAGATGCCCAGCACGTCTGCCCCGTCCACCGCCAGGCCTCGGGCCCAGCCGCGGGGAACACATGGGCAACATCGAGATCGGCACCCACCGTCTTGTGCGTGCCCGTGCACGTCCATGCACTGTTGCCGCGCCCTGCCCTGCCCCGCGCAGACGCTGTGGGTGCAGCTGCGGCGCGTGGGGCACCCCGTCAAGGAGGGCCCCCGCTCCAAGCGCTACAAGCAGCAGTGCCAGCTGCGCCTCTCCACCGACCCCCGCATGCCCGCGGTGAGGCGCCCCGCCTCGCACGACAAACGGAGCGGGGACGCGGAAGCTATGGGCGTGGTGGAGGAAGGGGCGGGCCGTGCGCTCCCAGTCCATCAATCGCGCGCCCCCCCTAGCGCGACGCGCCGCTCGCCTCGCCTTGGCACCCGAGCCTGGCGCTGGCTCCTTGCCTCGCCTGCTCCGTCGCTTCTTCTTTCGCGAGGGGCTGGGTTCAGGCAAGGCGTCAGGGGCAAGCGCACCTGCCTGCCCGCCCACCCCTCCCTGCATGGCCTGGCCTCGTCCTGGCCGCCCCCCCTCGCAGGAGACGGGCCAGTGGGAGCGGGTCATCTCGCTGGAGCACTTCATGTCGGCTGAGGAGGTGGACGACGAGTGGAAGGACAACGGCACCGGTGAGGGCGCGGCGACGTGGGGGCGCGCTGAGTGGACGCTTAGCAGCGGCAGGCCTTGGGGGTGGCTCAGCAGAGCATGGTGCCTCGCGGCCAGCAGATGTCCCGCAGCGGGCCCATCGCGTGCACACCACCCATGCGTGCGAAGCAGGGGCAACGGGAAGGGAAGTGCTTTTCGGCGTGCCGTATCGCACCGCGACGTGTGGGGGCAGCCCTGCGCCCGCCGCTTCCGTGTTTTGTCGCGGTGGCAACCCCGCCCCACAGCACGCTGACCGGGATGGGCGTGAGCGGCCAGGCAGCACTGTGCCACCGTGCTGCCGCCGTGCGCGTGTTGCGTGGCGACGCGTGCGCCGCCTCAGGTGGCGAGTACCTGCTGCACCAGCTGCCACCCCAGGCCGTCATCGTGCAAGTTGAGGCCATGCTACAGCGGGCGGCCAAGGCCAAGAAGCTCGGGGTGAGGCGCTTGACGCTTGCAGGCGCACGCGGGTGGGAACCTGGGAGCGAGCAATGCAGCTCTAGCTGCTGTCCTGCCAAGCAGAAAAGAAACGCACACCGCCGGCGGTGTGCGCTCTCTTTGCCTGCGGCCCGCCTACTTCCTGCGAAAGGACGCCCAGCCTGCCCTGTCACCCGTCCGTTGCCCTACAGCTGACAGAAGGCCGCCTGACCCAGCCTGCCAACCCTGCCTCTTCACTGCCGCCGCGTGGCCGTTGTCCCGTAGCTGACGGAGGGCCGCCTGACGCTGCTCAAGCGCGAGGCGGACTGGCGCTCCAACCCCGCCTCCCCGGGGCAGCTCACCTTTTTGCGCCGCAGCAACGACCAGTGGCAGCTGTTTGCGTCGGCGGACGACCTGCCCCAGGGCCTCTCCAAGGTGAGGTGCGGGTGTTTAGGGGTGAGGGGCAGGCAGACCAGATCGTGCGCTCGGGAGGGCGGCCGAAGAAGGGCTGGAGGGCAGCGGAGGGGACAGGGATGAGGCCGTGGGGAGGAGGCCTGTGCGGCGTGCAGAGGTTGGCCCTCCTTGCAGGCCCTGCGCTGGCGGGTCAAGCGCATGCGTGTGCACCGGCTGGCGCGTGCGCGTGGCGGCGCGCAGGGCATGGCCAGCGAGCTCATCTCCATGGGCATCTTGTACAAGGCGTACCGCGAGGCCAACAACCTGTCCGCCGCGTCCGTCAGCAAGCCGCAGCGGGTCGTTTGACGTGCTTGACGTGCCTGCTTTGTACCTCTCTCGTTGTTGCGCTGTTGCTCTTCCTGTTGCTCCCCCGGTTGCCCTGGTGCCCCTGGTGCCCCAGCAATCACGCAGCTGTCGCGCGAGTCGTTGGAACTCCGAAGCGCCCCCGCGGCGATCGGAAAGCCCCACACAGCGCACGAGAAGAGCGCGACATTGATGGAGGATCGATCGTCGCAATGACGGCGGCCACCAGGGGCGCCGATGGGCCCCACCACGGCCGGCCCTCAACAGGTCCGCCCGGCGGGAAGCAGCGCTACAGGCCGCACCTGGCGCTGGCCATCTGCCTGGTGGTGCTCTGGGACCTGCTGCCGGCGTGGCTCGGCAAGCCCGTCCTCCTGGCCGGTGCGTGGCGCACACCTGCACGCGCCGCGCTTGACCGCCCCGCCGCAGCACGGCCATTGGCTCCCACGACCGCCGCGTGCGCTTACGATTCTCATGTATGCACCCCGGGTGCGCAGCGCTGGTGTGGCTGGGCTGGCGGCTGCTCACGTTCCGCCGGTGGGCCGACGAGCACGCGCACGTTCCGCGCTTCCTGCTGTGCTTCCTCGCCATGCTGCTGGAGCTCACCTGGGAGAACTGCATGGTGCGACGACGCCGATGATGCATGAGCGAGCCAAGGCTTCTGCGCACCGAGACCACAGCCGTGACGGTTTGGGGGCGCTTCCTGCGTCCGTTTTGCGCGAATGGCAGGTGTGGCTCGTGTCCGCAAGCGACCAGCGCAAGTACTACCACGTGCCGGGGCTGCAGGTGCGCGCACAGACAAGGGGGGGGGGGGAGGGGCGTTAGATGCGCCCCTAATGTGTGCTCTCAGGGCAGGCGAGGGGAAGGAGGGAAGCAGATGGAGCAGCCGGCTGGCCCAGCACGCCGCGCCGCAACCTGCCGCCCACCGCAACGCCAGAGCGTTCAGGTGCAGAAGCAGCTGCCACCTCTCGCACGCCGTGGTCGAGTGCGCAGGACAACGTGGAGATTGCGGGCGTGTGGCAAGGTAGGGGCAAACGCGAGTCTTGGTGCTAAAGCGGCTGCCTCTCTCGTGCGGTGGTCGAGTGCGCAGGACAACGTGGAGATTGCCGGCGTGTGGCTGGGCCAGCGCTCGCGGCTGCTGCACTGGGCCATGCACGGGCGCCTGTGCCACACGCTGCACTTCCTCATGATGCTGCTCGTCGTCGCCTTCTCCCCCGCCTGGGACCAGGTGCGTTGCGCTGTGCTGCGCTGCGCGTGCTGCTGTGGCGCCCCCACCCCTCATCGCGCACTACCTGGCTCCGCACGGGTGTGTCACGCGCCGCCGCGCACCCTCCCGTCACGTTTGCTCGCCAGCCATGGCTGCGTCTGGAGGTTGGGGGCAGGGCAGGCGGCGCGCCTTCGTCGGGCAATCCCGTCAAAGCAATGAGCCACGTGCCGGGGGCCCTGGGGCAGAGGCCCAGGGCGTCTGGCCGTCTGCGCGCATGACTGTCTGCTGGCCCGTCTGCTTGCCGCGTTCTGTGCCCGCAGCTGCCCTACTCGGGGTTTGGCCTCATGGCACGCGTCACGCTGACCATTGCCGCCAGCCGCACGCTGCGCGTCGCCTGCTTCATGAGCACCGTGCTGCCCAACCCTCGGCCAGGTGAGGAGGGCCACGTGTGCGGCCTCTCTGCCAGCGCCGCTCCCCTGCGTCCTGGAGCAGCTCGCCCGCAGCCACCCTCTCATTGAAGCGCTTTCGAACGAGTGGCGCTCTACGGCACCTCCTGACGGCGGCCCGCCCCAGCGCTGCGGTGCCGCGTCACCGTGCGCTCCCACCGCATGCGCTCACCGCTTCGCCTCCCTCTGCTTCCGTAGCAGACGACGACCCACCCATCCCCGCCCGCGCCGTGTGACGCGCCGCGCAGGGTGCTACCAGCGGCGCTTCCCGCCGGTGCCCGACACGTGGTGGGGGCTCATCAAGGTGCGCACGAGTTTTGCAGTTCAGCGCCGAGAAGGACGAAGGCGCGGGCGCCACACGCTGTGGAGAGCACTGCGCGGGAATCATGCACCTCTCGCTCTCTCTCTTGTGCCCCAGATGCGGTGCCCCACCCAATAGTCTCCCCGCCCCCATTGGCCGCTGGCCCCAGGCGGGCTACACCCCACACCGTGGAGCCCCACCCTGCAATGTGTTGCGCGCTGCATGCGCTGCGCTATCACCTGGCCCCAGGCGGGCTACACCACGCTCCGGGGCTTTGGCGGCTGTAACGACCTCATCTTTTCCGGGCACGCTGCCTTCTGGGTCATGGCCCCGCTGGCGCTGCAGACCTACTACGCGCGGCACCGGTGCGCGGCGCGGGTGGGGCGGTTGAACGCCGCGCTTGCCGTGGGCCTGGGCTGGGCTGGGAGGCGGGGCGGCACAGGATCAGGCGACAGCCACCTGTTGGTCCCCGCGGTCCTTTGCCATGCACCGTGAGGCGTTAGGGTGGGAGGGTGCGGAGGGGCACCGTGCGTGCGGCAGCCCGGCAGAGGCGGGAGGCGCGGGGACGGCAGGCAGAGGCACGCAGGGGGTGCGCCCCCGGAGTCGCCGCCGGCGCCTCTTGGCCTGCACTAGACGCCGTGGGGAGGGGTGGAAGGGACTGGGCAGGCGGGTCGCGCTGCGGCGTGGGGACCCCCAGGGCCGTGCTCTGCTTGCAGGACTCTGTGGCATGCGAGAAGGGTCAGCAGTGAGCAGGAGTAGGCGCCAGCCCAGGCCAGCCGTCGTGCGTCGACCGGCACCAAGTTGTAGCTGACGGCGGGAGTGTGCTAGCCACGTGGTTGGTTGTTTGCGCAGGTGGGTGAGCTGGGTGGTGTGGGCGGCGCTGGTGCAGGCGAGCCTCAAGGACGTGCTGGACCAGCAGCACTACTCTGGTGGGTCATGTGAAGGGAAGGAGCCAAGGGGGGGCGGGGGACGCAAACGCCTCCACAATCGTTGCGCTGTCGGCGTGGCTTGCTGGGCACGGCTGCCAACAGGAGAGCAAGAAGGACCTGCGCTCGCCTGCCCTGCACGCGTGTGCTGCTTGCTGGCTGCAGTGGACATGCTGCTGGCCGTGGTGGTGACGTGGGCGTGCTGGGTGAGCACTGCCGGGGATGGGCAAGGCATGCACCTGCGCGTCTTGCTGGCTTGCAGTGGAGGCTCACAGTGCTGCTACGTTGCTGTGGCCCGCGGCACGTGCATCGCGCCCCGCAGGACTGGCTCGCATGGGTGTACCCGGCGGCGGGCGTGCTGCCCGCGCGGTCGGCGCGCAGCGCGGCGGACCGGCCGAATGCGGCGGTGCTGGCGCTCATCGTGGCCGCGCTGGTGGTGGCGGGCATCATCGTCATCGGCGGCAAGGCGTGACGCAGCAGCTCTCCAGCAAGTTGGGCCGGACGTTTGGTGGGGCGCCCCGCTGGCAGCCGTCGTTGTCGTTTCCGCGCGTGAGCATGCCACGTGGCTCCGTGCGTGAGCACACCAGTGGTTGCGCTTTTGCAGAGCGTGCTGCGCCATGCTGTGCTGCGCCGTGCTGCGCTGCTCCCGTTTGAACTTGAAAAGAGCAGCACGCGCGCAGCAGCTGGGATTTTTGCACCGTGCGGCGCGCAGAGAGCACGCACACACACAGACAGACGCCGCAGCGGGAGCACACACAAGCAACCACGATGGCGCCTCGCAAGCAGCAGCAGCAGCTCCGCGACTGGGCCGCCTTGCCGCCCGAGGTCCTGCAGCAGTGCTGGGCCTTTCTCGAGCAGAAGAAGCACAAGCGGGCGGTGCAGCGCACCTGCGTGGCGTGGGCGCGCGCCCTGTTGCACGGCGCCACGCGCGCGCGGCTCAGGCTCAACGCGCAGGACCTGCCCTACCACCTCGCCCCGCGCGCAAGGACGCTGCAGCGACTCTGGGGCGCCGAGCAGCTCGGCGGCGCCACGCTGGTGCTCGCGCCCTCTCGTGAGGAGCGCTACGACATCGGCGGCCCGCAGAGCTTCTTGAAGGCGGGCGTCCGCCTGCCTTGCGTCTCGCGCCTGGAGCTCCAGGTGCGCGCGCAGTGGCGTTTGCGCGCCAGGCAGCTTCAAGCACGCCAGAGTGTGCAGCACAGGCGCTGAGACCCGGCGCGGGCTGACGCTGCCCCAACCTTGCGCGCAGAAGCTGTGCATGGACACGCTGCTGCCCGCGGAGTTCGCCACGGCGCTGCCGCGCCTGCGCGAGCTCAAGGTGGCCAACTGCTCGTTCTCTGCCGTGGGGGGCGCCGCGCTGCCGCAGCTCAGCACGGCCTTCCGCCACCTGCAGCACCTGGAGTTGTCCGTGGGCGTCGACGACTTCAAGTCGCAGCTGCCGCACCTGGCGCGCCTCCCGGCCCTCGCCTCGCTCACCCTGCGCACCGACCAGCTGCTCACCGACTTCCTGCCCAGCCTCAGCGGCAAGCTCACGGCGTTGGAGCTGGGCGCCTGGTTCCGCTCGACCGCCTGGGACCGCCCGCTGCAGCCCAGCCCCGAGTGGAAGGCCACGCTGCAGCACGTGGCGCAGTGCACGCGCCTGCAGTCGCTTGTCATCCCCTGCGCCACCGGCCCCGAGCTGCAGCCGCCGGCCAGGGCGCTCAAGCAGCTGCGGCACCTGCGCCTCAACTACACGCGCGGCGGACAGCTGGACGGCGACGCGCTGTTGGAGGTGCTGCTGGGCCCCAGCCTCACGCAGCTCACCAGCCTGACCTGGGACGACGCCACGCAGCACGACCTGCAGCGCTCCTACGACGGCCGCCCCTGCAGCTGGCGGCGGCTGCACCTGGAGGTAGCGGGCGCGCAGCAGCTGGCGCGCCTGCCGCTGCGGTCGGTGGCCGGGCCCGTCTCCTGCGCGACGCTGCGCATGGACAACCGCGCCTCGGCGGCGGAGCTGGCGGCCCTGGCGAGCCCCTTGCTCCGCGCGGCGGGCGCGGCCTCGCTGGCGCACGTGCGCTTCCCCGACGGCAGCGGCGCCAACGAGTTCAAGCACGGCGCCACGCCGGCCGACACGCCGCTGGCGCTGCTGCGGGCGCTGCGGCCGCTGCTGCAGGGCCCGCGCCTGCACTTCAGCGGGCTGCGGTGGGACGCGCCGCTGCTGCGCGCGCTGCCGCCCACCTGCCGCTCGCTGCGCCTGAGCGGCGGCGAGATGCCCATGATGGTGCTGCTCGAGGTGCTCACGCGCCTGCCCTGGCTCGAAGAGCTCTACCTGGAGGAGCGCGCCGTGGAGGACCTGTCCGCGGTGGTGGCGCTGGCCGCCACGCTGCGCGCGCGGCTGGCGGCGGCGGCTGGTGGCGGCGCGGCGGCGCCGCGGCTGCGGCGCCTGCACGTCGCCGGCTGCCACCTGCCGACCGTGGCGGTCGAGCTGTACGACGCGGAGGAGGACGAGCTCATGTTTGCGGTGGAGGACATGCACCGCGACATGCTGCGCGCGCTGCGCGGGCAGGTGTGTTGAGCTTTGCATCTGGTGGTTTGGTCTGTTTGGCAAGCAGACGATCACATGATCATCTGTGATGCATGACAAACTGCACTCCTGCGCACACAGGTGGCGGCGCTGGCGCCCTCGCTCGAGTTCAGTGCGGCGCTGGGGCGGGAGCTGTGGGGGAGCCACGACGAGGGGGAGGGGGACTGGAGCGACGGGGACGGCGACGACGGCGGCGGCCGGCAGCGCGCGGCGCGCGCCGCGAGGGACGAGGAGGAGGGCGACGAGGAGGAGGACGACTACGAGGGCGATGGGGATGAGGACGGCGAGGAGGAGGAGGAGGTGGCGGAGGAGGAGGAGGAGGAGGAGCGGGAGTACGTGGACCTGCTGAGTGACTCGGACTGACCTGCGGCACGTAGCAGAGGGCGGGCTGATTCTTCATGGGGACGGTGGACTCGAATCCCCGCTGCGGCGCTCCTAGCGTGACTGATCTGGCGTGACGTGCTGTGGTGGCGAAGCTTTGGGCAGGCTGTCTGGACGTGATGGTGCTCACGTGGTAGGGCGGAGGACGGACTGCTTGCGTGCAACGTGCCTGCCTGGAGCCCGTTAGCAGCGTGAGCAAGCCCTTTCTGCACACGGCACGCGCTCTGGCGCGTTTTCTGGACGACGGCCAGGTCAGGGTGCACCCAGCCGCCCTCCGCGGCCACCCAGCGAATCAGCGCTGCGCCCTCCTCGCTGATACGGCCCGTCTGAGGTTCTAACTCAGCGGGTGGGGCGTCTGCTCGCAGCTCCATTTCCGCGGCGGCGGGGCGCGTCTCAA